>Ga0065165_1000483_pt1 | contig 61664 bp, 53 predicted proteins | sample AraplaMF_Cvi_mMF_FD_63813 | JGI IMG/M metagenome (GOLD analysis project Ga0065165, IMG submission 63813) | Arabidopsis root microbial communities from the University of North Carolina, USA - plate scrape MF_Cvi_mMF (version 2) (version 3) | ecosystem: Host-associated > Plants > Roots >...
AGTCGCGGATGTGATCATCCCTACCACCGGTACCCCGGGCGCCAAAGCCGCCGGAGCCGAGAAGTTTATCGTACGTGTCATACGTGATTGCTACCCGATGGAGGAGCAGAAAAAGTTCTATGATGGTCTTGCAAAAGTAGACGCGCTTGCCAAAGAAACCTACTCCAAGGATTTCGCCGCGCTGGACGCCGCTCAGAAAAACGATATTATCAAAAAGACCACCGTTTCCGACAAGTCTTTTTTCCTGCAAATGAAGGGGCTCACCGTTACCGGCTATTTCACTTCCGAAATAGGTGCGACACAGGCGCTTGATTACTTGCCGATCCCAGGCCGGTTCGAAGGCAGCTGGCCCATGCCCAAAGGACAGAAAAGCTGGGCACTTTAATCCGGAAACACTTTTTAAGGAGTAGCCACAATATTTCATGACCTCATGACTACTTCCTGACATTCCAAACTCTAACAGAAAAATGGCGAATCTTAATATTGACGCAAAAAAAGACATCACCTACGACGCCATCGTGATTGGTTCCGGAGTTTCCGGCGGCTGGGCGGCGAAAGAACTGACCGAAAAGGGCCTGAGAGTGCTCATGCTCGAAAAAGGCAAGAACCTGGAACACGTGACAGGCTATGAAAATGCGCTGAAAGCACCCTGGGAGACGCAATACAACGGCCGTCTGACGGTCAAACAGAAGGAAACGCACCCATTCCTCTCGCGTGATTATCCATACAACGAAATGACCGAGAAGTACTGGATGAACGATATGGACCAGCCCTACGAAGAGAAAAAGCGCTTCGACTGGTTCCGCCCGAATATCGTCGGTGGTAAGTCTATCATGTGGGGAAGACAGTCGTATCGCCTGAGCGACCTCGACTTCGAAGCCAACCTGAAAGATGGCATCGCCGTCGACTGGCCAATCCGTTACAAAGACATTGCCCCATGGTATTCATACGTTGAAAAACACGTCGGTATTTCGGGTGAGAAGCTAGGTTTGCCCCAGTTGCCCGATAGCGACTTCATTGCGCCGATGGAAATGTACCACGTCGAAAAAGAAGTACGCAAACGCCTCGAAAAAGAATTCCCCGGCCGGGTGATGACGATCGGACGTGTTGCCAACCTTTCGCAACCGACCAAGATCCAGCTCGACGGCGGGCGCGGTCCATGCCAGTACCGCAACCGCTGCTCCTATGGCTGCCCCTATGGCGCATATTTCAGCACCCAGTCGTCGACATTGCCGCCGGCGATGAAAACCGGCCGACTGACGCTCCGTCCCGATTCGGTGGTGCGCGAGATTATTTATGATGGAAAAAAACAAAATGGCCGTGCTACCGGCGTACGCGTCGTCGACACGGTAACCTTGCAGGAGCGCGAGTTTTTTGCAAACATTATCTTCGTTTGCGCAAGTGCGATGGCATCTACGGCTTTGCTTCTCAACTCTACTTCCGACCGCTTCCCGAACGGAATGGGTAACGACTCGGGCGAACTGGGCCATAATCTCATGGACCACCACTTCCGCACAGGCGCGAGTGGTACATGGGAAGGTGACCTCGACAAATATTACTTCGGTCGCCGCGCCAACGGTATATATGTACCGCGTTACCGCAACGTCGGCAACGACAAACGTGACTACCTGCGCGGATTCGGCTACCAGGGTGGTGGTGGCCGCCAGGGATGGCAGCGTAACATTGCCGAGCTGGCATTCGGCGCCGATTTCAAGGAAGAACTCACCACCCCGGGCAACTGGACAATGGGCTTCGGCGGCTTCGGTGAAACATTGCCATACCACGAAAACCGGATGTACCTGAACAAGGATAAGAAAGACAAATTCGGTATTCCTGCGGTTGTTTTCGATGCTGACCTTCGCGAGAACGAGAAAAAAATGCGCAAGGATATGATGAACGACGCAGCGGAAATGCTCGAAAGATCGGGTGTCAAGAACGTACGCACTTATGACAACGGTTCGTACCTGGGAATGGCGATCCACGAAATGGGCACTGCCCGCATGGGACGCGATCCTAAAACGTCGGTTCTGAATGGTAATAACCAGCTCCACTCGGTGAAAAACGTATTCGTTACCGACGGTGCCGCCATGACATCCGCGTCGTGTGTGAACCCGTCGCTTACCTATATGGCGCTTACGGCGCGAGCGGTGGATTTCGCGGTGAAAGAATCCAAAAAGAAAAACATCTGATGGATGTGCAGAGGCCAGGCAGCAAAACCTGGCCTCTTTTTTTAATACGAATCCAGGTAATTCAACATCAAGAATTGCTATTTTTTGCGACATTTTGCAATTTTCTGCAAAATCATATTTCTTTGTAGAAAATCCACGCTTACATTAATGGAAGAGAAACTGAGAATCAGCGCAGCCCGGAGAGCAACCTTATTGATATTTCTAGTATGTGGCATCGGCTTGTCGAGCTGGGCACCGATGGTACCTTTTGCCAAAATCAAACTGGGCCTGAACGACGCCGATCTGGGTGTGGTCCTGCTCGCATTGGGCGCTGGGGCCATTCTGACGATGCCACTCACCGGTTTGCTGATCAATAAATACGGTAGCCGGACAGTGGCGATCGTTTCGGCATTGGTAATTGCTTCTCTGCTTCCATTGCTGTTAATGGCCAGCTCTCCTTACCAGCTTGCCGCGGCCTTGTTCGTGTTTGGCGCGGGAATCGGCTCTATCGATGTTTCCATGAATGCACAGGCCGTGGTGGTTCAGGAGCGGCACGGCAGCCATATTATGTCCTCCTTCCACGGAATGTTCAGCCTTGGCGGGCTCATGGGCTCCATAGGCCTGGGCTTTCTGATCAAAGCCGGGCTCTCGCCTACTTACGCGGCCGTCGCTATTTCCGCTTTGCTCGTCTTCATTACCGTCACCCAGTCTCGGTACCTGTTACCCCATTCGGAAGAAGCCAAACTGGATGGTACCAGTTTCGCATTGCCAAAGGGGCCTGTCGTGCTGCTGGGCATTATGTGCTTCATTCTTTTCCTTGCCGAAGGCTCCCTCCTCGATTGGAGCGCCGTTTTCCTGCAATTCTCACGGGGTTTCGACCCATCGTTCTCCGGACTTGGCTACGCCGCATTTTCGGTGGCTATGGCCATCATGCGCCTCACCGGCGACGGCATTATCCATCGGCTGGGCCCAGCAAAAGTGGTATTTTACGGCACCTTACTGGCCGGTGCCGGCTTCATTGTAGCGGTTACCGTCCCTTCTGCCATTGCCGCATTGCTAGGGTTTGTAATGGTTGGACTTGGCGCTGCCAACGTTGTACCAATATTCTTCACTGCCGCCGGGCGTATTCCCAATGTACCGCCGTCCATCGCATTGTCGGCAGTTACCATATTGGGCTATTCCGGCCAGCTTGCCGGTCCGGCACTGATTGGCGTGCTCGCTGAAATCACTTCCTTGTCCTGGGCACTCGGATTGGTGGGTATACTCCTCTTTTTCGTCGCATTCGGCTACAAGCACCGCGAATAGAATGCCGGGGGAAAATCAATCTTCCTGCATTCAGTAGATGCGATATAGCCTGGCTCTTTTCCACCAAATCATTCATTTTGGTATGAAAAGCCGCATTCTACTCCTTTACTTTCTCTTAAATGCAAGTTTCCTCCTGGCACAAAACAAGCCAGACCTCTGGTGGAAAAGGAACAATCTGAGGGTTATTCAGATGAACCTGCCCGCCTACGAGGCCGCGACGATTAACGCCGATTCCATTGTAGCTGACCTCGTTGCCTGTTCCGCCAACACGCTGTTGATCAATGCAGGAGGCATCATGGCTTTCTACCCCTCCCAGCTGGATTTTCACTATCGGAACCCATATCTGAAAGACAATAATGTCCTCGCCGATATTGTGCGTAAATGCCACAATAACAGCATTAAGGTAATTGTCCGGTTCGATTTCAGCCGTGTACACGAAAGTATTTTCAAGGCCCATCCCGATTGGTGCTACATTTCCCCCAAAGGCGAGCGGATCATCAATACCGACATGTATGTGGTGTCCATTAATGCCCCCTATGTGCAGGAAAAGGCATTCAAAATCATTGAAGAGGTGATCAACACCTTTCCGATCGACGGTATTTTCCTGAATATGCCCGGCTATCAGGTTAACAACCCTTATGAAGGCAAATACCATGGCATCGACCAGAATGCCTACGATCAAAAGCGCTTCGCGGAATTCAGCGGTGGCAAAGCGCTGCCTATCGAGGAAAACAAGGCAGACCCACTGTTCCAGCAATACCTCGAATTCAAAAAAGCGACCGTAGAGGATTGGTCGGAAAGACTACACAAGCTCGTGAAGTCGAAAAACGAGCAGATCGCAATCTGTACCTACTCCGACAAGTTTGTCGACATCATCCGCCACGAATCGCAAAGCATGACCACCCTGCCCTATTGGCCTTATACGGCCTCCGATAATGTCGGCAATGCGGTCAACTCGTTTCCGGACCACATTATCAGCAACGCGAGCATTCAGCAAATATCCTTCCAGTCGCGGTACAATGCCGTGGAACCGGAGGAGACGCGGATCAGGCTGTACGAGAATATCGCCAATGGCTCGGGCCTGGACATGAGTATGATGGGCGACATGCGCGGGTACGAAGACGAACGGAGTTATCCCGTTTTCAGGAAGGTGTATGGTTTTCACAAAAAGAATGAGGCCTATTTCGGCCAATATCAGTCAGTGGCCCAAATAGCTGTGATAGCGCCGGGCGCCTGGCCGAATGGCGAACCGATGCAGGAATACCGCGGCATTCAGCTCATGCTCCGCGAGGCACACATTCCATTCGATATCGTGGAAGACGGCCAGATCGCTAATCTGGAACAGAAGGTAAAGGGCTATAAACTGATCATCCTGCCGGAAATCACCTACCTGAAACCGGAAGCTCTTCGAATACTGAAAGAAGCCAGCCAGCAAGGTACCCACCTGATCGCCACCAACCGGACTTTGTTTGATAGCCCCGAAACGCTGCAAGCACTTTTCGGCGCAAAAATCGAGAAGAAGGACAACGATGGCGCCGGAAATTACCTCGTACCCGACGATCACAGCATTTTCAAAAGTTTCAAAGGGCAGAGCATGCTTTTCTGGAAATTCAACCTCGGACTATACGACCTGTCAGGTGCCGACCGAAAACTGCTTCCTGTTTTGGCGAAAGGCCGCCCGGGCCCGCCCGAAATCATCGGCGGCCACGATCCTACCGGTTACTACGCATTGGGGATTAAAAATCATCCGAGCAGCAAAGCAGCCCTTTTCCCGATCAACCTCGGCCGAATCTACTACATGCACGGCTATCAAGAACACAAAAACCTTTTGCTGGATATGATCCACCACATGCTACCCGAAATTGCACAGAATTTCCAAACGAATGCGCCGGCGCGGGTCGAAACGGTATTGAAAGCGTTCACTCGCAACACTGCCGAAAAGCAAGCGAAAAATACCCCTGACGGACAGATTTTACACTTAATTAACCTCACCGGTTTCAGCGGCAACACCTATTTTGAACCCCTGCCTGTCAACGATTTACAATTCAGGATCAGGCTGGCGAAAAAACCACAAAAAGTGTTTACTTTGACTAATCACAAGCCTTTAAACTTTACCTGGAAAGACGGCACGGTCAATGTTTCGCTCGCACGCCTCGCGGAGTTCGAAAGCATTGTGATGGAATGGTAAACTAAATCAAACGCTACCCCATGAAACCAAGATTCGTCCTGCGCATCGCTGCGCTGTGTATCCTCATTCATTTAATCGGGCATTTTTTCGGCCATTTCTCATGGAAAGAAACCCCCGATCCCGTCAAACAGGAGGTGATCCGGCAGATGACCGGACCAAAGTTCGAGTTCATGGGCGCCGTCCGGAGTATGGGCGATTATTTTGAAGGTTATGGCCTCATCCTTTTTGTCGTATATGGTATGTCGATCATACTCATCTTGTCTGCCGCGCGTTATGCCGACAGTAACCACGACATTGCACGAAACGTGCTCACACCGATCGGGATCGGCTACGTAGCCATGGGAATTATTGAATTCGTGTATTTCTTTCCATTTGCGGGCTCGATAAGCCTTGCCGCCGGCGCATTGGTAATTCTCGCTATTTTCCTGAATGGCTAGCTGCTTATAATTTAGGAGCGTCCGGCTTGTTGGGCGCTTCTCCTGGATTTATGCCGCGGGTTTTCAGCTTGCGGCCATAAATTTTACCTCCGGAATTGATATAAAGTGTATCAAAATCAGCCCCGCCGAATGCTATTTTCGCTGCGGCACCGCCATTGGGTGAGGGCAAAATTGCATTCACACGTCCGGTCTGATCGAGTATCTGCACACCCATATTAGTAGCCACATAAATACGGCCCTCTCGATCGCAGATGATGTTTCCCGCACCGGCATTATCTTCGGTATCCGGAACGTGCAACCATCCAAACCGCTGCTTGTATGCCTGTTTGCCATCCGCCTGCACCTGGGAGGAATATACCCAGTGTGAAAGCGGGTCTGTACTGTAAACCAACGTTTGATCGGGAGAAAACGCTAATCCGGGACCTTGGAGTGTTTTCAGCACGTCGGCTCGCTTGTTCACAGGCTTTTCGTCCGTTTGTAGCGGTTCCTTTGCCTCCATCCAATCCTCACCCGGAATCAACAAAGCCGATAGAAATGCATTCAGCGACTGTCCTTTTTTAATCCGCTCCGGCCAGCCTTTCCACAAATAGCGCATGGCTTCCGGAAACAGCGATGTCCCTTGCTTACCGTTATGGCCGCCCTCACCCCATTGATGTTTCACCTCGTAACCAGCGAATGTAAGCGCCCGCAACATCGTCTGATTCGCCATCCACCAGTCGCCGGCGTAAATATTCAGGTCGTTGGCACCATCCTGCATGTAAATACGAATGGGCTTGGGCTCGACCTTTCGAAGTAATGTCGGGTAGCGGTCCGCGCCGCGCAGGCCTACATAAGTCCCTATCGCGCTGAACACGCGTGAAAAGGCGTCCGGTCTTTCCCATGCGGCTGTGAATGCACACACTGCCCCGCTGCTGGAACCTCCGATCGCGCGGTCGTTACCATTTTTGGAAAGGCGGATTTGCCGGCCGTCGCTCGTTTTCTGCTTTTCAACCTCGGGCAGGATTTCTTCGAGAATAAACCGCGCATAAGCATCGCCCAGGCCGTCGTACTCAAAGCTGCGGTTGAAACGATCGTTGGCGGTATTGGGGTCAGCGGCTTTCACGCGCCCGTGCATCACAAACACGCCAATGGTTACCGGCATTTCCTTCTGGTGAATGAGGTTATCGAACACCACCGGAGCCTTCCATTGAATACCGTCCTGGTTTACATATACGCACGCAGGGGTGTCTGCCTTGTATTGCGCAGGCACGTACACCCAGTATTCGCGCCACGTACCCGGGAATATTTTGGATTGATCAAACACAAATTTCAAAACCTCACCCTTGGGCACACCCGGATGTTCTTCGGATGCGGGGTCTACCGGGTAGTTTTCCTCCGGGGCCTGGGCATTAGTCCAAAAAGATGTAAAAAAGCAGAACAGGAGCAGAAGATGCTTCATGCAGAGGTGTATTTAAATTGGAAAAACATTTACAAATAGCTCAGCCACCACGTCCGCTTCCGAGCGCGGTACTCACCGTACCACTTGCAAGGCCAGTACAGCGCCACGACGATCAAAATCCAGATCAGGTAGGTCTGCCCGAGCGGATACCCGAATTCGTTGGGCCGGAACTTGAAGAAAAGACTGTCGTCCGTTGCTTGCTGCCAGGTGTATCCCGACAGGAACACAATCACCATCGTCATGATATGGATCAAGTAAAAATGGACCAGGAAGAAGAAGAACGGCACTCTGCCATATACCGAGCAAATGCGGCTGAATGCATTATCCGTTTGCTCGGTGAAGGCAAGTAGAATGAGGATCGGTCCCTGCGTCATGAAAGTAAAGAACAGCGAAGGCGGATATTTGGTCACATTCAGGAAGGACATGAAAGTTTTGATACCTGTATCTTGCGTCGACCACGGAGCCGGATCGCCGTATCCGTTAATCAGCCTCAGAACTACAAACAACACCGTAAGCACCGAGCCGATCAGGATGAGCAGCTTCTTGCGTCGCGCGGGATCCGCATTGCGATTGTACAGCATTCCCAACCCGTAACCCGACATCATGATGCCCGCCCATGGAAATATGACGTACAGGAATACGATGGCGCCGCCGTCGGGTCGGGGCAGGAATGTGCCCCTACCGGTAAAGAATATGCGCAGCAGGATGTCGGCCGTTGAGTTTTCCTGCAACTTCACATAATCCAGCAGGTTATGCCCAAACACCAATACCAGGCCAAGTATCAGAACGGTCTTCGGCGACGCAAACCGCACGGCAACACCGAGCACAATCATCGCCCCGCCCAGCGCCCAGAACACGGCAAAAAAGAGTGTTTTGTAATAAATATCAAATGTAAATGCGAACGTCATGAACACCATTTCCACCAAAATAAGCCAGAACCCACGCTTGATCAGGAAAGCTGATTTCTCAGCGGCCGTCTTGTTCAGGCCCGACAAATAGGCCGAAAGCCCCGAAAGCATCATGAAAGAGGGCGCGCAGTAATGCGTGATCCAGCGGGTGAGGAACAATGCGGGCGTAGTCGTAGCAAGGTCGGTAGGGTCGCCGGTGGCGCCGGCGATATGAAAAAAGTCGCGCACATGGTCGAGGGCCATGATAATGATGATCAGGCCGCGGACAGTGTCGATAGACCGGATACGGTTGGTGAGGGTGCTGGTGGCTGTGGTATACATGACTAATGTGAGTTGATGACAACTGACCTAAGAAGCCACATAAATTACTGATTTACTGCCTATATACCTCCAACAAAAGGCAACAAAAATCCCGGCATCGCTCGACAAACGCTCAGCAATACCGGGAAATGGAAAGCGGTATTCGGGTTACAGTAATGCCGCTCCGAAAACGCCCGCGCTGTCACCCAATTTAGGTTTCACGATCGGCGTTGTTACAATTCCTTTGTTGAAAATATACTTGCGGATGCGTTCAAATCCGGCCGTATAAAGCAGGTCGATATTACCTACGCCACCACCGATCACGATCAGGTTCGGGTCGATCACGTTGATAAGCGTAGAAATGGCCCGACCATAGTATTCAAGCAGACGTTCGATAGTCGCTTTGGCGTGCTCGTCGTTGCCGGCGTGGTATCTTTCCAGCACGGTTTTCATGGATACCTTCTCCCCGCTCAGTCTTTCGTAATGGCGCTCCAATGCGGGCCCGGCAATTACCTGCTCCACGCAGCCCGATTTGCCGCAATAACATGGGTCGCCACCCTCTTCGAGGATATTATGGCCCCATTCGCCGCCGATGCCGTGATGCCCGCCGATGATCTTGTTATTCACGACCAACCCACCGCCTACTCCGGTGCCCATAATCACACCAAACACTACCTCCGCACCGTGGTAATCCTTACCGGCGCCCATTAATGCCTCTGCCAATGCGAAGCAGTTTGCGTCGTTGGCGAGTTCGCAGGGTACTCCCAGTATTTTTTCAAGATCGGCCTTCAAAGGCATTCCGTTGAGGCAGGTCGTATTGGAATTTTTCATCAATTGCGAATCCGGTTCGAGCACGCCCGGCGTCGCGAAACCGATTTTGCGCGGCCGCTCGCCTACCTGGTCTGCTACCATGTCGATCAGCTTCTTGATCTGCGACAGGATATGGTCGTACCCATTCACCGATTCCGTCGGGACACGCATGCGTACCACTACTTCCAGATTCCTTTCGGGATCCAGCACTGCACATTCTATTTTAGTACCTCCTAAGTCGATTCCCCAGAGTTTCATTGTTATTGTTTTTGTAAAACTTCGGCTTTCGGCAGTCGGCTTTCGGCGGCGTTTTTCAAAACTCAACGTCCGATTGCTGATAGCCGAAGTACCTCAATTCGTTTTGTTAATTAAATAGGCTTTCAGCAGTAGGCTGTTGGTAATCGGCTTCACGCATAACCGAAAGCCGATTGCCGAAAGCCGAAGTAGCTCAATGCGATTTGTAAAATTTATAACCGAATAGGAAGATCACCGCGTAGCAGATAATCGGCAGGTAGTAGGCGTAAGCGACATCGTAATCGGCCACGGCTCCCATCGCAAACGGGAAGAATGCACCACCAGAAACACCCATTGCGATAAAGGATGCTCCTTGTTGTGTATGTGAGCCAAGGTTTTTAAGTCCCAAACTAAAAATTGTCGGAAACATGATGCTAAAAAAGAAGTTAAGCATCAAAAGCGCTATGAATGAAGTCCAACCCCAACTTTGCGCAATAATGAGGCACATTACGATATTACACAATGCAAATATTGCCAGTAGTGAATGAGGCGCGATATACTTCATTAAAAATGTTCCAACAAAACGTCCTACCAGCATTAGTCCCATAAACAAGACCATATATTCAGCAGCGGTAGCGTCGGAAAAACCCATTTTCTCGTGCCCGTAGAAAATGAAAAATGCCCAAGTACCGCCTTGTGCCGCCACATTAAAAAATTGTGCTATTACCGACCATACAAAGTGGCGATGCTGAAATAGTGTTTTACCAGGCTCAGAGTCAACGTTAACCGCATCAGGATCAGCAGACGGCGCGTGAGGATCAACAAGGTCCGGAACTTTTACAAACGAAAAGAACACTGCTATCGCCGCAATGACGCTACCAATGGCTAAGTAGAGCATTTTAACGGAAGTTAAATCCGTGCTGCCTTCAACCGCGTTTTTAAACAAGAATAGCGATCCCAGCTTCGGACCAATCATCGTACCCAGTGCATTGAAAGCTTGCGCAAAGTTGATGCGCTGGTCGCTGGTACGTTGATCTCCCAATGAAGCAACAAACGGGTGAGCAACAGTTTCCAATGTCGCCAGACCACACCCGAGTACGAACAATGCTACCGCAAAAAACGGAAAAGAGGCAACTTTTGCAGCCGGTACAAAAAGAAAAGCCCCCGAAGCAAATAGTGTCAAACCCAGCAAAACACCCTTTTTATACCCAAACCTTTTCATAAAAAGTCCCGCCGGGATACCCATTACAAAATAGGCTCCAAAGATCGCAAACTGTACAAACGCAGATTGCGTCTTGGTCAAACTGAGCACATTTTGAAAGTGTTTGTTCAAAGCGTCACCCAACGTAATCGCAATCCCCCAGAACATAAAAAGGGATGTAACAAAGACCAGGGTAACCAGGTATTTTTTGTCAGTGAACTTGGGCGGGGAGGCGTGAACGGTGCCGACAGACGAATGGTTGCTCATTTAGCTGAATAGTAAAATTAAATATTAGGTTCGGTCTATTTTTGCAAATGTAAATCAGAGAAATTTAAAAACTGTATCCAGTCGAACATTTTAACATCGTGCCCGCCTGGCCGGATATGAAAGCCAATTTGGCCAGATACGGGCTGATTCAGCGCCGGAAACCGCACATCCGGAAAGCCGTTCGTCCCTAAAAACCGGTACACTGCATCCGCGGCCCGCGCGGTGGCGAATTCACCCTGCGGATCGGCATTCTTATCGTCCTCGGCCGTAGCCAGGTAAACCGGCCGCGGGGCAATGAGCGAAAGGACAAAATGCTGATCAAACGGCAGCTCAGTGTCTTTCCCTTTGTATTTACCCAAACTCCGGGCATACCAATGCGGGAATACCGTGCATAGCCGGTTGATATCCTCTCCGATCCCGCGCCGGAACTGCTTGCCGCCACCCGCGCCCGACTCATTACTCAGTACAGCAGCAAACCGCCGATCCGTTGCACCAGCCCAGAGCGCAGCCTTACCCAACCGCGAAAAACCGAACACCGCCACGCGTTTGCCATCGATATCCTTGTCGGTTTCAAGATAATCCAGCCCGCGGCTCAATGCCCACGCCCAGGCGGCAATCGTACCGAAATTATCTTCGCGCTGCTGCAATTCCGGATACAATGGGTGCACGCCCGTTTGAAATGCATGCTCCTTCCGATCCGAAGCGATTTCCTCACGGTAGAGCGTCACCAGCGCGTAGCCGCGTGCGAGAATGCTATCCACGGCCCATTGCGAGGCATTCACGCCCCGGCAGGCATCCCCTGCTTTCCCATCGGCCGAGCAGGGGAACATTCCGCTCCTCTCGACCCATGCGGTCGTCAGTTTAATGCCCGGGTCGGCATGAATGGCCTGGTTACCGATGAAATTCAGCCCGATAATGGCAGGTACCGGATGTTTGGCCTGGTTGGGAATGTAAATCAGCAGGTCGAACTGCGCTTTCCTGCCTTTTTCGGTGATGTGGACCGTCACCTGCTTGCGCGTCGCTTTGCCGCCCAATGCATTTTTATCCAGATCAAAAACTTCGAAACGCATGTTTTTCGGGCGGTCCGGGGCCACGCCGTACATTTCGCGTGTCATCGTTTCGAGGATTTCCTTCCGCCTGCGCTCCCACTCCTTCACCGATTTCACCTTTTTTCCGCTGTTAAACGTAAATGGATCAGGCAATGCCCGATTACCCTCCTGGGCGTGTATTATTTTTGGCAAAACAATCAGGCACAATGCCAGCGCGAGAAGCAAAACCCTCATGATAAGCAGGTTCTATTATTTTTTGTTGAAATAAGTATTCATAAAAAGGAGCTGGTGCTGCACCGCATTCTCCCAATACGGCCAGTTGTGCGCGCCGGGACGGGAAATGTAGTCGTGCGGGATTTTGCGGTATTCGAGCTGCTTGTGCAGATTTTCATTCACGCCGTAAAAGAAATCCTCGGTACCGCAATCGATAATGAGTGCAAGTGAATTGGGCGTTAGCAAATGGAGCATGTTGATAACGGTGTTCCTCTCCCATCTTTCGGGCTGCTCGGCGTAGCTGCCCAGGCGCTTGGCCATATCCCAGTTGTTGGGAAAAGGGCGGATATCCACGCCGCCGCTCATGCTTCCGGCGGTGCCATACACGTCCTGATGCTTCAATGCGAGGTACAATGCGCCGTGGCCGCCCATGCTCAGCCCGGTAATGCCGCGGCCCTTACGGTCCTTGATGGTTTTATAGTTTTTGTCGACATAGGAAACCAGTTCTTTGGAAACATAGGTCTCGAACTGCGACTGCGGATCCACCGGGCTATCCCAATACCAACTGCTGAAACCACCGTCGGGGCACACGATGATCATATTGTAATGGTCGGCGGCTTGCTGGATGCCGGGCGCTTTGGTAATCCAGTTGGCATGGTTGCCGCTGTAACCATGCAACAGGTACACCACGGGGAACTCCTTACCTGCATTATACCCGGCAGGCCGCACCACGACCACTTTGAGGTTCTTCTTCATCACCGCGCTATTCACCTCCACGGTATCGACCTGCGCCGCGCTAACCTGACCTAATGCAAACAGAACAAATGCAAAGAGTGATAGAAATGCTTTTTTCATTTTAAAGAGTTAAAAGGGAATTGAGAGAATGACGATAACGGAGAGGCTGCCACCGTAAGTTTTTGAGAAAATTTTCTACAACTGCATGGTGCAAAGGCCTTAAACCCCGCAAATATTGTAGAAACCGGGGAAATATCCCGTTTTGACATGAGAGAAAGTGGCTGGCATTTAAATTGATATAGTCCAGGTATCTCTAAAATAACTCTAACTCAAAATTTTATAACGATGGGAAATCTCCTTTATACCATAGCCGTGATCCTCGTGATCCTTTGGCTGATCGGCTATTTCGGCTTTGCAAGTTTTGGATTAGGAAACATCATTCATATTCTGCTGGTGATCGCCGTGATAGCGATTATTCTGCGTTTGATACGCGGCGACAGGGTGGTCTAGCGGCCGCATCCACTCAGCTCAACCAGCCCGGAACGTTAGTTTTCAATCGTTCCGGGCTTTTGTTTGCCTCAGTCTGGTTACAAAATCTTACCTTGAGGTAGCTTTTGCACGATAACCCCCTATTCTATGCAGTTGATTTTACTCAAAAGCCGCACGCTATTGTTACTGATCATGTTGGCGGCTGTTTCCGGCCGCTTGCAGGCACAGACATACGTCGGGAATGTCGAATTCACCAGCCAGAGTGCGTTGAACTCCTGGGAGTCGCAATGGAAAACGGTTACCGGCAATATTTACATCACCAGCCTCGCGAGCGATGTGGTTACCAGCCTCGCACCACTTCAGAATATTACCAGCGTCGGGGGCGCCATAATCATTTCGGAGAATCATTCGCTCACCTCGCTGAACGGCCTTGGCGGGCTCCAAACGGCTGGTATGCTCGAAATATCGTTCAATGGGGCGTTGAATAATTTGGGGGCTTTGAGCGCTCTCACTACTGTTACGGGGACAGTGAATATCGTCGGCAATGAGTCACTCACCTCGCTCACCGGGCTGGCCACCGGCCTCACGATTGGCGGGGACCTTACGATCCGCAACAACCCGATCCTGTCCGTATGCAACGCCCCGGCAATTTGTAACTATCAACATGCGCATCCAGCCGGTACTTACCTGAATGTTTCCGGCAATGCGGGCATGTGTTTCAACGAAGCAATGCTCTATTCGGCCTGCAACGGCCCGTTACCGGTGATACTGACCGAGTTTGATGCAATCGGAGAGGGATCTTCCGTGCGTCTGCGCTGGGCAACTACCGCCGAGAACAATGCTTCTCATTTCGATATCGAGCGCAGCAGCGATGGGCGGGCATGGCAAAAAGCAGGGGTTTTGCAGGCCAGAGGAGAAAGTTTGCAAAAAGAAACCTATTCCTTTTCGGATTGCTACCCTTTTACCGGCGAAAACCTCTACCGCCTCCGCATGACCGACCGCGACGCTACGTACTCGTATAGTCGCATACGGAGCGTGTACGTGCGTGAGGCGCCGGCGCCGGCCTACCCGAACCCGTTTTCAGAATCGCTATTCCTGTCGCCGCACCAGGCTGGCCTTCCCGGAATTGTGGAGCTCACCGATACACGCGGCAAAATGGTTTACCAGGCGCAAGGCCAATTACCAACAAGCATTACCACTTCACAATGGCACTCGGGAGCTTACCTTTTGAAAATCACGGACAAGGAGGGGATTTCGAGGCAGTTCAGAGTGGTAAAAGCAGAGTAACTTAGCTTAATTTCTGGCATAATTGTTTTCAAATCGTGCGAGGTTTAAACCAAAACGCGATATCATGGAAACCACAATCGAATACAACTACCCCTCGCTTGTGAATGCGGTATTCGCTAACCGCATGGACGCGCAAAAAGCTTACGACGAGCTGATTTACCGGGGTTACAAGCCTGAGCAAATCAATGTGATCATTTCCGACGAGACGCACCGGGTACATCACGAAGAAATTGGTGATGAAAAACCCGCCCATTCGACAATGGAGAATGCGGGCATTGGCTCTGCGATCGGCGGCACGGCCGGGGCTATTGCCGGCGCGCTCATCGCCATTGGCACCACAGTGGTAATTCCGGGCCTTGGGATTGCAGTAGCAGGTCCCCTGCTCGCTGCACTCACCGGTGCAGGTGCGGGCGGGCTCACAGGCGGTATTGTAGGGGCATTACACAACCGTGGCGTGCCCAGGGAACATGCCGAAGCATTTGAATCGAGTATCCGTGCAGGTGGGGTAATCATTTCTTTTACGCCACGTACGGTCGAAGACAGGATGGAAATCATAGAAGCCTGGAACCGCCACGGTGCCCGGCAGCTTCATGGTAATGAAACCTACAATACCTAGAAGCAACGAACCCGCCCGATGGCGGGTTCGTTGCTTCTATAGCAGATCTTTGATCCGTATCCACACATTCTCAGCGAGAATCTTGTGCCCTTCGGCTGTGGGATGAATGCCGTCGGCCTGGTTCAGCTTCGACTCCCCGCCTACCCCTTCGAGCAGGAATGGAATAAGGGTTATGTCATTCTTTTTCGCCAGATCGGCATACACATCCTTGAACTCACTCGCATATTTCTGTCCCATATTCGGCGGGATCTGCATTCCCGCCAGCACGCGCTTGACGTCGGGATATTTGGCTTTCACCTTATCAAGGATTTCTTGCAGGTTCTTGCGGGTTTCCGAAACAGGAATACCCCGCAAGCCATCGTTACCTCCGAGTTCGAGTACGAAAACGTCGAGCGGTTGTTTGAGCAGCCAGTCGATACGGCTATTACCCCCGGAAGTAGTCTCGCCACTCACACCCGCATTCACGACTTTGTAATGGAGGCCCAGCGAATCAATACGTTTCTGAATTAGTCCCGCAAAGCCCTGCGACGGATCGTCGAGGCCGTAGCCTGCCGTGAGACTGTTTCCGAAAAACACGATGATCTTCTTTTTAGCTGTGGGAGCCTTCGCGGCTGTTGGAGCAGAGTCGGCCTTTTGCGCCGATTCTGTTTTTTTGTCTCCACCACAGGAAAAGAGCGCGGCGGTGAGAAGCGATAATGCTAAAAATGTCTTGAAACGACGCATATCAGTCATAATCTGTATTCAAAAGGAATGGATTTTATAGTTTAAAAAGGCATACCCGGCCATTCATTCTCAAATAAAAACCGTTTAAACTATATTTATGAGAAACAATAGCCGAAAAGAGCCAAATTAGGTCTTTCGCGCCCCGGACTGCGCGCCTCGGACTGCGCGTCCCGGGCTGCGCGCCTCGGACACGACGCAAACATAAAAGAAAAACGATTGATGAATACCATACTCGATCTGCACGACGTCAGTAAAATATATAAAAGCGGCGACCGCACCCTCAAAGTCCTCGACAATATCAGTTTTTCGATCGAAACAGGCTCCACGGTCTCGATCGTAGGCCCATCGGGCAGCGGCAAAACGACGCTCCTGGGCCTCTGCGCAGGGCTCGACCGCTCCACGGCGGGCACCGTGGAGCTGCACGGAACCCGTCTCAACGGCCTGAATGAAGACCAGCTCGCGGCCGTTCGTAACCAATATGTAGGTTTCATTTTCCAGAACTTCCAACTCCTGCCTACCCTCACCGCATTGGAAAATGTGATGGTGCCGATGGAGCTGCGTGGTGAAAAGAATGTAAAATCCCGTGCACTGGACTTGCTCGACAAAGTAGGCCTGGCCGAACGTGGCCACCACTACCCTACACAGCTCAGCGGCGGCGAGCAGCAGCGCGTATCGCTGGCACGTGCATTCTCCAACCAGCCACAAATCCTGTTTGCCGACGAACCGACCGGTAACCTCGACGCCGAAACGAGCGAAAAAGTGGTGAAGCTGCTTTTCGACCTCAACCGCGAGGCGGGCACCACGCTCGTGGTCGTCACCCACGACCTCGAACTCGCTGCCAAGACGCAGCGCATCATCCGCATCAAAGGCGGCAAAATTGTGGAGGCAAGCTAACCGTGAATTTCCGATGAACCCCAATACTTTCAACCTTTCGTGGTTATTGCAAATGGCCTGGCGCGACAGCCGTAGAAACCGCACACGGCTGGCCTTGTTTATCTCCTCCATTATCCTCGGCATTGCGGCGCTGGTAGCCATTTACTCGCTCGGCGACAACCTCCGCGACAATATCGACAGCCAGGCAGCTACACTCATAGGCGCCGATTTATCCATCTATAGCGGTAAGAAAATCGAGGGAAAAGCGATGGCCTTTGTCGACTCGCTCGGCAAGGTGCGCTCCGAGGAACGCGCATTTGCCTCGATGGTGTATTTCAATAAAGGCGGCGGCAGCCGATTGACGCAGGTGAAGGCGCTCTCGGGTGATTTCCCTTACTATGGAAAGCTGGAAACCCTTCCGGTTTCGGCTGAAAAGACGTTCAGAAACCGCCAAGAAGCGCTGGTAGACCAAACCCTGATGCTCCAATACCGCGCGCAGGTCGGTGATTCGATCCGGATCGGCGAAGTGACTTTTGCTATTGCCGGCGTTCTCGAAAAAGCCCCCGGTGCAACCGGTGTGACAGCGTCGGTGGCGCCTGTCGTGTACATTCCGATGCGCTTCCTGGACCAGACCGGCCTTATGCAAAAAGGCAGTCGCGTGGGTTACAGGTATTATTTCAAATATCCGGCCAAAACGGATGTCGAGAAGATGGTCAAAACACTCGAACCGAAATTCGAGAAATATGACCTTGATTTTAATACGGTTCTAAGCCAGAAAGAAGACACCGGTCGATCCTTCCGCGACCTCACGCGCTTCCTCTCGCTCGTAGGGTTTGTCGCGCTCCTGCTCGGGTGCATAGGCGTCGCGAGCGCCATACATATATATGTGCGCGAGAAACTTAATTCCATTGCGATACTCCGCTGCCTGGGTGTAAAAGCATCGCAGGCATTTCTGATCTACCTGATTCAAATCGCGGGCATCGGGCTTATCGGTACCGTGCTCGGCACCATTCTGGGAACGGTCATCCAGCAATTTTTGCCTGTGGTATTGAAGGACCTGCTTCCGTTTGACCTCACTACCGACATTTCATGGCCTGCTATCGGGCAGGGCCTGGCGATCGGCGTGCTCATTTCCATACTTTTTGCATTGCCACCGCTCGTATCTATCCGCAAAGTATCGCCGCTGAATGTGCTTCGCTCGGCTTCCGACGCCTCCCATCCTGAACGCGACGCCGTAAGCTGGGCATTGTACGGGCTGATCGTCCTGTTCATTTTCGGATTTTCGTTCCTGCAAATGCAAACATGGGTGCAGGCATTGGTATTTACTGCCAGCATCCTCGCTTCCTTCCTGATTCTTTTCGGTATCGCCAGCTTGCTGATGTGGCTTGTGCGTAAGTTCTTTCCCACTTCATGGAGCTACCTCTGGCGCCAGGGGCTCGCCAACCTGTACCGGCCCAATAACCAAACCACCATTCTGATCGTGTCGGTGGGCCTCGGCACTTCCCTGATCTGCACGCTGTTTTTTATCCAAACGATCCTGCTTACCCGTGTGAAGCTATCGAGCAGCGGCAACCAGCCCAATATGGTGCTGTTCGACATTCAGAGCCATCAGAAAGACGGCGTTCTGGCGATTGCCAGGGCACAAAATGTACCCATCAACCAGAGCGTCCCCATTGTGAATATGCGGTTGGAAGAAGTGAATGGCAAAACCGCCGCCGATTTCGAAGGTGATACCACTGCTGAGCAGTCGCGTCGCATTTTCGGCCGCGAGTATCGCGTCACGTTCCGCGATTCCACTACTTCTTCCGAGAAGATCACCAAAGGGAAATGGCAGGGTAAATACGACAAATCTTCCGAACTCATACCCATTTCTGTCGAGGAAGGGTTTGCGGACAGAAGCCGTCTGAAAATCGGTGACACGCTGGTTTTCAACGTGCAAGGCACCATTATGCCTACCATTATTTCCAGCCTCCGCGAAGTCAACTGGAGTGAGGTGCGTACCAACTTCCTCGTCGTATTCCCGACCGGCGTACTCGAAGACGCCCCGCAGTTCCACGCCATGCTCACGCACGTGCCTAACCCGACCGTCTCCGCACGGTTTCAGCAGGCATTGGTAAGGCAATACCCCAACATTTCGATCATCGACCTTGCGCTCGTGCTGCGTGTACTAGACGATATTTTCAACAAAATCGGATTCGTAATCCGCTTTATGGCCGGATTCAGCATACTGACCGGGCTGATCGTCCTCATCGCATCCGTCATGATCAGCAAATACCAGCGCATTCAGGAAAGCGTCCTCCTGCGCACGTTGGGCGCGAGCCGGAGACAGATATTCGTCATTACCTCGCTCGAATACTTATTTCTGGGTGCACTGGCGGCATTCACGGGCATCCTCATCGCACTTATCGGAAGCTTCTGCCTCGCCAAATTCAACTTTGAATCTGAATTCAATCCGGAGCTCGGCCCCGTGGTATTGATATTCCTTTTTGTCTCTTTGCTAACCGTCATCATCGGTTTGCTCAACAGCCGCGGCATCCTGTCCCGCCCGCCGTTAGAGGTATTGCGGCAGGATGTTTAAGTGTTTATTTTTCGGTATATTTAAACTGAAAATTAAACTACACACACTTGAAATTTGACATTAACGGCAACTTGAAGCCGTACGAGATTATTTACACCGACTGGGCTACATTCAAAGCTGAATTTGTGGATGCATTCCCGCGATCCAGCACCAGGCAGGTGATTTTCCAGAATTTTTCCATATACATGGAAAAACTGGTCGCCATCATTGGCACGGATTTCCATCAATGGATTGACGGGAGCTTTGTTACCAGGAAACTTAATCCCAATGACATTGATTTTGTAACATTTATAAATGCAAAAACTTTCAGCCGAAACGAGCATATACTTGGCAGTTTGAGAGAGTATAGTCGAGAACAAAGCCTCCGCCTTGACGGGTACGTTGTTAAAGATTACCCAACCGATCACAAACATTTTTTTCGCTCTCATCTGGATTCTAAGCAGTGGCTTCACGAGTTTGTTAGAGACTCCCGTAAAGGACAGCCAAAAGGATTTATACAATTAGATTATTGAGTCATGAAACCACAGTCGATGTTAGAACTGGAAGAATGGGAATTGCGCGTGTCACGGCTTATAGGCCTTGTGGCAACCACTAATCAAACCCTGCACATGCATCGTGAATCAGGCGATTCATGGCTAATGATCAAACAATACGAAGAGCTTTTAGCCGAGCACCAGCAAGAGCTGGATCAACTCTTGAAAACACATGGGCTAACCCTGAAAGTTGTCCCGGCAGATAGCGCCGCTTAGCCGCGTGAAATTAGCCGTCCCGTCTCTCCGTTCCTCCGTTCCACCCGCTACTCCATTTTCCAACCCGCGTCCTATCCGTGCTCGGCGATTTAACAATTCCTTAAAACCCATTCCTTTATTTATTCTGCTCCGCAGTGCCATTTTTGGCTTGAAATGCTGCTTTAATGCAACTTTCTCCATCCCGATTAGACTTTGGGGTGATTTAAAATCACTATTCCTACACCGCAAAAAGCATTATTAATTTCATCCAATTTAATCTTTATATTTTTTCAAACGTTTGCACAGAATTTCAAACGTTTGCATTGCTTATCAAGTTATTGCTATTAATTATCTTAATAATACAATATGTAATCTTGTGATTCATTACTCCCCAAATTTTCCTCTATGACTAAAAATCTCTTTTGCCTCAACTTTCTATTCACTGTAAAATCCAATAATCCACGACTATGAGAAAGACTTCGACTCTATCAGTCAGGACCGGAATATTCAGAAACTGCCTTATGCAAGTAACGGCCGTGTGCGGCCTCCATGCCATCGCCGCAGCTGAAATCCCCGTTCCCGAAGGCCAGCCCAGAAAGCATGTTGAAACCAACATGAACAAATTGCAGGAGGTTACTCTCACCGGAAAAGTGACGACCGAAGGTTCTTCCGAAGGTCTGCCTGGCGTGACCGTGGTGATCTCCGATGCCAATGGTAATAACAAGCAAGGTGCAACTACCAATGAATCAGGCTCTTTCAGTTTTGCAAAGTTGCAAACAGGCCAGCGATACAACCTGGAATTCAGCTACATCGGTTTTGAAAAGCAGTCGATCAAAGATTTCCTTCTGACTGAAACCAACGCCAACTCCATTGAAGTGAAACTCAAAGAATCCGCTTCCAACCTTAGCGAGGTGGTGGTGGTTGGTTATGGTGTGTCTACGAAAAAGGATATTACCGGTTCGGTGAAATCGCTCAAAAGCGCCGAGTTCAACCAGGGTATCATCAACTCGCCCGAACAGTTGCTACAAGGAAAGGTGTCGGGCGTGAACATCACGTCTGCCACCGGTGAACCAGGCGGCAAAACCAGCATTACCGTTCGTGGTCCGGGCGGCGTGCGCACAGGTAGTACCCCATTGTTCGTCGTGGACGGTATGGCACTCGACAACAGCGGTACAGGGGGTGATGCAAACCCGCTCAACTTCCTGAACCCACAGGATATCGAGTCGATCGACGTGTTAAAAGACGCCTCGGCCACAGCCATTTATGGTGCACGTGGTGCAAACGGGGTGATCCTGATTACCACTAAAAAGGGAAAATCGGGCCAGGCCCAAGTTACTTATTCCGGTAGCCTGGGTATTTCCAATGTGGCACGCCCGCTTGATGTGCTTTCCGGACCGGAATTCCTGACCGAAGCCACTAAACTAGGCGCAACAATTGCCGACGGCAAAGCCAACACCGACTGGCAAAAGGAAATTTTCCGGACCGCGACTACCCATAATCACAACATTTCTGTTGGCGGCGGTAGTGAAAAGATGACGTATTACGCATCGTTCGGCGCACAGAAACAGCAAGGAATTCTTAAAAACAGCCAGCAAAACCGTTACACCGGCCGTATGAACCTTTCCCAGAAATTGTTCGAGGACCGCGTTACGCTGGATTTCAACCTCAATGCCACGAACACCAAAAATCAGCGTCCTAACATCCAGGGCACCATTGGTAGTGCATTGACTATCAATCCAACTTACGCTCCTTACGACGCAAACGGACAAATTGCTCAGTATCAGGATTTTACTAATCCACTGTTCACTTTGCAGCAATACAAGGAGGAATTGACGACCAATCGCGTGCTGGCGAGCATTTCGCCGTCAGTGAAGATCATCGACGGGCTTGTTTATAAACTGAACTTCGGCATCGATAACTCGACCGCCACACAGGATAAGCAATTGCTGCCCAGCACGATCCCTGCCGAAATCGGCCGTCTGGAAACCTACGGGCTGCGCAATACCAACAGGTTGCTCGAAAACTACCTGACTTACAACCTGAATACCAAAATCCACAGCCTGACCGCATTACTCGGTCATTCCTATCAGCGCATTTTTATTCAGAGCCGGAATTTCAGCATCAATAAGTTCCCCATTTCCGATATCGAGCCGATTTACAACCCCGGTCTCGGACAGGATCTCTCATTGGCGCTGAACCAGCCCGGCGGTTTCGCGACGATCAATGAGCTCCAATCTTTCTTTGGCCGTGCGAGCTATGGTTTCAAAGACAGGTACCTGATCACTGCCACATTGCGTATCGATGGATCGTCTAAATTCGGTTCGAATAACAAATACGGGTCTTTCCCTTCATTCTCGGCAGGTTGGAGGATTTCAGAAGAGCCGTTCATGAAGTCGTCGCCATTCTCGGAATTGAAACTCCGTGCAGGCTGGGGATCAACAGGTAACCAGGAAATCCCATCCAAAATAACACAGGCACGGTTTACGTCCGTTGTTTCAGGCACCGCCAGCTACCCACTAGACGGTGGCACTACCTACCCGGCCGGTACTACCTACACGCGTCTGGCTAACCCCAACATTCAATGGGAAGTGTCCAAACAGACCGACTTAGGTCTTGATTTTGGTTTGTTCAAAGGCGCATTGAGCGGAGAGATCGATTATTTCAGAAAGGTGTCTGAAAAAATGCTGCTCGAAGTGATCCCTGCCGATCCCGTGCAACCGGCCGGAACATTCTGGACCAACGTGCCCGACATGCAGATCATCAACCAGGGCTTGGAGTTTGACCTGAACTACCGTAACACCCTGGAAAACGGCCTGAGATATTCGGTAGGCGGCAATATTACTTTCATCAAAAACCGTGTGGAACACTCTCCTTACACCGTGATTCCATCCGGTTCCGCCCAAGGATCCGGTCTGACATCGGCGACGATCAACGGTTATATCAACGGTGAAGCCATCGGCTCATTCTACCTGAAAGAATTCATCGGTTTTGATGAAAAGGGTATCAGCAAGTTCCGTGACGTGGATGGCAATGGTATTGTCAACGACGCCGACCGGATTGTGGCCGGTACCGCATTGCCTACCCGCATGTACAACTTCAATGGAAATGTGAGCTTCAAAGGCTTTGATCTGTCTGCCAACTTCAATGGCGTTGCGGGTAACAAAGTGTATGACAACACAGCTAACTCCAACTTCTACAAACTGAAATTGTCGAAAGGTGTGAACGTAACACCGGAAGCGCTTGCTTCGCCGGAAGAATCGGTTAACAACTCAGCGGGGGTTTCTACGAGGTATCTCAAAAACGGTGCTTACCTGAGGCTGAACAACCTGGTATTGGGTTACAACCTCAATACCGCCAAGCTTGGAATCAACAGATGGGTACAGACAGCCCGCATTTCGGTTACCGGCCAAAACCTGGCATTGTGGACCAAATACAATGGCTACGACCCGGAAGTTAACAACGACCGTTCGATCGCCGGTATTACCTCTTACGGTATCGACTACCTGAGCTATCCGAAAGCGAAAACCTTCATTTTCTCGATCAATCTCGGCTTTTAATTATTGACCCATGAAGAAGAAACTATCAACCATATTTGCGGTAGCCGGCCTGCTGATGCTCAGCAACGCCTGTACCGACCTGAAAGAACAAGTGCTGGACGAAACACTCACGGCAAAACTTTCAGAAGAAGAGACAGTCAACGGGCTGCTGGCACCTACCTATGCTTTACTGCCCAACCTTTTCCAGCATACTACCTATTTTGCATTGCAGGAAATATCTACCGACGAGGCGATCCTCCCCTACCGCGGCGGAACCGACTGGGGTGATAACGGTATTTACATCGCATTACACGGCCATAATACCACCAGCACTGATCCGAACGTAAACAACACGTGGAACCAGCTGGTACAGTCTATCTCGCGGTGTATCACGGCTATCGAAGGTCTTAAAACAGCTACCTCGCCCAACGCGGCACTTTACACCGCCGAGGCCCGCGGTATGCGCGCTTATTACAATATGGTTATGCTCGATTTATTCGGCATTGCGTTTGTGAAGGACGATCCGGGAACCACTTCAAAGATTATTCGTGGTGACGAGGCTGTCAAGTACATCGAAAGTGAATTGCTGGCTGTTGAGCCGACGGTGCAACCTAAATCTGTGGTGGGGCCCGGCCGTTTGAACCAGGCTGCCGTATGGAGCCTGCTGGCGCGCCTGAACCTGAATGCTGCTGTGTATCGCAATATCTATGGTGCCACATTCGATTTCAAAGCCGAGGATATGGACAAAGTGATCCAGTACACCGACAAGGTGATCAACTCCGGCCAGGCAAAACTTTCGGCTGATTATTTCGCGATTTTCGGAAACAACAACCATACCAACGAAGAGATCATTTTCGCCGTAGACCAACGTGCCGAGCTGAACGGTCACAACCGCATGGCCTACTTCTCGATTTCAGGCGATCAATTCCCACTAGCTGAATTCCCTGCCGCGAACGGTACCGACGGTCCTGCAATCACTTCGGATTTCTATCAGTCGTGGGTACAAGCATACGGGGCCGTGGATCCCTCGCGTGACCCGCGTTTTTACCAGCAAAACATGTCGATTTACACCAATGCGGCTGATACCTGCGTGAATGACGCCGATTACAAAATCAACCGCGGTATCCTGAGAGGCCAGCAATATGGCGCATTACGCGTAAACGGTGCATTCCTCCGCTGCCCGGATGGCAAGCTGAAAGTGGGAAAACTGAGCTACGTAACGCGCAACCGCGCCGATTTGCCGGTGAGTTTCTCTGAAATGATCGACTTCACCACGGCCGGAAGTAACTACAACACCGGCTATCGCGTGGAGAAATACGAGTTCAGCAGCAAATCCAACACTGGCCGTAACCGAGGCGAAGCCGATATTGTGATTGCGCGTCTGGCCGACATCTACCTGATGCGCGCCGAAGCGAAACTGCGCAAAAGCAACGATGCAGCCGGAGCCCTTGCCGACGTGAACCTCGTGCGCGCATCACGCACGAAGACGCTCGCACCACCTGCATTGACCAGCATGACCCTCGACCTCCTGTTCCGCGAACGCGGCTTCGAGTTTTACTGGGAAATGCTCCGCCGCCCCGACATGATCCGTTTCGGCAAATACGAAGGCCAATGGACCGAAAAAACCAACAACGACGTGAAGAAACGCATCTTCCCGATCCCGCAAACCGCCATCGACGGTGCGTCGAATTTGCCGGGATATTTGAAGCAGAATGATGGGTATTGATATTTGAGTAAACAAAGAAAAGCCGGTCGGAGATGTCGCTCTGACCGGCTTTTTGTTTTAGTTTAAAACAGCATTACTATTCCGAAGGCTCTGCTACTTCGGCGCCTTCGCTTAATTCCTTTTCTACGGGCCGGTCGCCGTAGGTATTCACGAACGTTCGCTGCACGCGCGAAGATTTGATCAGGTAGGGAATCCATATGGCGGAGAAAAACATCGCCCGGCCTATCGCGGCGGTTGTGTTGTTGAGCTGGCCATCAACCATATCCCCTATTAATGCGTAGCTAAGGCAAGTGTCAAGAATAATACCCAACAGATTGATTCCCAAAAAGTAGATATAAAGTAGCGGAAACGAATCCCGCTTTTTAAAGAATAAAACCGCAACCAATACCGCGTAGCCGATCATCGCCCCGTTAAAACATAATTCGAAGACCAGCAATGCGTGGTAAGCCGTCGAAATGACCATGCCCCTGGCTTCCATTGCGTCCCAGTGGGCCAAGGAAACATAAACCGGCAGTTGCTGGCCGACGAACTGAACCAACAGGGTAAGGGGCGCAAATCCAACTGAAATTGCCAGTAAAATCAACCAGCCGCCCAAAATTACCCCCGACTCATGGTAATGTCTATAACCCGGCGAATACCGGTACAACCTTCTGAAAAATGTAACTGTGAATATGCCTACGGCAATCAATAACCCTACCATCCAGCCATTGGTGTCGGATACATCAAAACCGGCTGATTTCGGCTCCGTGAGTTGATACTCGAGGTTTTCAATCAGCTTGTCAATATCCGCCTTGAACTGTTTGGCTTCCGACACCGGCACGTGGTCTTTCAGTGTTTTAAACTGGTATTTGAGTTGCCAGGTATATTCCTCAGGCAGATATTTTGATTCAAAACTGATGATGTAGGAGTTGCGCTTAATTTCCCACTTATCCGCAGGAACATTCCAGGCATCCGGCATATGTACATTAATCGTGTAGTTTTGATCGGACGGGAATTTGAGCGAAACCGGATCTTTCCGGGGGCGGCCCGGCAGAATGTTCAGCGTAGTGTAAAGCGTCTTGCCAAAGACGTCGAAATAAAACTTACTGGTGGCACTATCGAGTTTCCAAGGGTTTTTGAGAGAATATCGCTCTACCAATGAGAAGCTGTTGCCTTCGCGTTGGTCATAGTATTCCAGCGTGTCCGTTGCCTCCACCACAGCGTGTTTGAAGAGGTCTTTGTAAAAATTGAGATAATTCTCTTCCGTTTCCGACACATCGCCTTCCTGAAACTGCGCCCGGAAATCGTCCGCATCGCCTTTATAATAGGCCGTTTTTACTTGTATCCGGCCTTCCGCAGTTGAATCGCCGGTCGGTGGCAGATAAATATCCTCCACGATGTCGACATTTCCTGCATTATGGTCGGGAATTGTAACCAATTGCGTCTGGCCACTTTTGAGTAACAGGCCCTTACCATACGGCGGGCAATACATTTGGGGTACCGCCCCTCCCTGCAATGACATCGTGGCATCGATGAATATAAAACTGAATTCATTGTCCTTGGCAATTTTCTCCTGCACACGCACACGGGCAATCACGTGGTTGAAATCTGCTGGCGAAGGGAGGTTTTCCGCTATCTGCGAACGTTTATAGGAATCGACCAATACGGGATCACATTCAATATCATTAGACCTCAAAATGGCACAAAGCAGGAATGTTTTGTCTTTACAATCACCATATCGTTGTGCAAATACCTCTTCCGGTTTGTGAGGCCGATGCGAATTTTCACCAGTTTCAATGCCCAGGTAGCGGATCTCGTCCTGAACAAACCGCACTGCCTTTCCGATAAAGTCCAGCGTGCTCTCACTTTGTGATTTCCATTCGTCGACCTTCGCTTTCAATGCTCCCCCAGGCACGGGTACCTGATAGAAATTCAGCCCCCAGTCCACCACTTCTTTCCAGGTCCCGAATTCGGTCACTTGGACCGACGGCTCTTTGCCGTACCAACCCGGAACATAGTCATCGTAGGAGTTATTTTTGACATTACGTGCATCCCATTCGTACAGCGTATTCCCGCTAAGGTTCCGTGCGGTTCTTACAGGAGGTTTATTGAAGTCCTTGAAATGCAGCACCCTGCCAACCGGCGAGAGAATGGAGTTATGGATATGCGCGATGTAGTCATACGCATTAAAATACAGAAAATCGGAATACTTATTCATAAAAACCGGGTTCCAGCCGGTAGTCGAATACGCCACATCGATTCGGTCGCCTTTACGGATATCCTTCAATACCATCGAGGCAGAATGAAAGCCGTTGTAAATAAAGCGCTGCCGCTCGGACTCAACGGGCATAACCTTAAAATCCCCCTGCTTCAAATGGGAAATAGGTTGCCCTCCCCGCCAGACAGTCACTTCATGAAAGTCTACCCGCTCGTAAGCCGGATCGAATGTGACCGAAATCTCTGACCCGTTCTGAATGCCGCTTTCCGAAACAATTTGCCTCACGAACCGCTGGTAAGTACTCTTTGATCCAAGGTTCACCTGCTTATCGACAAAAGAAAGATAGTAGCCTCCCGAAAAGTCTTTTGCAGAAGGCACCTTCCCACCCGGCGTAACGGGCACCACCCAAGAAGGAACAGGCTTAATGCCAACGGAAGGAGCTGCCCAGAGGTCGCCCACGCACATAGCAAGCACACACAATACGGACAGAAAGAGTCGGATTGAAGGGAATGTAAAAGTCAAGTTAATAAATCAGATAGAAGAGTTACAGATCGACTAAGCTATTCATATTTCTCCAAAGTATCTGATAGCTACAACCTATTTATTTTACAAAAATGCAATTCGCCGAGGAGGCTTCAAATCCGCAGCGACGACTCCCTGATTACCAGTTCCGACGGCAATACAATGCTTTCCGGTGCGAAATCACCCGAACCGTTCAACTGGTTGAGGAACAAGCGGGATGCCTCCATCCCGATCTTCCGTCCCGGGCGATGAACCGTGGTGAGCGATGGAAATGTGTAGGCCGAAATGGGTGAATTGTCGAAGCCCACAAGCCCGATATCCTGCGGAATGCGCAGTCCTTTGTCTTTGGCCACACGCATGGCACCGATTGCCACCTGGTCGTTCACACCGAAGATCGCATCGGGCGGGGACGCGAGTTCGAGCAGGCGTTTGGTAGGCAGAATGGCGCTTTCTACGTTGAAGTTTGTGTTGAGGATCAGGTCTTCGCGGATAGGCATATTGTACTTTTTAAGGCAATTGATATAGCCCTTGAAACGCTGCTCCGACACCGTAAGGCCATTAGGCCCCTTCAAATGCGCAATCTGCTTGTAACCTATTGAAATTAAATGCTCTACGGCTGCAAACGCACCGTGGTAATCGTCCACCGTGGCGCGGCTCGTTTCGAAATCCTCATACTCACGGTCGATGAAAATGAGCGGGGTTTTGCGCTGGATCACGCTTTCGAGATGCTCGTAGTAACCGGCATCGTAAGTCTCCTGAGAAACCGACAGGAATATCCCTTCCGTACGGTTGGAAAGCAGTTTGGACAGCGATTCTTTTTCAAGCAGGTAGCTCTCGTTGGTTACGCAGATATTGAGCGTGTAACCCATCGGCTGCAATACGGTATGCAGGCCTTCGATGACCGCCGTTTCGTAATAATTGCTGATCGTCGGCACCACTACACCGAGCGATGCGGTCTTTTTATTGAGCAGGCTCAACGACACTTCATTACGCTGGTAACCCACCTCTTTGGCATATTCCTGGATGTTTTTGCGGGTGTCTTCATTGATGGCCGGATGGTCGTTCAACGCACGGGAAACAGTGGAGGGAGAGCACCGGAAACGGCGTGCAATATCTTTAATCGTAACAGGACGTGAGGAATTCATGAGTTAAAATAGGTCAATTATTTCTTTGAAATTTTTTCAAACGTTTGCATTCAATATTAACATATTTACATTTTGTGTTTAATTTATACAACACTATCATTGTGCAAATGTAATGGATTTACCACAATGAGTAACCTGCTGATCAAGCCCCAAACACACGACAAGACCTATCATTCTCTCACCGCTGAACAGGCTGGCTGGACGTACCTGAACTTCGAAGCTAAAATACTGGAAGCGGGCGAACAAATCGTGGGAGACACGGGCGAATATGAATATTGCTTCGCATTGCTGGGGGGAAATTTCAAAGTAGAAGCCGCCGGACAGGTCTGGGAAACGGGCAATGGCCGCAAGGATGTCTTCAGCGGGATCGGGCATGCGATGTACCTCTCGCGCCGCACGCCGTTCGTACTTACGGCGCAATCGCCGGGTACCGACATTGCGATTTGCAAGGTCTTGTCCGACGAAGACCACCCGCCACGCATGAAGCGTCCCGAGGAAGCCGCGATCGAATACCGTGGTGGAGACAATGCCAACCGCCAGATCAACAGCCTGCTCGAACCGGGTTTCGGCTGCCACAAGATCGTTTGTGTGGAAGTGTACACGCCTTCCGGCAATTGGAGCTCTTTCCCCGCGCACAAGCACGACGAGCGCAAGGTAGCCGAGGACGGCACATTGCTCGAAGCGAATCTCGAAGAAATCTATTTCTACAAAATCGACAAACCGCAGGGCTACGCCATTCAGCAGGTTTATACCGAAGACCGCTCGCTCGACGAGATCATCCGCGTAAAAAACAATGAAGCGGTACTCGTTCCCAAAGGCTACCACCCGGTAGTGGCCGGGCATGGCTATAATGTGTATTACCTCAATTTCCTCGCAGGAAGCGACCAATCGCTCGCCAACACGTCCGACCCCGACCATGACTGGATTTACGGAACCTGGAAAGGCGCCGATCCGAGACTACCGATCGTCACGGCGGAGATGAATGGATGAAAAGGACTTCGGCGGTCGGCCATCGGCGGTCGAACATCGAAAGTACTTCGGCGGTCGGCCATCGGCGGTCAGACTTTTTTAAAGAGAACAAGTAAAGAAACTACAACAGATAAAACAAAGCCGACGGCTGAAAGCCGAAAGCCGAAGTACCAAAATAAAAACCGATGCCCAAATACGATCTTCTTACCCTTGGCCGCTCGTCCATTGACCTCTACTCGGCCAACGTGGGTAGCCCTTTTGAAAAAATCGAGGCATTCAATGCATTTGTAGGCGGCTGTCCGCTCAATATCGCCACGGGGAGCCGCCGCCTGGGCCTGGAAACCGCTATTCTGACCGGCATCGGCAACGATCAGGTCGGGAATTTCATCAAGCATTTCCTCGACAACGAAGGCATTGTTACCGAGTGGGTTCCGGTTATCGAAGGCACCCGCAGCTCGGCCGTCGTACTCGGTATCGAGCCGCCCGACCGCTTTCCGCTGGTGTACTACCGCGAAAACTGCGCGGATATCAACCTGAATATCGATCACGTATCCGCCATACCGTTCCAGGATTTCAAAGCAGCTGCGTTCTCAGGCACGGCATTCAGCAAGGATCCAAGCCGTACTGCGATGTTCTACGCCCTTGAACTGGCGAAAAAGAATGGTGTTACGCGATTGCTCGACATCGATTTCCGCGCTGACCAATGGTTTGATCCGCGCGCATTCGGTGTGACCATCCGTGCGGCATTGGGTAGCTTCAATATCGTGGTAGGAACCGAGGAAGAGATACTCGCCACGTTTTTGACCGATAAGGAGCAACTTCTCATTAAACATCAGCAAATATCAGCACCCGAAATCCGCGGGAACATCGAGAATGCCATCCAGGAAATTCTGAATTCGGGCGTGGAAACACTGGTCGTAAAGCGCGGCAAAGACGGTGCGTCGATCTTCCAGCCGGGGAAAGAGGAAGTGAAAGTGCCAGGTTTCCCGGTGGAGGTACTGAATGTGCTTGGAGCAGGCGACGCGTTCTGCGCCGGCTTCTCGTTCGGGCTGCTCCGCGGCTGGGATTTATACAAAAGTGTGAGAATGGGCAATGCCTGCGGGGCGATCATCGTGACGCGCGAAGGCTGTGCGAATTTCATGCCGGCCTATGACGAGGTAATGGAGTTTGTGAAAGGATACGGAGGATTATAAGTTTTAAAAGACAAATGGAAAAATTACAGAATTACATCAACGGCCGCTGGGTCGACAGCCATTCCGACAACTATGTGGATGTGGTGAACCCCGCCAATCAGGAAGTGCTGGCAAAAGTACCGTACGGTAATGCGCAAGACGTCGCCGATGCCGCAGCAGCAGCCCACGAGGGTTTTCAGGAATGGAGAAATACGCCGGTTTCGAAGCGGGTGCAATATTTGTTTAAACTCAAAACAATACTCGAAGACAACGCCGACGACATCGCCCGGACCATCACCCTCGAATCGGGTAAGACGTTCATCGAAGCGAAGGCCGAAATGGTGCGTGCGATCGAAAACGTGGAAAATGCCTGCGGCATGCCCACGCTGATCCAGGGCGAGTTTTCCGAAGATATTGCCAAAGGCATCGACGAATATATGATCCGTCAACCGCTGGGCCCGTGCGCATGTATCGCGCCGTTCAACTTCCCAGGGATGATCACGTTCTGGTTTCTCCCCTACGCACTCGCCTGCGGAAACAGCTACATTATCAAACCATCGGAAAAGGTGCCCCTGACCATGACCAAGATTGTGGGACTCATGGAGCAACTGGATCTTCCAAAAGGTGTACTGAATCTCGTGCAAGGTGCGCGTGAGACCGTAGATGCTATTCTCGAACACCCTGTTATCAAAGGCATCAGCTTCGTAGGTTCTTCCAATGTGGCCCGCTATGTGTATGCCAAAGGTTCGGCCAACGGCAAGCGCGTGCAGGCACAGGGCGGCGCCAAAAACCCGGTGATCGTGTTGCCGGATGCGGATATCGATATGACTTCACAGATCGTCATCGACAGCGTTTACGGCTGCGCGGGTCAGCGATGCCTCGCTGCTTCGACGATCATTACCGTGGGCGAACATAAAGATATTACAGAAAGCCTGGTGGAATCGGCAAGGAACCGTAAAACCGGCTTCGGTCTGGATTCAGATGTGTTAATGGGCCCGGTGATTACCGCAGAGAGCAAAAATCGCGTTCACAGTCTGATTGACAAAGGCTTGCATGAAGGTGGCCGCTTACTGGTAGACGGGCGTAATGCGAAAATCGATGGCTACGAGAATGGTAACTTCATCGCCCCTACCATCATTGAAGACATTCCGCTGGACGGCGAGCTGGCCGCTACCGAGATTTTCGGACCGGTGTTAAGCCTTGTACATATTAATACCATCGACGAGGCGATCCGCTTTATCAATTCGGGCAAGTATGGGAACATGGCCTGTATTTTTACCAGCAGCGGCCTGAATGCCCGCCGTTTCCGTCATGAAGCAGAGGCGGGGAATATTGGTATCAATATCGGTGTCGCCGCTCCTGTGGCACAATTTCCGTTCTCGGGCTGGAAGGATAGCTTCTACGGCGACCTCCACGGACAGGGCAAGCATGCCGTCGAATTCTTCACCCAGACAAAAGTTGTTATTGAACGCTGGCTGAAAGAATGGAACAGGAAATTTTAACAATCAAAAAATTCTAATCTAATCAATTCTAATCAATTCCCGTCGGCTTAAGTCGACGGCAAGGAATGATCAAGAATTGCGGAAATACATCTTTTCAAAATCTTTGACCGCCGACTTCAGTCGACGGATGCAACTCGCTCGCAATACTAGAAAATGACAAAAAAACTCAAAACCGGTGTGATCGGACTGGGCCGGATTGGCCAGATCCACCTTAGCAACCTCGTGCACCATATGCCCGATGCGGAAGTGATTATCGCTTCCGACCTCTCGCCCGCTGCACATGCTTTCGCTCGTGAACTGGGTGTGCCCGAGGTTGTAACGGATGCATATGACGTGATCAACCACCCCGACGTAGAGGCAGTGATCATTTGTTCGCCCACGCCTTTTCACGTGCCCTACACCGTAGCCGCTGCAGAAAAAGGGAAACACATTTTTTGTGAAAAACCGCTGGATGTAACGTTGGAAGCGATTCAGGCTGCCGAAAAAGCGGTGTCGGACAACAATGTGAAATTGATGCTCGGCTTTAACCGCCGCTTCGATGCCAACTTTATGAATGTACGGCACCTGGTTGCCAATGAAAAAATCGGAGAGCCGCACATTCTCCGTATTACCAGCCGTGACCCGGCGCCGCCGCCGGTGGAATACCTGAAAGTTTCGGGCGGGATTTTCCTCGATATGTCCATCCACGACTTCGATATGGCGCGCTACATTGTCGGAAGCGAGGTAAAAGAGGTATTCGTGAAAGGCGACGCGCTCATTCACCCGGAGATCAAGGAATTTGGTGATATCGATACAGCAGTGATCGTATTAACCTTCGAAAACGGTGCGATAGGTGTCATCGACAACAGCCGCAAGGCCGTTTATGGTTACGACCAGCGCCTGGAAATCTTCGGTTCAAAAGGCATGGCGAAAGCAGAAAACAATACCACCGATACGCTCATTCATTTCGACAGCAATGGTGGCCACAGCTCGTTGCCGCTGCATTTCTTCCTCGAAAGATATGAAACTGCGTATCGCGTGTGCCTTAAGACGTTCATCGATTGCGTGTTAAAAGACACCCCTTCCCCGGTGGATGCGCACGACGGCCTGATGGCGACGGCAATCGGTATCGCTGCCATGAAGTCGCTGACCGAAGGCAGAAGCGTAAAATTGGACGAAGTGCTGCATTATGCCGGAGCGCCGGTCGCTGCCGCGGTTCAGGAATAGTCAAGAGTGGTCAGGGGTGGTCATGTATTGTAATTTGTGGTCATGTATTGTCATTTGTAGTCATGAATGGTCAGGTGTAGTGTAAAATGAATAAGTTTGGCCCACATAAATGACCAGACCTGACAACACCTGACAATACCTGACTACACTTGACAACACCTGACCATCAAAGGCAATACCTGACCAAGACCAATTCCCGACATCAATTACCGTAACATTTAACCAACTAACCCTTTCATAAGCATGTCCACTACCGGTCTGCAATCGCTGGATTACATAGTATTTTTCATCTATCTGATAGGCGTTTCCGCTTACGGTTACTGGATTTATAAAAAGAAAAGCTCGAAAGAGGTTAGTTCAACCGATTACTTTCTTGCAGAGGGCTCGCTGACGTTCTGGGCGATCGGTGCTTCCATCATCGCCTCCAATATTTCGGCGGAGCACTTTATCGGGATGTCGGGATCGGGATTTGCCATTGGCCTGGCCATTTCTTCTTACGAATGGATGGCCGCGGCCTCGCTGATCGTCGTCGCGTTGTTTATCCTGCCGGTGTATCTTAAAAACAAGATCTACACCATGCCGCAATTCCTGCGGGAAAGATATAGCCCCACGGTGGCGACGATCATGGCTGTTTTCTGGCTATTGTTATATGTATTTGTAAACCTGACGTCGATCCTCTACCTGGGCGCACTCGCACTCGAAGTGACCGCCGGGCTCGATTTCAATTACGGCATCGTGGGGCTCGGTCTGTTTGCGATCGTGATCACGATCGGCGGAATGAAAGTAATCGGGTACACGGATGTCGTTCAGGTAATAGTGCTCGTGATGGGAGGTTTAGCAACGACTTACCTTGCTTTGGACCTCGTTTCGGAACATTTTAACAGGCCGGGTCTTTTTAATGCGCTAGCATTGCTCCGCGAGCAGGCCGATTCGCATTTCCATATGATCCTGCCGAAAGAGCATCCTTTTTACAAAGATCTTCCTGGTTTGACGGTGATTATCGGTGCAATGTGGATCAACAACCTCGCTTATTTCGGTTGCAACCAGTACATTATTCAGCGCAGCCTTGGTGCGAGCTTGCCAACGGCCCGGAAAGGGATCCTTTTTGCGGCGTTGCTCAAACTGCTCATCCCGATCATCGTCGTAATCCCTGGCATTGCTGCATTTGTCCTGTACCAAAACGGCATGTTCCAGCAGGAAATGCTCGATGGTAATGCAGTGAAACCTGACCACGCTTACCCTGTTTTGCTCAATCTCCTGCCAGCAGGTCTGAAAGGAATGGCATTTGCCGCGCTAACCGCCGCCATCGTCGCGTCATTGGCCGGTAAAGCAAACAGTATCTCAACGATATTTACATTAGACATTTACAAACAATACATCGCCCCGCACGCTACTGAGCGCCAGCTTGTGCGCGTGGGCCGCTATACGATCTACGTCGCGATGGGCATCGGTATCCTCATTGCCCCGCAACTGAGGGTGCTCGACCAGGCCTACCAATTCATTCAGGAATACAGCAGCTTTATTACCCCGGGTGTGTTTGCCATATTCATCCTCGGTATGTTCTGGAAACGGACCACATCCGCTGCGGCTCTCACAGCCGCTTTGCTGACGATCCCGTTGTCGACCGCCGGGAAGTTTATGTACCCCGAAATTCCGTTCCTGGATCGTATGGGCTACATTTTCCTGATTCTCTGCGCCGTGATCGTCGCCGTTTCACTCGCCGATCCGAAAAGCAAGGACAACCCGAAAGGCCTGAAAATCGAGGCATCGATGTTCCAGCCCGGCAAGAGTTTTGTGATCGGCTCGGTGCTGATATGCGGTGTGCTGGCAGCTTTATACACGATATTTTGGTAGCTGTCGGCTGTCGGCTGTCGGCTGTCGGCTGTCGGCTGTCGGCGATAAGCGAAGTCCAGAGCGTTAAGTTCTAGGGGAAATGTATAGATATTGAAAAACGGCCATACCACAAATGATCGACTGCCGATTGCCGACAGCCGAAAGCCATTAACCAGATGCTTCTGACGACGAAACAATTGTTCCAAAAGTGCTACGGCCGCTATGCGATACCGGCCGTGAATGTGTTTTTCATGGAAGAAATCCATGGCCTTTTCGCCGCGGCGCAAGAGGCAAATGCACCTTTCATCGTACAAACAACCCCCTTCGCACGCGACTATGCGCATGCAGACATGCTACTGTCTATGATAGATGCGGCGGCACGCATCTACCCGCATGTGACGTACGCGATCCATATGGACCATGGGTATGAAGCGCATATTTTCGATGCCATCGACAAAGGCGGCTACACGTCCGTGATGATCGATGCCTCGCACGACAATTTTGAAAAAAATGTAGCCCGTACCAAAGCCGTTGTGGCCGCAGCACATGCCAAAGGCGTTAGTGTGGAAGCTGAACTTGGCGTGCTGGCCGGTGTGGAAGATGATCTGACCGTGGACGCGGCGCATTCATTTTATACCAATCCTCAACAAGTCGAGGATTTTGTGCATGCTACTGATTGCGACAGCCTGGCTATCGCCGTCGGTACCAGCCACGGTGCCTACAAATTCTCGGGCGGGCAGGGTTTGCAATTCCATATTCTCGAAGAAATCCAGCAGCGCCTGCCGGGTTTCCCGCTCGTGCTGCACGGTGGCTCCAATGTGGTACCGGAAGTGATAGAACGCATCAATGCAGCCGGCGGCCAATTGAAAACCGACGCCAAAGGTGTGCAGGAAGAAGAAGTAAGGAAGGCTATTCCGCTGGGAATCTGCAAGATTAACATTGCCACCGACACGCGGTTGCTATGGACGATGGTCAACCGGGAGTTTTTCCGCGACCGCCCCGACGAATTCGCCCCCACTACCCCGGGGAAGATTTTTATGGAGGAATACAAAAAGTTTATGCTGAAAAAATTCGACCTGTTCGGTTGCACGGGCAAAGCGGGCGATTTCAGCGACATTATCAGCTGACTCTGTTTCGAACAGTAAATATTCAAAGACATGACCAAACGACTCACGGTGGCGCAGGCTACCATCATGTTTCTAAAAAACCAGTACATCGAACGCGACGGCATCGAGGAACCCTATTTTGGCGGCTGTTTCGGCATTTTCGGGCATGGTAATGTGGCCGGACTGGGCCAGGCATTGCAGGAAAACCCGGATTTCCGCTACTACCAATGCCGTAACGAGCAATCGATGGTCCATACCGCGGTGGCTTATGCGAAGGTGAAGAACCGGCTCGGCGCATTCGTTTGTACAACGTCCATTGGCCCCGGCGCTACCAATATGATCACCGGCGCCGCATTGGCGACCATTAACCGGCTGCCGGTACTGCTCCTGCCGGGCGATATTTTTGCTACCCGGGAACCTAATCCGGTTTTGCAGCAGCTCGAAAGCGCGGCTTCGCAGGATATTTCGGTGAATGATTGCTTCAAACCGGTTTCCAAATACTGGGACCGCATTAATCGCCCGGAACAGCTTATTTACTCCCTGCCCGAAGTAATGCGCGTACTTACCTCACAAGCCGAAATGGGTGCGGTGACGCTCTCCATGCCGCAGGATGTCCAGACTCACGCTTACGATTTTCCTGATTCATTGTTCCAAAAACGCGTATGGCACGTGGGTCGACCGCGTCCTGACCTGGTAGCTTTACAAAAGGCGGCTGAATGGATCAAATCTGCTCAAAAACCGGTGATTGTGGCAGGTGGCGGGGCTATTTACAGCGGCGCAGCTGAAACACTTCACCAATTCGCTTCCAAGACCGGCATCCCTGTCGGCGAGACTTTCGCCGGAAAAGGTGCGGTGCGCTACGATGCGCCGTATAGCATTGGCGGCCTGGGCGCTACCGGCACCAAATATGCCATCGATGTGGCCAACCAGGCCGATCTCGTCATTGGTATCGGCACGCGTTACAGCGATTTTACGACGGCATCGAAGTCGATTTTCAAGAATCCGGATGTCCGTTTTATCAACATCAATATCAGCGAGTTTGATGCTTTCAAACACGCTGCATTACCTGTGATCGGGGATGCGAAGGCCGTCTTGGAAGAACTCACGGAACTTTTGGATAACCACGAAGTCGCGGCGGATTATCGCCAGCATATGGCTGAAATCAACAAGGCGTGGGATGATGAAGTAACGCAAATCTACGCCGATGGTAACGGCACCGTTCCACCGATTGATCAGGCGGTGGTGATAGGCACATTGAACAGCTTCATGGACGACCGCGATGTGATGATCAACGCATCGGGCAGCGCCCCGGGCGATTTGCACAAACTCTGGCGCGCTACCGATCCTAAGAACTTCCACCTGGAATACGGCTTCTCTTGCATGGGCTACGAGATCGCTGCGGGGCTGGGCGCTAAAATGGCTGACCCTACCCGCGAAGTGTACGTGCTCTGTGGTGACGGCGGTTACCTGATGAACAACCACGAGATCGTAACAGCCATTCAGGAAGGTGTACGCTTCACGATTTTGCTTTTGAATAACAATGGCTACGCGAGTATCGGAGGGTTATCTGAAAGCATTGGCAGCGAGCGCTTTGGAACCATGTACAAATACCGCGAAAGCGAAACCGGCCAGCTGTCGGGCGGATTTTTGCCGGTGGATCTTGCCAAAAATGCGGAAAGCCTCGGCGCCAACGTCATCCGCGCTACCGACAGGCAGTCGCTTGAAAACGCATTGGCACAAGCCAAAACCGCCGACCGGACGACCGTCATTTACATCGAAACGAGCCTCTACCGCACCGTGAAGGGCTACCACGCATGGTGGGAAGTGCCTGTGGCCGAAGTATCGACGTCGACGTCGGTGCAAAAGGCATTTGAAACTTATCGCGAGAACAAAAAAACGCAACGTATTTTCTTATAAGGAGGAAAGGGAAGATGGAGGAAAGGGAAAAAATCCTGCCCTACCATCCTCCCCTTCCTCCATCCTCCCTTTCTCCCATTTTCTCCCCTTAACTATGAATTTTGATAACATCCAACTAGGTGTCGCGCCAATCAACTGGACCAACGACGATATGCCGGAGCTCGGCGGCGAGAATACATTTGAGCAATGTGTGAGCGAAATGGCGCTGGCCGGATTTACTGGCTGCGAGGTCGGCAACAAATTTCCTCGTGACACCAATGTCCTGAAAAAAGCACTAGGGCTCCGCGGCTTGCTGATCTGTAACCAATGGAACAGCTATGAGCTGACGACGAAATCCTTCGCCGAAAACCGCGAAAACTTTACGAAATTGCTCGATTTCCTGGAAATAATGGGCGCCAAAGTGATCGGCGGTGGCGAAACGGGTAACAGCTGCCAGGGGCAGATGGATGTGCCGGTATTCGAAGGTAAAGGAATGCTGAATACCCGTGAAGATTGGGACAATTTCACGTACGGCCTGGATGAGCTCGGCAAAATCGCCCGCGACCGCGGCATGAAACTCGCGTTTCACCATCATATGGGCACCTGCATTCAAACTGTGGAAGAAACCGACAGGATGCTCAACGAAACCAATCCCGACTATGTGTTCCTGAACTACGACTGCGGGCATTTCCATTTCGCCGGCGAAGACCCGGTAGCCGCATTGAACAAGTATATCGGCCGCACAGCGCACATACACCTGAAAGACGTACGCCCTAACGTCTTGCAACGCGTACATGACGAGCGCCTGAGCTTTCTGACGGCCGTTAAAAACGGCGTTTTCACCGTCCCCGGCGATCCCGAAGGCTGCATTGATTTTCCATCGCTTTTCGAAATCATCAAAAAAAGCGATTATGCCGGCTGGATCGTCCTCGAAGCCGAACAAGACCCCGCCAAGGCAAACCCGCTCGAATATGCGATGATCGCAAGGAATTTTTTCAGGGGGTTAACAGGGATTTAAGCACTCATTCCTTCATAAATCGCCACTGGCTCAGAACGCATTTTTTGTTTCAAAAGTCTCTGAATCAGTGGCGACAAGTTTGTTAGTTCCAGGTAGGTGTTATTCCGTCATTCCAGCCCATTTCGCTCACCGTACGGACCTCATGTTCCGGAAAATCCTGCATTAATCTCTTGGGTAAGTTTTCATCCAGTAACAGCTTCATACAACTGTTCAATGTGCTTCGATGACAGTAGCTTATTCGCTGCTTCGAGTAACGCTACCGCTTGATCTCTCGTAACAGACGGGAAGTCATCTAAAAAATCGTCGAGCGAAACGCCTGATTCAAGGTGATCGAAAAGCGAGTCAATGGGCACCCTGGTTCCGCTAAAAACAGGTTGCCCGTTCAATATCGCCGGGTCGATCGTGACAATCTCATTAATTCCCATACTCTTCTTACGTTCCATCTTCAAAAAGGTAACGGCATTGTAGTAACAAATTAGCAAATTTTTCGTGTCAAGTCTCGGCATCACCGCCACATTTCCCCCCTACCCTACGTAACAGCAGTATGTTACCGATTAACCTACATTGCATTGCGGCCTATGGAATCAGTTTACGCATTACTTTAAACTGAACACTATGTTAAATTTCAAACAATTACATCTTCTCTATGTCCTGATATTTGCGCTGGCGGTGGTGGGTTGTCACGACAAGGATGTCGACCCGGCCGTCGGAGCAATCGATTCTACCACGTCCGCGGATTATCCCGAAATAAACAGCTGGCTTTACGATGTGATGGACGACGCCTATTTCTGGTACAAAAACTTGCCGTCCGAAAGCACCCTCGATAACACCATTGATCCTCACGATTATTTTGAGAAACTCATCTATCAACGGACAACCGTCGACCGGTTCTCGATGGTTACCGACGATATAGACGCCTTGCAGAACGAGTTCAACGGCATCAGCAAAATTTTCGGGATCAGCTATTCATTGTCTTACATCGATAATGGGAAGTCGAACATTGCAGCCTTCCTGAATTACGTGGTAAAGGACAGCCCGGCAGAAACGGCAGGCTTGAAACGCGGTGATATTCTCATGAAAGTGAATGGCACACAACTTACTTCCAGCAACTACACGGCACTCCTGAGCAGCAACGAAACGGCTACTTTTACATTAGGAGAAGTCTCGGGGTCCAATATTGTGTCAAGCAGCCAGACCGTCACCATGACCAAGGCCGAGGTAAGCGAGGACCCCGTTCTGTTTTCGACGGTTATTTCAAAACCAACCTATGGCAAAACAATCGGCTACCTGGTTTACACGCAATTCGTACCGGGTACTGAAACCGACGCATCGAAGTACGATAATGAGCTGCGCCAGGTATTCGCGGATTTCAAAAGTAAGGGCGTCAACGAACTGGTACTAGACTTGCGGTTCAATCCGGGGGGATATATCAGTTCGGCAGAAACGCTCGCGTCGCTCATCGGGACCGGTGTTTCCAACTCTAAAATCTTCTATAAGGAGCAATGGAACGATAAATACACTGCTTACTGGCAGAAAACGCAGGGAGCCGATGCACTCAACTATTCGTTCCTGAACGAAGCGAACAATATCGGCAGCACATTGAACCGCGTGTTTGTGCTTACATCCAATGGCACGGCATCAGCCAGCGAACTGGTAATAAATGGATTAAAACCCTACATGAGCGTGATTAAAATCGGCGAACATACTGCCGGCAAAAACCTGTTCGGTTCGCTGATCAGCGATGATCAGGAGCGGTGGAAATGGGGCGCGTATATCATGCTCGGGCAAACCACCAATGCCAACGGCGAGTCGGATTACGGCACACTAAATGGTATGACGCCGGATTACGAAGTAGAAGATTCTACCGTACCCTACCTGCCTTTTGGTGATGAAAATGAAACACTGCTCCGCAAAGCACTCGACATTATGGGGATTCCCGCTCCGGAAGGGCAACGCCTCGGAGCCACGAAGAGCGTCGACAGCTTCCGCAAAATGCTTCATGACGACCTCAAAACGAAGGACAATCTCATGATCCGTCGCGGAAACGTAAGAGCAATCCCATAGTATACTCTCACATACATATTGTTCACGCGACCGGGCCTGCATTTGCGGGCCCGGTCCGTTTTGTTACCGCTCTATCAAAAAAGCAGCGAACTGGCACCGTTTTAGTTGTATTTACCGTAATTTTGAATCCCAGTTTTTACTCACGTTCGGTATGCAGGCAACGATATGAAGGCGAGCGCTTTATATTTCCTCTTCTTTTTCTGCTCTTTCCTTCCTTTTGCTCAGGCGCAAACCGGCAAACAAACCTACCGTTTTAGAAACGAATTCACCGTGGCGCAGCCAGAATGCGGCCCTGACCTCGTACAGGTAAAATCGGGCGGCTCATGCAATGCCGGAAGTTCGGGAGGCAGGTCTGTTTCGGAAGTACTTCCTTGCGGCGAGAGGCGTGCTGTCTATCATAACAATATGAACTGGGGCTTAATGTACCCCAATACCGACGGCCTCGTTTCCGAATCCTATACCATTCAGCTTTACCTGAAAGTGACCGATTGGGGCCAAACCAGGGCCAGGATCATCGATTTTTCGAACGGTACCCGCGATGAAGGTATTTATTTCAAAACTACTCCGGGAAATAACAGCCATTGTCTGGAATTATCTCCAAACGGCACTATCGGAGAGTGCCCTTATTTTGATTCCGCCACTTACTACCTGCTGACTTTCACGCGTGACGGTGCTACGGGAAGAATGGATATTTATGTTGGCAACAACCTGTTTACGAGCTTCATCGACGCCAACAAAAACTACGTCGGTAAAGCCGGGGTTCCAATTTATGTTTTTCGGGATGACAATGTAGTTTCCTGTGAATCCGGAGAAGCGAATATTGCTTACCTGTCTTTTCGGCGCGAGTATTTTCCGCAAGCAGCTGTAAACAAATCCGCTGCGGAAATCTGCTTTGAGGCCAACATTAATTCGTATGCAGATTTCTCCATCACTGCCAGCCCGGATTGCGACCCTTCAAAAAACGTCGTGGTAAAATACACTGGCCCCATTCCGGCACCCGGCACGGGATATGATTTCAAATGGGGTTGGGACGGCGCTCAGGTCATATCTGGCTCCGGAATGGGTCCCTACGTATTGAAATGGTCAACCGGTGGTCCAAAATATGTTACACTTGCCGTTACTAGCCAGGCTTGCGGCAACACTCTCGAAAACGGTAAGCAGATTGTCATCGGAAGGCCGAAGCTTACGGCCGACGTGGCGTCAGGCAGCTGCGATACCGGCACCGATGGTACTATCACGCTTACGGCAGCGGAGGGTATTTCGCCCTACCAATACTCTATCGACTCTGTCAATTTCCTCGCATCCAACACATTTCAGGTGCCGGCAGGACGTTACAGGGTGTTTGTTAAAGACTACAACGGCTGCACCACCGCGCAGGACGCTATTGTGACATTTACCAGCGATATTATCGTCAGCACCATGCCGGATACCACCCTTTGCACGGGGCAATCCGTCGCACTCGCTACTACCAGCAATGGGCAGGCGTTTTCATGGTTGCCGCAAAACGGATTGGATAATGCCAGCGTGTTGGAGCCGGTGGCTAGTCCCGAAACTACTACCGAATATGTTATTACTGCCACCAAGGGCTTTTGCACCCAAACGGATACTGTGCGCGTCACGGTATCCCCGAAAATCGAAGTGAATGTAACACCCGACGCCCTGATCGAATATAATGTCCCTTTCCAGCTCAATGCTACTTCGCCCCAGATCCGTAATTACGCAGCGGCCACGTTTCTCTGGACACCGGCAATCGGCCTGAATAACGCTAATATTCAAAGCCCGGTGGCAGTTTTGCGCGAAAATCAGTCTTATACAGTTGATGTTGTATCGGAGTCGGGCTGCAAAGGCACCGGCCAGGTAAACCTGTCCATCAAGCGCCAGGAGAGCATTATAATTCCCACCGCATTCTCGCCCAATCGCGACGGCAAGAACGAAGTATTGGTACCGGTCGTGAACGACATCGAATCGATCCGTTACTTCCGCATTTTCAATCGCTGGGGACAAGTGGTTTTTTTCACCAACCAGCTCAACACCGGCTGGGATGGCTCTTTCAACGGCAACACGGCCGTTTCGGGTAACTATGTGTGGGAAATCGAAGGCGTATCGACCAAAGGGAAGGTCATCAGCAAGAAGGGAGCGGTGATGTTGTTGCAATAATTTTCAGCCATCGGCTTTCGGCAGTCGGCTATCGCAGTGGTGATCACAACATCGATAGCTGACAGCCGAAAGCCGATGTAATTTTTCACCGGCTTATCCAGCTAAATTCGTATGCCAGATCCGGGATGCGGGTACGGTCGGCGATTCTTCTGAGTCGCGCGGGAAGGGCCATCAAGTAGTCTCTCGCTTTTTCTGCTTTTTCATTCATGTCGCGCACGGAGCCGATATTCCATTCTTTCAGCAAATCTTCCAGAATATCAATGTAATCCAGTGTCGTGTACACGCCCAGGCGTTGTGCGGCGTCGGAGAAGTGGGAGAAAGTCTCACCCATTTTCACACCGGTTTCCCGCATAAAATGCGCCGGCATCACGATCTTCTTCCTCATCATATCTTCCAAAGCCAGCATCAGCTCCGATGGATCGACTTCCAGGATGCGGGTTACGAATGTCTTGTAAGCCTTCGCGTGCCGCATTTCGTCGGAAGCGATCACACCACATATTTTCGATAAATGCGGATTCCCGAATTTCTTCGCGAGCGTAGCTGTGCGACGGTGCGAAACGTTGGTAGCAAGCTCCTGGAATGAAGTATAAATGAAGTTCCGGTAGGGGTCACGGTCGGTGCCGATATCGAAACCATCGGCGATGAGATATTGTGTGGAAACCTCCATCGCACGCATATTCACACGGCCCGAAAGGTAGAGGTACTTGTTGAGCAAGTCGCCGTGGCGGTTTTCTTCGGCCGTCCAGGCACGCACCCACTTCACCCAGCCGGATTCCGGCTCGTCGACCTGGTTGATACCGATCACATCCACCAGCCAGGATTCGTAAGTAGGCAGCGCCTCTTCCGTAATCGTATCCCCGATCAGCACGGCAATGTAGTCATAAGGCAGGTCACGGCAACTTTCCTGCAAAAGCTTCACTTCATGCAAAAAATTCTCCCGGGTTGCATCGGGCAGAAAATCAGCTGGTTGCCAGTTTTCCTCGATCGGTTTCAGGTATTCTCCGATCAGCCCGTCGAGGTCTTTGCCTATATGTTTCATTACTTCAAGCCTTTCGGCTGAAAGCGTAATATCCATTGGTATTTCGATTTAAACACTATTGACTATTTTACAAATAACGTGAATTATACGTAAGTTTTGAATGACAATTGTCATTTCGCGTTTTAGAATTTGGAGTAACCAAAACAGATTTAGACTATTTTTGCAAAAAAAATAAGAATGAAAAAAATCCTCGATTACGTTCTGAGTGCCCTCTACCTGATCCATTTCGGCATTACCCTATTAGTTTTCCACGTTATACAGGTCATCGCATTCAACGTCTTCGGCAAAAAGGCGCACAAAGTGTCCGTCGACTGGCTTAATTTTTCCCTCACATTCGGCCTCTATCTGACCGGTGCGAGTATCAAGCTCAAAAACCTTGCCCAGCTGCCCGACCACCGGCCGCTAATATTTGTAGCCAACCACCAGAGCAGCTACGACATCTCCCCCATTTATTGGTACATGCGGAAATACAGCCCGCGATTCGTTTCCAAAATAGAGCTCGCAAAAGGCGTTCCGAGCATTTCCTACAACCTGCGCAAGAGCGGCGCGGCGCTGATCAACCGCAAAGACGGCAAGCAAGCCATTACCGAAATCGCGCGCCTCGGCAAGCTGATCCATGATGAAAAGGCATCGGCGATTATTTTCCCCGAAGGAACCCGAACTGCCAGTGGCGACATGAAACAGTTCCAATCGGGCGGAGTAGCGACTTTGCTCAAACGCGCTCCGGACGCGCTCATCGTCCCGGTCGCGATCGATGGTACAGGGGCGATGAACCCAAAGGGTATTTTCCCCTTAAAATCATTCTGCAAATTAAGTTTCACGGTTCTCCCGGGCATTGAACCCGCCGGAAGGAAAGTGGAAGAAGTTTTGGCACAGACCCAGGAAGAAATCAGGAAGGTAATCCAGCCGGAACCGGTTGCCGTCAGATCCTGATCTCTTATCTCTCACTGACTTTCAAGGCCTTATATTGGCTTAACAATCGTTAACAATCCCCTTTTAAACGTCTGCGGCCGGCTGCCCTCTAACCCACAAACATTAAAACTTTTGGGTTATGAAAAAGATACTTTTTGCCGCAGTGGTTCTCGCATTAGGATTCACCAATGCTTCCGCCCAATATGGTCCCCGTTACGATCGTGACGGCTACCACGACGGTTACAGCCGTGAAAGAATGTCTGACATTAACAGACTTCAAAGAGAAGCACGACAAAATATAGCTAACGGTGTGCAATGGGGAACCCTCACTTCCCGTGAGGCGAACATGCTCATGAACCGCTACGAAAACATCGAAGACAAGGAACGCCACTTTGCTCGCCACGGCCGCTTATCGAACCGTGAGGAAAGAATTCTCCGCAACGACCTGCACGAACTGATGTCGGATACCCGCCGCCTGAGCCGCGACCGCGACCGTTGGTCCCGCGATGGCCGTCACAGAGACAGATACTAAGATTTTAAAGGTTATAGTTGAAGGTTTAGGGTAATGCAAAAAGCACCGGGACGTTGGCCCGGTGCTTTTTTTACTCGTTTTTGAAATATCTTACCAGCTTTACATGCGACTTTTCGAACCCCTCGCGCTGGTAGAACCTATGCGCCTGCTCACGCGTGGCGCGCGAAGTAACTTCCATTTGAATGGCCCCCTCCCCTTTTGCAAATGCTATGACGTGCTCCATCAATGCTTTCCCGACCTGTTGCGAGCGGTATTCCGGCTCGACATACATTTCCTGGATTTCCGAAACCAGCGCCGCGTGATGCAAGAGCGGCTGAATGTGGCAGCTCACCATTCCAACGGGCTTCCCGTCCAATTCGGCGAGAAAGTAACTGATGTTCGGGTTTGCAACGTTGCGATCAAAAGCTGCGTCGAATCCCGGCCGGTCCAGAATCATACTTTCGAGGCTGCATATCATATGGTAAATGATCTCGCGGTCGGCGGCAGTTGCGCGGCGGATGATAATGGGTGCGTGCACTTTGGTAACGGGTTGAGTTGAGCGGCACAAATTACACCGGGCGCTGCGGAAAGGCAAGAATGCGGGGCTACTTCTGCGGCCAGATTACTGGACCTCGCGTATCTCCCCGGACCGTTTTCGTAAATTCCTGCATTTCTTCTTGTGTCAGTTTCGAAAGGTCGACGCGGGACCCGTCGCAGCGAAACACCGTGCAGATGTTGCAAGACATATAAAGTATGGTGTAATCGAAAATGATTTCGCCTTTGTACTCCCCGACCGTCACCGTGAGCATCTTCTCCTGTTTTTCCATCTTCAAGGAGTCGATTTTCGCTTTCAGCCAGGGAAGATTGCGAACCGGATCCTTTACACCGCAGACATCGAGCGTCGACGAGACTGTTTTTTCTTTGCAGGAAAATGCAAATAGCAGAAAAAGAGAAAGGAGAAGTTTTTTCATGGAAGGAACGGATGTAGGTGATTTAGAAATGAGACACTGTATTTACCAAATCAGTTGTAAAATACGTGGAGCAGAGTTTTGCTCTGCCAAAGAGCTTTATATTATTTTAACATTCGGTTACAAAATTTAAACTACATTTGAAAAACCTCTTCAATACAACAAACCATGAAACAAATTATACTGGTAATTGCCTTGATCATTTCGTTTCAATGCCCGGGGCAAATTACATTCGTTAAGGACAATACACCTTGGGAATCGCTTTCAAAAACTGCAAAAAAAGAGCGAAAACTCATTTTAATCCACCTCGAAGGCAATGAATGCGAACAATGCAACGAGGTAGCCTCCAAAGGCTTCAGCGGGGTCGAGCTTAAAGATATTTATCAAAAAAACTTTATCGCCATCCGCAGCAACGTTACGTCTGAAAACGGCCGGAACCTGGCCGAGAAAAATCAGTCTCGTTCCAGGAGGCATACGGATTTAACAGCGCAATCATTGGAAATACCATGCGGAAAGCCGTCGAAACAAAAAGTCAGGACCTTGCTTACCAAAGCTCTAACTAGTTACAAAACACTTACAAAAGAGATTTCGGCAAAGGCCGGTTGGCTTTTGAAAGAAATATGACGCAGTACTATCTGGCGGTGAAAGATACCGCCACATATTTCCGTCACTGCCGCCAGTTGATCCAGCAAAATCACCTTGGGCTTACCGTCGATTCGCTGAAAAGAATGGATGAAGAAATGCTACAAAAACACCTTGCCGACCAGACGCCGCTTGGTCCTGCCGGTGAAAAGCAGGCTGTCCGCTTTGCTCCGCCCTCACAGTATTTCCACACCGAACTCAATAACCACGCCTGGAACTTCTACCAATTCAACAATAATCCCCGCGATCTCGAAAATGCATTGATGTGGTCCAAAAAGTCAATGGAATGGCACGAAGAATTGCGCCGTGATAAAAACCACCTGCCGCTGGGTAATCCAGCCTACATGGACACTTACGCACACTTACTGTACAAAATGGGTCGAAAGACTGAGGCTATCGAGTGGCAAACCAAAGCCGTGGAAGCTCAAAAGGTAACCGGAATGTCGTGGGCATCCATGGAAAAAGCCCTCAACGAAATGAAAGCCGGCACGCTGAAATGGTAGAAGAGGGCGACCGAGGTCGCCCTTTGCTATTTAGACAAACGCGCTTTCTCCCGTAATTGCCCTACCGACAATCAGCGAGTTGATTTCTTTCGTGCCTTCATAAGAATAAATGGCTTCGGCATCGGCCACGAAGCGGGCAATGTCGTATTCGAGCAAGATGCCGTTGCCCCCAAACAGCTCGCGCGCATGGTCCACGATGGATCGCATGCGCAACGTGCAGAATACCTTCGCGAGCGACGCGTGCTCGTCGGCGAGATCGCCCGCATCCTGCAATTGGGACAGCCTGTAAACCATCGTTTGCATGGCCGTGAGGTCGCCAAGCATCGTTACCAGGAGATCTTGTACCAACTGAAAACCGGCTATCGGTCGTCCGAACTGTTTTCTCTCCATCGTATATTTTAAAGCCAGCTCGTACGCACCGCGTCCGCAACCAACCGCCTGCCACGCTACTCCTGCACGGGTCATACGCAGGACATTCGCAGTGTCTTTGAATGAGTTCGCGTTTTGAAGCCGATCGGCTTCCGGCACACGGCAGTCAGTCAAAGTAATCAATGCATTCTGCACGGTGCGCAGGGCCATCTTGTCCTCCATTTTCTCGGCTTTGAAACCGGGATTTTCCTTCCGCACGATAAATCCCTTCACCTGGTTGTCGCCCACATTGCGCGCCCAGATAATCGTAATGTCCGAGAAAGTGGCATTACCAATCCACTTCTTTTGCCCATTAATGACCCATTCGTCGCCTTCCCGCTTGCAAGTGGTAGTGAGCCCACCCGCGGCACCGGAACCTACCTCCGGCTCGGTAAGCCCGAAAGCGCCGATCAGCTCCATACGCTGCATAACGGGCAGCCATTGCTGTTTCTGCTCTTCCGAGCCGCACAGGTAAATCGAGCCCATCGCCAAACCACTATGCACACCGAAGAATGTAGAAATCGACGAATCGACGCGGGCCATTTCCATCGCGATAAACCCTTCCAGCAACGCCGACCGTCCGGCACAGCCATAGCCGTGATAGGTAAGGCCGCAGATATTCAGCTTGGCCATCAGCGGGATGACGTGCATGGGAAACTGCGCATTGTTCCAATAGTAGTTAGCAATCGGCCGGATTTCCGTTTCCATAAATTCCCGCACTTTGAGCTGGATTTCACGCTCCTCGGGATTGAGTGTCGCGCCCAGTTCATAAAAATCGCCATTCACGACGGGCGGTTCTTTCTTTTTTCCCGTACCGGCCTGCATGAATTTCAGCATTTTGCCCAGGTCCTCTTCGCTCATTTTGGAAACGGTGCCCATCAGTTGGTTAAGGTCTACTTTGCGTGAAAGCTTCGCAACAGCATCGATATCGATGGATTTGAGGAGATCGCGTATCTGAGAAATCGATTTGAAAAGGTTCATCTGGTTTGTTGGATTGTGATGTGATAAAGAGTCGGCCCCGCAGGCCGTTCTACTGCACAGCATTAAAAAAGTAACGCCGGCGGGAACGGAATTTGCAAGAATCCAGCAAAACCTGAAAAACATGAAAACGCAAACCAACAATGTGGAAGGCGGTTCGCCAAGCCAGGGCGGCCCAAAAGGCAAGTCGAAACAAAAAGACGATAGCCGGAAACCTTCGGGACTCCTCAAACAGGAATCCATCCGGAAATCGGAGAAGGTGAATATGACCCAAAAGAAAGGCTATAATGAAACGCCTGAAACGGTTCCGGTAAAAGGCAAAAAGGCCTAAACCCGGCTTATTTCATTGTTGTTTCCAATGCGGCGGCGAGATAAACCATGGGTGCATTCCAGTTGATGGCGATCTCATTCGACGCGTATGAACAATCGTTATCGGTGAACGACTCGTCCGCAAATTTGTTCGGGTAGCCGGCGCATTTATCCTGTTGCCCTGGATTAGGCCCGCCGGAAAGCAAACCCGGCACCGGGTCCGCGACTCCATCCGCCATCGAAAGGCGATGATGCGGGTGCATGACACGCTTCGAGCCAAAGCCCGTCAGGAAACAATAGCCGGTTGCATTGCGGCCGAGCAGGTAGTCGAGGTTGCCCAACGCTGCGTGCAGATATTTCTTGTCTTTTGATAGCCGGTAGGCATACAGCAATGCAATACCCTGGTTGGCCGCCACCGAACTGCTGCCCCACGCGTAGTCCTGCGCGGTTTTGCCCATTACGGTATGGTATGGTTGAGTTTCCAGGTCGGTCACGAGGTTGCCCGCATAACTCAGGATGTTTTTCCGCAACGACTCGGACTGTCCGACAGGTAATTTCAGCGTCTCGGCCGAACGGAGCAATGTGTAGTACCCCAAAGTTCTCACCTGGCTCCAAGTAGGCAAAGCCAAGGGCTGCTGCAATTCCAGATCAATGTTTTGGATGTACTCCGGTTTGCCAGTGGTGGCATACATTTCGCACGCGGCCCAAATCCACTCGTCCTTCACAGACCGGTCGCCGTAAGCACCGGTCGCTACGTCGGGATCAAACTCCTTGTTCATCGCCCCTTGGTTGTACATCACCTCAGGATGCTTTTCAGCCCATTGCCAGCCTTTGACAGCCGCTGTCGCACATGAGTCGGCAAGGCCCGGGAATTTGTTGTCAAAGTTTTTGAATATCCGCGAGGCCTGTGCCATCACCGCTACCAGATCGAGCGTTGCTGCGGTGCCTTTCTGCACCACATAGCGGGGATTTTTCGCGGCATCCGGCATAATAGTCCCGTCAAAACGCGGGTTGGTAAGCTTGTGGTAAGCACCGCCATCGTCTGGATCCTGCATGGTAAGCATCCACCGCAGGTTCCAGACGACCTCGTCCAGCAAATCGGGCACACCGTTATTACTCTCAGGAATATTGGTATTGAAATCTTCAAAATAGAGCGGATAATCTTCGTACAACGAGAGCAATGTTCCCATTGTAATGCCGGAATTGACGATGTACTTGTTGTAATCGCCGGCATCATACCAACCTCGCGGCGAAGAAATTACAGTATTCTCCGGCCGCCCCTCTGAAACCGCCGACGCGTGAATGAGGACGCGCTCATCGGGGTGCCCGGCAGGACGCGCCCACTTGCCGGCATATTTTTCGGGAAGGTCAACGGAAGCACGCTGGTAATAAAATCCTTTCAATGCAGCCTCGGCAACATGTCGATGGACGCGGTCGCTAATGCTGAATGCAGCCGATTTTCCCAATCCTGCTATTTCAATCACATAGGTTCCCGGCTTTCGTACCGCGCTAAAATCCGCCAAACGGGTTTGCTTCCCCGAATGTTGGCTCGTCCGGACATCCCCGAGCACACCTTTTAAAACTGTTCTCCCGGACTTAGCCTCCTTCACCTCAAATGCACCGCCCGCCTCTGCCGCAATAACCGCTACCTTGGGGGCAGCCGGGTAAAACCCGACCTGGTTCAAGCGAATCGCATCCGAATGCTGCTGCGCGCATGCCGGCGAGAAATACAAGGTGACAACAGCCAGCGAAGCTGCTAAATGAGGGAATAACTTCATTATACTTAATACAGATTTATTTCAAGATCAAAAAGTCTTCCGACGGGCAACTTTACCTCAATCCTGTAACTCTTTTACGGGGTGTTCGATATTGGTACCCGTGATCACCAGGCGATGGTATTCGCCCCATTTGCGGAGTTCCTCGATCAGCGGTTCGAGCGTGCTGGCATGTGCGGTGCGCTCATACTCGATTACGGGCGGGAACGAATCGTACACTTTGCGCTCTACCAGCAGGTTCATTTCAAGCTCTTTTAGCTCTTTCGATAGCATACGCGGGGTAATATTGGGAATGGCATTCTGCAATTCCATGAACCTCTTGCTGCCCAGGGACATGGCAATAAGGATCGAAATCTTCCATTTTCCGCTGATCACATCCAGTGCGTCCCGTACGGGCAGGATCATTTCCCGGCATTCGGGGTGATTTTCCTTGAAATTCTCTTTCATAGCATTACTCCTTCAAAGCATTTAATCCACCTTCTTCGGCCCCACGGAATCGTAAACCACCACTTTTTCCCACAAATGACCATAATGTTCAATAAAATCGAGGTGGATGGGGTGGGTCTGATAGATCTCTTCTTCAATGATGTTCTTGAAAAAACACATCCAGGAAATCGTATAGTCCTTCACAATCACCGAGCGATTCGTAACCGCCGGCTTTCCGATATGCACGTACTGGATCGTCGGGACCTTGGCCAGCTTATGCAATCCTTCCAGAAGCTGCGCCTCGTGCTGGGCATTGTTGGGCTCTTTAAGGTAAAAGAAAACATGATGAATGAATAATTCCCTGGTCCTTTCCGGCTCGGCGATGACAGGCGCAACAGAGGCGAGTGAAGCCATTCCTGCATTTTGCAGGAACCTCCTTCTTGATTGATCTTCCATGAATTGAGCACAAACGAACGCCGGAGAGTTTTCCGCGTTCAGGCTTCAAGGATAATGCTTATTTACCCATTATCAAAACGCCAGGGCATGCACCCATCACTTTTAAGACTATATCAATAAAAATTAAAATTATTTTGACAAAAAATTCAAGGTAAACATATCGGATAGAAGTCTTTCTACTAAAACTACTCGATATACCCCCTATTATGAAAATCACTAAACGAGACGTTACCGTCGCTACCCTCTCTATTTGTTGTACCCTGTCCTGCATTATCGCCCAACCCAAAGGCAGCATTCTCGAATCAACCGCTTTCGACTGGAACAATATCGCCGTAAGAGGCACTGCTATCGGCTCTGTGAGGACGTTTTTCCGCTCCCCGACCGCTACGACCGACGAACTAGAATGCCACGTTACCACATTGAATCCCGGTGAAGCCGCACATGCGCCCCACAAGCATCAGGAAGAAGAAGTAATAATTATCAAAGAAGGCACCGTGGAGGCGCTTGTCAATGGAGAGAAGAAGAAGGTAGGCCCCGGTTCGGTCATTTTTCAGGCCTCCAACCAAATGCACACCGTCCGCAACGTAGGCAAAACGCCTGCGACTTACCATGTTGTCAGCTGGCATTCGCCGGGGACAATGGATAAGTAGTTATTTCTTCTGGAAGAGGTGCTCGGGTATCGGATGTTTTTCGAGAAAGGCTTTCGCCTCGGCAGCCTTTTTCTCGAAAAACTCGTTGTAGTTTAACGGAAGCTTCTCTACTTCATTCTCTCCTTCTGGTTTCTTGATTTTGACAGTAGGCATAACATTTCAAATTTAGATTAGACACTAATTTAACACTTGCGACTTGCAAATCAAAAATGCGTCGTAAGCAACCCCAGCTTCGAATGCACACCATTCCACTGGTAATCTGGTGAACACTTGTCCAGTATTCTCTGGTTGGCGCTTATTCATGACACACCCAGCAATTACGTAACCTGTTAATGAAGGTAACACCTTACTAATCCCCATTTGATAAAGTCTGGTTCTTGATGATGTGCTACCAGTCGCAAAAATACTGTTATCAGGATGCGCATTGAGAAAATCGAGAGCAGCACTGGCTACTGTACTAAGTATCTTTTGACTATCGCCATTCCTAACTTCAAATAAATCGTCAATCCACTCAGATTCATTATCAACCACCCCAAAACCGAGATTATAAGTGAGATCTCTGATTCTTGTAAAACGGATGTGTAATTTGAAAGTGCCTCTCGGCCCTTCACTGTAGAACCGGTAGCTGAATTCATCCAGCCGATCATATTCATAACATTCCAGATTCATACCAACAGATTTTAAGGGTAAAAAAAGTAGCCAGCGAAAAGTCGCTGGCTACCCTTTCAATCTGCTAGTATACAAACTATTCCGTCTTCGCGTACGCGGCTGCGAGGTCGTTTAATGTAGCATCTTTCAAATGCTCGGAAGCGATTACCAGACGGTAACGAAAGGTCGTTGATTCGCCTTTTTTCAATTTAAAATTGAGCGTTTCCTTGCCGTCACTAAGTGCTTTCATCCCCAGCGGGTTCACGGCGAACAAACCGTAACCTCTCGCGTGCCAGTAGGCAGGGTAACCGACGTTCTTGGGGTGGTCAATCATCGCAACACTGATGTTCTCGTCCTTGATCTTCCCTGTGAGGTTACACCAGATCGCACGCTTACCCCAAACCATTTCACCTTCAATGCCATTGCTGTTACGGTAGTTACCGGTAATACCCTCATTGTTCAATGCAGGCACTTTGGTGGCTATACCGCTGGCGTCTGTGAAGATTTCAGGTTTGTTAGAAGGCAGTTCCAGTTCACGTGCTACGCGGATCGCGAACATACCATCTTTTACGTCGGGCATATTTACCTCCGGCAAGACCGCCGTGAGCGTGGTGCTGCGGTCGATAATGCGGGTATCGCCTTTGCCGCTGAAAGTGTATTTGGTCACTTCTTTCAGGGTCAGCGTTCCACTCTTATCCACCCAGTCGGCAGTGACGGTGAGCTCGCCTTTGTCTTTACCACTTTTTATGGAGGTAATGCCGGTATGGATAATGGTGCCGTAAGCGCGCTTTTCGTGGTTCACGGCGTCGGAGTTGTTCCAGTAGTCGTTACCATTCACATCCTCGTAGTTGAGCCAGATACCCACGTGGTGCGGATGGTCTACGCGCTCGCCTGCGCGAGGGTCCAGCGGCCAGCCCCGGGTGATCACCGTGCCTTTCGCGGTCATTACCGGGTACAGAACGGCCTTTTTCAGCTTCTGTTCGCCCGGATAATAGTAGGCCGTAAATGGCTTTCCGTCGATTTTCACCTCTACTTTTTTATCCTTATCGTTCCGTACGAGATCCACCTTCTGCGCGAATGCGCTTCCGGCAAAGGCTACGGCCGTCAGTGCCAAAGCAGTATGTTTTAAATTCACTGTTCGATCTTTTAAAATGTTAGCTAAGCACGATTTCCTTTTTCTTCGGATCCCAGTTCACCCGTTTGCCGGTATGTAGCGCCTGGGTAGCCATAATATTGGCCACCGAGTGGTTGAAACCGACGCGGGCAGGAGCATTCGTTTCCTTGCGGCTACGGATGCACTCCATCCAGTTACGCATGTGCAGCGAAGTCATCGGATCGGCACCGGTGTTGGCGTCGGTCGCAATTTTCTCACCGGTTTTCAGCGACATTTCAGGAAGCAAATTCGCCTGCATGCCCATTCCTTTTGCATCTTTTTCTTTCAAGCCGCCTTCGGAAGTGATCTTGTTCGTGTCGAGGTTGATCATCCCGCCATTGGAATAGTAGTATTCCTTCACGCCGCCAGCCTCGTTGTTGAACCGGGAAGAATAAATGACCTGGAAGCCTTTGCTCTTATCATCGAACGGGCCGTATTCGAATGCCGCGCTGAAAGTATCGACATTGGTACGGCCGTCCTTCCACGTGTAAATCCCTCCATTAGCCACCACATTACGCGGCGCGTCAAGGCCTGAGAACCAGTGTACGGTATCGATTTGGTGAGCCATCCATTGTCCCGGAATACCCGATGAATAGGGGTAGAACAAGCGGAATTCGAGGTAGTAGCGTGGGTTCCATTCCACTTTCGGGCGGTTCATCAGAAAGCGATTCCAGTCGGTATCTTCCTTGCGGATCTGCGACACGAGCTCCTTACGTCTCCAACGGCCGGGCTGGTTCACATTCCAGGTCATTTCAACCGTGGTAATGTCGCCGAATTTGCCTGATTTGATATATTCATAAGCCGCCCAGTAGTTAGGAGCACTCCGGCGCTGCGACCCGACCTGCACGATCTGCTTCGACGCTTCCACCGCTTTTAAAGCCACTTTCGCATCTTCGAGGGTTTCGGCAAATGGTTTCTCCACATACACATCACGGCCCGATTTTACCGCTTCCGCACAATGCAATGCGTGCTGAAAATCGGCGGTACTGATGATCACCGCGTCCACATCCTTACGGGCGAGCAACTCTTCGTTATTGCGTGCTTTTACAAATTCGCTGGCGGCATAGGGTTTCCCTTTCATGAATGCCTCCGCTTCGTCGCGGCGACGGTTCCAAAGGTCAGAAACACCCATAAACTCAAAGTTCAGTTCCTTGGCGTGATCCGAGAAAGAAGGTGCCAGCGAGCTGCGGAAACGGTCCGAGAAACCGATGATACCTACCCTTACGCGATCATTCGCTCCCACGATACGGCGGTAGCTGGCCGCACTGAAAGCGTTAGTGCCCACTGCGACACCCGCAGAAGCCAGTGCTGCATTTTTAAGAAAATCCCTTCTACTGGTCATGATATTGGATTTGAATAAAAGTTGACTTTTTGATTGCCTTCGAGTCCGATTTACGGGCAATCGTCTTTAAATGTCAGACGCCCGTTTATCTACTGTATTTTTTTACCTTTTTTCCGGCGATTCGGGCTATTTGATCTCCTTCACTTTTAAGCTCCGGAAAAACACGTTATCACCATGATCCTGCAACAGCAGGTTACCTTCTTGTGAAAGACCGAAACCATCAAATTTGGCGAATTTCGAACCTGCCACAAACTCCTTGAACTGCGGGGAGCCGCGTACATATTCCACTACTTTATAGCCGTTCAGAAAATGCTGCACGGTACCGTCCTTCTGCACCACAATACGGCCCTGGTTCCATTCCCCGATCTTTTTCACCGCATTCCTGGGACGGTCAGCGGGAATCACGTCGTAAAACGAAGCGATGGTACGGTTGCCATTCTTACCCAGTTTCGCATCCGGGTGGCGCTCGTCATCGAGCACCTGATATTCGCAGCCGATACCCGATTTGCCATTGGAATTGAATTTCTGATCTACAAAATATTTGACGCCACTATTGGCACCTTCGGTCAATTTAAATTCAAACTCATATTCGAATGCAGGACCATAGAGCTTGCGGGTAACGATGTCGTTGCCGGTTTCTGAACCATCCGATTTCGAAATCTGAATAGTACCGTCATTGTAGCTCCATCTTTTAGAAGGAAAGTCGGTACCGCCGTAAGACCGCCATTGATCCGCCGATTTGCCGTCGTACAACAACGAATAGCCCTGCGCTTTTTCCGCGGCATCGAGGTTGTTAGGGATGAGGTTTACAATGCGCACGTTCGTAGCCGGGCTTGGTTTCAGGTTCGTCGTTTTAATACGTACACTCCTCCAGCTCACTTGGGTACCCTCCATTTCCTTGCTACCGATCGCATGTACTTGCAGGCATATGAAGCCCGCGGGTGTCATATCGTCCACCACGTGCGCCACAGGCACACCATTCAGGAATGTACGGATCGAGTTACCGATCGCCTCGATGCGGTATTTATTCCACGCATCTCTTTTAAATGCTTTTTTGCCTTCCGGATTCAAATCGAGCGGGTACAACCAGCCGCGGCGCGCTTCATCATAAATACCTGCGGAGTAAGCGCGGTCGCTAGGGTCGATCTCTACCTGGTAGCCATGCACCCGGCCATTCATATATTCAGGTTTCGACAAGCTGCGGATCTGAATGCCCGAATTCAGTTTATTATCGACTTTTACATCGAGTTCGAGGATAAAATCTCCGTAATCTTTTTCGGTTGTGAGAAATGAATTCGGCGTACCCATCACGGAAGTACCCACAATAGCCCCGTCTTTCACTTCATATTTGGCCTGGCCGTTGAGTTGTTTCCAGCCTGTCAGGTCCTTGCCGTTGAAAAGGTCTACCCAGCCACCTTTTGACTTCTGGGCTTGGAGTGGAGCGCTGAGCAGGAACGCGGCCATAGCGACTACCGGTAATCGGAATTTTTTCATTGTGCTGATTAAAATGATGAATAACTGAAAAATGCGAAAGGGCTTCCTATCTAATATCAGTTATTACATTTATAACGAAATATTAATAGGAATACCCTTACAAATCCAGTTCGGACTACAATGGGTATTTTAAAACCTCGGTGATGTACTTTTTATTGGTTTCGGCGCAAATCAATGGCGATTTCTCCGGATCGGGCACGCCATCGAGCTCCACAACTGCCCAGCCCTTGAACTTCACTTTGTCCAAAGCCTTGAAAACCGCCGGCACGTCTACTCTACCCTGGCCCAATTCCACAAACTTGTAGCCGCTTTTGGTCTCAGCCGGTTTGGTATCTTTCAAATGCAATGAATGCAGAATATCCTTGTACCTGATGATCGCCTCGTGCGGTTCGCCGCCGCCCTGCTTGTAATGCGCAATGTCGAGCAAGAGTTTAATGTAACGCGGGTCCATGGCCTGCACGATTACATCCACCTCCTCGGGAGTCTCACCCAATTGGTTCATATGGTTGTGATAAACCGCCTGCACACCGAGATCCGCCGTTTGCTTACCAACTTCATTCATCACCTGTGCCAACTTTTTCAGCTCTTCCACAGACGGCGCGCGATCTTTCGGACGAAGGCTGTTCGTAAGCTGCATGGCACTACCACCCAATGCCTTCACAAAGCTCGCGTGCGCTACGTGTGTATCCACGGTACTTTCAAATTTCGCAGGGTCGATCTCTACATTTCCGCTCGAAAACATGCAGAGTGTAAGGTTGTTCTTGACCAGCGCATCTTTCAGCTCAGAGGGTTTGCTACGATATGGTGCGAAGGTATTGGCCCGCAGCTGAATGCCCTTGAAACCCAGTCCTGCCAGGTCGGCCATGGCTTGCTCGTCCTTACCACCCCAGGTAATGGCCGAATAGCCGATTTTAATGTCTCCCTTTTTTATAGCGGCTTCGAGCCAGCTGCTGCCTGCCATGGTAGCGGCCATCGCAAGCGAAGTGTTTTGTAGAAAATTCCGTCTGTTCATTTCAGGTTTAGATTAATGTAAAAATCCATAACTCCCAGACGATATAAAACAGCAATGACCCGCTATCTACGGGCCATTGCGTGTGAATTTATTTCGGTATCGCCGTCAGCGGAGGCACATTCTTCTCATACCCCGAGTATCCCTTGTTCTGATTGATCCTACCCTGCGTATTCCCGTCGATAGCCGATTGCGGAATGGGCCACAACACGTGGTAAGGGCTCATGGTGTATTCATCGGCGTGGCGAGTTTTCACACCTTTATTGTAAAAATCGTTTTTCTCCATGACCCGGTCATAAAAGTAATTGTCATCCGAGAATTTGTCGAGGCTGTACGTCTTGCCATTCGGCGCCGGTTTGCCGGTTTGAGCGAAAATATAGGCAATGCGGGTCAACTCGGTCTTGCGTGGTTCTTCGAAATACAGTTCGCGGGCTCGTTCGTCGAGTATGGTACCGATATTGATTTTACCGGCGGCGAGCGGGGCGCAGTTGGCACGGACTCGTACCGCATTCACGTCGTCAGCGGCTTTCGCCATATCGCCTTTCCACGCGTAGGCTTCCGCACGAAGGAGATATGTTTCGGCCAGCCGGAATACGTACCAGTCCGAATTCCCTCCCTGGGGCTGCACGCGCGTCGGGTCTTCTATGAAAAGTTTGTAGTTCGGCCAATCGAACCAGCAGCGTATCGTGTCGATCGTCAGCACCACGCCTTCCGCGTTTTTAAGCTGTAAATTCTTGCCGTAAAAGCTGTCCTTGTCCTTTATGGCTGGATTATTGTACAGAATATCCTCCATGCGCGTCCAGTTTCCCGGTGCATGGCGAAGGTCGTTTTTATCATCCCAAATCTGGTTCTGAGAATAATCGGTTGGGCGCAAACGTCCGATCCCTCGACCATACTTCACAACCTGATCAATCTCAATACCGTAGGTGTCTATCGTACCCCGGTTTCCATTCGGTGTGTTGATATTGTTGAACCAGAATGGAACAGCGTTGCGCATTATCAGCATTCCGCCATCGACATTCCCTTCGATATTCAGCCGGTCGATCACCAGCATTAGTCCTTCGGTATTTGCTGCGATGGCTTTGTTCTGAGGCCGGTGCAAATCCCAGATCACATTGCGGCTCGCATCATTCGCGTTTGCGCCGAAGCGCGAGGTCATGAGCTTGTGCGTACCGCCGTCGATCACATTCGTCGCGGATTTAATCGCGTCATCAAACAAGCCCAATGCCAGATTGACCTTCGTAAGCAAATGGCTCACCGAGCCTTTGTTCACCATCCCCTTATCGGTTACGGCAGGCACCCATTGCTCGGCAAATTCGAGGTCTTCCTTCATTTTTTTGAGGATTACCTCCCGTTTGGTAGTTTGAAAATCAAGTTTCGGGCCATTGATTTCACTGAGAATCAGCGGTACGTCGCCGAATTGCTGCGTTAGGCGGTAATAGCGCGCCGCACGGTGGAAATAGGCCGCTCCCAGCAGCTCGTTTTTCTCCTGTTCGTTTTTATAGGTAGGTAAATCAATGCGGGAAATGGCCGTATTGGCATACTTAATGCCTTTGTAACCTTCCAACCAATACCAGCCGATGCGATTGTAATCAATGTGGTTTAGCTGTGCGTCGGGTGTGATAAGGAGGTTCAGATTTTGCGCCGGACCCGATTTGTCGGTCGTGCCTTCGACGGCGATATCCGAGAAGATAGATTCGGTAATCATCGGCATCGCATCTCCGTACCATTCCATCCGCAGGTTACGCTCGCATGCGACGAGCGTGGCTTTCAGTCCTCCGAGGTCTTTGAATGTCAGATCGGGCTCGTAAAATGAAAGTGGCTCAGGTTTCAGCCAGGTTTCCT
>Ga0065165_1000486_pt1 | contig 61362 bp, 87 predicted proteins | sample AraplaMF_Cvi_mMF_FD_63813 | JGI IMG/M metagenome (GOLD analysis project Ga0065165, IMG submission 63813) | Arabidopsis root microbial communities from the University of North Carolina, USA - plate scrape MF_Cvi_mMF (version 2) (version 3) | ecosystem: Host-associated > Plants > Roots >...
CTTGGTGACGTCGTCGGTGGTCGCGGTGATGTATTCGATCTTGATGCCGGTGTCCTTCAGGCACTGCTTGGAGATGTCGTCGCCCTCGTTCACGGCGGTGCCGAGATAGCGCAGCACCTTCGCATCGGCCGACTTCACATAGGGAAAGCCGGTGATGGCGCCGGAGCCGGCGGCAAGGCCGGCGAGACCCGCGGTGCCCTTCAATAGCGTGCGGCGGCTGACGCCTTTTGTCCTGGTCGTCTCGGTCATATCGCTCACTCCTCTGTGTTGCGCATTTTCCAGAATGACGGCGCTATTGCAGGCGCTGCGCCTTGGCGGGATCCCAGGTGGCCAGCACGCGATCGCCCGGACGGAACGGATGGACGTCGAAGGCGGCCTCGGGGAGGTGGGAGAACAGGGCGGTGCCGTCGTCGAGCGTCAGCGAGACGGCGATATAGGAGCCCTGGTACTCGGTCTGGGTCAGCAGCGCCGGCGCGCCGAACCCGCCGTCAGTGACCGGCTTGATGCCGAGCTGATCGGCGCGCACGGCGATGAGACTGCCGGCGTCGCTGAGGACGTTGTGGCCGCCGATGAAGCGCGCCACGAATTCGGTGCGGGGATGATGGAAGATGTCGCGGGCCGTGCCCTGCTGCTCGATCCTGCCGTGGTTCATCACCACGATGTGGTCGGCGAGCGCCATCGCCTCCTCCTGGCCGTGGGTGACCTGGATGAAGCTGATGCCGAGCTCGCGCTGGAGCCGCTTCAGCTCGCCACGCATCTTCACCCGCAGGAACGGATCGAGCGCCGAGAGCGGCTCGTCGAGCAGCAGGATCTGCGGCTCGGTGATCAGGGCGCGGGCAAGCGCGACGCGCTGCTGCTGGCCGCCGGAGAGCTGGGCGGGGAGGCGGCCCGCATAGGGGCTCATTGCGACCAGCTCGAGCAGCTCGCCGGCGCGCTTGTGCCGCGTCGGCTTGTCGATGCCGCGCATCTTCAAGGCAAATGCGACATTGTCGAGCACCGTGAGGTGTGGAAACAGCGCGTAAGACTGGAACATCATCGCCGTGCCGCGCTTGGCGGGCTCGAGGTCGGTGACGTTCTGCGGGCCCAGGATGATATCGCCCTCGCTGACCGCCTCGTGGCCCGCGATCATGCGCAAGGTCGAGGTCTTGCCACAGCCGGAGGGGCCAAGCAGGCAGCAATAGGTGCCGGCCGGAATCTTGAGGTTGACGTTGTCGACCGCCAGCGTCGTGTCATAGCGCTTGGTGACGGCGACCAGTTCGAGAGCGGCAGGAGTGGCCATGGCGTGTCCGGCTCGGAGGGCGATGCTCCGGCTTTCTCCGCAAGGTCCGTGCCAACCGCGCGGAAACTGCCGAATTCCAAAACTGTGCAGTGGAGTCAGGTCGTTAGATCAAATCCGGCGCAGCGGCACGGCGCGCCAGGTGGGCAGTAATATGCACACAAAATGTGCTCGGATTGTATAAAGTTTCGCCTGTGATTGGATACAGGTCGTCGAATAAGATTCCTGGTCAGACGTCGACCGAGCCCTCGAACCCGAACCCTCGAACGAATGGCCGCCAAGACCCGCCCAAAATCCGATGCGCCAGACGCGAGCGATCGCGTCAGCCGTATCCGGGAGGGCGTGACCGCGGCGATCCTGGAGCATCGCCTGCTGCCGGGCACGAAGCTCGGGGAGGACGAGATCGGCGAGATCTACGGCGCAAGCCGCACGCTGGTCCGCACCGCGCTCCAGCAACTCGCGCATGAGGGCATCGTCAATATCGAGAAAAACCGCGGCGCCTTCGTCGCGCGCCCGACGCCTGCCGACGCCCGCGAAGTGTTCGAGGCACGGCGCCTGATCGAACCCACCATCGTCGACCACGCGATCGATGCGGTGTCACCGGTCTGGCTCGATCGCCTCCAGCGTCATCTGACCGAGGAGCGCGAGGCGGAGCTGCGCGGCGACGCGCGTGCCTCGGTCCGGCTCTCCGGCGAATTTCACAAGCTCGTCGCCGAGATGAGCGGCCACAGCATCTATCTCGGCTTCCTCAAGGAGCTGATCGCGCGCTCGTCGCTGATCATCCTGCTCTATCGCCGCCACGACACGCCCGCCTGCGGCACCGATCATCACGCCGGCATCGTCAGCGCGATCCGCAAGCGCGACAAGCAGGCTGCGCGCACGCAGATGCTGTCGCATCTGAACGAGATCGAGGCCGAGCTGTTCCTGAAGGATCCCGCCGCCGACGAGTTGCGGCTGGCGGACGTGCTCGGCGCGTGAAGAATTTCTCCGTCAGCGCACGTCAAGCGCGCTGACGGGTTCATCTCGATTGCGAAATTCGCCATCAATTCGAGCGTTCGAGCCTTTGGCAGCCGTTATAATTCGGAACTCGCGCCGGATTGTGACAAACCCGGCGGTGTTTGCGCATCATGTGCACGATCGTGCACTGCCACCTCACGTGACTATTCCTCGCGAGCCGCACCCGCTATATGCTGGCGCTCTGTCATTGAACTGTCATGTCACCCTGAATGCTGAAATCAGATGCTACGCCGGCCCGCAAGACCCCCGGGACGCCGGACGGGAATCCTGTCCCGAAGGACAGTAAGAGAACGCAAGTCGTTGCCGGCTTCCTCAGGCACATTGAGCCGACCCGGTCCGGTGCGGAACCTGCGATCTTCGAGGGCGCTGTGATCGACCAGACGCCATCGCTGGATGCGACGCCTGCGCCGGAACCGGCCCAGTCGAACGCGGCCGCGCGGTCCACCGGCGAGATCGAGCTCAAGCTGCTCGTCGATGCCGACCGCATGGCGCATTTCAACGCCGCGCCCGTGATCGCCGCCAACGCGCGCAACAAGGGTTCGCGAAAACATCTCAAGTCCGTCTATTACGATACGCCCGAGCGCCTGCTTCGCCGTCACGGCCTCAGCCTGCGCGTGCGCCAGAGCGGCGCGCGCTTCGTGCAGACCGTGAAGACCGAGGCCGCGGACGATCCGCTGCGGCGCGGCGAGTGGGAAGCGAGCGTGCCGTCGCTTGCGCCCGATCTCGCGCTGGCAATGCCCTTCATTCCCGAGAAGCTCCGCAGCCATCTTGAGGCGCGTCCGCTCGAAGCCGTCTTCACCGCCGACATCCACCGTCATGCACGGATGATCGACCTGCCGTCGGGCACCGTCGAGATCGCCTTCGACCAGGGCGAGCTGACGGCCGGCGCGCGCACGCTGCCGGTGAGTGAGATCGAGCTGGAGCTCAAGAGCGGCGCCGCCAGCACGATCTACGAGATCGCCTTGCTGCTTGCGGAGCAGGGGGCGGTGAAGCCGTCGATCCGCACCAAATCGGCGCGGGGCTTCGATCTTGCCGCCGACAAGCCGCCCTCGGCGCGACGGCCGCGCAAGCTGCGTCTCGACGCATCGGTCACGCTGGATGAGGCGTTCTCGACGATCCTGCGCTCCTGCTTCCTGCATCTGCTTCAGTCGCTGCCGGCGGCGGAAGACGGGCGCAATCCGGAAGGTGTGCATCAGCTGCGCGTCTCGCTGCGCCGGCTGCGCTCCGCGCTCGACCTGATGCGATCGGTCGGCGCGCTCAGCAATCTCGATGCGCTGCGGTCGGAAGCCAAATGGCTGGCGCAGGACCTCTCCGCCGCGCGCGACTGGGACGTGTTCCGGCTCGAGACCTTGCCGACGATCGCAAGCGCCTGTCCGACGGTCGCCGGCTTCGACGCGCTGGGCAAGGCCGCAGGCAAGCGTCAGTCGGAGGCATATCGCAAGGCGCATGATGCGCTGGCCGATCGCCGCTGCGCCGTGTTCCTGATCGGCCTCGGCAACTGGATCGAGACGCGGGGCTGGCGCAACGACGTCGCCGCCGAGGATCTCGGCCAGCTCGCCGAGCCCGCCGTCAACTTCGCGCGGCGCATCCTGTCGGCGCAACAGGCCAAGGTGCTCAAGCGCGGCCGCCGCTTCAAATCGCTTTCCGCCGAGGAACTGCACCGGGTGCGGCTTGCGACCAAGCGGCTGCGCTATCTCAGCGAATTCCTCCTGCCGCTGTTCGCCGATCGCAAATGCGCGCGAAAATTCTCACGGCGGCTCGCCGGCCTCCAGGAGGAGCTCGGCGCCTTTAACGACATGGCGGTCACGGCCTCGCTGCTCGACGGGCTCGGCTCCGAACCGGACAGCGCCATCGCTGCTGCCGCAATCGCCGGCTGGCAGGCCCGCGCATCGGTCGGCGTGCAGCCCGCCTTGCAAAGCACGTGGCGTGATTTCACCGCCGCGCGCGTGCCGTGGTCGTCGCAGGGCTGATCGCGCATCCCCCGGAAAAAGTTGCGGCCAGCCATTGGGGGAGATCGGGCTGCGCATTGAAGCGATTGCAGAATTTCAATCGCCGACGGCTTTTCCCCGGCTGGTCCCCATCGCCGGCAGGTCGTCGACGCGATTCCATTCGTCGCGCGGGACGACGTGCGAATAGCGTGAGGCGCTGCGCTCGTCACGCCAATTGCCGGTACCGACCAGGCCTTTGGTATCGATGCCGCCATACATCCGCATCCAGGTCGCCCATGTGTGGCGGAAGGTGTGGAACGTGACGAAGCTCAGGCGAAACGCTGGCTTCTTCCATGGCGACGGGCGCCGCACCGGGCAGGGAAGGTCGCACGCGGCCATCGTGGCGCGCAGCAGCAGATGCTTGAAGTGGCCCCCATCCTTGAACTTGAACAGCCGCGTGCGGTCCGGGTGGGCCTCCAGATGGGCCTGCAAGCGGCTTGCGACGTCGCTGCGGAGCCTCAGCATGCGCGGGTCGCCGTTCTTGGTCGTGGGCAGCCACAGCGCATGGTCGGCCGTCCTGGTGTCCGCGGCGAGCGCCTTGAGGCCCTCGCTCTTGCGGATCCCGTTGTAGAGTAGCACCAGCAGGTAGAGCTCGAGCTCGGCATCGATGTCGGCCGCCGCAGCGATTACGGCTTGCGCATCCTCCGGCCACATGAATTCCTTGCGCTGACGTCCCTTCGAGCCCTTCGGCCGCCGAAAGGTCGGGCATTTGTCGCCCAGCGCGTGGCGCAGGATGGTGATGGTGGGGGCATAAACAGCGCGGTTTTTGTAGTCGGGCGCCCCGCGCGGCAGCAGCATGTTCGCGGCGTCGTCGATTGTGGCCTGATCGAATTCCTCGAGCGGCTTCTCGCGGAAGTGTTTGAGCAGCATCGGCACGTAGCGTCGCTCGCCGCCGGCGAGCATGTAGGCGTTGGCCGCAGTCAGGAAGGTCGGCCGCCCGGGATCAGGCTTAATCTCCGGGGCTGGGTATTGCTTGTGCTCTTCGATGCATCGCTCGATCTCGTCAAGCCGCTCAAGAGCGATGCGTCGTTTGTGAGTTCCGCTGCTAACCTCCACCCGGACCCCGAGATATGTTCCTCGGATTTCGAAGTTGGGCGTTTTGCCCTTCCGCGGCGGCCGGAGCTTGAGCGGCACGACTGACCCTCCCTCAACGCAACTTCAATGCGGGCGATGTCCGATTGATGGAAAATCTTATCCCGGCCGACCGGCGTGTAGAAGAGGTTACCCCCGCTATCCCGAGGGTGGGCCCGCAGCCATTCCATCAGCCAGCGCCGGCTCTTGCAGAGCATTTCGGCGGCCTGGTCGAGGGTGAGGCACTGGCTCACGTCGCCCTCCGCGTCATCTCGTCGAACTCTTCCCGGCTGATCGGCCGCGCATCACTCATCCTGGCCGCGCGCATATAGGCGAGGTCAAGGATCGTCCGGCAGTCCTCGACCGAGAGGCAGGTCACGCCGCGGGCGAGGAGCTCCTGGTGCAGGGCGGTTTCGAGCAGGGTGGGCTTGGTGGTCATGGCTCGTCTCCGATCACACATGTCTCTCGCTGGCCCGCTCCGCACGCCATGCAGCTGCCGTCGAGGTCGGCCTCGCCGGTGGCGCAGCGCTGCGGCGGCTGATCGTCTTCGCGCGTGCATTGTTCGATCGTGACCGTGCTGCGCAGCATGCCGGCGACCAGTGTCTGGCAGGCCTCGAAGTCGAGATGACGGATGCCGCGGGCCATCAGGTCGCGTTGTAGGGCTCCGGCCATGATGACGTTGATGGCGGTCATGCAACTCTCCGGGTTGGAAACAGCGGCCGACCTGTCGCGCGGACGACGACGGTGCCATCCATCTTCCGCTTCAGGACATCGTCACGGCCGCCGCGCATCGGAAAGCGCGCGACGCGCGCGCCGTGGTGTCCGGCCTGGATACGCTTTGCTCTGGCGATCGCCGGCAGGTCGGCGACTGCCGTGTGCGCCCGATGGCACTTGCGATGCGCCGAGCGCCGGTTCTGGTCATCGTCGGCGCCGCCAAGCTCCAGCGGGATTTCATGGCTGACGTCCCATGCCTGGCCGACGTAGATCAAGCCGTTGCATAGATGGCAGCGATACTTCTCGCGCTGGAGAAGCGCAAACCGCTGGGTGGTCGAAAGGCGGGCGCGCATCAACATATCGCCCGCCTTTCTGTGCTCCTTGCATGGTGAGCGGGATCACCTCCTTTGTGCTCTGCTTCCGCGCGGCCGTAGTCGGTAGCCACAGTGATGCGCTTGGGCAGCGAGCCCGGAGGCTCTGTGGGGGAAATGCGTTGGGGGCGGTTAGCCGTCATGGAGAGCCGCCTTCAGTATTGGCAACAACTCGACGTTGATCTCGTCGTCGTTCATGCCCTCGAAAACCTCGATCGCCTGCGAAAGGGCGATACGAAGCCGAGCGTTGGATTCGATCAGGAACAAGACTCGAGCCGGCGATGCCGCGCCGCCGGGATCGAAAAGGGCCTCTAGCTTGGGATCGCTCATGGCGCGCACCTCATGTCATGCGACATCGCATCCGCCCCGCAGCGCGAGCAGGTAACCGACCATCCAGGCGCGTTGCGCTCGTCCTCGCCTTCCTCGAGGCCGATTGGACGGCTGGGGCCGTCCCAAATGTGCTGGCAGGGACCGTCAGGGCATGCGCAGTAGCAGCCGTGGGAATGCGAGGCGTGGAAGAAGATCTTCGAACGATCGACACCGTGCGCGTCGCAGATCGCCTGAACGCTCGCCTCGACCGCCTCGTCGCGTTTGCGGGCGAGCTCGGCGAATTCTTCGTCGGTGGGGCGGGGCTGCTTGCTCACGTGCCATCCTCCGGGCGCGGGAGAGCAATGCCGAGTACGATCTTTGCCTTGTGCCGCTCGACGAGAACCTCCTTCGGGAAGGTCTTGACGCGTTCGAATTCCTTAGTCGCCTCTTCGTCGGCAGAGACCCCGATGCTTTCCGCGTACATCTCCAGGCAGGCATAGGCTTGGCCAATCTCGCGCGGCGTGTCTGCCGGGTTTGGCACCTTGCTCCAGACGCGGCCGAGAATGCGGTCGGCAATGATCTGCTCAATGCCCTCCGCGTGGGCGGTCTCAAGCGCCTCCTCTAGGAAGCGGAGAGCTCGCTCCTGCCGATCGAGTGCCACCGCGCCGAAAGTATGAGCGGCCCAAGAGAGAAAAGCGGCTGGGCGGGTCGCTGCTGTCTGCGCTTCATTGAGGGGGTGCGAGAGGGCGATTGCGGCACGAGCATATGCCAGCGCAGTTTGCCAGTCGGAGCTTTCCAGAAAATCGCTCTGATCAATGCGGGCTCGCCAGTCGAAGTTACCGCCCGTCATAATGTCTATGATGGCACCTGCAGCAGAAATCTCGCGTGGCCTGTCGACCAGAGCGGCCGGCGCTTGCAGCGCCATAACGGCGTCGGCATAGTCGAAGTGCAAGCGCTGCTCTCGGTCGTCCAATTCTTCGAACGTCCGAAACTTGTGCCCCTCGGGAAAATTCGGAGCGATCCAGCGGTTCTCGACGTCGTAGATTGCCCGCGCGATCGCCTCGCGCATCGGTGAAACGCCTTTCGGCTGCATAAGTTTTTGCTTCAGCCCGTTGATCTCCTCAAGGCGAGCGCTGATCGCTGCGCCCCACCTCGGCGCGTTGGCGATCTCGGATCTCAATTCGGCAATGCGGGCTTCGATCTGTTCGCGGGTCATGGCTCGACCATCTCCATCGCGACCACATGCTCGGCCGCCACTTGGCACGCATCCGCGACCAATGCGTAGACTTCGAACGACGCATATCCGAACGAGAGCAGCACCATGATGGCGTCGTCGCGATCGACGAAGGCGCCAGTTTCGACCAGGCGCGAGGCCATCTCGGCGACCTTGGCGATGCGTTGGGCGCGGACGGCATCAAGGGAGAGGGAGCCGTCGATGAGGGGGTGAATGGTGATGACTGACATTAGCGCCGCCGGGTCTTTGATTTCTGGATCAGCGAAAATCCGAGTTTTTGCGCTTCGTATTTCAGGGTCTCGATGTCGAGTTTTTCCGAATGAGCGTCGAGCGCGCATTTGGCGGCGTCGAGAGCATCGGAGCCGATGAGCTTGAGCCCGTGAAGGCAAAGAGCCACGGCATATCTCGCTCGTGGGTGCTTCTCATCATCGAAGATTCCCGAGGACGAGATCGCGACATTGCCGTTCTTTTGGAGGATCGCCACAAGCCGTCCGTCGCGAAAAAAGCGCTCCGTTTCCCGGGTACAGGTGTCGTACATGCGGACGATTGTGAACCCCAGAAAAGCGACTTTCGATTTTTGGCGCATCTTGGTTAGTTCCTCTGGTTGAGAAGTTCGCGAGGAGGGCGGCGGCGATACGCCACGTGCCGCCGCCCGGCCGCGCTGGTGATCAGGCGAACTGGTTCTGGCTGTCGTGCCGCGCGTGCGGCGAGCGATGGCCTCGATAGGAATTGCGCTTGCTGGCCGCGCGCGCGACGGCGCGGTTGAGCACCTCGCGCGTGGCCTGGTTGAACAGGGATGGATCGATGAAGCGCGGATGCAGGTCCTTCCGCTCGGCGAACGCCTTCGACATCGTCGCCACCAGGATGCCGCGCTCCGAGCTCGGCGCCTCGATCGTCACCATCACCTTCGGCACCCACACGGCCTTGGACTGATCGGCACAGTCGGAGACGAGCAGGGCCTTGGGCGTTTCCCGATGGAGGCAGAGCACCAGGGCCGTCATGCTGGGGCTGGTGGGCATGACGGCCCTTCGGCCGCAGCCGCGGGTTGCTATCCCCGCGGTGAAGGTGTTGGTGGAATGGGCGAGGTTACGCATGACGCTACTTTCCTTGCGATGGTTGAGACGAACGGTTGTCCCAATCGGCGAGATGCGCGGCATATTCGCGAGCCTCGGTGCTGCCGAAGGGAAGGGGACGCGGCCCGTCGATCGCGCGCGCAACGGCGCAGACGATCAGATGCTTGACCCATTCCTCAGGTCGATGATCGCCGTGGGGCTTGACGGTGCTGATGAGATGGAAGCGATGCGCGAGGCGCCTCGCGTCGTTCATGAGCGCGGCGAGCGCACGCGCGCCTTCGTCGGTCTCGCAAAAGGTGCCGATCAGCGTGACGTCGTCGTAGCGCTCGCCGGTCTTGCGCTGAACGCGGGCGCCGCAGGAGCCGTCATAGGCGGGGCGCACGACGTAGTCCCCGACGGCGGCGGGAGCGGCGGCCTGGGCGATCTTCGGCTTGGCGGACGGCATGGAAGGCTCCCGTGAGGTGATTCACGGGAAACAATCTAGTTCGCAATCTGCGAACCTGTCAACGAAAAGTTCGCAACGTGCGAATTATCGGTTCGCAGACTTCCGGGGTTTTGCGGGCGCCTTTTGAGCCGCTGCGGCCTTGGCGTCCGCCTTGATGCTGGGTTTGGGGCCGAGTTTTACCGCAATCTCATAGCCGGGCTGCCCGATATCGCCGTAGAGAAGCCAGTCCAGCGAAATGCCGAACCGCTCACGGATTCTCTTGGCTTTGTTAGCGGGCAAGGCGCGCTCGCCGGTCTCATATCCGTTGAGGGTGTTCTTGGCGATATTCAATTCGCCGGCCAATTGGACCTGGCTCATGCCGCGCGACTCGCGGAACGCGATCAGTCGCCGGCCGACATCCACATCACTATCCATGGTGGATATTCGACCACGCACCCCGCGAAATGTCGTTTCGCAAGTTGCGTCTGCTTGACAGGTTCGCGTTATGCGAACTATTTCTTGGAGCATGACAACTGATTCGCTTTGGACCTGGGGCTCAATCATTGACGCGATCGGCGCCAAGCGCGTCGTGAAAGGACTGGGTGAGTCCAAATCGACCGTGAGTGGTTGGCGCTCCCGGCCGCGCGGCATTCCCGGCGAGCATTGGGCGGGGATCGTCCGATTGGCGGTGGAGGCGGGCAGGCCGGAAATCACGCTTGATGTTCTGGCGGAAGTGGCTGAGAGGCGGCAGTCGGCAGCTGAAGAGGCCCGCGCATGACGCCGCACGGGAAAGCGAACGACCGAACCCATACTCAACCCCCACTTGTTCTTGCTTATTTGTCCTATCCTGATGGGGGTATCGGGAAGCTTCAACTAAAATCGTCATGTATCCGTCAAAGTGCGGAGGGCGTGTCCCGCGCCGGGACAGGTTTTGCGCGCGGAGGTAGAGCAGCGCATCTCGGCTGCCACGGTTCGGATAGGCTTCTGCCCCTTGGACAGCATTCAGGTCCGCACCAGGAACAGCGCCAGCGCGATCACGATCAGCGCGGCGATGCAGATCAGCGTGCGGCGTCCAACGCGGTTGATGGGCTGCATGAGAAGGCCTCGGTTTCAGTTTCGTGTGTTGCGTTGCGTGGGGGAATGTCGTGTCCATTATCGAATCGTGCACGTTGCCGCCTGTGCGGCCAAGGAGAACGCTTCGAACAAGTGTTCGAAGAGATCCTCAAGCCGAACGATTGTCGAAATTCGGGCGCGTCTGCCTCACGCTCTGGCCTGATCAGAAGGCCGACGTTATCCTCGCGCAGCGCATCGGCTGCTCGGAGCGCGCGGCACAGTTCTACATCACCGGCGATCGTGAGCCGTCTTACGAAGCGCTCATGGCGGTGCTCGACGAGCTGCGACCACGCAAGCGGGCTTGAGACAATTGACGGCCGGCTTGTCCGGGGGAATGCAAATGTCGGCGACCGGATCGGCCGTACCCGGCGTCCCGCCCACCCGATGGATACGATATCCGGAGGTCCGACCGGCCCGTCATTCGAATGCCGTAGCGAAAGCAACCAGAGGCAAGTCCCGCAGAGCCGGCAGAATGTCCCGGCGGTGGAAGGGTTGCGAGTAGGCGAGCCGACGCGCATCGGCAGGCTGAGTTGGCCGGCTTTAGGGCGAACCTCAAACGTCAGCGAACTTGGCGTGACAAGCCGGGAGAGACCGGCACCCAATTCGAGCTTTGACTGCGCCGCGCCAATGCGAGTCATGTCCTGTGGGGTGCGCATCCCCTTGGACCCGGAAGGAAAACCGGAAGCGAATGGCAAACGTCCCCGCCGTCGAAACCCTCGCAAATTTGGGCGTGACAGGGCGGAGAGACGCTCAACCAATTTGAATTGCAAGCCGGAGCAATTACAGATCGATGGGGACCGGATGAGCGAGCTAGCCGCTCAGCACGTGACGTCGGCCGACGTTGCTGCGCCCATCGTTCGCTATTGGAGGGCAGCATGACACGCGCATCCCTCGATATCGCCGCCCACGGCACGCTGGCAGTTCGCGTCGTCGACCGCATGATGAAGTTCCGTGTCGCTCGCGCCAAGTCGCTCCTGGACGCCAAGACCGCGAACGAAATGAACGTCACGGCGGATCTCGACCGCTTCGCCGAAGCCAAGGCATTGATCGCGATCGTGCGTGCGCACGACGGTCCGTCCGGTGTCGATGCCCACGGTGATGCCGGGGAGAGCGAGCGCCTCTATGGCTTGACTGTGGGCCACGTCCTGACCGAGCAGGACGTCAAGGACATCGAGTGCCTGATCGCCGACCACAATGATGCGATCGGCCACGAAGCCGAGAAGTGGGACCAAGCGCGGCAGGCAACGTTGCGCGAGATCGGCGGCGATGCCCTGGTGGCGGCTGCTGCCGCACGCGACGAGCAGGTTATCAAGGCCAGCGTTGATCGCATGATGGCGAAGTTCAAGGAGTTGGCATCATGAGGACGCGCGATAAGCTCGCCGCCGAGCTGCGCAAGGTCGCGGCTCTGTCATCGCAGCACGCCGATCAATACGAGGCGTTCGCCAAGCGCGCCGAGACTGGCGAATTCGACGACTACGCCGATACATACGTCTGCCCGATCACCCAGCTCCACGCCGAGCTGACGGCCGCAGGCTTCACGAAGTTCGCCGCGCGCGTTGCTGCCGGCGAATTCGACGCGACCAAGGAAGAGAGCGACGAGTGGATGCGCAGTCCGTCAGGGCAGGACGCCGCGAGGCGCCTGTCGCCGGAGATGCGCGCCGTGCTCGGCATGGTTCTGGTGAATTGAGGGGCGACATGCGCGACATGAACAACCGCGAAGCCATCGAGATGATGACCCGTTGCAAGCAGGAGATCCAGAGCCTGCGAGCGCAGATCGATCGGCTGAAGCCGAAGGCCGACGCTTACGACAATCTCGTGATCGTGCTCGGCCTTCTGCCGCGCCCGAGCATCGGTATGGCCGAGGACATGGTTTGGGTTCTCGACAAGCGCATGCGTGAGTTGAAGCCGGATGATACCGAGTCATCGGAGGCTTGATGGCTCGCAAAGCCAAAAAGCCGAAGAAAGGCAGATACAGGCCGCGCTGCCGTTAGAGCGCGCCTCACAGTTCCAGTAGCGTCACCAGCGTATCCCGACATCACCTGCAGCTGCACCCCGTCCGGTCATTTCCGGACGTGAGCTTCTGCGTCCCTGCAACCGGAGGCCAACTCGATGTTCGTCACGATCGCGCATCACCTGATCGCCTTTTGCTTCGTCTGGACCCTGATCGGCTCCCTGGTGTGGATGCTGGCTTTCAGCTCCGGCCGCCTGGCTGCGATGTACGACGAGCCATCGGGCAGCGGCGCCGTGATCGATGGCTTCGCCAACGTCCTGATCACCATCGTGCTGATCGGCGGCTGGCCCGGGATGCTCGGGATGCTCGGTGCGCTTGCCCTCAGTGAGCGGAGGTCGCGCCGGTGAAGATCAGCGTCATCGATCACCTGATGGTGTGGCTTCCCATCATCCTCATCGCAATCGCGCTTGTGTTGGCGTGCGCGCTACGGATCGTCTGCCGAGGGGCCGCGTCTTCTTCGCCTTCCGCGGTGGCGGACGATCCGTTCTTCTTCCCGTTCGGCGATATGCCGACCGTCCCGCGCGAGCGCCATCTGGTGGCGCGCGACTTCCGCGCATGGGGCATTCCTCAGCGTTCGAATTCCGCTGCTGTTGCCCACCGGCGGAACGAGAGCGGCGGCCGTCCTGCATCCCTGTCGGGGACGGCCGTCGTTCTCACCTTTCCGCGCATGTTGAAGGCGCGGGAGGTCGAGCAGATCAAGGCAATGCGGCAGCATCAGCTTGAAGAGATCGCGCGCGTGTTTGGTGGTTCCGTGCAGAGGGACGTCTGATGCAGCAGCACCTCACCCGCATCGAGCAGGCCAACCTCATCGCAGGCCATGCCGTGTCCTACGCGACCGCCTATCTCGACGGACGCCATACGGCGCAGCAGCTCGCCGACAACGCCGACCGGCTGTTCCTCGATCTTCTGGTGATCCAGACAGCCGAGACCAGCGCCTTCCTGGTGCCGGTCCAGCTGCTCGCCGTCACGATGATGCGCGCGGCGCGGGACGCGCGCGAAGACCGCCGTCTCCTCTACTCCACCACAACCGTCGGCGAAGAGCGCGACGAGCGCTGGCGCGCCGTCATGGGTGCACTGGTCGAGCTCTTGCTCGCCGAAAGCCGCCAGCTTGCAAAGGATCGCGCATGAAGCCGCTCTCGCAGAACCTGACCGAGCTGATCGTCTTCACCGAGGAGGTGGTGACGAAGCCGGCGCGGCATCATGGCCTTGCTGCCGATCTGCGCTTCCCCGTGCTCGCCCAGGAGATCCGCGACGCCGACCGGCGCCCGGCCGAAGGCGTCCGCTGCACGCATGCCGGCATGGCGATCATCGCCAGCATCGAGGGTTTCTTTGCCGGCGACATGGACTCGGGCTCGCGCTGGCTCGCCGCGATCGGCGCGCTGCTGCCGGCGCTGCGCGTCGAGGCCTGGCAGCAGGTAAGGAACGAGAAGGCGGCGGCGCAGGAGACGCGGCGATGAAGCGGATCTATGTCGCGTCGTCCTGGCGCAATCCCTACCAGCCCGATCTCGTCGCTCATCTGCGGATGATCGGGCATCAGGTCTACGACTTCCGGAATCCCTTCAACGGCGTTCCGGGTTTCGCGTGGTCGGAGATCGACCCGCAATGGCAGGGCTGGTCGGCAGAAGAGTATCGGCGTTTGCTCACCACATCGCCAATAGCCGCTCGCGGATTTGTCAACGACAAGCGCGCGATGGAATGGGCAGACACGTGCGTGCTCGTCCTGCCGTCTGGTCGCTCGGCTCACCTTGAGGCTGGATGGTTTTGCGGGCAAGGCAAACGCTGCATCATCCTGACGCGCGACGGTGAAGAGCCAGAGCTGATGGCACTGCTTGCGACCGATATTTGCATCTCGGTTGCCGAAGTTCTTGAGGCGCTCAAATGAACAGCCGCCCCATGCCCCTCGCCGAATTCGACCAGTGTTGCGGACAATGCCTCGCCGGCGTTGCCCTCGACCATTACGGCGCGATGGAGAGCGTTGCGCTCGATCGCGTCTGCGACAACTGCCCGCTGATCGCTGCGCCAGTGTCAGCGGCCGAGACGGCGCTGCAAGAGGCGAGGGCGCACTGATGCACGATCCCGCTGATCCCGACACCATCAGGCTCGTCGACGCAAGGCTAGAGATCGCCCTTCTATCTGCCCGCAACAGCGCGCTCGGCATGCCGTCATCGGTCGAGACGCTGCGAGCGATGCTCGCGCGTGCCGGGCTCGCGCTGGTGCCCGTGGCCAAGCCGGAGGACAAGCCGCATGGCCGATAACTCCAAGATCGAATGGACTGACGCTTCCTGGAACTGCATCCGCGCGCGCAACCTGAAGACCGGCAAGGTCGGCTGGCACTGCGAGCACGCCACCACCGGCTGCGAACACTGCTATTCCGAGGGATTCAACAAGCGCCTCGGCACTGGCCTTCCGTTCAAGCCCGGTCACCGCAAGGATATCGAGATCTTCCTCGACGAGCAGATGCTGACCCAGCCGCTGCGCTGGAAGAAACCTCGCAAGATCTTCGTGTGCTCGATGACGGACGCCTTTGCGGATTTCGTCACCGACGAGATGCTCGACAAGATGTTCGCCGTCATGGCGCTGGCGCCCCAGCACACGTTTCAGGTGCTAACGAAGCGCGCGAAGCGGATGCGGGATTATTTCGAGCCGGAAGGTTGCGTGAACTGTGGCGATGGCCAGCTGGATGGCAACTGCTGCGGCGAGCCGTGGGTTCTCAAGGACGGCGAGGGCGCAGCATTTCGAGACGCGATGATCGAAGGCGCGGCGCAGAAGATTTTCAGCCAACTGCATCCTGGGATGGGTGAGCCATCGGAATGGCTGGCGGTCCACATGCCTCTGCCGAACGTTTGGCTCGGCGTCTCGGCCGAGCGGCAGCAGGAAGCCAACGAGCGGATTCCTGAGCTGCAAAAGACGCCGGCGGCCGTACGCTTCGTCTCGCTCGAGCCACTGCTCGGCCCGATCGACCTCGAAGATCTCGTGAGAGGCAGTGATGGCTATGAGGATCATCACAGCGCGCTGGAATGCGACGTCGCGATCGAGGACGACCAGGAGTTTCACGGCGCCGTCGTCGACTGGGTCATTGTAGGCGGCGAGAGCGGTAACGGCGCCCGAGCGATGCATCCGGATTGGGCGCGGTCTTTGCGCGATCAATGCAACCGGAACGATACGGCGTTCTTCTTCAAGCAATGGGGCGAGTGGGCGCCGTCCGCTCCAGAGGAGGCCAGGGGCAATCCGCATTCGGGCTGGCAAGCGATTGCGGCGCATCCCCACGTCGCCAAGGCGGCTGAGCTTTATCCTGAAGCGGGGGCGCAGTTCGTCGCTCGCGTCGGCAAGAAAGCTGCCGGCCGCCTCCTCGACGGCGTCGAGCACAATGAATTCCCGCGGGTGCCGGCATGAGCGACCTGCGCCGCATCGATCCATCACCGTTCCTGCCGCGGCTGCCGCGCGGGCCCATGCCGGAGGTAGGCGAGCGGCCCGAGCTGCAATGGCTCAAGATATCGAAGCTCCGGATTGACCCTCGCTACCAGCGCGAGATCGGCCGGCGCGGCGCCGACAACATCGTCGCGATCGTGCCGAAGTTCAAATGGGCGAAGTTCACGCCCGTGGTGGTGGCGCCGATCGGCGAGGGGCTGTTCGCCATCATCGACGGCCAGCACCGCACCACGGCCGCCGCCGCGCGGGGTTTCGAGTCCGTGCCCTGCGTCATCATCCAGGTCGACCACGCCGACCAGGCCGACGCCTTCGTCGCCATCAATGCCAATGTCACGGCGATGTCGCTGTTGCAACTGCATGCCGCGCGCCTGGCCGCCGGCGACAAGACGGCCGACGAGCTGACGCAGGCCTGCGCCGAAGCCGGCGTCACCATCTGCCGCTATCCGGTGCCGGCGAACAAGATGAAGCCGGGCGATACGCTGGCCGTCGGCATGCTGCAATCGGTGCTGGCCAAGTTCGGCCGCGAGATCCTTGTCGCCGCGCTCTGCTGCATCACGAAGACCCGTCGCGGCAATCCCGGGATGATCCGCAAGCAGATCGTCGAGGCGTTGTGTGCCGTCCTCGAGGCCGAGCGCGGCTGGCTCGCGGACAGGTCTCGCCTCATCTTCGCGATGCAGACCTTCGACTTCGCTGCACAGTTTACGGCGGCGTCCGCCCGCTCGATTGAGACCGGAGACAAGGTTTCGAGCACGCTGGTCGAGTCCATCGCGGCGCATCTCGACGACAAGGTCGAGATGGCGCCGCCCGCGGCCGCACCGCCAGCCCCGGCGGCCGCGAAATCACCTGCAGCTCGCCCGGCGCCCGCGGCGCCTGCGAAGCCAGCGAACGTCGGTCCGCTCGCGATCGGCCGCGACTTCGTCACTCGCAACGGCCAACGCCTGAGCTGCTCGCCGCGCGCTGCGCTGCTCGTCAGCGCTCTGGTCAAGGCGATGCCGAACAGTGTCGGCGACGAATGGCTGATCTCAAAGGTCTGGACTGTCCGCCCGTCGAACGCGGGCGAGGTGCTTGATCAGCTGGTGCGCGACCTCGACGGCCTCAAGCAGCTCGGGCTCGAGATCCGCACCCATCGCGGTATCGGCCGGCAGCTGGTGGAGGTCGTCTCCGCATGACCCTGCTCGCCGCCTACGATCGCATCTGCAGCGCCTTGGTCGACGCCACCCAGTTTGACCATCAGGTGATGGCGGTCCGCAACCAGGTCGAGACGATCCGCAATGAGATCGAGCACCTGAAGCTGCACGCCCGCCTGATCCGGGATCGGGAGCTACTGTGCAAGGCGACCGTCGCCCAAATGAAATTCGAGCGGGAGCTCGGCACCATGCTCGCTGTCGCGATCGAAGCCGGCCAGATTGTCGAGGGGCGTCCCCCAAAAGACCGTGAGGTCGGCAGGTTCACCCTGAAGGAGATCGGCGTCGACAAGAACCTCGCTAACCGGGCCCGCCAGGCCGCGGCTCTAGATGATGATTCTTTTGAGCAGATCGCGGAGACCGCGCGCGATAAAATCAAGAGTGCAGGCGCCATCCTCATCGATCCGATCAAGGCTGGCGCCAAGGAAGCCGAGATCGCCGATCGGCGCCGGCAGCACGCGGAGCGGACCGAGAACGGCGGCTGCGTTGCGGATCTCGGCGCGCTGGCGTTGACCGGCAAGCGCTTCGGCTCGATCGGCTCCGACCCGCAGTGGAAGTTTCTCACCAGGTCAGCCGCCGGCGAGGGCCGCTCGGCGAACATCCACTACAAGACCGAAGAGGTCGACAAGATCAAGGACATCCCGGTCAACGAGCTGCTCGCCGATGACGGCGCCTTCTACATGTGGATGGTCGACTGGTGTCCGCAGGATGCGCTCGATCTGCTCGCACACTGGGGGCTCAAGCACGTCACCACGGCGTTCACGTGGGTTAAGACGAACACCAATCTCGACATCGCCGCCACGAAGGACCTCTTCGACAACTCGACCTGGCACATGGGGCAGGGCTACTGGACCCGTGCCAACCCGGAACAATGCTGGCTCGCCACCAAGGGCAACCCCAAGCGCCTCTACGCCGACGTGCGCCAGCTGATCGTCGCCCCGGTGATGGAGCACTCCCGCAAGCCCGACGAATGGCTCGACCGCATCGAGCGGCTCACCGAGGGCGATTACCTCGAGCTTCAGGCGCGGCGGCCTCGAAAAGGATGGACGAGCTGGGGTGACGAGCTCGAATGGACGGGGGAGGCAGCATGAGTGAGACACTTGACCTCTATCAAGAGCAGACCGCCGAAGGCGGAATCATTCGTCTATCTAAGTGGCCAGAGGGTTATGTGCTCTGGCATCACGGCGTGATCGTCTGGCGCAGCTGGGTCAAGGAGGAGGCGCCGAAGCTTCTTCCGGAACTCGCCATCGCAAAACTCCAACTCAAGGCGGGCGATCTCGTCATCCTGAAATCCAGTGAACGATTGCCCAATGAGGCCTGCCACCGTCTGCGCGAGATGTTCGCAGGGCTTCTCCCACACGGCAATAAGGTCGCCGTGCTCGAAAAGCTTGATGTTGCCGTCCTTTCATCAGATGGGGACGCAGCATGACGGCCCGCACCAAAGAGGACAACCGCGAATATATGCGCGACTACATGCGAGATCGTCGCAAGCGCAATCGCGAAGCCGAGCTCGCCCGCAAGCGCGCCGAATACAAGTCCGAGGCGCCCGACATCTGGAGCAAGGCCGACTTCGTCAGCCGCGATCGCGCGCTCTATGACCCCTTGCGCGATGCTCCGCTGCGCCATTCGGATCTGACCGCGTGGCTGATGAGAGATCCGCCGATCGGCCGGCGCGCGATCGACCAGCACCAGGCGCGCACGGGCGTCCGGCCGATATCGCTGGCGGGAGTGCAGCCATGACCATCACGCGCGATCCCGGAGTGCCGGCCGAAGTGGCACAATTGATGTCCGCATTCAGCCGCGTTGCTGATGGCTCGGAGGCCATCACGGTTCTGAATGCTTCGATCAACATGCTCTCGGCGTCGATTGGATTCATCGCGAAAAGTGAGGGCCTGACCCTCGAGGAGGCTGAGGCCTATACAAACAGAATCTCGAAGCTTGTTCTGGTGCAGGAAAACTGGAATCGGCGGGCGGCGGCAACCGATGTCGAGGTCAAGCCGTAATGACCCGCCGCCGCCGTCTCGCATCCCGTCGCCGTCACGAAACCATCGAGATGGAGCACGAAGGCCAGCGCTACAAGCTCGGCCTCGGCCGCGAGTTGCTCTGCAACGGCAGCTGCGGCGGGGAAGTCCGTTTCGGTTCCGTCGCTGAAGTCTTCCTCAGCGCACAGAAGGTCAACACGCAAGCCGATGTGCTGGCAAAAGACGGCGCCATCCTGATGTCGCTGGCGCTGCAATTCGGCTGCCCGCCCGAGGTCATCGCGCACGCCATGAAGCGCAACCCCGACGGCTCGCCGGCATCGCCGCTGGGGCGGGCTGCGGCTTACCTGGTCGAGGGTGAGCGATGACCACGAACAGGTCCAGCGAAGAACTGACGATGCGGGCATTGATCGTACCAGAACTGCGCAAGCGGTATCCTACGGCCCGGATCATCCACGAACTCCCGCTGCGATACTCCAGCAATCGGATCGATCTCGCCGCGGTGACCGAGACGGAAATTATTTCAGTCGAGATCAAGTCGAGCCGCGACGTTCTCGATCGGCTGGAAGCTCAACTGCGTGCGTTTCAGCCGATCAGCGCGCGGATCATCACTGCGCTCGCCCCGAAATGGAATGTGAAGCTGCCGGCAATCCAAACTGAGCACCCGTCCGGCGGGATAGGATATCAGCTGCAATATACGCCAACGCAAGAGATCATCCGTCGCATCGGCGGCGTCGAGGTCTGGACCGTCGATGCTGACGCAGGCGCGATCACTGAGATGGATGGCGATTACTATCGCGCGCGCAAGCCGTGGCTCGCGCAGATGCTGGACATGCTTCACGTTGCCGAGTTGGTCGCGATCGCCGAGCGGTACAACATAGCCGTCGGCAAGCGGCCGGTTCACCTCACGCTCGTGTCAGATCTGGTCGACTTACTGCAGGGACGGGAAGTCGTGCGCGCTGTTTGCCGCGCGCTGCGAGCCCGAGCCGCGTTCTGCGAGGGCACGGACGCGCCAATCACGATTCAGGAAGCACGGCGGATGGAAGATCGGAGGCTGCTCTGATGACTGACATCGAGCGCCAGATCCTCCTCAACCAGATCGCCATCCTCGAAGCGTTGATCCCTCATGGATCAACCGGCCCGGAAGGCACCCGCGAGATCCTGCGCAAGCGCTACCGCGAGACTGCCGAGCTCGTCCGCCAACATTCACCCAACAGAACCTGAAGGATTCCACCACCATGGATATCAAGGTCCCGCTGAAGATGCTCAAGTTCGGTCACGAAGACGGCGAGGGCATCAACGCCCGCGTCGCCGGCCGCGAAGACGGCATCGCCGCGCTCGCCGCGAACATCTTCGCCAACCGGTCGGACGACAATCCGTCTGGTCTGATCGAGAACCTGATCGTCAAGGATGCCGGCGACGGCTTCTATTCTGTCGCCAACGGCAATCGCCGCCTTGCGGCGCTGCGCATGATTGACATGGGCGGGTCTGACCTTCCGGTCCCGTGCACCATGCACCAGGTCGACGAGACCAAGGCCTTCGAGTACTCGCTGACGACCGCCATCACCGCCGAGCAGCTCCATCCCGTCGACCAATACGAGGCCTTTGCCCGCCTCGAGGAGCACGGCAAGACGCAGGAGGAGATCGCCCAGCAATATGGGTTGACCGAAAAGCAGGTCCGCCAGCGCCTGGCGCTGGGTCGCCTCAGCCCGAAGCTTCGGCAGGCCTGGCGCGCCGGCGAGATCAAGGCGGAGGTCGCGCAGGCCTTCACGCTCGCCCTCGACCACGCCACCCAGGACAAGCTGTTCGCCCAGCTCGACAAGGCGCATGCCGTCACCGTGCACAACGTCAAGCGCGAGCTCGGCGCCTATGCGACGGATGAAGAGGTCACCCAGCTGCTCGGTGTCGTGGGCGTTGAGGCCTATTGCGCTGCCGGCGGCCACGTCACCGAGGACCTGTTCGGCACGTCCCACATCATCAGCGACGAGGCCTTGCTGAAGCAGCTGGCGCGCCAGCTGATGATTGCGAAGTGCGAGGAGCTCACCGCCGCGGGCTGGGCCTGGGCAGAGATCCTCTCCGACCTGCCCCACGGCGCGCGTTTCTGGCCGGTCTCGGAGGTCAAAAAGAAGGTCTATGAGGGCGACGAGGAGCAGCGCCTCGAGCAGATCGCGGCGCGGCTGACCTCGATCGACGACGAAGACGCGGCGAGCGATACGATCATCACCGAAGAGATGGAGCAGGAGCAGGACCGCCTGGCGGGCGAAGCTGACACCATCCAGCAGGCCGTCAAGCTCCGCAGCTACCCCGACAAAAAGCGCAAGCAGCTCGGCTGCATCGTCACGATCGAGGAGGGTCGCCTGGTCGTGTTCGCTGGCATCAAGCGGCCGGAGGAGGCAAGGGTGCCGGCGCGCGCGGCCGACGACGATTGCGAAGGTCCGACCTCCATCAAGCCGCTCGTCGGCGCGCCGGCTCCCGCTCCGGAAGAGCCTGCCATCTCCAATGCCCTGCTGCATCGGCTGTCGGTCCAGCTGACGCAAGGCGCCGCGACCGCGCTGATCCAGGACACGCCGCTGGCGCTCGCCGTTCTGCTCGCAGGTTTCGACACTTACGGCGGCAATGGCGTCAAGGTGTCCGTATCTGGCCTCGGCATGGGCGGTGCGCCCGGCAAGCTGTTCGGCCAGCCCGATGACCTTCCGCGCACCCTGGCGCTCGCCAGCAAGCTGAAGCCGGCCGAGAAGCTTGACCTTCTCGTCCAGGTCGCCGCCGGCGCCCTCGACTTCCAGAATGCCAGTCTCGACGGCGGCAACGACGCTCACGATTCCATCGTCTCGATCTGCAACGCGATCGAGCCCAAGGCCCTCAATGCCGCCCTCCGCGGTGCCTTCGACGCCAAGGACTATTTCGCCGGCGTCAACAAGGCGCTCTGCCTCAAGGCGATTGAGGAGGCCATGGGCCCGGACATTGCCCGCCAGCAAGCCGGCAAGCCCAAGGCCGAGATCGTTGCCTTCGCTGTCGAGAACGTCCCTATCACAGGATGGCTGCCGCTCCAGCTCCGCGCCAAGGGCTATGACGGCCCGCCAGTGAAGAAGGCCTCGGGCAAGGGTGCACCGTCGGCGCCGGCGAAGCCGAAGAAAGCCGCCAAGGCCGTGGCCAAGAAAGCCGCGAAGAAACCCGCCAGAAAGTCGGCGAAGAAGAAGTAGCGGAGCGATGGACCTCTCGCACAAAAGCTTTCATGAGCATCCATCTGGCGAGGCGCATGACGGCGTGGTGACCTTCGAGCAGCTGACGCTCGGCCGTGAGGCCGTGCTGCTCGGCAAGGTCCGGGTCGGGGAGATCCACGCGATCCAGGGCGATCGCCATCAGGCCTGCTTCCGCCTCAACCTGCCCGAGGCCTCGGCCTCCACCAGCTGGCGCCCGGCAACCGACATCGAGGACGCCAAGAGACTCGCCCTGATCAAGATCAACGATTGGCTCAATGCGGCTGGCCTGGTGCCTGCGGGAGGGGTGATATGACGGACATGCTCAACGAAAGGCCGCGCCGGCGCGTCATCATGCTTGCCAAGTTTCAAGCAGACGACTGGAAGACCCTATCGGCCGACCTGAAGCATCTCGCCTGGCAGATCGACCGGAGCGGAGGTTTTTCCTCAAGCTCCGTCTCCGGCGGTTATTCGTCCGGCCACATCATCGTCACGTCCGAGGACGGCTCGATCGACCATGACAGCTGGGCGAAGGAGCTCAACGAATATCTCGATAACCTTCCGGAAGTGAAGGCTCCGGCCGCGAAGGGCGAGGGCTGATGGTCGCCTACTCCTACAAAGCCCGCTTTGTCGCCCCGATCCGTGTAGGCCTCGGCCTGCCGATCCAGGACGAGCACCGCGAGCTCGGCGGTTACCAGCCCGGACAGATCATCAAGCCCAAGACGCAGACCATCCGCGCCAACGGTAAGCGGCGTCACGCACGGCCGGGAGAGACGATCCAGCACTATCACGGCATGCGGACGTCGAAGTGCTTCAAGATCGGCGACGGCAGGTGCAAATCGGTCGACGATATCCGCGTCTATGTGCATGCCGAGTGGATCGAGACCGCCGGCGAGATCCTTCGCCGCCCTCGTGAGCTCGACTCCTTCGCCGTGAGGGATGGTTTTGGCGACTGGCCGGACATGCGCGCCTTCTGGCTCGAGGAACATGACGGGAAGCACCTCGGGCCGTTCTGCGGTCAGCTGATTCAGTGGAAGGCAATCTAGAATGCGAGATCCGCACCACATTGCCCACATCAACAAGCTGCAGAAAGAGCGAGACGAGGCAGACCGGTCGGCCGGCGCCGCCATGCGACGCATTGTCCAGCTCGAGGACAGCGAGCGCAAATCGAACATGTGGCTCTCAGAGGCGAAGCGCGCCGAGGGCTATTCCGACAACACCTCATTTGACGATGTCTGGGCCAACGTCCGCGCCGAGCGCGATCGCCTTCGCGCCCTAGTCGCCGCAGATCCCGTCAAGGCCGACACTGATCGGCTCGACTGGCTGGATGCGGTCAACCAACGCGCCAACGCGCGATACGGCTCAAAGTACGGTTGGAAGTTCGAGAACAATCATAATCGAGCAGCGCTGACCGACAATAACGCCCCGGCTCTGTCCGTCCGCGAAGCGATCGATGCTGCGCGGAACAAGAGGTGAGCAAATGAAACCGCTCGGCAAAACCACACTCACCCGCATGCAGCGGACCGCCATGCTCGAGGCCGAGCGCATCGAGATCACCCAGGACTTCTGGGTCAGCGAGGGCCGCATCAAGCAGCCTGAGCCGGATATCGTTGCCCGCCGCGATGACTTTGCGGGCATGGTCCGGCTGATCGATGCGATTGAGAGCGACGAGCGGCTCAAGGAGCGCGTCATTGAGCGGATGGCAGCGCGCGCCAAGCTGGCCGCCGTTACGCCGATCGCGCCGATCAGCGCCGACGGCGATATCGAAGTACCGGAGGCGACCGACTGATGGCGCGGATCTCCGAAGACGAACTCGACGACATCCGCGCCCGCAACCCGATCGCGGACGTTGCGATGGGATACACCAAGCTGCGTCGCGCCGGCGGGCGCTTAGTCGGAGCGTGCCCGATCTGCGGAGGGCGCACGACCTCGCAACGGTTCGAGGTGATCGAGAAAGACCAGAGCTGGGTATGCGCAGTCTGCGCAGACGGTGGGGACGTAATTCGCCTGGTCGAGAAGGTCGAAGGCTGCGACTTCCGCGCCGCGATCGAGAAGCTCGGCGGCCGCACGGCGATCGACGCGAAGCGCGCGAAGGAACTGTTTGAGGAGCGCGAGCGCAAGCGCCTTGCGCGTGAGAAGACCTCGGCCGACTACCGCGAAGCCGAGCGCAAGCGGCTGCACCGCACGTGGAAGCTGCAGGGAAGCAAGGGCGGCGGTCAGAGCCTTCCGATTCACGGCACGATCGCCGCTCGTTATCTCGAGGGCCGCGGACTGCAGCTGCCGGAGCATTGCCCGGGTCTGCGCTTCATTCCCTCAATGCCATACTGGCACGGCGAGACCATCGACGACCACGGCCGCAAAGCCGGCCCGCGCAAGATCCACGAAGGCCCGGCGATGGTCGGTGCCTTCATCCGGCCGGATGGCAAGTTCGGCGGGCTGCATCTGACCTGGCTCAACGTCGTTACGTCACCTGATGACGTAACGCCGCCGGCGCCGGTCAAAGCCGAGATCCTCGACCCCGACACCGGCGAGGTCCTCAACTCCAAGAAAATGCGCGGATCCAAGACCGGCGCCTATATCGCCATCGTGATGCACGACGCGCCGAAGCGCCTGGTGATCGGCGAGGGCATCGAGACCGTGCTGTCCGTCTGGACCGCGATGCACCAGGCCGGCCGAGCGCTCGAGGACATGGCCTTCTGGGCCGCCGGCGACCTCGGCAACCTCGCCGGCCGAGCGAACAAGACCGTCAACCATCCGACCTTGAAGCGGCCGAACGGCCAGCCGCAGAAGGTGCCCGATCGCTTCCCGGATCTCGACGATCCCGGACTGTCGATCCCCGATTCCGTCGACGAACTGCTCCTGCTCGGCGACGGCGACAGCGAAAAGGTGCTGACCGAATACGCCATGGAACGCGCCGCGCGACGCTATGTGCGGGCAGGACGCGTGATCCGGATCGCGTTCGCGCCGGCGGGGCTGGATTTCAACGATTTGCTGAGGGTGGCTGCAGCGTGACGACAAAGCGAGCGCTATACTTCGGCTGCCGGAATGAATGCGGTCACTACCTGCACGAAGGTACACGCGTGATCTGGGATCCGCCGCCCGAATGTAATTGGTGGACGCTGGAGCTCATGGACGGCGGGCTGCTCAGGAACGGCAAGCATCGTGACGTATACGATGGCAAGGTCTTCTGGACCTGCGGCGGTCGCAACGAGCTCTGGTACGCATTTTTCTGGTGGGACAACAGCGTCGATAAGCGCGGTGCATCCAACTCAGGCTTCTATGTCGGCGGTTTCGGTCCTGACGTGCTGACGCCCGGGACGACCGGCGAGAATGCAAAGCGCGCCTTCGCCTACGCATGCGAGCAATATCCGTGGGTGATCTCACGCCAACGTCATCCGTTGGTGCTGCAGCCATGACCCTCGAAGCCGTCCTTGACCTGGTCGACAACGCCCCCGCGTTCGTCGACGTCGATCCCGCAACACTCGCCCAGGCCGAGCGCAAGTTTGGACTCGAGCAGCTGAACGCTGGCCTGGCGCAGATCCGCGCGGCCGAAGGCGATGGCAGGGCGCTGCTGCTCTCCGCGATCGCCGAGCAGCTCGGCCAGCTGGTCGGCGCCGGCGCGATCGTCGAGGCCTTTGCCAAGGCTTCGCTCGAGGAGGCGGCCGCAGGCTGTGGCCTGATCCGCGACCTTGGCGCGAAGGCCGTCAAGAGCGCGATCGCCGCCGGCCTGAAGCTGGGCAGGAAGTCGCCCCGGGATCTGATCGAGGTGCGACGCGCCGCTTCAGCGGCGCTTGGAGCACCTCATGAGGATGGGCGCCCGCGAGAGGCGGGCGACCACACGACCCTTCCCACTGATCCGCCGAACCCCGAGGCCGCGTTGCTGCCGTCGTCCTTCCCGGCCGCCCCCGCGCCCCCCGTAGGGGGCGACGAGGACCCAACCTCCCAAATGGGAGATTGGCCGGAAGCTTCTACGTCTACAGGGGGAGCGGGGACGCGCGCGCCCGACGCGGTGCCGGATGCGCTGCATCGTCGCTTGGCGTTCTTTCCGTTGACGGATCTCGGCAACGCCGAGCGCTTTCGCGAGCGCCAGCGCGGCAAGCTTCTGTTCCTCACCGCGCTCGCCACGACATCGCCTGGTCGGCAACGCGGCTGGCTTGCTTGGGACGCGCGGCGCTGGTCCAGCGAAAGCGGCGCCGAGCGGGTGATGATCGCCGAGCACGAAACCGTTCGCGCCATCCAGGAGGAGGCGGACTGCATCGCCGAGTCCGGCCGGAAGGATGTGCTTGAGCCCGCCGTTGGTGCGTGTGACTTCGCGGTCGAGGTCAAGCGCGACGATACCGTCGTGCTCTACTCCGAAAAGATCGCCAAATGGGGCCGGACGTCGGAGTCCGCGCAAAAGCTCGGAGCACTGTCCAAGCGCGGCGCACCGTATTTCTCGGTCGGTATTGGCCAGATCGACGCCGATCCGATGAAGATCAACGTTAACAACGGCACGTTGGTCGTTCGCAAGCGCGACGATGGCGACTACGTCGAATTCCGCCCCCATGATCCCGCGGACATGATCACCAAGGTGTCTCCGGTCGATTATGATCCCTTAGCGGAAGCGCCCGAATTCCAAAAGTTCCTGCTGCGCGTCCAGCCGGACCCGGACACGCGGCTATTCCTGCAGCAATGGTTCGGCCTGTCGCTCACCGGCGACACCTCCGCCCACAAGCTCACCTTCCTCTACGGCAAGGGCCGCAACGGCAAATCGGTGCTGGTCAACGCGGTTTCTTATGTCGCCGGCGACTATGCGCAGAGTGTCCCGATCGAGACGTTCCTCGATGCCGGCAAATCACGCAGCGGAGGACAGGCAACGCCCGATCTTGCGAAGCTGCCTGGCGTTCGATTGCTGCGGACATCGGAGCCGGAGAAAAACGCGAAACTGGCAGAGGCGCTAATCAAGCTGGTCACCGGCGGTGAGCCGATGGATGCGCGGCATCTGCAAGGCGACATGTTCACCTTCCTGCCCGAGTTCAAACTGACGATCCAAGGCAATTACAAGCCGCTGTTGTCCGGGACCGACGAGGGCATCAAGAGCCGGCTGCTGCTCGTCCCCTTCAACGTGACCATTCCAAAGGAGGAGCGCGACATGCAACTAGCCAGCAAGCTCAAAGCAGAGGCGAGCGGAATTCTCAACTGGATGCTGGATGGTCTGCGGTCCTGGATCGATAGGGGTGGCCTCACAGAACCGAAAGAAGTGACTGACGCGACGGCGAAATATTTCGCGACATCCGACGTGCTGGGTCGCTTCCTCGAGAACTGTACTGTGAAGGAGCCCGGGCATCGCGTGCAATCGTCGGTGCTGCATCAGGTCTATGAGGCCTGGTGCAAATCATCCGGCGAGACGCCGTGGAAAAACCGCGGCTTCTCTCTCGCAATGGATGAGCGCGGCTACGAGCGCAAGCAAAGCGACGTCGTCTGGTGGCTCGACATCAAGCTGATCAAGTCGGTGAACGACTTCGTCGACGCACAAGGCAACCCAATTCGGGTGTCAGGCAGTGGCGATAATGGTGAAAGCGCGGGCGATGACGAGATCTGATCCTCCCATCCTCCCAAAACGGGAAGAATCGATTCGGGTTTAACATGTTGGATTTATTAAAGATGGGAGGTTGCGGGTAATTCGGGAGCTTCTTTCCGCATACACATGCGGGCGGGCGCGCGCGTAGCCATCTCGGTGAACAACAAACTTAAAGTCTTTATGTATGCGTAGAGAACCTCCCAATCCTCCCATCCTCCCAAAATGAAAGTAAAAACCTCATGACACCAACAATTTAAGGACAACCGGGAGGATTGAAGGAGCTCTGGGCAAGCTCCCAATCATCCTCCCGGAGAAGCTGTGCGCAATCGGTACAGTTTCTCGCGGACTGACGGCCAGCAAATCGACAGGGAAAATCGAGATGTTGGAGCTATTGAATGAAACCGATCGCGGAGGAGCTGGAAAAGCTATCGCCGGAGGTCCGTGCCGAACTGGTGAAGCCGCATGAACCGCGTAATCCGCGGCATGCAGAGATCGTCGCTGGAAGGGATGCGAGATGGTTTGTTGTTGAGGTGTTCGCGTCCGAGCAAGTTGCGGTCGCCAACGCGCTCGCGGAACATCGCTTCGGCGTCTACGTGCCTGAGGTCGAAGAGGAGATCGTCAGGCGCGGGCGCAAGCTCGAACGCCGCGTTCCGATGTTCTCCGGCTACCTTTTCGTTTTCATGTGGTACAGCGACCAGCACTGGCAATGCATCAGCAGTATTCCAGGCGTTGTCGAGATCGTCGGCTCATTGACTGATGCTGAGATCGACGTGGTGCGCACCATGGAAAACTCGAAGCGCCCCGTGATCATCGACATCGAGCCCGAGCCGGAGCCCGAACCTGAGCCGGTGAAGTCGAAGTCGAAGAAAAAGCGGCGCTGGAAGAACCGCAAGGGCGCCAAGGCGAAGGCCAAGGCAGCGAAGCCCAAGGTGATCACCGAGGCCGACCTGAGAGCGCAGATCATAACTACCCGTGCATGGTCCGCCTTCGATGACGTACTACAGCTTGACAGTGAGGGACGGAATCAGACCTTGATGCGCGCCTTGGGCCTGTCCTAGTACCGACCACATCAGGTGGATCGCCGGAACGGACGCCCATCGAGGCAAATTTGATGCTTCACCAAATTCGGCAATGTGTCCAAAAAGGAAAACGGGTTATCTGAAAACCCGTTTCGCCATACCACCCATCAAGCCCGGCACGTGCACAGCGTGTCGGGCTTTTGTTTGCATAGGGTGTGCGGCATCCGGTTAGCCCCTGTTGCCGCTGCCCTCCTTGGGCGTTTCCTCCCTTAGACTTGGCCACGCCGCCTGCAATTGACTGCATCGTGCAGGCGGCGGCCATTTTCCATGGTGATGATTGCCAGTTAGGCCTCCGACCTTCCGTCCCAAGGGTGCGCGTACAAGGCGGGAAGCTACTGCCGAGTACGACGGCCGCAGGGGCAGCGCGAGGGAGCGCGGGTACACTGCGCGGTGGGACAGGGAAGCGGCCGCCTATAAGCGCAGCAACCCGCTATGCGTCGGATGTCAGGCAGTTGGCCTGTTCGTTGCGGCTGAGCTGGTTGACCACATCGTCCCGCACAAAGGCGACGATGCCCTGATGTGGGACATGGCCAACTGGCAGAGCGCATGCAGGTGGCACCACGACGTAGTCAAGCAGATGCTTGAGGGGCAGTGGGCACGGGGTCTGATCGATAAGACCTCACTGTCTTTGAAAAGCAAAATCGCGGTCGAGTTGTCTCGCGAGCTGAGGCCCCTAGGGGGGTAAAAATCTTTGGTCGCTTTCCTTCCGGGACCGGTGGCCAAACAACAAACGATTTTTCGCGGGTTTTCGAGGAATTTTTTTTATGGGTCGTCGTGGACCGAAGCCGCAGCCGGCAGGCGTGAGACAGCAGAAGGCGCCCGTGCGCTCGCGCTCGCGCAAGACGGCCAAGGCTGCACAACCGAGCGCGCCCGCTGCGTCGGGTGCGGCGCCGGCATGGTTGAAGGGCGATGGGCTGAAGATCTTTTCGAAGATGGCGCCGACGCTCCGCAGCATGAAGCTGTTGACCGAGACGGACGTGCCGGCTTTCGCACGCTACTGCAAGCACTACGCCCGCTGGCTCGGCATGCAGAAGCGCCTCGATGTTGGCGGCGAGTTCTATGAGATCGAAACCGCGAGCGGCACGGTTCGCCGTGCGGATCCCGCTTTCACGATGGCCGATCGCCTCGACCGCATGATGCTGGCCTTCGAAGATCGCTTCGGCCTCAACCCGGCCGAGCGCCAACGCATCATGGCCGCGCGTGCGAACACCGGCGCGACCGGCGACATGTTCGGCAATGCGCCCGGCAAGGATGCGCCGCGTGAAGGCGATCCGGCTGCTGCCGCGGCGCCCGCCGCCGAACCGATTGAAGGGCCGATCGGTCTGTTGAACTGATGCCGGTGCAGCGTAAGACGGTCGAGCCGCCGCGTCCGGCTGCTCTCAAGGCGTTCCCGAAAGCGTATTGGGACGGAGAGTTCTGGCGCGAAGGCGAGTTCTGGTACGACGAGCGCACGGCCGACAAGGCCGCGGCGTTCTTCCCGAACCATCTGGTGTTCACCGAGGGCGAATGGGCCGGGCGTCCCTTCGTCCTCGAAGAGTGGGAAGAGCATGATATCGTCCGGCCGCTGTTCGGATGGAAGCGCAAGGACGGCACGCGAAGGTTTCGCCGCTGCTTCGTCTGGATCGCGCGCAAGAACGGCAAGACCGAGCTCGCTGCCGGCATTGCGCTGCTGATCCTGGTTGGCGACGCCGAGATGGGCGGGCAGGTGTTCTCAATCGCCTCGGAAGAGGCGCAGGCCAAGATCGTGTTCACCAAGGCCAGCAACATGGCGGTGCGCACGCCGGTGCTGGCGCAGAAACTCGAATGCCTGGGCAAGGTGATCTACTGCCCGGAATTGAACGGGTCGTTTCGCCCGCTCAGTGGAAAGCCGAAGGGTAAGCACGGCCTCAACATGTCTGGACTCGTCGGTGACGAGATCCACGAATGGCCGAGCGGTGACCTCTACACGTTCGTGCATGACAGCTCCGCAGCCCGGCGCCAGCCGCTGGAATTCCTGATCTCGACCGCGGGGCAGAAGGGCACCCACGGCGAGGAGGTGTTCAAGGAATGTCAGGCCATCCTGGCCGGCGACATCGACGATCCCGAGACGATGGTGGTCATCTACGCCCCCGGCGAGGATGACGACTGGACCGAGGAAGAGACCTGGCGCAAGGCCAACCCGAACTTCGGCAAGTCGGTCAAGGTCGAACCGTTCATGGCCGATTTCAGGCGCGCGCGGCAGCTGCCGCGGCTCGAGAACGACTTCAAGCGCTACCGGCTGAACATCTGGACCGACCAAGCCGTGCGCTGGCTCCCGATGGACTCGGTCGACGACGATGGAAGGCGCTTTGGTTGGGATCACTGCGCCGGTCCGATCGCATGGTGCGACAAGGGCAAGCATCCATTCGAGTCGGAGTTCGAGCAGCGCCTGCTCGGCAAGCGGTGCTTTGGCGGCCTCGACCTGTCGTCAACGCAGGATCTGTCGGGCCTGGTGTGGTGGTTTCCGATTCAGGAAGGGCTTGATGTTCCCGTCGCGCTGTGCCGCGCCTATAAGCCTGCCGATCTCGTGAAGGAGCACGGCAAGCGCGACCGGCAGCCTTATGAGCGCTGGGTCAAGGAAGGTGCCTTGTTCACGACACCCGGCAATGTGGTCGACTATAGCTTCATCGAGAAGCAGATCCTCGATGATGCGACCAAATTCCGGATTGCCCATTACGGCAATTCGAAGCGTGAACCTTACGAAGGCGGACTCGCCATCGACCGGTTCAACGCCACCGGCACCGCGGTTCGGCTGGAGCAGGAAGGCATTCCGGTCGTGTTGTTCGGGCAGGGGTTCGTTTCGTTGTCGGCGCCTTCGAAGGAGCTCGAGCGGCTGGTGATGAGCAACGGCTTCCATCATGGCGGGCATCCGCTGTTTCGCCGCCATGCACAGTCGGTCGCCGTCGAAGTGGACGCAGCCGAGAATATCAAGCCGACGAAGGCGAAGTCGAGCGGTCGCATCGATCTCATCGCCGCCGTCGTCGATGCCCTCGGCATCGCCGAGAAGGGCGATACGTCTGGATCGGTTTATTCCGCCGCGCGCGGGTTGCTTGTGCTTGGAGCTTAGCGACGAGATGACGCCGCGTCTGAGAACCGACCCCAATCCGGCATGGTCAGGCCGTTCGAAGGCCGTCGCCAAGGCCGGCGATACCTTCTCGACGACCGATGCCGAAGCGTGGCCGGACATCTGGCGCGGGCGCTCCGCGACCGGGCTGAACATCGGGCAGGCTTCATCGCTTGCGGCGCCGGCGGTGATGTCGGCGGTGACGATGCTCGCCGAAGACGTCGCCAAGATTCCGTGGGCGCCGATGCTCACCAATGCCGACGGCTCGAAGACGCCGGCCAAGGATCACTTCCTGTACGATCTATTGCAGGAGCCGAACGACTACATGAACGGCCTCGAGCTGCGCGAGATGATGCAGGTCGGGCTGATCATGCGCGGTAACGGTTATGCGCTGATCAAGCGCTCGGGCCGCGGCCTGCCGGTCGCGCTCTATCCGTGGAATCCGGACCGGATATTGCCGTGGATCGGCGCGGGCGGGGCGATCTTCTACCAGCCGACAGCTTTCGATCGGCACGAGATGGCGATCCTCGATGGGTTTCCCAAGCTGATCCCGGCGGAAGACGTGCTGCATATCCGCGGCTTCTCGCTGAACGGGTTGCTGGGCGCTTCGCGCATCACGCTGGCGCGCGAAGCGATCGCGCTCGGCCTCGCCCAGGAACAGCAGGCCGTCAACTGGATGGGCAACGGCGCCAAGCCGTCGGGCATGCTGACGACGGACCAGAAGCTTTCGCCGGAAGCCGCGACGCGGCTGGGCAAGGAGTTCAAGGAAAACGCATCGGGCCTCGGCAATTCCGGCAAGGTGATCGTCGGCGAGCAGGGGTTGAAGTTCGTTCCCTTCAGCATGTCGGCGGCCGATATCGAGTTCATCGCGTCCCGGAAATTCCAGCTCGAGGAAGTGGCGCGCATCTTCCGCATCCCGCCGCACATGATGGGGGATCTGTCGGGCTCGACCAACAACAACATCGCCCAGCAGGCGCAGGAGTACGTCAACTACACGCTGACCGGCTACACCAACCGCTGGCGCGCGAAGCTTTCGTCGACGTTCGGTTTGCGCCGGGAGAACGTCTCGGTCGAATTCGATTTCTCGGACTTGACGCAGGCGGATCTGCTCACGCGCATGAACATGTGGCGGACCGCGATCATGTCGATGATCGCCAAGCCCGACGAAGCCCGCGTGTCGTTCGGCTGGAGGCCGGAAGGCGGTCAGGCCGACGAGCTGCAATATCCGGCGAACATGGCTTCCGCAGGCAGCCAGTCGACGGGCACGCAGGCGGACGATGGCGGCCGGCCGAGCTCGGACGAAGGCGCGAAGAATTACGCGCACGACATCGACAAGCTCAACAAGCGCCTCTCTGCCGTGGAGAGCCACCAGCGCCGCAGCAGCTTGCGGCTCGCAGCGCACAGCTAGGAGATCATTCCACATGCCGAGTCCCAGCCGGAAGATCGTCGACATCGGTGAATTCCAGCAGCGCGTCGCCAAGGGCCACAAGCCGGGCGTCGCGGTTCGCGCGGTCGTCGGCCGCTTTCTTCCGGCAGACGAGCAGTCGATCGAGGAGGGCTCGCGCGTCCGCAAGTTCGTCTTTTCCGACGGCTCGGTTGATCGCTACGGCGATACGATCAATCCGCGCGGCTGGGTGTTCGATAAGGCCGCGGGCTCGGTCGCGCTGTTCGGGCATGATGCGAGCGAAGTGACGAACGTGATCGGCCGCACCCAGGACGAGGGCGTCGAGGGCGAGAGCTTCGTCGGCAACATCCGCTTTGCGACCGCGGAGGAGAATCCGGCCGCCGACATGGTGCTACGCCTGGTCGACGGCGGCTTCATCAATTCGGTGTCGGTCGGCTTCCAGCCGCTGGAATGGAAGCAGACCAAGGACAAGTCCCGCCCCGGCGGCATCGACTTCATCAAGCAGGAGTTGCTCGAGGTCAGCGTGGTTCCGATCCCCGCCAATCGCAACGCGCTGTTGCAGGCCAAGGCCGCCGGCATCGACATTGCGAGCCTCGGCCTGGCCGCGGAGTTCGACGCCATCTCCACCAAGGGACTCTACGAGGTCTCCTGGCTGGCCTCGCTGCTGGAATCGCTCGGCTACCTGCACGACTGCGTCGAGTGGGAAGCCGAATACGAAGGCGATGCCAGCGAGGTGCCGGCCAAGCTCGCCGCGGCACTTCAGGCACTCGGGCAGGTGCTGGTCGAGATGACCGCCGAAGAGGTCGCCGAGCTGTTGGGCGGCGAAGACGATGATGCGGCCATCATGACGGATGATCCGGTCGAGATGGCTGCCTTGTCGCCGGCACAACGGGCCGTGGTGAAGCTCGCCGCGATCGGGCGCCGCGCCCGCGCCCGCAAGCCGCTGGTCGAGCCCCGTGCCGGCAAGGTCATTTCCGCCGAGAACGAGAAGAAGCTTCGCTCGGCGCACGACCTGATGTCGCAGGCCTGCGAGCTCGTGATCGGCGTCGTCGGTGTGGAGGAGACGGAAGAGAAGGACGCGCCGCGGCCGCCCGCGAACGATGACGACGCCGAGAAGACCGCGCGCCGCGAGGCTGCCGCGCGATTGCGCGCCGATCTGAGCGCCTGATCATCCCAACATTTTTGTAAGCCAGTTCCCCTTCCGCTTTGGCGGGGATTCCCGGCCGCAGTCGCGGCCACTAACGCTCACGGAGCAAGACATGAGCAAGCTGCACGATCTCCGCCAAGCCCTCGGCAAGGCGGTGGACAAACTCAACACCGACGAGGTGATCGAGGACAAGGGCAAGTACGAAGCCTGCCAGCTCGAGATCGCCGAGATCAAGGCGAAGATCGACCGCATGGAAGCCGCGCAGAAGGAAAGTGCTGCCCTGGCGCGTCCGGCAAATCCGACCGGTTCGGAGCGCAACACCGAGAATCCGCTGGCGCGCCGCCTGCTGCATTCGCGCCTGAAGAACTTCAAGGGTCCGGACGCCGCCGAGCGCGCCTATCGCTTCGGGCAGTTCGCGCTCGCGGCGCTCTGGGGCTCGGAGAAGGCGCATAGCTGGTGCCGCGAGAACGGCATCATGTTGCAGCGTGCGCAGTCCGAAGGCGTCAATTCCGCCGGCGGCGTGCTGGTGCCGGAAGAGTTCTCGACCGAGATCATCATCCTGCGTGATCAGTACGGCATGTTTCGCCGCCTCTGCACCGTGATGCCGATGGGCCGCGACACCATGAACGTGCCGCGGCGCACCGGCGGCCTCACCGCCTATCCGGTCGGCGAGGCCGAGGCCATCACGCAGTCGCAGATGGCGTGGGACAACGTCAAGCTGACCGCCAACAAGTGGGGCGTGCTGACGCTGATGTCGTCCGAGCTCGACGAAGACGCCGCCGTCAACATCGGCGACATCCTGGTCGGCGAAATGGCCTATGCCTTCGCGGTGTCCGAGGACACGGCGGGTTTCTCCGGCGACGGCAGCAAATCCTACCACGGCACGCGCGGCTTCCTTCAGCTGTTCGCGGACCAGGTGTCGGCCGGCGCCTCGACCTTCAAGGGTGCAGTCGATGCGGCTTCCGGCCACGACACCTTCGTCGAGATCGACTCGAACGACCTCGCCAGCCTGATGGGCGCGTTGCCGCAATACGCTTATCTGATGGGCAATCCGAGCTTCTACTGCTCGCAGCTGGCGTGGGCGACCGTGTTCCAGCGGATCATCCAGGGCGCCGGCGGCATCAGCAAGAGCGACATCACCGGGCGCGTCGAGTACCAGTATCTCGGCTTCCCGGTCGAGATCTCGCCGGCGATGCCGGCGGTGACGACCGATCTCTCCGACAAGGCGATGATCCTGTTCGGCGATATTGGCCTCGCCGCAACCTTCGGCAACCGCCGCGGCATGGCGGTGGCGCGCTCGACCGAGTACAAGTTCGCCGAAGATCAGATCGCGATCAAGGCGACCGAGCGCTTCGACATCAACATCCACGACATCGGCAACACCACCGTCGCCGGGCCCGTCGTGGCGTTGATGGGCGAGTAGGCCGTTGCGGCTCGTCAGTGGCGGATTGAGGATCGATGCGCGCGGCGAAGGCCGCGCGCTCATCGTCCTCAAATCCGCGTCGGGCGAAGAGATCGCGATCGAGCGATCACCCGACCAGCTCGCAGAGCTGCGATCTGCCATCGACGCGACCGAGGCGGCGGCAAAGGAAGCCGCCGCGCAAGCGGAGAAGGAAGCGGCCGAACGAGCAGCTGCGGAAGCTGCCGCGCAAGCTGCCGCGGCGGAGAAGGCCGAAGCGCCCGCCGACGATCCGGTCGAACCTGCCGCCTCATCCGATCAGGGCTCCGGCGCTTAAGACAGCGCCGGCAGCCAAAAACCCGCCCCAAGCTCCAATCACTCTCAGGAGAGACCCATGCGTCCTTCTTCCCGTCTGGCCCTGGCGATCGCCTCGGCAGCCGTCACCAACGGCGGCACCGCCACTGCACTCAACATCGATACGTCTCCGCCCGGCGGCCCGCGTTCGCGGCATCTGTCGCTCGACCTAGTGCTGACCACCGCCGACGTGGTGTCGAACAAGCCCTCGGTGCTGAAGCTTCAGCACTCCGACACCACGGATGCGACCAACTTTTCGGATATCACGGGCACCGTCGCCGGCACGGATTACACCTTGCCGAACGCCGACACCTCCAATCCGAACCTCTACAAGATCAACCTCAATCTGCAGGGCAAGAAGCGCTATATCCGCGCCCAGATCAGCCCGCGCACCACCCAGACCATCACCGGCGTCGCCAATCTGTCGTGGAACGACCAGATGCCGAACACGGCGGCGGAAGCCGGCGTGCTGGCGCTGATCGAGGCCTGATCTTCGCGAAGCGTGCGTCTAGGCTCGCTACCGAAAACGCCGGTCCCCGGCCGGCGCGGCGCACGCGTTTCTCTCCGGGCTCTTTCATCAACGGGAGATGATTCATGACCAAGCTCGACCTTGGCGCAGGCGCGCGCTCGCCGGATGGCTTTCTGCCGATGGGCTATGCCCATGGCACCACCGTATTTCCATTGCCGGCCTTCGCCGACAACAGCATCGACGTCGTCCGTGCCAGTCACGTGCTTGAGCACTTCGCGCACGGGCAGGTCGCCGACGTCATCAGGGAATGGGTGAGGGTGCTCAAGCCCGGCGGCGAGCTCCGCATTGCCGTTCCGGACTTCGCCAAGGTCGCGCAGGGCTATCTTGACGGGACGCAGCAGCCGACCGAGGGCTATGTGATGGGCGGCCAGGTCGACGGCGCCGACTTCCACAAGGCGCTGTTCGACGAGGCTCACCTGAAGAAGCTGCTGGCGGCTGCCGGGCTGGTGCTGCTGCGGTCGTGGGTTTCCGAGCTGGATGACGATTGTGCTGCGCTGCCGGTCTCACTGAACCTCGCCGGCACCAAGCCGCGGCAGGCCCGGCCGAAGGTCAAGGCGGTGATGACGACGCCGCGGCTCGGCTTCAACGACATGTGGAATAGCGCGATCTCGGCGCTGCCGCGGCTCGGAATCGACCTGACGAATGTCACAGGCGCCTTCTGGGATCAGTCGCTCACGCAAGTGATGGAGCGGGCGATCGAGACGGATGCGCCGGACTATCTGCTGACGCTGGATTACGACAGCGTGTTCCATGCCGGTCACGTCTCGAAGCTGCTGCAGCTCGCCATGGTCCATTCGGATGCTGATGCGATCGCGCCGATCCAGGCGAGCCGGCACGCCGATCAGCCGCTGTTCGGGCTTGCCGCCGGCATGCGAACCGTCTGCGACGATGGCAAGAGCGTCGATGTCGAGCGCGCGGAGTTCGAGACCGATCTCGTCAAGGTGAGGCAGGCGCATTTCGGCCTCACGCTGATCAAGGTCGAGGCGCTGCGCGCGCTGCCGCAGCCCTGGTTTCACGGCCATCCGAACAAGGATGGCGAATGGAAGGACGGCAAGCTCGATCCCGACATCCACTTCTGGCGGGTGTGGGAGCGTGAGGGCAGGAGCCTCTACCTCGCCCCGCGCGTGGTGATCGGCCATCTCGAGCTGATGGTGCGCTGGCCCGACCAGGACATGAGGCCGGTGTGGCAGAGCGCGAAGGACTGGAGCGCGACCAATCGCGCGCCGGACGATGTCTGGACGGGAGAAGCGGCATGAAGGTGAAGATCCTCAAGGCCTTCGGGTCGTTCATCAAGGGGCAGATGATCCCCGAGATGCCGAACAACCAGGCGCGGACGCTGATCGGCCGCGGCCTGGTCGAAGAGGTCGTCGAAACCAAGGCGATGCAGGCGCCCGTCAACCGGGCGATCGGCGCGGCGCCGGTGAACCGGCAGTCCAAGCAGAATACGCTCAAGCTGCGATAATCGATGCCGTACACCAACGACATCTATGGGATGCTGTTGCAGATCGCCGATCTTTCCGGCGCTGCGGACACCTACTCCCATGATAAATACGGGCAGATCCTGCGGATCGCCGATACCGTCGGCGCACCGGCGGGGCCGGCCTACAGCAACGACATCCTGGGCCAGCTGAAGCGTATCAATGTTGGCCTCGGCATCGCCGCGGGCTCATATACGAACGATGTCTACGGTCAGATCCTGCGCCTCGCCGATGGTCTCTATGGGGCCGGCGGGGGCGGCTACAGTGCCGACGTATATGGGCAATTGAATCGGATTGCTGTCTCTGGGGGGGTGGGGGCCATTGGCACCCCTGTGCCGGATTTCACGAACTACAAATCTGGTAACTGGACGCTCTATCTCAATCCCTATAACGCGGCCGGGCTGGTCCTGACAGGCAGCGACAGCGCAGTCGTGCAGCCGGCGACGTTCCCGAACGGGACCGTCATGAACTGGACATGGCCAACGCGCTCGCCGGGTATTCCGATCGGGTTCAATCAGCTTTGCTTCGGTGATTACTTTAACACGTCCGCACAGACGCCAATCACAGCGCGTCAGATCAGCGCGATCACTGCGCTATCGCTCGATCTCAATATGAGCCATTCGGCGAGCCCGGCGAACTCCCACGTCTGCATCATCGACTATTTCCTCACCGATGCAGCGAACGCTCATGGCGTCGGAAACCACAAGGTCGAGATTGAGATCGCCTTGTCGGCTCCTGCGTATTTCCAGAGTTATGTGGCGTCAATCGGATCTGGCATCACCGGGGCTCAGCTCGGGCAGGTTACGCTCAACGGCATTACATGGACGGTTGCCCGCGACGACACTGCGAACAGCGGCGCATATCCCGACATCATCTTCATGCCTACCGATCTGCAAGATCGCGTGGTTACTTCGATCGATCTGAAGCCGATCCATGCATGGTTGCTCGCACAGGGGCGGATCAATGCGGCATGGTACTTCAACGGTCTGGCGGTCGGTGTTGAGCCGACATCCGGCGCGGGCTCGATGTCGTTCCCGTCGATCGCCGCGACCTATAGTGGCACGTCGACCAGCAACGTCATCGTTGCCAATGGCACTTTCACGAACTCGGCTCAGTCGAGCAACCTGACTGGCACGCTCCCGATCACCTACATCAGCGAGCACTACGCCGACCCGCAAGGCGACATTTCCAATTTCACCATCACCTATCTGGGCTGGCTCTCCTTCTCGACCGGCGGCACGGAGCTAAACCAGGGCTCGGACGCGACCATCAAGTGCTTTGTGGAGTACCCGTCAGGAACGTTTACTCAGGTTCTGATGAGCGGCGCCGCGACCGGCATCATCCCCAACGGCGGGCAGCTTATAACAGATGCGGCCGGGTTAACGATCAAGGCCGGCGACAAGTACTGGATTAGGACGGTTGTCACGGCGGTGAACTCCGGCGGCACCATCGCACTTCATGATTGCTTCGTCGCGCCAAGCACCGTAGGTGTGATCAACGGCTCTATCTCCGGTGACTTCGGCAATTCCGGCGTGATCCCTGCCCAAACGACCACGGCCGCATTGTTCGCCCCCTCGGCCATCATCGGAACCATTGCGCATCCGTCACCTAAGCAGGCCGTCGTTCTCGGCGATAGCATTAACGCAGCGGGAACAGGCGATATTACTTCGGTCGGGATCAAGGGCGGCACGGGGCCGATCCCGCGTATGCTTGATCCGATCTGCTCCTATGTGCGTATCGGTCGCGGCGGCTTGGCTGCTGCCGATCTGCTGTTATCGAATACCAAGACGCGCGCATTTATCACGTCGCTGGGCACGTCGTATTCGCACCTGTTTAATGCTCTCGGAACGAATGACGTTGGCTCGCGCGTCGCCCATACCGCAGCTCAAGCGTTCGCGGATTGGACCACGGTCAATGGCTGGTTCAACGCTCCGAATATCTACGGCATGGCGCTGGGTGCTATGTCGACGTCAACCGATAGCTGGAAAACAACGGGCAACCAGACAGCACTAAGTCCGAACGCGGCGCAGGTCCCGACCTTCAACGCGTCCATCGTCGCAACCGGCAAGTATGTTGATTTTGCTACCGCGACGATGACGGCAGCGAACAGCATGCTGTGGAAAAACCCCTACGTGCGGACGGTAGACGGAATTCACCCGAACTCGTTCTGTGCGGCAGACGCAGCGAATTCAATGCGCCTGGCGTTTGGCGGCTTGTTCATCCCGGAAGCCGAAACACTCTCGTTCTTCAACGCGACGCTTGCGGCTGGGCTCGCGGCACCTCCGCAGCCTTGGCTTGCAGCATACAACCGCCTTATCTTCATGGCGAAGCAACGGGGATGGTACGCGCAATCGTCGTGCTTCTTCCTTCACGCAAGCTATGATCAGAATGTCGCGCTTCGCAATATCAAGCGGAATGGCGATCACTTCTCGATCGTCGGTACGGTCTCTTGGGCAAAGGGGTCTGGCTTCGATTGCTTGGGGACCGGCGCCCTGGTGTCCACCTACAATCCGACGACGGCCGCGGACGGATTGTGGACATTGAACTCAATGCACATCGCGTTGGATAATGCACGCAACGTCTCTGACAATACCAGTGCAGATTGCTCTATCGGTGACGGCACTCTCGCGAACTTCAGAACGCGAGGCTCAACGAATTTCCCATTTGGTCGGTTTAACAGCGGGACGGCCTCTGGAGCAACTAGCACCACCGACTCCTCCGGCGATTGGATTGCGACTCGGACGGCATCGAATCTGGTCGGGTTTGTGCGGAATTTCTCCGCGCAAGTTGGTAGTTCCATCGCGAGCACGACCCTCGCAAACGGCACACTTGAACTGGGCGGCATTCAGACAACCTATCGAAACCAGAAATATTCGTACCTGTCGGTCGGTGCGGGTCTGGCATCGAGCCCCGGTTCAAACCTGACGTATGACATGTTCTGTTTCAAGACCGAGGCGGCTGCGCTCTAACCCTCTGGTGTTCCCCATCCGCTGACGGGGCCGCCGTCATCCTTCATGCGATAAGGTGCTCGCCACTGGACGTAGGCCAATATGGCGAATTTAACGAGGACGATGCCGCCGACCAGATAGACCCAGAACATCGGTCAGAACCTCAAAAGCTCATGGCTACCTCGGGTTGCGGCGCACAATCAATTGCTACGTTTGGACGTCCATTCCCTTCAAGGGCGCGACCTTGCCTCAACCAGGATCAGAAACCGGAATCCATGTACCGCCCAGTTCTCACTGCCGCCCCCTCGATCAAGCCGGTCACCCTCGCCGAAGTGAAGGCGCAGCTCGATATCGGCTATTCCGAGAAGGACGCACTGATCAACGGCCTGATCGCCGCGGCGACGACGTATCTCGACGGCTGGACGGGGATCCTCGGGCGGGCATTGTGCGAGCAGACCTGGCGGCAGGACTTCGACAGCCTGGTGATGCGCTGCATGAGGTTGCCGCTGTTTCCGGTGATCTCGATCACCAGCGTCAAATACAAGGATGCCAACGGCGTCGAGCAGACGGTCAATCCGGCGAACTATAGTCTGTTGACCGACGAGCTCGGAAGCTACGTCCAGTTCGTCTCGACCTTTGCATCGCCGCTGCTCTATACCGAATTGCCGCGTGCGAGCGTGACCTATCTGGCGGGCTATGCGAACGCCGGCTCTGCTCCGGATTTCACCAGCACGGTCCCTGACGCGATCAAGCAGGCGATGTTCCTGATCATCCGGCAGTGGTTCGATAACCCGACCAGCATCGCGTTCGGCGGCACGGTGACGCCGCTGCCGTTTGCGGCCGATGCGCTGCTGGCGCCGTTCCGCCGGATCAAGTTCTGATGCAGCGGCGCTACGATCGGCAGATCATCATCCAGCGCAAGTCGCTGACGCAGTCGAGCTCCGGCGAGCCGATCGAGACATGGACGGATCTCGTCTACAAGTGCCTCGCCTTCGTGCAGCCGACCAAGGGGACCGAGAAGTTCGCGCAGCCTGAGAAGGTGGCAAGCTCGGAGACGACGTTCACGATCCGCTTCCACGAAATCCCGTCCGCCGCGCGGCCGCTCGCGCCGGGAGACCGGATCATCTATCCGGTCGACGGCATCGCGGTGAACGAGCAGAGCCCGGCCTGGTATCTGGTCTATGACATCCTCTCGCCGGACGAAGTCGGGCGGCAAGTCGATCTCTCCATCAAGACGCTTCAGCGCGCCGACGTGACCACGACGTAAATCCTCAACACCGAAAGGAAACTGCTATGGCCGATCTTTCCGTTACTGCCGGGAGTGTTCTTCCAGGCGCTGGCGCCGTCACCGAGGACGGTGTTGCAGGTGCGGCGGTGACCGCCGGCCAGGCCGTCTACCGCGATATCGATCAGAGCTACAAGCTCGCCGATGCCGACGGTGCGTCGGCCTTGATCCGCACGCCGCGCGGCCTCGCGCTGAATACCGCGGGCATCGGGCAGCCGCTGCGTATCCAGAAATCGGGCGAGATCACGATCGGCGCAACGGTGGTCGCCAACACGCAATACTACCTGTCGAGCAATCCGGGCGGGCTCTGCCCGCTCGCCGACGTCGGCACCGGCGAATACATGTCGACGATCGGCGTTGCCAAGTCGACGACCGTCATCGTGCTCAATATCGCTTCGACCGGCGTTGCGAACTGATGAAGGACATTCGCCCGGCACTGCGCGCGCTGTTGCTGGGCGACGCCGCGATCGCGGCGCTGGTTGTGGACCGGGTATTCCCGATCCGGATGCCGCAGGGCACGAAGGTCGCGAGCCTGGTCTACACGCGGATCTCCGGCAATACCGACTACACGATGCGGGGAGCCTCGGGATACGCGCGGTCGCGCATGCAGATCGACGCATGGGCGCCGACGTCGGACGCCGCCACGGTGCTCGCGAACACGGTCAAGGACTGCCTGAGCGGTTTCTCCGGCGCGGTGGGAAATCCTTCTGTGGTCATCCAGGGGGCGTTCTGCGCCGACGAGCGCGAGCAGTACGACGATATCGTGCAGCTCTATGGCGTGAGCCGGGACTATTTCATTCATCATGAGGAGTTGTGATGGCCTCGATCAACTTCCCAATCTCTCAAGCCGCCCAGTGCGTCACGATCCATGTGACGGGATTGCGAGTGTTTGGGATCCGGCTGAGGGTTGCTTCGTGGTGCTTCCGCCTTGGCGCGCGCATTGCTGGTGTTGGGATCGTCCTGGAGACCACCAAGGAAGACGATGAGTGGAGGACGTTCAAGCGCGATGACTCCTTCTCTTTCGTCGACCAAGTGAACAAAGAGATATCTGACGGCGCCAGGCTCCGGCTCTGATGGCCCGGCAGACGTTCAAAATAGAAGGCCTCGCCGAGCTCGACGAGGCGCTCCAGGAGCTTCCCAAGGCGACGGCGCGCAACGTGCTGCTGCGGGTGCTGAAAGAGCAGGGCCAACCGATCAAGGACGCAGGCGAAGCTCTCGCGCCGCGTCTGACCGGCGGTCTGAAGGCGTCCTATACGATCGGAACGAAACTCTCGCGCCGGCAGAAGAGCCAGAACAACAAAGAGAGCGACGTCGAGGTCTATATCGGGCCGGGCCCCGCGGCGAAGGGTGTGCAGACCGAATTCGGAAACGCGCACCAGGCGGCGCAACCGCATTTGCGGCCGGCGTTCGACGGCAACGTGATGAAGGTTCTCGACGGCATCAAGGCCTCTCTCGAGGAACAGATCGAAAAGGCGCGCCAGCGTCTTGCGAAAAAGGCCGAGCGGCTCGCGGCCAAGATTGCAGCCGGGAACTAACCACCTTCCTGAAACGGAGATATCGCTATGAGCACCGGCGTTCGCATTGGCTATGGCACGCTGTTCAAATCCAGCAATGGCGCCGTGCCCGCGGTTTTGAGCACGCTTCCCGAGGTCACGGGCATCACGCCGCCGGCGCTGGCGCGCGATACGGTCGATGCCACGCACGAGCTGAGTCCCAATGCGTGGCGCGAATTCATCGCGGGCCTCAAGGACGGCGGCGAGGTCAGCATGGATATCAACTTCGTGCCGGGCAATGCTGCGGCGGCCGCCATGATGGCGGAGTTCGACCTCGACGGGCCGGCGGCGACGATCGACCGCGTGATCGCGTTCCCCGACGGCTCCTATTTCTCGTTCGCCGCGATCCTGACCGGGTTCGAGCCCGATGCGCCGATCGACGACAAGATGAGCGCTTCGATCACCTTCAAGGTGTCCGGCAAGCCCACCCTGGTGCAGGCGTAACACATGAATCCGCACCGGGGTGAAGTTGAACTGAAGGTCGGGGACGCGGTCTACACGCTGCGCTTCTCGATCGATGCCGTGTGCTCGATGGAAGAGTCGCTCGGGAAGGGTTTCCCGGCGATCGTCGCCGAGCTTGCCGACGAGACCAGGATGTCGATCTCGACCATCCGGCACGTTCTGCATGCCGGGCTGCGCGAGAGCCATCCCGACATCACGCTGAAGGAGGCCGGAGAGTTGATCCTGTCGGCCGGTGGCGCTGCCACGGTGCTCGGCAAGGTCAGCGACGCCATCGCGAAGGCTTTCCCGGCGCCGGAGGGCAAGCCGGGCCCTCGGCAGGGATCGCGTCGGAGTGGGACTGGCCGGGCCTCCTGAAGGACTGGGTTTCCTACGGGCTCGATCCCGACGCCTTCTGGCGTAAGACGCCACGCGAAGTCCGCGTGATCTTCTCCGGCAAGCAGGCCCAGTTCACGCGCGAGCACAACGAGCGCGCGTGGCTTGCCTGGTACACCGCGGCGATGCCGCGGTTCAAGAAGTTCCCCAAGCTTCGTGCGCTGCAAGTCCGTGAGCGCAGGACGCAATCTCCCGAACAAATGCTGGCGATCGCCAAGCAATGGACCTTGGCGCTTGGCGGCGAGGTCAAGGGCAAGCCGAACTGAGAGCATAGATGGCCGGATCCTCCATCATCGGTGCGCTTCGCGTGGTCCTGGGCGCCGATACTGCGGCGCTCGACAAGGGGCTAGACGACTCGCGCGCGAAGCTTGGCCAGTTCGCCAGTGATATCGCCGCGACCGGCGCCGTGATCGGTGCCGCGATCACGGCTGCCTATGGCGCCGTCGCGCTGGGGATCAACAACACCCTGAAGTCGATGGACGAGCTCAACAAGCAATCCCAGAAGATCGGGATTCCGGTTGAGCAGCTTTCCGCGCTGAAGCTCGCCGCGGACCTGTCCGATGTGAGCATGGAGCAGCTCGGTGTCGGCGTCGGCAAGCTGTCCAAGAACATGGTGGAGGCGGCCGGAAAGCCGACCTCTGAGGCCGCCAATGCCTTCCGCGCGCTTGGTGTCAACGTCAAGGATGCCAACGGCCAGCTTCTTCCGACGCAGGACATGCTGCTGAACATCGCAGACAAGTTCGCGGGCCTGAAGGACGGCGCCGGTAAGACGGCCGCGGCAATCGCCATCTTCGGCAAATCGGGCGCGGACCTGATCCCGCTCCTGAACGCCGGCCGTGATGGCATTCAGGGGATGATCGACAATGCGCAGAAATTCGGCGTTGTCATCGACGGACCCACGGCCGCCGCCGCGGAGAAATTCCGCGATACCTTGACCACGTTGGGCGCGGCCAAGGACGGCATCATCGTCAAGCTGACGGCGTTCCTGCTGCCGGCGCTTCAGCAGTTTGCCGATCGCATGCTCGCCGGCGCCAGCAATGCCGATAAGCAGGCATCGAAGCTGGCATTCCTCAAGACGGCGTTCGAGGGGCTCGCCCGCGGCGTGCTTCTGGTGACGGACAACTTCAAGATCGTCATTCAGCTCGGCGCGGTGTTCGTCGCCGCGCAGATCACGTCAACTGTGGTCAGCATGGGTGTCGCCTTCGTTGGCCTCGCGCGCGCGATCCAGGCGACGGGACTTGTGATGGCAGCGTTCGAAGCGGTGCGCAGCCTGTCGCTGAAGGGCATTCTCGTCATGGCCGGCGTGGTCGCGATTGCGACCGGCAATTTCGACTCGCTGAAGGACAAGCTTGGCGAGATCGCTTCCTATGTCGCAACCAAGGTTCCGGATGGGACGAGCGTTCTTGGCACGGCGCTGAAGGGGCTCGGCCTCGATCTGTCTGCGCTCACCGCAGATCTCGGCAAAATGAAGGATGGCACCGACAACGCCGCAAAGGGGCAGAAGGACTTCAACTATCAGGCGATGGCCGGAAAGAACGCGGTCGATCAGTATCTCGACAGCCAGAACAAGTCGCTCGCGGGGCAGAACGCTGAGATCGCCGGCTTCGGTAAGGCCGTCGGCACTGCCGAGGCGTTGAAGATCGAGTATCAGGCCCTTGCGATTGCGACCGCGAACCATACGACGATCAGCGATGCACAGCGCGCCAAACTCGACGAAGTCAAGGCGTCGGCGAGCGGCCTTGCCATGACGATGGCCGGGCTTCAGATGACGCAATCGAACCTCACGCCCGGGCAGGTCTATCAGCAGGAATTGGCGAAGATTCAACTGCTGTTCGATAACGGCAGGATCAGCGCCGAGACCTATCAGCAGGCCATGCAGAAGGCGGCAGAGAGTGCCGGAACCTCGTGGAATATCGCTGGTGCGTCGATGGCTGGAAGCTTTGCCACGATCGCCGCGTCGTTTGGCAAGGAAAGCGCCGGCATGGCGAAGGCGGCGCAGATCTTTGGTGCCATCCAGGCCACGATATCCATGTTCACCGGCGCCGCGAAGGCGCTGGAGTTGCCGTTCCCGGCCAACATCGCGGCGATGGCCGCCGTGCTGGCGCAGGGCGCCCGGCTGGTGGCACAGATCAAGAGCCAGTCCGTTCCGACCGGTTTCAAGGATGGTCTCTCCATGACCGTCCCTGGCGGCGTTGGCGGCGGTGACAGCAAGCTGTTTCAGGCCATGGTCGAGCCCGGCGAGCAGATCGACATCACGCCGAACCGTGGTGGAAATCAGGGGCAGCGCGGGGGCAATTCTGGCGCGCCCAATATCGTCAACGTCGCCGTGCCCATTGCGACCACTCGCGACGCGCTCCGCGACCTGATCGACGGCCTGAACGGCATGTTCTCGGACGGCTACCGTCTCAACGTGGTGCCGGCCTGATGACGATCGTCATCTCGAGTGCCGTCGTCCTCGCGGGCGTCGCCGACGACCTCTCGCTCGATCATCCGGTGATCGGCTGGCGCAATGTCGTGACCGCCACGACGATCGTGGCCGATACCGAGGAGGGCAACTATCCGGCCTCGAATCTCGCCAACCCCGCGACCAATCTGGAATGGCGCGCCGGCGCTGCCGGCGAGCAATATCTGACGATCACGACCAACGAGGTCGATCCGATCGACTACATCGCGGTCGCGCGGCACAATTGGGGAAGCGGCGAGATCCCGGTCTCCGTCGAGGGGTTTATCGACGGGGCGTGGGAGGAGATCGTCGAGGAGGTCATGCTGCCGGATGACGGCCCGGCGCTGTTTCGCTTCGCGTTGCAGTCGCTGTCGGCCTTGCGCTTCCGGCTCCAGGCGAGCGACGCATCGGTCGCATCGGCGCTGACGACGACGACGATCCGGGAGCCGAGCACCACCATCGTGTTTGGCAGTGCCTACACGATCGTCGACAGGACCCAGGCGCTGATTCCGGGCGCCGTGGTATCGAGCATCGGGATCTATTCGGCGTCGGCAGCGACGCTGAAGGCCAAGATCGTCAAGCGCAACAGCGCCGGCAATTACGACGTCACGGTGAGCCAGAGCTTTGCGCATCCCGGCGGCGGCTGGGCCGACCTGACATTGTCGTCGCCCTACACCGTTCCATCGAGCGGGACCTATTTCCTTGCAGCACTGGTCAGCACCGCGATCACCAGCAACGTCACCGCGCTCGGTGACCGTGCGTTCAAGCTCGGCGATATCACCGGAACCGGTCAGTCCGGCTTCACCGAGGACAATACCGTCGGCGGCTCCCTGCCGATGCGATACACCTATCAGGCGCTGCCGCGTGCCGCCGTGGTCTATGCCGGAAAGCTGCTGGTGATCGAGCGCAGGGTCTATGCGGGCCACATGGCCTTGCCTGACGGCATCAAGGTCAACGTCGCCAACGGACGCAGCGAAAGCGGCAACTTCCTCGGCCGCATCGTGCTGGGCGAGTGGCGGGAGACCGTCGTGCCGTTATCCCTGATCTCGCCGGACTGGTTCCGGTCCACGATGCGGCCGTTCCTGATCGACGGCCGGGATCTTCCGTTCTTTTTCGCGTGGCGTCCGCAGACCTATCCGCGCGAGGTCGGTTTTGGCGTGCTGATGGACGATCCGGCGCCGACCCCCGACACGACCAGCCATCTGCTTGCGTTCGATCTCAAGATCAGCGGCGTTGCCTGATGAAGTCGCTGTCCTATATCGAGATCGATGTCCCCGTCTGCATGCGGACCTACGGCGTATCGCCCTGCGCCGCCTCGCTTCTGACCACGGGCACCGCCAAGTGCTTCAACACCCGGAACACGTGCCAGGATATCGACAATTTCCTGTCGGCCGACGTGACGTGGCGGTTCGCCAAGCCAGCTTCATATCTTCCCACCGATATCGATATTATTGCGCAGTCGATCCTGGACATCGCCTACACGCCGGCCACGATCTCGCTCGGCAAGGATCTCGGCACACGTGCGACGCTGACGGTCACGTTCCGGGATCATCCGCACTCCGACACGGGGCCGGGTTTCGACAAATATCTCGCGGAACGCGATTATGATCCCTACAGCCGCGGCACGTTCTGGGGCAAGTTTCGCGCGCGGCAGCCATTCGTGCGGGGCCTCGAACTGCGCTGGATCACAGGCCTGCTCGGCGACGACCTGGCCGACATGGAGACGCGCTATTTCGTCGTCGACAGCTTCGATGGTCCGACCCCGGAAGGCAAATACACGCTCGTCGCAAAGGACGTGCTGAAGTTCGCCGATGGCGATCGGGCTCAGGCGCCCGTGCTGTCCAACGGATTCCTAGCGGCCGACATCACGGCTGCAGCAACCGCGGCCACCTTGCTGCCCTCCGGCATCGGCAATGCGGAATATCCGGCCTCCGGCTGGCTTAACGTCGGTGGCAACGAAGTCGTCTCGTTCAGCCGCTCAGGCGACGCCTTGACCATGGTGCGCGGCCAGCTCGGCACCACGGCCAGCACCCACAAGGCGCAGGATCGCTGCCAGCTGGTACTGCGCTATGCGGGCGAGGACGTCGCCAACATCGTCAACGATCTCCTGCTGAACTACACGGACACCCCGGCGGAATACATCACCCTGGCGAACTGGACGGCCGAGACGGCCGCCTATCTCGGCACGGTCTACACCGCCACGATTTGCGAGCCGACCTCGGTCAAGACCTTGCTGTCGGAGCTGGCCGAGCAGGCCGGCCTTGCGATCTGGGACGACAATGTCGCCCAGCAGCTGCGCCTCAAGGTGCTGCATGGCGTGCTGACCGATGCTGACACCTTCACGCCCGGCAATACGATCGAGAAGACGCTGACCATCAAGGAGCAGCCGGACCAGCGGGTCTCGCGCGTGCAGGTCTATTTCGGACAGAAGGACCCGACCAAGCCGCTTTCGAACCTCGACAATTACCGGTCGACGTCGCTGACGATCGATGATGAGTCCGAACTTGCCTATGGCTCGCAGGCCATCAAGACCATCACGTCGAGGTGGATTCCGGAGGCCGGGCGAACGGTTGCGGACCGGCTCGGCGGAATCATCATCGGGCGTTTCCGCGATCCGCCGCGGCGCCTGACCTTTGCGACATCACGTTATGCCGGGACCGATGTCGAGCTTGGCGACGGTTACCGGGTCGAGTCCACTTGCGTCCAGGACGCGACGGGCGCTCAGGCCGATATCGCGATCCAGACCACGCGGGTCAATCCGGGTCCCGACCGCTTCACGGTCGAGGCCGAGGAGGCGCTGTGGAGTGCGCCGGCTGTCGACCTTTCGGCGCGCCAGATCATTTTCGATGCGAACAATTTCAACCTGAACCTTCGAACCTCGCACGATTCGATCTATCCGGTCCCGGTCTCAGGCGATGAGGTCACGTTCACGGTCAATGCCGGCGTGACCATCGGGTCGGTGTCAACATCATTGCCGGCGATCGATGTCGGCGGCTGGCCGGCCGGCGTCGTGGTGCATGTCGTCGTCAACGGTCGCGTGCAGGGTGCAGGCGGTGCCGGCGGCTCAGGCGGCGCCCTGCAAACCGGCGGTGGCCCAGGCAGTCCGGGCGGACCTGCCTTCTATACCCGACGCGCGATCGCGCTGGACCTATCCAGTGGCGGCCAAATCTGGGGCGGCGGCGGCGGTGGTGGCGGTGGTGCCGGCGAAGGCGATTCCCCCGCGCTCGGCGGCGGCGGCGGCGGCGGTGGTGGTGGCGGTGCGGGCACCAATGGCGGCGCCGGGGGAGGCGCCGGATCCGGCACGGTCAACGGCACCAACGGCGGCGTGGGTACGTCGACATCGGGCGGCGCGGCGGGTCCGGGTGGCAACTGGTTCGGCCAAGTGGCCGGCAGTGGCGGCGCGGGCGGCGGTCCCGCGCTCGCCGGCAGCGGCGGCGGCGCGTCGCATACCGGTCGTCCCGGCGGTGCCGGCGCGGCGCCTGGCGCTGCGATCGACGGCGTCAGCGTGATCACGCTGACGCTTGGCGCGGGCGATATCCGCGGCTCTCAGATCAATTAAGGGCACGTATCATGAGCTTGGAACGGCACCAGTTCACCGTTCAGGACGCCTCCGGAAACGTTGTTCCGGGGGCGCATGTCGAGGTGCGCCAGGAAGCGCCGGGGCAACCTTTGGCGGCGCTTTACGCCGATCGCGATGGTGTGACCGGCGCCGGAAATCCGATCGATGCCGATGCCCAGGGCTACGTGTATTTTTACATCACGCCTGGCCTATATCAGATCCGCGTCTACACGGGGGCGAGTGGCGCGCCGACGACGGAGCATATCGACCGCTATGTCGACATCGGCACGACGCCGAGCACTTTCGCCGAGGGCGTGACCTCGACGCCGCCGTCGCCGTCGCTGGTGCGCGCGTTCACGGGCACCCAGACGCTGCCGTCGGGCACGGCCCCGGCCGGGACGTCGTACAGCGCAAACCTGATCAGCGTCACGGACAACGGCTACGAGTCGCCGGAAGGAACAACCGGAGACGCGACATTCGGATTGCTCGGTGCAACGTCCGGCTTTCGGGTCAACTATCTGTCGGCCGGAAAGGGCGCGCCGAATATTCCGATCTTCATCGGAGCGACCTTTGCGGCGGCGGCGACGGGCGCCGGGCAGCAGCTCGTCGGAAGCAACAGCACTGTCTATACCAACGTCAACTCGTCGGGCAACGATAGCTTCTGGGGCTCGATCAGCTACGTCAATGTCGGCCCTTCGGCCAATCTCTCCAGCGTCTATGGCATGGACGCGGAAGTATCGATCGCAGCCGGCGCGACGGTGGCGCGCCGCGTCGGCGTCATGGTCAGCTCGCTCGGCCCCGGCGTCGGCTCATCCATCGATGCCGCGATTGCCGTCACGGCATCGACCGGCGTAGCTGGCGCCCCGACGCCGTTCACCAATGCCATTGCGCTCTGGAAAAGCGACGGCACCACCAACCCGATCGGCATCAGCGGCAGCGTGATCATCAGTGCCGACACTTTCACCGCCGGCTATTTTGCCAAGATGCCGAACGCCACGTTCAGCAACTTCCTTTTCGACTTCGGTGCCAACGTGTTTCAGACCACGGGCGCCGGCAACACCACCATGGGCGGCGGCTCGCTGACCCTCGGCGTCGCCGGATCCAACGTCGGAAAGGTCAATTACAAGAACGCCACCAACGGCACGCTGACGGTGCAGCCGCCGACCGGCGCGCTCGGTGCGGTGACGAACACGATGCAGGCCGTCAGCGACACCTTCGTCTATCGCGCGACAACCGACACGCTGACCAACAAGACCATCAGCGGCGCGAGCAACACGCTGTCCAATATCGGCAATGCGGCGCTGACCAATTCGTCGGTGACGGTCGGCTCGACGACGGTTTCGCTCGGTGCCACCGCATCGTCGATCGCCGGACTGACGACGGTCTCGGCCACCAATCACGCCTCTGCCGGCGCGCTGACTTTCCAGAGCAACGGCTCGACCTATGGCGGCAGCCTCACGGCGGGTCAGCAATGGGTGTTCGGCCAGAACGTCACGCCGGCGTCCGGCACGCTCGCGACCTTCACGAACAACCCGACCGCACGCCCGGCCTTTGCCGGCAACACGCCTGCGATCGATGTCGTGGGCGCCAGCAACGTCAAACCGTCGCTGGCGATCTATAATTTCGACCAGGCCGGTGCCGGCACTGGTGTGCAGCCGACAGTCTATTATCTGGCGTCGCGGGGGACGGCGAGCGCACAGGCCGCGATGCAATCCGGCGACTATCTCGGCGCCAATTTCGCCTATGGCTACAACAGCAACATCGCCGGATACGGCACGGCCGGCGGCGCCGGTTTCATCATGGTGGCGACGGAAGCGTACACCGGCGCTGCGACGCTCGGTGCGCGCGTCGATATTTGGGCAACTCCGACAGGCACGGCGGCGGTCGGGCGGGGCGCATCTGTCGGCGCCGGCCTCATGGTTGGAACCACCACGGACCCCGGCGCCGGCAACATCAGCGCGACCGGAGGCATCAAGCCGGGCTCGTTCACCGTTGCCGGCCTTCCCGCAGGCACGACCGGCCTGTCGGTCTGGTGCTCCAATTGTCGCGTCTTCAACGGCGCCGGCACGCAGGAAGGCGCCGGCGGCGGCACCGGCGGCCTCGTTACCTACAACGGGACGGCGTGGAAGATCGCCGGCACCAACATCACCGCCATCGCTTAAAAGGAGAATCCGCATGCCTATCGAGAGAAAGTCCGGCCTGTTCTATGAGTTGCTGATCCGCGGCGTCTGGGATCCCGTGCAAGGCCAGCTTGGCAGCATCTCGACGTACCAGCTCATGACCGGCACGGCGCTGGTCGACACGGACACGAACCGGCTCGCCGCTCCCTACGCGCCGGACCCTGCGCGCGATCTCACCAGGGATGAGGCGGTCGCGTATCTCGACGAGCGGTTCGCCGACTTCCTCGAGCAGATCACGTCGGAGCGGGCGGCCGCCGCTGCCGCCGCCGTTGCTGCCGCCACGGCGGCGCGTGAGGCCGCGGACGCTGCTGCCGATGAAATCGCCGCGCTCAAGAAGAGCGCCGAAGATGCGGCGGCGCTTGCCGCGGACGAGGCGGCCGTTCTGCACAAGCGCATTGAGGATCTCCAGTCGCAGCTGTCGAGCATCGCGGCGCTGGCGGCGACTGCCTGACCTCCGTCAAGGATTTTCCCATGGTCGATCTCACCGCCCTCCGTGCGGCGAACGCGGGCCGCTTCGCGCGTGCGAAGCTGACGCGCTCCGCCGACTTCCTGCCGGTCGCCAGGCGCCTGGTCGCGCCGGCCGCCAAGGCACGTTACCAGGCCGTGTCGGCCCGCACCGGCGTGCCCTGGTGGTTCATCGCCGTGGTGCACGAGCGGGAATGCTCGCAGAGCTGGCGCGGCTCGCTGGCGCAGGGCGACCCCTGGGACCAGAAGAGCCGGCACGTGCCGGCCGGCCGGGGCCCGTTCGCCTCCTGGGAGGACTGCGCCGTCGATGCGCTGGTCAATTGCGCGCCCTACGCCGCCCGCAACAAGGATTGGTCGGTCGGCGGCACGCTGACCATGCTCGAGCAGTACAACGGCCTCGGCTATGCCTCGGGCCCGCGAACGGCCGCCGCGAAATATCCGCCGATGCCGTCGCCCTATATCTGGGGCGGTACCGACATCCAGACCCGCGGCAAGTACGTCGCCGACGGCCAGTTCGATCCCGACAAGATGGATCCGCAGCTCGGTTGCGCCGGCATGATCATGACCATGATGCATCTGGATGCCTCGGTGCAGTTCGGCGGCACGGCTGCGAACGACAATGCCGCGCCGAAGACGGTCGCGCGCACGGGGCAGGTCGTGGTGCCGGCGCATCCCGACAGCGCGCCATCGATCGCCCATCCCGCTCCGGGCTCGATCGGCGCCTGGATCGCCGCGGCCCTGGCCTCGATCTTCAAGAAAGCCGCCTGATCGTCCTCAACCTCTCACGGAGACCATTTCCATGCTGTGGATTCTTTTCATCGTTCTGATCGGCCTTGCGCTGGTCTATCTCTTCGTCATCCGCCCGGTGCTCAAGACCATGCCGGCGCTGGCGCCGGCCTTCGCGGCCGAGGCGAGCGCGGTCGAGAAACTTCAGGCCCGCATCACCGGCTGGAAGACGAAGATCTTCGCGCGCCTGCTGGCCATCAGCGGCGTGCTGATCGCCCTCTATGACCAGTTCCTGCCCTACATCCTCGGCCAGGACTGGACGCCGTTGACGGCAAAGCTGCCGTCGTGGGTGTTGCCGGTCGGCATCGTGCTGATTTCGTGGATCGTCGAGAAGCTGCGCAAGGTGACGGCCAACCCGCCCGTAGTCGTGACCCAGAAGGTCGACGACGGTCCGGCACAGGTGGTCGAGATCATCCAGCCGGTGAAGGCATAGCCTATGGGCATTCTCTCCTGGCTCGGCGGCCCCGGCGGGTGGATCGGCGATGCCGTCAAGAACGCGCTGACCGGCCCGCTCGTCGACGGCGTCGTCAACGGCTACAAGGCCAAGCTTGCGGCCGGAAACACCTCGGAGAAGCTCGCGGCCGACCTTGCCGGGCGCGAGCTCAACGTCGAGATCCGCGAGAAGGAGTTGGCGGTCCAGCTTAACCAGATGGAGCAGGGGCGCTGGTGGACGGCGGCGCCGCGTGCCCTGGTGCAGTGGGCGCTCGCGGTCTACATCGTCAAATGCATTGTGTTTGACATGGTGATGGGCCTCGGCTCGACGCCTGACATCAAGAGCCCGTTGATCGCGGGCGCGTTCAACCTGATCATCATGATGTGGTTCGGCGGTCGCACCGCCGAGAAGATCGCCAAAATCATCAAGCGCTGATCGCGCTACCCCCGACGTCACCGGAAAGACTACACCATGCCGCGTCACGCTTTGCCGCGCGCGTTCGAGCTCGCGCGCTGGTCCTATTGTCTCGACTTCGTGCTGGCGCCGTCGGCCGTCGCGGGCCTGATCTGGCTCGCATGGCAGCTCGATCTGGGCGGGTGGGGAGGCGTCGGCCTCTATCTCGCTGGCGTCGCCTTCTGGACCTTCGCCGAATACTGGATTCATCGCAGCCTGTTCCATGGACCGTTCGCCGCGATGCATGACGAACATCACCGGCAGCCCAAGGCCTTCATCGGGGTCGGGAGCTCGGGCACATTCGCGGCCTTCGGCGTCACCTGGCTTTTGCTCGCCGCGCTGCTCGGCGAGGCTCGAGCCTGCGCCGTGCTGGCCGGGCTGATCTCCGGCTATCTCGTCTACTGCGTCGTTCATGGCGGCCTCCATCATTTCGCCGGACGCGGCTTCGGCCGCTACGGCGCGATGATGCTGCGGCTTCACAACGCCCATCACCGCGGCGGTTCGAGGTCGGGCCATGCCAATTTCGGCGTGACCTCGCCGCTGTGGGACGTCGTGTTCCGGACATGGCGGCCATAGCACGATGGGCCTGCTCAACTATTATCTCGAGGGCCGCCGCTTCGAGTGGGTCTTCTGCCTCGCCATGCTGTGGCTCGCGGTCGCGATGGCGGTGTCGCCGCGTATGCTGGGGGCGAGCGAATTCCAGTTCGTGACGCTGGTGATGTCGCCGATGTTCGTCGCCAGCATGTTGTTCGCGATCGGGTGGATGCGGCTCTTGGGGCTATTGCTCAATGGTCACACCTTTCGAGGGTATCGCGTCGGTCCGCTGATCCGCTCGGTCAGCGCCATCGGCGGCGCGGTGATGTGGGTGCAGTTCGCGCTCGCCCTGGTGCAGCTGTCGTGGGCGCAGGGCTTCATGTCACCGGAATTGCCGTTCTGGTCGATGTTCGTGCTGGGTGAGCTTGACGTGGCCTATCGGGCGGTGAGGGGCGATGGAAGAGGTACTTAAGGCGCTGTCGCCATGGCCGATGGCGCAGGGCGTCCTGATCGGCCTCCTCATTGCCGCCGGCGGCTTCTGGGCGATGCGCCGCGGCCTGCAGGATAACCGCAAGCGCGATGCCGAGCAGTCGGACACGCTCTCCGTCCGGGTCGAGATGAGCGACGAGGAGAAGCGCTGGCGCTGGGAGGCCTACAAGCAGCTCGGCCATCTCGACAGCAATTCGTTCGACATCATCCACCACCTCGAGCAGCTGGTGGAATTGAACCGGGGCATTCTCAACGCCCTCAACCGGCTCGCCGACAGCCGCTGGAACAGCGGGCAATAGGATCGTTCATCATGCTTCGCATCGTCCTGGTCGCGGCAGTCCTCGCCGCGGCGGCGTCGTCACGCGCCGCGGATCTCGACGCTTACGCCTGTTTCGGCGGCGGCCGCTATGTCGCCATGGCGGCCGGCTTCCAGTGCGCCGACCTGCCGGCATTCTGCGGCGCCGCGCGGGCGCTGCTGGTCGAGGCCGGCGGCAATGAGCGTGAGGCCGAGCGGCTGGCGAAAAGCCGTGGCCACGGCCGTGCCGCCATCGCGCTGGCGCACCGGTTCTGCAAACAGGGGAGGGAATGATGTGGGGATTGATCGTCGCCGCGGTGCTGGCGCTGGCGGGACTGTGGTGCGCCATCCATGGCTTGCGCGGCTTCGCCGCCGTGCTGCTCGCGGTCGCGCTGTCGATCGCCGCCACCAAGGCGCTCGCGCGCGATGACGGCCGTTACGCAGGATCCGCACTGAAGCCCTGGTTCGACAGCCTGCGCAGCGGCAAGGGCCCGTGCTGCTCCGATGCCGACGGCTACGCGCTCAGCGACGTCGACTGGCAGAGCGCCAGTGGCCGCTACCGCGTCCGGATTCCGCGCTCGAACGACGAAGCCGACCGCGACACGATGATCTGGGTCGAGGTGCCCAACGACGCCGTCATCACCGAGCCCAACCGCGCCGGCCGCACCATGGTCTGGCCGATCTGGGGGCATCAGGGGCCGAGCATCCGCTGCTTCATGCCGGGATCGATGACGTGACCTCGTCTGTCCGCAAGCGCGTGTTCGGCTATCTCGACGCCGCGTGCGAGCAGGGTGCCTTCCTCGTCTCGGGAATTTTCTGCGGCGTCGACGCAGACGACATCGCCGACGAGATCGCGCGGGACTGGGACGCCGGCGATCGCGGCAAGCTGTTGTGGTGCCCTGGCGAGAGCAAGCCTGATGTCTCAGACATCGCGCCGCATGTCGAGGCTTGGATGATGAACAGGAGCATGACGTGATGTGGCTCGACGTGATCAACGCTGCGGCCCTGGTGCTGCTCTATCTCGGCCTGGTCTCTATCGCCTTGACGCAGCCGTGCGGGGAATAGACGATGAGGCTGGCTCCGACGCTTCTCACCTTCGCCGAATACAAGGCACTCGGCGACAAGGCCGTTGCCGACGGCATGTGGCGGAACGACCGCCGCGTCTTCCTGCCCGGCATGGGCTGGTACAATGACTGGTACCTCGAGATCGGCAGAGAGAATTTCCTCTCGCCGCACTACCGGCGCGACTGGGCCGGCAGGCGGTCGCCGATCGAGCTCGTCTGCCCCAACGGCGAGATCTGGTGCATCGATCGCATGTCGTCGAACGGCAGCGGCTGGCAGGTGACGGGCGTGTGGCCCAATATCACCTGCTCCCCGTCGATCATCGCCGGCGATTACCACGGCTGGCTGCGCAATGGCGAGTTTACGGCCGACATCGACGGCAAGAGCTGGCCGGTGCCGAACATCGGCCCAGACTATGGCAGGCCATCCTCATGACGCCGGTGGATCAGACCGAGTTCTACGAAGCGGGCAAATCGCACGGCAATTGCCAGCAGGCCGCGGTCGCGAGCCTGCTTGGCCTTTCGCTCGATGAGGTCCCGAACTTCATCAAGCATCCGCACGGGTTCTGGCAATCTTTCTGGGAATTCATGGCGGGGCGCGGGCTCGTCGTCATCGAGATGTCCGGCGAGCGGCACTTCGATTGCTATCATCTGGCCTATGGCCCGTCGGCGCGCGGCATCAGCCATGCCGTCGTGTATCGTTACGCCAAGCTGGCGCACGATCCGCATCCAAGCCGCGCCGGCCTTCTCAGCGTTGAGACGACAGCGCTGTTGCTGCCGGCGGACCTCGCCGACTGGACAGGGCCGCCGGAAAAGCTCGCGCGTTGGGGGAGTGCACGGCCATGAAGTCAGATCCCGAATTCATCGAGATCCCGAAGACGCGCCTGTGGGCGCCGGACGAAGCCGAAAAGCGGATATTCTGGGCCCGGCGGTTCGTCATCGAGTTCACCGGCATCTCGCGCGGGCTCGGCTACGGCGTGTTTCATGGGGGCAGCCTGATCCGGGACATCGATCTGATCGCGATGCCCTGGCGGGACGCCGGACCGAAGAACCTCGACCATGTTCATTACGTCCTCGAGCTCTGCCACTGCCTGCCGCTCCGCATGGGCAACCATGGAGAGCTGTTGTTCGGCCATCGCTGGTACGCGCTCTGGCACGTGGACCATCCGGATCATCAGATCGATCTCAAGATCGTGCTTCCCGCGAAAGGCGATCGACCGAGCGAAGGGTGAGGGGCCTCGCCGCCCCTCTGTCGTGTCAAACCTCCAAAACCTAAAGCCCGGTGCGGGGTGCCCCTCGCAACGGGCTTTTTATTTGTGCGCGTACATCACCCGCGTGAACGCCGGGTGCGCGCGGTCGATGTGAAAAGCGTGGTCGCCAGCTGGCCGTTCAGAAGAGCGACAACGCCAAAGCCGGCGCCGATCGGCGTCCCGGCGCGGCAAGATTATGATGCTAGTTTGGGCGCCCGTTGGCCTAGGAGCAAGTCGCCGATGGCGCGAGATGCCAAAATAGCCAGCTTATTTACCGGCACAAATGCATGAGCTGCTGCAAAGGACAGGACGACTACCAAAAGATCGATACCGATCCGCGATGCGAAGCTATCTGCTTGCCGCATCAGCGGTTCCCCAACAAGGATGATGACCGGTCCGTGGGTGAGGTAGAGCGGGAATGATATCTCTCCCAAGTGAGCCGAGAGTGGTGCGGAAAGCCAAGCACGCACTGGACTGAAGCTTATGCATCCCAGCGTGAGCGGAAGGGCACCCAGCAGGATCCCGCCCGCTGTCGTTTTAAAGAAGAAGGGCTGAGCCACGCTGACTACGATCAAGCCAGCAGCAACCATTGCAGGTATCTTCTCCAGCCATCGACGGTTGAATGCGTCGGCTATCGCCGCCCCGGCGGGGAAAAGGGCCAAATACTGGTAGCGGTAGGTCGGCGCAAACAGGGCTATGGCCAAGGCAATCAGCACAAACGCTGGAAAGCGCCAGGCAACGTTTCGAAGCGCGAAGACGAGCCCGAGAGCCAAAAATGATCCGATCAGCTCAAGCCCCATGGTCCACAGCAGCCCGATATAGCTCTCGCGCCAGTCGTACCAAAAGAACACATCCCACAAGGCGAATCGCAGCAGGTGCCAGACCGTCGGCTCAAACAAAAATGAGGAATGGAAGCTAGACATCCTCTCTGCGGAAGGAGCCATAAATCCCAAAACCATGGCGACGTGGATTATCAGGCAGGCCGCAAAAATCGGGATTGCCAGTCGGACGTACCGGCCGCATAAAATCCTGCACCAGCCAGAAAGTTCTCCGCTCTCAAGATATTTTACGGTCAGCGAAAACCCAGACACCGCGAAGAAAACGGAGACCGCCATTGGCCCATTTAGCAAGACGAAGGCATATAGCGGCTTAAACTCAAGCGCGGGAGGGAGGCTGTCGCAGAAGGTGTGATAGAACAGTACGACCACGGCGCCCCAGCCGCGCAGCCCGTCCAGGAAAGTCAGCCGCATACCGTTACCGCCTCGTAATTCACCCCGGCGATAACACTTAGCTCTGCCCAGAAGTCAACATTCACCAGCGGTGATTTGACTCTCGATCGGCAATGGGCCCGCGACCGCCAGTCAGCGGATAACCCGATAGGCCTTGACGCGCTTGCTGCGCGGCAGCGGCGCCCGTGGTGGCTTTCCCGCATTGAGCGCGCGCATCATGCCGATGCGGGCGAGCATGGTCGGTCCGCCACGCTCGGCGACCAGGATCAGCGCCTCGGTCGCCGCGTGCCATTCCGGCCGCTTCTGCGTCGCCGCCGGCAGGGCCGCGACATAGCCGCCGGCGTCGAGCAGCGTCACCAGCTCGCGGCCGTCGGGCAGGGCGACCGGATCATGGAATGGGCGCGACCAGGTCATCCCCGCTTGTGCCACGGCCGTGAGCGGTCGCTGTCGATCGCGCGGGCTTCCCGGATCTGTCCGTAACTGATCTGCGATTGCAGGTCGGTCCATGCAGCTCGGAACTGCGTCTTGGCGGCCTCGAGGCTGCCGGCACGGCCGCGATGCGAGCTGGGCTGGGGGACGTTGGGCAATGCGCATGACCATGACCATGCGTCATCGCCTCCGACGGCGACGGTCCTGAAGATCCGACCAATGGTGAGACCGTCCCAGATCACGACGTAGTCGTCGGGCGCGGTCTCGCCACCGATGACGGTGCGGCGGAGGGTGAGATCGTCGGGCATGGCCAGCTTATGCCATGAGAACGCGTCATGAACAAATTCCCCGGCTTTTCCCCGTATCGAGGCGTCGTGTTTGGGGAACGTTCCGTCGTGAGGCGTCTCGAAACGTCGTGGCCGTCCACGCTACATCGCTTTGATTTCAATGGAATTTGGCTATTTCCGCCGCATTGAAAAAGTTGCGGCCAGCCATTGGGGGATGGCTGGCCGCGCGCGAACCGGTCTGGGACGGGGAGGGGTGGGGATGTGACCGGGTCGCGTAACGCTGTCCTTGTTAACTACTGATCTCTTGCGCTGGCGGTGGAGACCGCCGGCTTGGTATCGCCCAGCGAGACCCAGACGTTGGGATCGCTCTGCGACTGGCGCTTGACGAAGCGGTAGCCGGTCTCCGTCCAGGCAACGACGTTCTCG
>Ga0065165_1000488_pt1 | contig 61235 bp, 56 predicted proteins | sample AraplaMF_Cvi_mMF_FD_63813 | JGI IMG/M metagenome (GOLD analysis project Ga0065165, IMG submission 63813) | Arabidopsis root microbial communities from the University of North Carolina, USA - plate scrape MF_Cvi_mMF (version 2) (version 3) | ecosystem: Host-associated > Plants > Roots >...
CAAGGAAATCCTGAAACAGGATGGCCGCGACGACCGCCGCCTGTATGTGCTGCGCCAGGGACAGGTGAAACTGGTCTACCACGACGGCACCGACGAATTCACTCTCGCCACGCTGCAGGAAGGCGACACCTTCGGCGAAAAAGCCTGCCTGATGCGCCAGGAGCAGATGGCCTCGGCGGTGGCCGTCACGCCCTGTACCCTGCTGGTGATTCCCGAGAAGACTGCCCACGCCATCCTCGAACGCAACGCCGGCCTGCGCGAAGGGCTGGAAGACCGCATCCGTTTCATCGAACGGGAACTGGAGCGCCAGAAAAAGCTGGCCGAGCGCCGCAAGCGGCCGCTGCGCCTGGATTTGGAATCGAAGCCGGAGCACGGCGAGAAGGTGATCCGCCGCTTCGCCCTGGTCGAGCAGGCCGAGGAGATGGATTGCGGCGCCGCCTGCCTGGCCATGCTGTGCCGCCATTACGGCCTGCAGGTCACCCTGGGCAAACTGCGCGAGCTGGCGAATGTGACGACCCAGGGCGCTACCCTGGACAGCCTGGCGCGCGCCGGCGAGACCCTCGGCTTTTCGAGCCGAGGCGTGCAGTGTACTTTCGACGCCCTGCAGGGTTTCGAGCTGCCCTTCATCGTGCACTGGGAGGGTTACCACTACGTGATCGTCTACGGCATCTCGAAGCGCCAGGTGTGGGTGGCCGACCCGGCGGTGGGTTTCCGCAAGATGTCGGTCGAGGAGTTCGAGCGCGGCTGGAGCGGCACGTGTTTGGTCTTCACGCCGGGCCAGGACATGGCGCAGGCGGCCGTCGCGCGCTCGCCCTGGCTGCGTTTCGTCGCTTATCTGCGGCCATACCGCACGATCCTGCTGCACCTGTTCCTGGCCACCTTCGTGATCCAGATGCTGGGCATCGTGCCGCCGCTGATCATCCAGAACATCCTCGACGGCGTGGTGGTGCACCAGAACGTCAGCCTGCTGCATGTGTTGATCATCGGGCTGATCGTCGCCAACGTGTTTTCGCAGCTGATGGCGACGGTGCGCGCGTATTTGGCCAACTACATGGTGAGGAATCTCGATTTCTCGATGATGGCGGGCTTCTTCAAGCACACGATGTCCCTGCCCTTTTCCTTCTTCGCCAAGCGCAAGACCGGCGACATCATCGCGCGCTTCCAGGAAAACCAGACCATCCGCGCCTTCCTGACGGAGTCCACCGTCACGACCATGCTGAACCTGCTGATGGTCTTCATTTACTTCAGCATCCTGTTCGTCTACAACGTCAAGCTGACCCTGATCCTGATCGCCTTCGTGATCCCGATCATGGCCTTGACCGTGTTCACCACGCCGCACATCAAGCAGTACGCGCGCGAAGTGTTCAACGCCTCCACCGATGCGCACGCCTTCCTGATGGAAGCGCTGGGCGGCGTCGAGACCATCAAGGGCATGGGCAGCGAGCGCCCGGTGCGCCTGAAGTGGGAAAAGAAATACGTCAAGGCGCTCGACACCCAGTACCGTGCCCAGCAATTCAATATCCTTGTGGGACTGGCCAGCCAGCTGCTGAATGCCGGCACGACCATCGCCATCCTGTGGGCCGGCGCCAGCCTGGTGCTGGAGCACGAACTGACGATCGGCCAGCTGATCGCCTTCAACGCCCTGATGGGCAGCGTGCTCGCGCCACTGATGGGCCTGGTGGCCCTGTGGAGCCGGCTGGCCGATGCCGGCGTGGCGATGGAGCGGCTGGGCGACGTGCTCGACATCGAACCGGAGCAGAAACCGAGCGAGGCCGCCAGCCGCGTCGTGCTGCCCGACCTGCAGGGTGATTTGAAACTCGAGAACGTCTACTTCCGCTACGGCGGCGACGATACCGCCTATGTGCTGGAGAACATCAGCATCGACATCCGGCGCGGCGAACTGATCGCCATCGTCGGGCGCAGCGGCTCCGGCAAGACGACCCTGGCCAAGCTGCTGGTCGGCTTTTATGCGCCCACCGACGGCAAGATCCTTGTGGATAACTACGACATGGCCACGATCGACAAGGATTACTATCGCGCCCAGGTCGGCTACGTCATGCAGAGCAATTTGCTGTTTTCCGGCACCATCGCCGAGAACATCGCCAGCGGCGACGAGAGCCCGGACCGGCGGCGGATCGAGCAGGTCGCGAAGATGGCGGACGCCCACGCCTTCATCAGCAAGATGCCGCTCGGGTACGAGCAGGTGGTGGGCGAGCGCGGCGTCGGCTTGTCCGGCGGCCAGGTGCAGCGCCTGTGCATCGCCCGCGCCCTCTACCACGACCCGCGATTGCTGGTGTTCGACGAAGCCACTTCCGCCCTCGACACCCAGTCCGAGAGCAATATCATCGGCAACATGCACGAGATCCTGGCCGGGCGCACAGCCGTGATCATCGCGCACCGGCTCAGTACCATCATGCGGGCCGACAAGATCGTGGTGCTGTACGAGGGGCATGTCGCCGAGCAGGGGCGGCATGACGAGCTGATCGCACGGCGGGGGATGTATTACGAACTCGTTCAAAAGCAGTTGGCGGCCGCATGAAGCTCTTTAACCAGGATCTGGCGCCGCGTGGCTCGTCGATGTCGTATGCCGGCCTGCTGGAGCGGCTCGAAATCCTGCGCTCGACCCTGCGCTGGGCAAACAAGCTGGACCGGCCCGACATCGAAAAGCTGCTGCGCCAGGCGAACGCCGTGCGCGACGAGGTGATGCAGCTGTCGCACAAGGAGCGCTTCGTGCAGGCGCTGGGCGCCGACCGTGGCGGCGCGCCGGTGGAAAAGCTGGAGCAGACCCCGGGCGACCGCAAACAGGCCCTGCTGGCACGCAGCTTCGTGTTCGAAGGCACCTTTGGCGACAACCCGCGCCTGCTCGACGCCCTCGAAATCGCGGAAAAGGCGGCGCCGACCGATTTACCGGTGCTGATCGACGGCGAAAGCGGCACCGGCAAGGAGCTGATGGCCAAGGTGGTCCATGCGAACGGTTCGCGTGCGGATAAGCCGTATATCTCCGTCAACTGCGGCGCGATTCCGGAAAGCCTGATCGAATCGGAACTGTTCGGCCACAAGCGCGGCGCTTTTACCGGCGCGGCCACCGACCGCAAGGGCAAGTTCGAGAGCGCGCACAAGGGCACCATCTTCCTTGACGAGATCGGCGAATTGCCGCTGCAGGGACAAGTCAAACTGCTGCGCGTGCTGCAGTCGCACGAGATCCAGCGTGTCGGCTCCGACGAGACCATCGCCGTGGATGCGCGCATCGTCGCCGCCACCAACAAGAACCTGCGCAAGCTGATCGAGGAAGGACAATTTCGCGAAGATTTGTTTTACCGCCTCAGCGTGATCCACGTGACCCTGCCGCCGCTGCGCGAGCGCAAGGACGAAATCCCCCTGCTGCTGGCCTGGTACGGCGATGAGGCGGCCGAGGCGCTCAAGCGGCGTCCGGTGGCCTTGAGTCCGCGCCTGCGCGAGTTCCTGCTCACCTATTCCTACCCCGGCAATATCCGTGAACTGCGCAACATCATGTACCGCCTGGCCTGCCTGGCCGGGGATGTGGCTGACATGGCGCATCTGCCGGAGGATATCCGTTCGCATGCGCCGGCGCCGGCACCGGTTTCAACGTCGGCTTCGGCTTCGGAAAAGACGGTGCCGGGCGCCTTGGTTGCCGCAACCGATACGCCGCCGGCCTCGCTGGCTGAAGCCAAGCGCGCCGCCAGCGATGAGGCGGAACGGGCTTGCTTGGAGCGCGGTTTGAAGGACGTCGGCGGCACTGTCGCCGAACTGGCGCGGCGCTGGGATATGAACCGTTCTCACCTGCAGATTCTGCTGAAGAAGCATGGGCTGCATTCGAAAGACTTCCGCCAACGCGCGCCTTAGTACGCCTGACAACGTGGGTTGTTTGCAATAATTGCAACAAATTCGTACACTGAGCCATACTCAACGTCCGCTTTCGGTTGGATATTTAATGTAGTCACTTAGCTCACAAAGCGACTTCAAACCTATATCGAGGGTTAAATATGGCAGAGTTGGATCTACGTTGGTTCGACAACCCTGAGGACGAAGGACAACTCAAGCAACTAGTCGATTCAATCGATGTCCTTGACGCCAATATCCTGAGTTCAAATGACGTGCGCCAGCTCCTCGGCGTATTCGAGCGTTTTCCTGACCACGACGGATTCGAGTCGTTCTGGAGAATTGTCCATTTACTAGAGCGCGCGGGTGGCTACGAATCTGCACTGGTTGACTCCGTGCGTCGCAGCCCCGGTGAACTTAACCTAACGATGATCAACCGCCTGCTCAACGGGGGCATCAAACACGTAGGCGATCAGTCACTGCTGTCGCTAATGGAAGATGTGGCGCGATCGGAGCGGAGCAATCCGAACTCGGCGCGGCTGGCGATGCATTTCGTGAAGTATCAGCGGAACAAGACCTGATCTGATCGGGCAGAAAAATCAGCTATAAGCGCCTGTTGCAAAGTCCGCTTTGGGTCGGGAGCGGACGGTAGGTCTGCAACCGGCCAAGAGCGGTTGTTCGTGAGAACTGTGCCGACAAGGGAATAATCATGAGTAACGAAGACATTGTACGGGCGAACTTTTGGAATGAGTCGACAGGGCACTGCGATTGCTGCGGTAAGCAATCCAAGACTATCTGGGGAGACTTAGCGGATTCGTCTGGAGCGAAGGCTGTCTACTTTGTGCAGTGGACAGTTGACGAGCCAGAACATATGCCGAATGTCGACATAGTCATTGGGCCATGGGGAGATGAAACTTCGCCAAACGACCGCGTGTTGGTCTCCTTGTTATATCAGCCTCGTCCAGGTGGCGGGTCGTTCATGGTGGCTAACGGCAAAGGAAGGCCTGCGGATGACCGCAGCATCTGTAGCCGGGCACTTGAACGAGCGGACGTCGTCGGTACCCCGTTAGCGAATCAAGTGTTTTCGCTAGTCGATTCGCTCTGGCTGACAGAACCACGGATAGAAGGAATTCGTGCTTTGGATACGCTCGCACAGTCAAGAAGTTAAATTTCCGCTTCGGGTCGGAAGCGGACATACAGGCTCAGTCCGAGCATTAGATGGCAGACGTGTCACTTATAGCAGCTCGTTTCCAGCCTAGTCGAAACGCGATCGATCTCGAGATACTTTCGCAAACGACGGTTTAGAGCGACGGATTCATCACCGTCTGATCCGGCTCCACATCATCCACCCGCACCACCACCACCGAAATATTGTCCCGCCCGCCCGCCGCCAGGGCCAGCTGGATCAGCGCATCGGCCGCCTGCGCACAGTCGCCGGTGCTCAGCGCCCGGAACATCTCCTCGGGGCTGACCGCGTTGCTGAGGCCATCGCTACAGAGCAGGAAGATGTCGCCGTCGCTGGCTTGCACCTGCACTTCGTCCAGCTCCAGCGTGTCGGCGGCGCCCAGCGCGCGCGTGATCATGTTGGCGCCCGGGAAGGACAGCGCATCTTCGGGCGAGAGATGGTTCCTCGTCTGCAGTTCCTCGAACTGGTTGTGGTCCCGGGTGAGCTGGTGCAGGCTGCCGCCGCGGCACAGGTAGATGCGGCTGTCGCCGGCCCAGATGCAGGTGGCGCTGCGCCCGCAGGCCAGCAGCAGCACCAGGGTGGTGCCGATGACGGGGACGTCGCGCGCGGCCGCTTCCGCCACCAGCGCGTTGTTCACCCCGAGCAGGCACACGCGCGCTTGCGCCGCCGCCTGCTGCAAGCCTTCGCTGGCGGGCAGCGCGTCGAGGGCGTCGACCGTCATGCGGCTCGCGACTTCGCCATAGGCGTGCCCGCCCATGCCGTCGGCCACGGCCCACATGCGCCGTTCCGGCCGGTTCAGGATCATGTCCTCGTTATTGCTGCGCACCAGTCCGGTATCGGTGCGCGCTGCCGAGGTCCAGCGCAGCTGCGTGCCTTCGCCCATCAGATCGTTCCGTTATTGGTACTCCGTTCATCCACGCCGACATTGAGCACAGAATTCGGCCCCGAGTTGCTGACGCTGACCACCTGGTACTGGTTGATCATCTGGTCCGCGTAGTTGTTGATCTGGTAGAAGTTGATGACCGGCTGCGCCGCGCGCGATTGTGCCGGGATATAGGGCAGGATCCAGCCGAAGACCCAGGGCGCGCCGTCGCCGCCGCGGATGCGTGCCATCGCCTTTGCGTCGAGGCTACGGTCGAAGCGGAGGTTGTCGATGCTGATGGCCATGATGTGTCTCCGGAACAGTGGGAAGACCAGTAAATAGCGTCTTTGGTTCAGTTTTTTTGGTGGAGGCCGCGCAGTTTTTGCACTTGCGGCCTCCACCGGTCAGGGTCAACCGACCAGGATGTTGTTCTGGCCGTACTGGTGCGTGTTGTTGGTCACGTCCACGCAGTCGATGTAGGCCGAGCCGTTGGCGGTCGCGTTCACGACCTTCTGCAGCTGGGTCAGGTCCTGGCTCGCGTCCAGCGACGAGCTGGCGTGCTTCGGCTCGTAAGACGGGAACCAGGGGGCGCCGCTCTTGCCGTGGCCGCCGCGTACGGCAAGCATGACGCTGCGGTCGAGTTCACGGGTCACGCCCAGGTCTTTGATGGTCAAGGTTTTCATGATGATTCTCCTAAAGTAGATAAATAATTTATGGCACTTATTTACAGCAATGCGTTACAGCGGAATGGCAGCATGATTGGCCGCCCATTGCACCGGGCTCAGGGTCACATCGGGGCCGGTAAAGCCGGCGCCGATCACGCCGTTGTTGTTCAGGACGTTGACCTTGATGTCCTGCACCTGTCCGATGCGCTGGTCCAGGTTCACGTTGACGTTGACGTTCGGACCGAAGCTGCCGGTGCCGAAGCCCTTGGTGCCGCCGCGGACCGCGGACATGGAACGCTTGTCCAGTTCGCAGGTACGGGCCAGGTCTTGAATCAGGATCGAAGACATGGCGTTCTCCTTACATGAGCACGCTGTGGCCGCCGCCGACCAGCAGGTTGTTCTGGCCGAACTGCGAGGTGTTGTTGGTGACGTGCACGCCGTCGATGAAGGCCGAACCGTCGGCGGTCTCGTTCAGCACCTGCTGGGCCTGGCGCAGGTCTTGCGTCGCATCGATCGATTTGGTGTAGGACGGCATCGGGAACATCGGGTAGGACGGGCTGCCCATGCTGTGGCCGCCGCGCACGCCGCGCATGTCTTTCCGGCTCAGTTCGTTGGTCAGGGCGAGGTCTTTGATCGTCAGGGTTTTCATTTCGCTTCTCCTTAATCTGAATGATGGTGGCTTGCTTACAGCACGGCGATGTTGTTCTGGCCGAACTGGTCGGTGTTGTTGGTGACATGGACGCCGGACACGAAGGCCGAGCCGTTGGCGGTCAGGTTCTGCACGTCCTGCAGCTGCTGCAGGCTCTGGTCCGCCTTGATCGACGAGTCAAAGCTCGGGCTGTACACCGGCAGCCACGGCATGCTCATGCTCTTGCCATGTCCGCCGCGTACGGCAGCCATGTCGCTGCGGCCCAGTTCGTTGGTAACGGTCAGGTCTTTGATGTTCAGGGTTTTCATGTCGCTTCTCCTAGAAAGGTCATTTAAGGTTAAGAGCACGTTTGTTTCGCACTCACAGGGATATGAGCAGAATGCGTGCCAGGCCCCGAAATGGGCCCGAACAGGCCTTTTGTTGACGGGCTGTCTTCGTTTCTGGCCTGTGGGACGGTGAATCTGGTGGGTGCGGACCAACAGCGCTTTTTCGATGTTGGATCCGGACAGACAGGCAGACTGCCGGCGAAAAAAATGCCGCCCGGTCTTGCGGACCGGACGGCACTCAAAAGGAACTGAAATATATAAACGGTTTATCTGGTTTTCTTTTCAGGTGTGCTGCGTGCGGTGACACCGGTGCGGAAATCGACGATGCGCGGCGAGGATGCCGACAGGGTGCCCGCTGCCCGTACGCGCGAGCGCAGGCGCGATCCGCCCATGATCGCCTGCATCGCCTTGCGGTCCAGGTCGAGGTTGTCGGACAGATCCTTGATGACGATGGTGCCCATGATGTTCTCCTCAATAATGGGTGCCAGCCCGGCCATCGCGAGGATGGCCGGGCTGGCGCGGATTGACGGGGCGAGGTATCAGAAACGTGGCAGGCTGGCCTCGTTCTTCGCCCACTGCAGCGGACTCAGTTCGATGCTGGGTCCGGTAAAGCCGGCGCCGATCACGCCGTTGTTGTTCAGTACGTTCACGCCGATGTCCTGGAACTGTGCGATCTGCTGGGTCACCGCGACGTTGACATTGATGTTCGGGGCGCCCAGGGTGCCGCCGCGCACGCTGGTCATCGCACGGTGGTCGAGGCGGCGGGCATGCGCGAGATCTTGGATCTGGATGGATGACATGGAAATTCTCCTTTGGTTCGGCGGCGTGGAGGAGCTTCGTCTCCTCCACGCACCTTTTGCTTTTAGCGATAGACAGCCACGTTGTTCTGGCCGTACTGGTCGGTGTTGTTGGTGACGTGGACGCCATCGATGAAGGCCGAGCCGTTGGCGGTCGCGTTCACCACGTCCTGCAGCTGCTGCAGGCTCTGGTCGACCTTGATCGAGGAATTGAAGCTCGGGGTATAGCTCGGCATCGATGCCAGCCCGTACGATTCCTGCTGCATCTTGTAGCCGCCGCGCACACGCGCCATGGCGCCACGGTCCAGTTCGCAGGTCACGGCCAGGTCTTTGATGGTCAGGTTTTTCATGGTAAATCTCCTTAAGATTGGGTTGGTTGGTGAGCCGGTTTCTTCGTGCTCACCCTCCTATCTGCGAGAAGCGTGCCAGCCCAAAAACGCGCACCCAAGCCGGTTTTCGGCCCCAAATGGCGGCCGATTGGCGGTTTTGCCCCAACACTTTTCGATACGCTGTTTGGCCGGTCACAACACCGCGCCTGTGCGGTGAATTCGCGTCCTCCGCCGTGGTCTGAGGATTGACATGGAAAGCCTTGCCGATATCCTGCGCCTGTTCCAGAGCGGCTCCCTCGGGCAGGCCGAGATGTTCGTACGCGTCGATCGCCTGCTGGCGGCCTCGCGCGACAGCGTCTCGAGCCTGCTGAAAACGCTGAACGAGGCGCACCGCCGCTCGCCGCTGCCGGCCGAGGTCTATGGCGAGATCGAGCGCCGTATCGCGCAGGCGATCGAAGCGCGCCAGCGGATCGGCCAGGCCAGCAGTCAACGCAGCAGTCAGCCTGCCGGGGACGAAGACACCTTCGTCCAGACCAATCCGATGCCGTCCACCCAGCCCGGCGGCGGCGATGACCGCACCGGTACGCCGGTTGCGCGCATGAAGGGCGTCGGCGATACCTTGAACGGCCGTTTCGTGCTCGAGGAGTGCATCGGCTTCGGCGGCATGGGCACCGTCTATAAAGCACTCGACCTGCGCAAGCTGGAAGCCTCGGACCGCCATCCCTATATTGCGATCAAGGTGCTGAACGTGCAGTTCCAGGGCCACCCGAAGTCCCTGATCGCCCTGCAGCGCGAGGCCCGCAAGGCGCAGACCCTGGCGCATGCCAATATCGTGCAGGTGTACGACTTCGACCGTGACGGAGCGATGGTCTACGTGACCATGGAATACCTGTCCGGCAAATCGCTCGGCCAGCTGCTGCGTGCGCCGGATTTCCGCGCCCTGCCCTTCGAGGAAGCGATGAAGATCGTGCGCGGCATGGGCAAGGCACTCGATTATGCGCACGAGCGCGGCTTCGTCCATTGCGACTTCAAGCCGGCCAACGTGATTCTGACGGACACCGGCGGCGTCAAGGTCATCGACTTCGGCATTTCGCGGGTATTCCAGAAGGCCGAGGAAGCGCCCGACGTGACCGTGTTCGATCCCGGCAGCCTGGGCGCGCTGACGCCGGCCTACGCCAGCCCGGAGATGCTGGAAAACCGCGAACCCGACCCGCGCGACGATATCTACGCGCTCGGCTGCATCACCTATGAGCTGCTGACCGGCCGCCATCCGTTCAACCGCCTGTCCGCCACCCAGGCGCGTGACGCCGGCCTGCGCCCACAGCGGCCGCATGGCCTCGGCCACCGGCAGTGGCGCGCGCTGCGCTGCGCGCTGGCCTTCCAGCGCGAAGCGCGCACCGCCAGCGTCGGCCAGTTTTTGCAGGACATCGGCGCCCAGGGGACATGGCACCGGCCGCCGGTGCTGATCGGCGTCGGCATCGCGGTGGCCGCCGCCGCCGTGGTGCTGGTGGCGCTGCGCCTGCTGTTCCCGCGGCCGGGGGCCGAGCAGGCGGCGCCGCCAGGGCCCATTGCCGCCGGCACGGCCAGTGCGCCGCCGTCCGCGGCCCAGGTGCCCTCCGCGCCCAGTCTGCCGGCCGTCTCCGCCGCGCTGGCGCAACTGCCGTGCTCGGCGCTGGCGCCGGCGATCAAGGGGAATAAGGTGCGCGTGCAGGGCTACCTGGCGCGCAGCGTCGGCCAGGCGCAGCTGAAGCGCACGCTGGCGGCGCTGCCGGGCGTGGCCGAGGTCGAGCTGGCGCTGCGCGAGGTCGACGAGGACAAGTGCGGGCTGATGCGTGTGCTCGGGCGCTATTGGGTGGCCCATCACATGGCGCAGGGAGAGCTTGCGGCGATACGCCTGAATCCGGGCAGCGGCAAAGGTACTGATCTGAAGGAAGGCGACACGCTGATGGTCGACGTGACCACGCCCAACTATCAGTCCTATGTGGCGGTCGATTATTTCGTCCGCGACGGCAATGTGGTGCACCTGTTGCCGAATTCGGTGGAGCGCGAGACCCTGGCGCCGCCGCGCTACGCGGTCACCGTCGGCAACCTCGGCAACTGGATGATCGGCGCGCCCTTCGGCACCGAGATGCTGGTGCTGGTGGCGGCACCGGTTCCCCTGTTCGCGGGCGTGCGGCCGGATTCGGAAGCCGGACCGGTCTACCTGCGCGCGCTGGACGAGCAGCTCGCGCGTATCGCCAAGTCGCATGGCGCGGGGGCGATCGCCGTCGAGTTCTTGCAGATCACCACGCACGCCAAATGAGCAACAAAAAAACTCATTTGAGCGAACGGGCCACCCGGAACCCGTTCTGCGACTGCCGTACGCTGGCGTCGTATTTGAAACGCGTGGTGGTCAGCATGTAGCTGCCATCCTCGCGCCAGGAGCCGCCGCGGATGACGCGCGACTGGCAGTTGCCGTCGGCCCAGGCGCTGCCGTCGGCGGGGGCGCCCTTGTACGAGCTGTGCCAGCAATCCTGCACCCATTCCCACACGCTGCCGTTCATGTCGAGCAGGCCGAAGGGATTGGCGACGAAGCTGCCCACCGGCGGCGGGGCCTCGGCCTTCCACGGTTCGCCGCAGCCCTTGCAGCTGGCATTCCCGCCCTTCATCTGCTCGCCCCACCAGTAGCGGCTGGTGGTGCCGCCGCGCGCCGCATATTCCCACTCGGCCTCGGTGGGCAGCCGGTAGGGCCGGCGGCTGACCGTGCTCAGCCATTTGAGGTAGAGCTGGGCTTCGTCCCAGCTGACGTCGCGTATCGGCAGGTTCTCGGCCGCGTTCGCTGCCGAGGGCACGCTGGGGCAAACGCTGGCCTTGACGCACTGCGCCCACTGGCCCACCGTGACCTCGACCTTGCCGATGGCGAAGGGCGTGCGCAGCGCCACCTTGTGCGCCGGGCGCTCGCTGGGGTCGCTGCTGTTGCTGCCCATCGTGAACGGCGCCGGGTACAGCGCCACCATCAGCGGGCAGGCGTCGCAATCCTTGACCGTGGCCACGGCGCCTGCCGCGCCTGCGGCAGGTACATCTTCCTGGGCGGCGGTGGCGGCCGCCGGCTGCGCCTTGCCCTGCTGGGGTTTCGCTGCCGCCTTGGCCTGGGCCTGTTCGGCCGGCTTGGTGGCTTGCGCAGGCGGTGGCTGCGCCGGCTGTTGCGTGGGTGCCGGTGCGGCAGCCTGCGGCGCCGCTTTCAGCTGCTGGATGCGGGCTCGCGCCAGCGCCGCGAAGCGCCCCTTCGGATAGGCGTGCAGATAGGCCTCATAGTCGCTGACCTGCTTGCTGTCCTTGACCGAGTTCCAGAATGCCAGCTCGAATTGCTCGGCGCTGTTCTTGGGCACGACGCCGGCCAGCTTAATGTCTGCGGATTGCGCGCGCGCCGGCACCACGGCCGCGCCGGCCAAAGCCGTTACGACCGTCATCGCAGCCAGGACGCACAAGATGGTGATGCGCACGCGAGCTCTCTTAAAGTGGGCAACAAACCGCTTAGACCACCCGGCGCGACGATTGTGCCGGCCACACCTTTGTGCTGCCACAGGGGGCGCAGCGCGGTCTTGCAGGATGCTGCCGGAATGCGAAAAACAATCGTCACCATGTTGAGTGCTGCGCTGCTGGCTTCGCTGCCGGTGCTGGCCCGCAGTCCGGCGCCGCAGAATGCCCAGGTGTATTTCATCTGGCCCAGCGACGGCATGGTCATCCACCACGCCTTCTGGGTGCGCATGGGCTTGCGCAACATGGGTGTCGCGCCCAAGGGCACGGACATCGCCAACACCGGCCACCACCACCTGCTGATCGACGTCGACCTGCCCGAGAACATGAACGAGCCGGTCGCCAGCGACCGCAACCACCTGCACTTCGGCGCCGGCGAAACCGAGGCACGCATCGAGTTGCCGCCCGGCCGCCACACGCTGCAGCTGCTGCTGGCCGACAAGGACCACATTCCGCACGACCCGCCCGTGGTGTCGAAAAAGATCACCGTCACGGTCAAGTGAGCCCGCCATGCGCACCTTATTCGCCGCCGCTGCCATCGTGACTATCCTGGGTGGCGCCTCGGCCGCCACGCCGGCCCCAAGCGGCGCCTATCTGTACATCGGCTGGCCCAACGACGGCCAGGTGGTATCGTCCGGCAAACCGATCCGCGTCTGGTTCGGCCTGCGCAATATGGGCGTGGCGCCGAAAGGGGTGAAGTTCCCGAACACCGGCCACCACCACCTGCTGATCGACACCGATACGCCAGGGCCCGGCGTCGAGATCCCGAACGACCGCCAGCACCTGCACTTCGGCACCGGCGAGACCGAAACCACGATCGAACTGCCGCCCGGCACCCACACGCTGCAGCTGGTGATGGGCGACGAGCAGCACCTCACCTTCGATCCCTCGGTGCAGTCGAAAAAAATCACCATCACGGTCAGATGAGCCGTCAAGTGAACACGAGCGCGAACTGCGGTGCGGCGCCGGTGTCTTATTGGATTCGGTGACGAGGGCGTTGGGAGGGCGCGCATGATGAAGGAAACAGCACCTGACCATGCACAGGCGAGCGGCGGGGTCAGCGCCTATCTCGAGCTGCTCGGCAACCGGGCGGCCAGGCCCCAGCTTTTTCCGCTGCACGACGAAATCGTGATCGGCCGCGAGCGCCAGGATGCCCTGCCATCAAGCCAGTTCGTGTGCATTCCGCTGCACACGATCAGCCGCCGCCATGTACGCATGCGCCGCCGCGGCACCGCCTGGTCGGTCGAAGATTTACACTCGTCGAACGGCACCTTCGTCAACGGCGAACGCCTGCTGCCCGGTTCCTGGCACGCCCTCGAGGACGGCGACGAGCTGGACCTTGCCTCCACCCGCCTGGTGTTCCGTTCGCTGCTGGCGCCCGGCGCGGCCAGTACCCCGACGGTGATCCGGAAAACCCTCGACGCCACCCAGTACGCACCGAGCACGATGTCGACCCCAGCGCCGCAGGAAGCCAGCCGCAGCGAGCTCGAAAAGTCCGTGCTGAAACTGCATGCGATGGCCCAGGTCAGCATCGCGCTGGGCGTGGTCACCGACCGCGAGACGCTCAGCGAGAAGATCATGAACTTCATCTTCGACCTGTTCCCGCTGGCCGAGCGCGCCTTCATCCTGCTGCGCCAGAACGAGCGCGATCCGCCGGTGCCGGTGGCGGCGCGGCGCCGCGACGGCGCCAATGAGGATCCGGGCCAGGCCCGGCTGTCGCACACCATCGTCGACGAAGTGCTGAACAAGAAGCATGCAATCCTGTCGGCGGACACGCTGTCGGACCGCCATTTCGCCTCGCAGGACTCGATCGTCGCGCAGGCGATCCGCAGCGCCATGTGCGCACCGCTGATCGTCGGCAGCGAAGTGCTGGGACTGATCCAGGTCGATTCCTCGTCCGACCCGCATGCCTTCCAGGACGCCGACCTCGAACTGCTGACCGGCGTGTGCGCGGAAACCGCGGTCACTTTGAAAAATTTTCAACTGTACACCGACATCGAGCGCCTGCTGGACGGCTTCGTGCGCGCCTCGGTGCAGGCGATCGAGGAACGCGATCCGGTCACCGCCGGCCACTCCTTCCGCGTGGCCAACTATGCCGAGTCGCTGGCCGTCGCCCTCGGCCGTGCCGACGATCCCATGATCGGCCGCATCGCCTTCAGCAAGGAGCAGCTGCGCGAGATCCGGTATGCAGCGCTGCTGCACGATTTCGGCAAGGTCGGGGTGCGCGAGCACGTGTTGCGGAAGGAGAAAAAGCTGCACCACGCCGACATGCGCCTGCTGGAACAACGCTTCCTGTACGCGCGCGCTTGCATGGAGCGCCAGGCCTACCACACGCTGGCGCAGCGCCATCTGGCAGAGGGCTGGAGCGCGGCGCGCTTCCGCAGCGAGAAAGAGGGCATCGAGGCGCTGCTGGCGGAGGAGACCGCGCGCCTGGACGGCTTCCTGACCACGATCCACAGCGCCAACGAGCCGGCGATTTCGCGCGGCGGCGCACTGCCCGACCTGCGCGACATCGTCCACTATGCCTGCCACGACCCGGACGGCCTCACCCTGCCCCTGCTCGAGGAGCACGAGGTGGCGGCGCTGAGCCTGCCCAAGGGCTGCCTGACCCCGGACGAGCGGCGCCAGATCGAGGAGCACGTGGTCGATTCCTATTCCTTCCTGGTCCTGATCCCGTGGACGCGCGACCTCAGCGGGGTGCCGGCAATCGCCCACGGCCACCACGAAAAGCTCGACGGGTCCGGTTACCCGATGGGCTTGCGCGGACTGCAGATCAGCGTGCAGACGCGCATTTTGACCATCTGCGACATCTGGGACGCGCTGACGGCGGGCGACCGGCCCTACAAGAAGGCGGTGCCGGTCGAGAAGGCAATCGACCTGATGCAGGAAGAGTGCGATGCCGGGCACATCGACGGCAGCCTGTTCCAGGTATTCGTCGAATCCAGGGCGTGGATGGCATGATGATGCGGCGCCTCGTCATCCTGTTCACGGCCTGGCTGCTGGCCGCCTGTGCCGACGTCAGCCAGAAGCCTTACCAGACCCCGGCGACCCCAAGCAAGGCCGCGTGGTCGAATTCCGCCAACCTGCCGCTGTCCAAGGCCGAGCTGATCGCCCCCGACTGGTGGCGCGGCTTCGGCGATCCGACGCTGGACCAGCTGGTCAACCGCGCGATTGCCGGCAACGTCGAGCTGTCGGTGCTGGCGGCGCGCATCGGCGTGGCGGATGCCCAGATTGGCGAGGCCAGGGCCGGCGCCTTGCCGACGCTGGAAGCGGGCGCCGGCGCCAGCTTCGAGAAGAGCACCGGCCAGCCTTTCGCCAAGCAGTTCAACCTCGGTACCCAGACCAACTGGGACATCGATATCTGGGGCAAGGTCGAGAAGGGCGTGCAGGCGCAGAAGGCCGAGTTTTCCGCCACCGAGGCCGACTGGCGCGCCGGCTACCTGAAGCTGGTGGCGGACGTGTCGACGACCTACTTTCAAATCCTGCAGTTCGACGAACAGATCGCCCAGCAGCAGCGCTCGCTGGAGAACAACAAGGCCATCCTGGCCACCTACCAGGCGATGCAGCAGAACGGCCTGATTCCGCAGACGCGGGTGCTGCAGCAGTCGGCCGAGGTCAACCGCCTGAGCACGGACCTGATCGAACTGCAGCGGCTGCGTGCGCTGGCCGGCAACGCGCTGGCCACCTTGATCGGGGTGCCGGCCGGCGACTACCAGGTGCCACCCGGCCGCCTGCAGGAACGCGTGAAAGTGCCGGAGGTGCCGGGCGGGCTGCCCTCGCAGCTGCTGAAACGCCGGCCCGACGTCGTCGCCGCCGAGTACCGGGTGCTGGAAGCCTACGACCTGACCGGGCAGGCCAAGCTGGCGCAGCTGCCGTCGGTCAGCCTGACCGCGCGCGGCGGCACCGCCAGCACGGCCTTGAGCACCCTGCTGAAATCCTTCACCTTCGGCCTGCTCCCCAGCATCAACTTTCCAATCTTCGATCCCGGCGTCAAGGCGCGCATCAAGACCAGCGAGGCGCAGGGCAAGGTGGCCGAGCAGGAGTATCGGCGCATCGTCATGGCCGCCTTCGAGGAAACCGAGAATGCCCTGGTCAGCCTGGAAGCGCACAAGAAGCAGAGCACCGAGCTGCAGCAGCAGGTCGACCAGCTGCAACTGGTTGCCACCACCACCGACGCCCAGCGCAGGGAAGGGGTGGCGTCGCAGCTGGAGGTGTTCGAGACCGAGCGCTCGCTGCTGTCCGCGCAGCTGGCGCAGCTGGCCAACCGGCAGCAGATCCTGTCCGATACCGTGACCTTGTATAAAGCCCTGGGCGGCGGCTGGCCACCGGTCGAGGTGCGGGCGGTGGCACGAGGTGGCGAATAGATGATGGCGCCCGGCGATACACTGGCGATGAACAGGCAGGCCCCGGCAGCGCAGCGCGTCGCGATCGTGCTGGAAGCGCTGACCCATCCCGAGCTCGGCCCGGTCGCCATCGACGACAGCCTGTTCGCCATCGGCCGCACCGAGCAGCCCTTCGCCGGCTATCCACCGGAGATCGTGGGCGACCTGTCGCGCCGCCATGCGCGCATCTTCATCGAGAACGGCGGCGCCTGGCTGGCCGACCTGGACAGCAAGAACGGCACCACCGTCAACGGCAAGCCGGTCAAGGACGCGATCGTGCGCCTGCGCGACGGCGACGAGGTCGATTTCGCGCGCGTGCTGGCCTACCGCGTGCGCCTGCAGGCGGCGGCGCCGGAAGCCAGGCCGCCGGCGCGCCTGGCCAGCCTGAGCCTGATCCCGGAGCGGCCCGAACTCGGGCTGGAGACCATCGTCGTCACCAGCTTCCCCTTCCTGATCAGCAAGGTCGACGACACGTTCGCGCGCTACAAGGACAGGGAGCCGCACCAGGTCGGCTACCTGTCGCGCCGCCATGCGCACATCTTCCTGAAGGGCGGCCAGCCCTGGGTCGAGGACCTGGGCAGCACCAACGGCACTTTCATCGGCGCGGTGCGGCTCGACGAGCATGCGCACGCGCTCGAGGACGGCGACGTGCTGGCCTTCGGCGGCCATCATTTCGTCTACCGTGTCGGGCTGGCGTGGGAACAGCCCGGCGCCCAGGCCGCGCCGGAGCCGACCGTGACCCGTTTCGCCCATCCCGGCGCGCCGGCCGCGCAGTCAGCGCAGTCAGCGCAGGCGGGCGAGGCCGACCACACCACCTTCGTCGCCTCGGCCGGCTCCTTCCTCGACATCTTCTGCGTCGACCGCGCCGCCGCGCAGGAGGACGAAGTCAATCCTGCGGAAGCGCCATCCGCGGCTGCCGCGCCAGATACGGGCAAGCGCCAGGGCAAGGCGGCCCTGATGGCGGCCGGCCTGCTGGATGCGCTGGGCGCCGCCGGCGACGCCCAGCAGGCGAAACTGCGGCGCTGGCTGATGCTGCTGAGCGCACTGGTGTTGATCGGCGCGCTGGCGGTCCGCCTGGCCGGCGCGCCGCAGCGCCGCTTGCAGGCACTGCTCGACAGCGGCGAGGTGGCGGCCGCCAGCGCGTTCGCGCAGGCGCAACTGGCGCGCGACCCGGACAACGCCGAGCTGCGCGCGCTCGGCACCGAAGCCCTGCTACGGTCCGCGCTGCCGCCATGGATGGGGCACCTGAAGGCGCGCCGCTTCGACCGTGCCGCGAAAGAAGCGGCGCAGATGCGGACCCTGGCCCGCAACAATGCGGACGCACTGCCGCTGGTGGCGGAGATTGCGTGGGTCGGTGACGTCGAACAGTTCGTCGCCACGCGCGGCGGCGCCGACGCCCCGGTCCGCAATCCGGCCGATGGGGCGCGCATCCGGCAGATCCTGCGGCAATGGCAGGACGATCAGCAGGCGCACCAGCGCGCATCGAGCACCATCGCCGCGACCGTGCCGGCATTCCGCGACACTTATGCACAGACAGTGAGCGACTTGCGCAAGCTGGCGCTGGTGGGAGGGAACGGTGGCAACGACCAATAAACTGCGGCCGCTGATCGGTTCGCTGGAAGACCACAGCGACGAGGGAATCGGCATCCTCACCGCGGAACCCTGGCGCTACACGCGGCTGGCGATCCAGATCATGGTGGGACTGGTGCTGGCGGGCCTGGCCTGGTCCTTCTTCGGCCGCGCCGACGTCCTGGTGACCGCGCCCGGCGCCCTGGTGCCGGCTTCCGAGGTGCGGCGCCTGTATGCGCCGATCGACGGCGAGCTGGCGAACGTCTATATCGCCGAGGGGCAGCCGGTGCTGAAGGGCGACGTGGTGGCGCGCCTGTACGCGCGTGGGGCGATCGAGGCTGCGCGCAATGCGCTCGAAGCGCGCCTGAAGCTGGAGGACGCCGAACGCGAATGGAAGGAATTCCCGCAGAAGAAAGCCCTGCTGGACCAGCGTGTGGCCGCGCTCAAGGAAGCGATGGACACCGAGGAGAAACAACACCAGCGCCGCCTGGCCGAAGGCACCAGCCAGGTGGCTGCCGGCCAGCGCGCGCAGTCGCTGGAAGCACGCACCAACCTCGAGGACGCGCGCCGCGCCGCCGCCGCCGCGCGCGACGAAGCCGCCAAGTACGAGCGCCTGTTCGCGCTGCCGGGCGGCGGCGGCGTCTCGCAGCTGCAGGTCGAGGGCAAGAAGAATGCGCTGCAGGCCGCCGAGAACGCGGTGCGGGTGGCGGAATCGCGGGTCAATGAGCTGGGCGCGCGCCAGAGCCTGGAAACCACCCAGGCGCGTTCGCAGCTGGAGACCAGCGGCCAGCAGCTGGCCAGCCTGCGCCTGCAGTACGAGGCGGCCACGCGCGAAGCAACGAATGTCGAGGAAAAGCTGCGGCTGCAGGTGCAGACGGCGCGGCTGGTGGCCGACGCGGCTTCGCGCATCCAGTTCGAGAACATCGACAAGGACAATTTTTTGCGCATCCTGGCGCCGGTGGATGGCGTGATCACGGAAGTGACCTCGACCCAGCCGGGCGACAAGATCCAGGCGAATACCCCGCTGGGCGGCATCGCGCCGAAGAACACGCGGCCGATCCTGAAAATCGAGATCGCCGAGCAGGACCGCGCCTTCCTGCGCGAGGGACTGCCGGTGCAGCTGAAGTTCAACGCCTTTCCCTACCAGCGCTACGGGATCATCGGCGGCACCTTGCAGTTCATCTCGCCGGCCACCAAGCCGTCCAGCCAGACCAAGCAGCCGGTGTACGAAGGCCGCATCACGCTCGACCGTGACCACTACATGGTGGGCGATACCGCGTATCCGCTGCGCTATGGCATGACGGCGGCGGCGGAGATCGTGGTGCGAAAACGACGCTTGATCGATATGGCGCTGGACCCTTTTAGACAGATCGGCGGGTGAGCGATGGGTATGGTAGTGGCACTAGGGCAAGATTTTTCTGGCAGAGAGCGGCATGTTATGCGAGACTCGTCATCTCGCTTCAACACCACGTATTCCGCGCAGACGGCTTCTGCCCACCGACCATGGATCTCACCCCAGAGCTCGACGACAGCGTCGCCACCCCGGCAGAACAGTTCAGGCATTACCGCTTGGGACGGCATCTGGGCGCGGGCGGTTTTGGCGAGGTGCGCGAAGCCTGGGACGACACCTTGCGGCGGCGCGTCGCGATCAAGCGGCTCAAGGCCGCCGGCCTGCCTGGCCATCCGGGCAGCCTGCTGCAGGAGGCGCGGCTGGCGGCTTCGCTGGACCATCCCGCCTTCGTGAAGATCTATTCGATCGAGGAAGACGGCGCCGGCCACGCGATCGTGATGGAGCTGATTCCCGGTATCACCCTGCGCGAGCTGATCGCCCAGGGACCGGTCGACCCGGCACGCGTGTTCGACCTCGTCGGCCAGGCGGCGGCGGCCATGCAGGCAGCCCACGCCCGAGGACTCATCCACGGCGACCTGAAACCCTCGAACCTGATGGTCGACGAAGCCGGCAAGCTGCGCATCCTCGACCTCGGCCTGGCCTTCCACGACGATGCCCAGGCGACCACCTCGGTCATGCAGCTCGAACAGCAAGGCACGATCGCCTACATGGCGCCGGAATGCCTGCTCGGTAAACCGGCCAGCCGCCAGTCCGACGTCTACGCGCTGGGCGTGATGTTCTACGAGATGGTCTGCGGCGAGCGGCCGTTTGCGAACCTGTCCGGCCTGGCGCTGGCGGCGGCGCAGATGCAATCGAGTTCGGCGACCTGGGTATTTCCCGCCTCGACGCCGACGCCATTGGTCGCGCTGATCCGGGCGATGACGGCCCGCCAGCCGGAGCAGCGCCTGGCGAGCATGGAAGAAGTCTGCACCGGCCTGGCGGCTTGCCGCGACGGCAGGCCGCTTGCGCCGAACCCCACCCCTGCGCCGGCCGCCGCTGCCCGACCCGCTTTTCGTCATGCGCCCCTGCTGCGCCGGCTCCGGTCGCGCAAGGTCTGGCTGGGCGCTGGGCTGGTCCTGACGCTGGGCCTGGGCGGCGTGCTGGCCATCGACCAGATGCGCACGGCGGACCCAGTCTTTTCGCGTTCGGCGACCATTTCCCGCGCCCTGCATTCCCTCGAATCCTTCGACCAGACCGAGAAGCTGGAAGCGGCGCGCGCCGATTTCACGGCGCTGCTGGCCAGGGATCCGAACAATGCCGCCGCGGTGGCCGGCATGTCGCTGGTCGACAGTTTCCGCTACGCCGGCGACACCCAGGACGAAACCTGGCTGAAGCGCGCGGATGCGGCGGCCCAGCAAGCGATGCGGCTGGAACCGACCTTGGCCCTCAGCCATGTGGCCCAGGCCTGGGTGCTGTACAACCATGGCAAGCGCGAACAGGCGCTGGCGGCGGCGGAGAAGGCGCTCGCCCTGGAGCCGGACAATTTGTTTGCTGCGCTCGGCAAGAGTGACTGCCTGATCAAGCTGCGCCGCTACGACGAGGCCAGGGCCTGGGGTGAAGCCATGCTGCGCCGCCATCCTGGCCAGCACGTCTTTGCCGATGCGCTTGGTATCGTGCATCACCAGCAAGGCCATTACAAGGAGGCCGAGCAGGCCTTCCGCCTCAGTATCCAGCTGCAGCCCGATTCCAGCAATGCCTATGCCAACCTGAACGAGGCGCTTTTGCGCCAGGGCCGTGGCGACGAAGCCCTGCAAGTGGTCCAGCAGGGTTTGCGGGTCCGGCCGAACGCTATCCTGTACAGCAACCTGGGCAATGCGCTGTTCCAGCGCGGTGACTACGTGGGCGCGGCCAGCGCCTTCGAGCGCGCCGTGACGCCGCCAGCGGGTAGTCCGAACAAGTATCTCGGTTGGGCCAACCTGGGCGACACCCTGCTGTGGATCCCCGGCCGCGAAGCGGAGGCGCGTAACGCCTATGCCAAGGCCGTGGCGTTGCTGGCGCCGCGGCTGGCACGCATGCCGGACGATGTGACCATGGTGTCGCGCATGGGCCTGTACGCAGCCCGCAGTGGCGACGGCACCGGCGCCATGGCCATGGCGGCCAAGGCGCTGGCGCTGGCGCCGAAGAGTCCCGACGTGCATTTCCGCGCCGCCCTGGCCTATGAATTGCTTCATCACCGGGAGCTGGCGCTCGATGCGCTGGCCCAGGCGGAGCGGCTCGGCTATCCGGCCAGCGCCATCGCGGCCGAACCGGATTTCGTCGCGCTGCGCCGCGACCCGCGTTACCAACCTACTAAAACAAAGGGAACCCTGAAGTGACTCCGAATAGTTATTACCTGAAGGTGAGTTTCGACATTTGCCAGGAAAGCCAAAGGCTCGACTGGACCTTCCTGGACTCGGAACACCAGCCGGTCAAGCCGGCGACCGGCCTGGAAACCGGCCAGTTCGTGTTCGACGACCACGACGCCATGCGCCTGAACGTCGTGGCCAACAGCTACCAGGAAAAGCTGAAGTCCGTGCACATCATCGACTGTCACCTGATCCATCGCCCGGTGATGTTCTCGAAGCGTGGCAACCCCGGGAATCTGGCCGGCACCTACCCGTATCCCTCGCCCTTCTTCAATCCGGACACCATGGTGAATGGCCAGGGCGCCACCTTCAGCTTCGGCCAGGGCCAGGCCACCGGCACGCCGGCGCAGATGAGCTGGGATTCCGACGCCGCTTTGGTCATCCGTAACCGGGGACGCTGGGAGATCTCCTTCGTCATGACCGTGGCGATCGAGACGGCGAAAGGCCTCGAATACCGCGTGTTCTCTTTCGATCCGGAAGGCCAGGTCACGACCGGCTCCGTTCCGGACTGATCCCGTCCCGGCGTCAGCCAAGCAGGCCAAGCCCACGTAAGTGCCGGCGCAAGGCCTCGGCCGGCGTCAGCAGAAGCGCGGCGCAGCGTTCGACGTCGCCGCCGCTTTTCTGCAGGCCCGCCGCCAGTTCGTCCGCGCCGATGTCCTCGGCGTGGCGGATGGCCGGATGGGCCTCGATCAGCTTGTACATCGACGGCCGCGAAATCCCGAGTTCGCCGGCCGCGCCCTGGATGCGCCAGCCGTTGTTGTGCAGCGCCGCCAGGATTTCGTCTTCATCGAATTCGTCCAGCGCGCGCCGTTTTCCCGGCACGGCAGCCGCTGACGACGCCACCGGTGCCGATGCTGCGCGCCGCACCTTCACGAATGCCTCGAACACCGGTTCCTGCCCGGCCTGCCATTCCAGCAGGGCACGGCCCAGCACGTGCGCCAACTGGCGCACATTGCCCGGCCAATCGTAGTTGGTGCAGGCGCTGACGAAGGCGAAGGGCAGCGGTGCGGCCAGGCCGCCGGTCTCGCGCGCCTGTTCCAGGTAATGCACCAGCAGTACGCCGATATCCTCGCGCCGCGCGCGCAGGGGCGGCAGCACGATCACGAAGCGCTCCAGCCTGCGCAGCAGGGCCTGGTTGAAGTCTTGGCTTGTTAAATCCTGGTCGGTGGCGGCGATCACGCGCGCGCTGCTGCGCCGGTCGGTCTCGGCGCCGAGCGCGCGGTACTGGCCGGTCTCCAGAACCCGCAGCAGCATCGGCTGGACGTTGGCCGGCGTGTTGCCGATTTCGTCGAGGAAGAGCGTGGCGCCGTCGGCTTCGGCAAACAGGCCGCCGCGCGCCGACTGCGCCCCGGTATAGGCACCGCGCGCGGCGCCGAACAGCTCGGCGGCCGCCAGTCCCTCGTTCATTACCGCCATGTTCACGGCGACGAAGGGGGCAGAAGCACGCCGGCCGAGGGCGTGGATGGCGCGCGCCGCGACTTCCTTGCCGGTGCCGGTTTCGCCCAGCAGCAGCACTGGCATCTCGGTCGAAGCCACGGCGCGGATCAGTTCCCGCACCTTGATCGCGCCGCTGCTCACGCCCAGCAGGCCCGGGACCGGATTGTCGCGCGGCAGCCGGTCGGTCCAGTGGATGCACAGCAGGATCGCCCGCCCCAGCCCCAGCACCACGCCGTTCTCCAGCTGGGCGGCGTCGAGTACCACCGGCTGGCGGATCTCGACGCCATTGACTTCGACCGCCATGCGGCTGTCCGGCGGCGTCAGCGACAGCCCGCCGCCCGACTCGCGCGCGATGCGCACCGGCAGGCGCGACACGCCGCCGTGCCCGAGCCCCAGGCCGTCCTCGCCCTGCCGCGAGAACAGGGGCAAAAAGCGGCTCAGTTCGACCACGCCACGGGCGTCCGGCTCCAGGTATTGGGTGCCGATCCGGCTGGCGTCGGGATGCCAGAGCACGGTCAGCGCCAGGATCGGCGGACCGGCGCTGGAGGCGCCAGGAAGGGGCGAGGTCAGGGTGTTATCCGCGTCGTACATCCAGTTGTCGTCATTCCGGGGTGTAAAAAAGCAATGTAAAGCGCGGCTGTTGGCATGTCAATTTACACGGGCTGCTTGCCGCACTGCGCCAATTTCTCTAGTGAAACAGGTTTTTCCCGCCATGGCACGCGAATTGCAAACAGATGAGCCGCAGGTGCTGTGCAGCGCCAATCATCAGGAGAACACACAATGGGATCGATGTCTTGCAACTTCGTCGCGCGCGACACCGGTTGCGATCCCGGGACCCCAGCCATGCACAACCAGGAAAAATTTGAAGCCCGGCAAACCGATACCGGCAGCGCGCTGCTGTTTTCCATTGGCGCCGACAAAGTGCTGTGCCTGACCAGGGAAGTGCCTGCCTTCGGCTGGCAGCGGACGGACCTGAGCAGCGCCCAAATCCGGCGCGACATGCCGCATGGACGTTGCACGAACTTTGCCAGCGCGCGCTCGGTGCCCGTTGCCGGCCAGCCTGGCCTCATTCACCTGGCGATGGTCGTCAACGATGGCCATAACGACCATCTCTACCTGAGCCTGTCGAACCCGGCCTCGGACACGGCCTGGAGCGCGGCGCCGGTGTGGACTGCCTGTCCCTTCAATGCAGGTAGCGTGCCCGCGCGGCTGGCGATCGCGGGCGTCCAGATCGGCGAGGCGAATGACGGTCTTTTCATCGTCGTCGACATCGCCGGCCATGCCGGCAGCGCCGCGCAGCTGCGCTCGCGCTATGTCATCGATGCCGCTCAAGCCGGCCAGCCGCGCTGGGCTCCTCACAATGTGCCGGTCGATGCCGCGGCGGCCATCTACGCGTCCTGCCTCGGCCGCAGCCGCGGCGGCTGGGACGTGGACGGCCTGTACCTGGCCGCCAGGGTGGGGGACAAGCCGCAACTGATCTACGCGCCGCTCTACCATCCTTTCAGCCCGTCGATGCCGGCCATGCCGCGGCGCCTGGCGCTGCCGGACGATCTCGCCGCCGGCACGATCGCCGCCTGCCGCAATGCCGACAACACCGCCAGCCTGTTTGCCACCGCCGCCGGCGCACTGTATTTCTTTTCCGCGGCCAACCAGTTCGACGGCGCCCAGGCTTTACAGCTGGTCGCCGATCCCCTGTTCGAGGACATGCGCACCCTGTTCGCCTTTGCCGCCGGCGGGCGCTTCACGGTCTGGGGATTGAATGGCGCCGGACAGGTCGTCACCACCAGCGCCGACCAGGTCTATGCGGCCGAGCCGGCGTGCTGGCGCCGTCCGCGCGTGGTCCTGTCCGGGGCGGACGCCATGTCGCCCTGCCTGGACCGCGCGCAGTCGGCCGGCAGCTTTTTCGCGAAGACGGCAAACCGCATGGTCAGGGTCGCCCGATCGCCCGTGGCCGATGCCTGGACTGTCATCGAGATGGCAGCACTTTAAGTAAGCCTCCTAGGAAAACCGGAAGCGCAAGGTATAGGGATCCAGCGTCCCCGGCAGCCGCGCCGGATCCAGCCGCCGGCCCGGCGCCAGCGCCGGCGCGCCGGCTTCCAGCAGGGCGGCCAGCATGCTACTCCCCAGCATCAGCATCAGGTTGCGCCCCGGGCAGGCGACCGGCCCTGCGCTGAAGGGGATCAGCGGCCAGTCGCCGTGGCCATCTTCCCGCAGCCACAGCTCCGGCGCAAAGCGGTCTGCATACGGCAGGCGCTCGTCGTCGCGGTGGAAGAAGGGAGCGTAGACCAGCACGCCGGTCTCTGCGGGCATGCTGCCGTGCTCCCAGTGCGTGTCGCGGGTCGTCTGGCGCAGCACCATCGGCGTGGTCGGCCACAGGCGCACCGCTTCCAGCAGCGTCGCGCGGAGGAAGGGGCGCTGCTTGCCGGGATCGGCGATGTCCTCGCGGGCGCGCGCCAGGTGCTCGGGGGACGCGGCCAGCAGGGCCAGCGCACGGAAGGTGGCCATGCCGGCGGCATCGAAGGCGAACAGCCATTGCGGCACCTGCTGGACCGGTTCGGTATCGGGCTTTTTCGGGATGGACGCCATCAGGCCGGCCAGGCTGCCGGGTTCCGCTTCACTCAGGTACATCCGGATGCGCGTGAAAAAGCGTGCCTGCGCCTCCCTGTCCTGCGGGTGGAAGACGGCCCAGTTGGCGGCCTGGCGCAGGTGCACGGTCAGGTCGTTCAGTTCCTGGTCGTCACCGGCGGTGTCGCCGAATACGACGCGCCGCACCAGCCGGTACCAGCCCTGGGCATAGGCATCCCAGTCGAGCGCTCCGCGCGCGCGGGCCAGGGCCAGCATCCGTTGCGCTTCCTGCCCGACCTTCGCCGCGAAGCTGTCCGCCAGCCGGTGCACCGCGCGATGGTGGTCGAGCGCTTCCTCGTTGAAGCGGCGCCGCTCGGCGCGGACCAAGCCTTCGGAAACCAGCACGCCCTTCGGTTCGAAGTGCGAGAGCGCGGCCCGCTTTTCGCTGCTGGCGGCGGAAAACGGGTCCGGCGACTCGTCCAGCACGCGGTGCACGTGCTCGGGCGCCAGCAGCACGGCTTGTTTGCGAATTGGCAGGCGCAGCATCAGCGGGCCCTGGCCATATTTATTGCGCAGCTTTTGCATGCGGCGCACGGCGCGCCGGTCCAGTTCCAGGCGCTCCGCCAGCGCCACCGCCGCGGGCCGGCGGATGATCGCGCCCTTGGCGACGTTCGGGGCGAACACGTCGAGCGCGAGGGCGAGCGTGTCGAGGACGCTGGCCCTGGGCAGGGCGCCCTTGGTGGCCGGGGTCGAACGCGTGAGTGCTTTTCCTGCCGCCAGGCCGGCGCCGAATGCGCCGAGCACGCCGGCAGCCAGCCAGAGATTTTCGTTCCGTTTGTTCATGGCGATCCTGTCGCTTGCATTCTTACGGAACACTCTACGTGAAGCCTCGAACCGGGCGCGCTCTGTTATAGTTTCCCCATGCAAGCCGCCTCCCTGCCCGCCAACGAAGCCGAACGCCTGGCCGCGCTCTACGCGCTGCTGATCCTCGATACCCCGCCCGACCAGCGTTTCGACAAGATCGTCGAGTTCGCCGCCAGCGAATTCGAGGTGCCGATCGCCCTGCTTACCCTGGTCGACCGCGAACGCCAGTGGTTCAAGGCCAGGGTCGGCCTGGCGGTCTGCGAAACCGGGCGCGATATTTCCTTCTGCGGGCATGCGATCCTGGCGCAGGACATCATGGTCGTCCCCGACGCGCTGGAAGACCCGCGCTTCGCCGACAATCCCCTCGTCACCGGTGAACCGGGCATCCGCTTCTATGCCGGCGCGCCCTTGACCCTGCCGTCCGGCGCCGCACTGGGCACCCTGTGCCTGATCGACCGCCGCCCGCGTACCCTGGATGCGATGGAGCTCGGCATCCTGTCGACCCTGCGCGACCTGGCGGTGCTGGAACTGAGCGGGCGGGAGGCAGCGAAGGAGGATGCCGATGCCTGACAGCGCCCTGCACATGCTGCTGGTGGAACCGGAAACCCTGCTGCGCCGGACCGTGTCGCTGACCGCGCGTAGCCTCGGCCTCGGCCAGGTGCATGAAGCGGCCAGCATCGAGGCCGCGCGCCGCCTGCTGGAGCAGCGCGGCTTCGATGGCGCCGTGATCGCCGTGGATTGCGTCGAACACGAGGGCCAGCGCCGCTACGACATGACCCTGGTCGAACAGGTGCGCCAGGGCCTGACCCTCAGCGCCGCCGAGATGCCGATCGCGATCATGGCCGAGCAGGCCACGCCCGAGCTGGTGAAGGAGCTGCAAGGCCGCCACATCAGCCGCCTGATCCTGAAACCCTTCCGCGCCAAGGTCTTGCTGGAGGCGATTGCCGACTTTTCCGGCAAGCGGCCGCACTAGGCCCGCTACTGCCCGCGGACGATCTTCCAGATCCCGCTGGTGCCCACCACATACAGCTCGCCCTGCCCATCGCGGCCGAAGGACACGACCTGGCCGACCTTGTTGACGTTCCACTCGCGCTGTTCGGTCGGGTTCCGGTCGGCGGCCAGGAAGCTGCGCAGGAAGCCGGCGCAGTAATCGGAATAGAAATAGCGTCCGGCCAGTTCCGGGATCGCCGAGCCGCGGTACACATAGCCGCCGGTGATCGAGCACGGATTGCCGGCGTCCGCGTGGCTGTAGTCGAGCACCGGCAAAACGAGGCCGCTGCGGTCGCAGGTCTGGGCGTTATAACAGGCGCTGCCTTCCATCCGGTTCCAGCCGTAGTTCAGGCCACCCTGGTTTGCCGCTTCCAGGTCGATTTCCTCGCGCTGGGCCTGGCCGACGTCGGCGATGTAGAGCTTGTCGCCGTCGAAGGCGAAGCGCCAGGGGTTGCGCAGGCCATAGGCCCAGATCTCGGGGCGGGCGTTCGTCTGGCTGCGGTAGGGATTGGTGGCCGGGATGGTGTAGGGCAGGGCCGCGCTGGCGCTGGCCACGTCCAGGCGCAGCAGCTTGCCGAGCAGGGAATCGAGATTCTGCGCATTGCCGTTCGGGTCGCCGGCCGAGCCGCCGTCGCCGGTGCCGAGGTAGAGGTAGCCGTCCGGGCCGAAGGCCAGCAGGCCGCCGAAATGGTTGGTAAAGGTCGGGTGCGGGATCCGCAGGATGGTGATGCCGGACGCGGCATCCGCCCGGTTGGGATCGCCGGAGACCGTGTAGCGCTCGACCACGATGTCGTGATTCGCATTCGTCCGGTAGACGTAGAAGCGGCCATTGCTCGCGTAGCCGGGATCGAAGGCCATCGACAGCAGCCCGCCTTCGCCGGTGACGTCGGTGAGGGACCGGATGTCGAGGAAGGGCTGCGAAAGTAGTGCGCCGCCCTGCATGAGCAGGATGCGGCCGGCGCGTTCGACGATGAACTGGCGGGCGTCGCCCGGCGGCGCGGCCAGGAAGGTGGGACTGGACAGGTTGGCCGCGAAGGGCGCCAGCGCCAGCGTGAGCGCGGTGGGCGTCGGTGTCGGTGCGGGCGGCTGCACGACCGGCGCACCGGCGCTGGGAGGCATACCGGCACCGCCGCCACCGCCGCCGCAGGCAGCGAGGCACAGGGACAAGGGCAAACACATGGACCTGGACAGCATGTCAGCCTCCGCAGCGGTCGCCAGACGCGTGTTGCCGCAGCATGCTCCAGGCCGGCGCCCGGCGGCGCGCGATTGGCCGGGAAAACGAAAAAGTGGAATCCGCCTCAAAAGCGGTGCATAATATTGAGCTTGTCTTCTGTCTTATATAAGACTTGTAAAAAGCTCCTCGCATCCGGTTAGATCGGTTAGGATCACCGCTTGAACAGCGGGCGCAGACCCGCGAGCCCAGACAGACGATGTCTTTTTAGTATTAGTATTCCACACCCTTCGCGAACACCGAGGAAAAAGCGTATGAGCAGCGATTCGACCATCATCTACACCCTTACCGACGAGGCGCCACTGCTGGCCACTCACGCCTTCCTGCCCGTCGTCAGCACCTTCACCAAGCCTGCCGGCATCACGATCCAGGAAAGCGACATTTCGGTCGCTGCCCGTATCCTGGCCCAGTTCCCCGAGCGCCTGACGCCGGAACAGCGCGTGCCGGATGCCCTGGCCGAGCTGGGCAAGAAGACCCTGGAAGCCGATGCCAACATCATCAAGCTGCCGAATATCAGCGCCTCCGTCGGCCAGCTGACCGCCGCGATCAAGGAACTGCAGGGCAAGGGCTACAACCTGCCCGACTACCCGGCCGATCCGAAGACCGACGAAGAAAAAGAGATCAAGGCCCGCTACGGCAAGTGCGTCGGCTCGTCCGTGAACCCGGTCCTGCGCGAAGGTAACTCCGACCGCCGCGCACCGAAGGCCGTCAAGGAATACGCCCGCAAGAACCCGCACTCGATGGGCGAATGGTCGCAGGCATCGCGCACCCACGTGTCGCACATGACCCACGGCGACTTCTACCACGGCGAAAAGTCGATGACGCTCAACGGCGCCCGCGACGTCAAGATGGAACTGCTGACCAAGAGCGGCCAGAGCATCGTGCTGAAGCAGAAGGTGGCGCTGCAGGACGGCGAGATCATCGATTCGATGTTCATGAGCCGCAAGGCGCTGCTGGACTTCTACGAAAAGCAGATCGAAGACGCCAAGAACACCGGCGTGCTGTTCTCGCTGCACGTGAAGGCGACCATGATGAAGGTCTCGCACCCGATCGTGTTCGGCCACTGCGTCCGTACCTTCTACAAGGAAGCCTTCGAAAAGCACGGCGCCCTGTTCGACAGCCTGGGCGTGAACGTCAACAACGGCATGGCCGACCTGTACAACAAGATCGCCACCCTGCCGGATTCTCAGCGCGAAGAGATCATCCGCGACATCCACGCCTGCCAGGAACACCGTCCGGCGCTGGCCATGGTCGACTCGGCCAAGGGCATCACCAACTTCCACTCGCCGAACGACGTGATCGTCGACGCGTCGATGCCGGCCATGATCCGCGCCGGCGGCAAGATGTACGGCGCCGATGGCCGCCTGAAGGAAGTCAAGGCCGTCATTCCGGAATCGACCTTCGCCCGTATCTACCAGGAGATCATCAACTTCTGCAAATGGCACGGCGCCTTCGATCCGAAAACCATGGGCACCGTCCCGAACGTTGGCCTGATGGCACAGCAGGCCGAGGAATACGGCTCGCACGACAAGACCTTCGAGATCCCGGAAGACGGCGTCGCCAACATCACCGACCTCGCCACCGGCGAAGTGCTGATGTCGCAGAACGTCGAGAAGGGCGATATCTGGCGCATGTGCCAGGTGAAGGACGCTCCGATCCGCGACTGGGTCAAGCTGGCCGTCACCCGCGCCCGCAACTCCGGCATGCCGGCTGTGTTCTGGCTGGATCCGTACCGTCCGCACGAGAATGAACTGATCAAGAAGGTCAAGACCTACCTGAAGGATCACGACACCACCGGCCTGGACATCCAGATCATGTCGCAGGTGCGCGCGATGCGTTACACCCTGGAGCGCGTGGCCCGCGGCCTGGACACCATCTCGGTGACCGGCAACATCCTGCGCGACTACCTGACCGACCTGTTCCCGATCCTGGAACTGGGCACCAGCGCCAAGATGCTGTCGATCGTTCCGCTGATGGCGGGCGGCGGCATGTACGAAACCGGCGCCGGCGGCTCGGCACCGAAGCACGTGCAGCAGCTGACCGAAGAAAACCACCTGCGCTGGGATTCGCTGGGCGAGTTCCTGGCACTGGCCGTGAGCCTGGAAGACATGGGCATCAAGACCGGTTCCAACAAAGCCAAGGTGCTGGCCAAGACCCTGGACGCCGCCACCGGCAAGCTGCTGGACAACCGCAAGTCGCCGTCGCCGAAGACCGGTGAACTCGACAACCGCGGCAGCCAGTTCTACCTGTCGATGTACTGGGCCCAGGAACTGGCAGCGCAGAGCGAGGACGCCGAACTGGCAGCCTACTTCGCGCCGCTGGCCAAGACCCTGGCCGAGAACGAGCAGAAGATCGTGGCCGAGCTGCTGGAAATCCAGGGCAAGGCAGTCGACATCGGTGGCTACTACCAGCCGGACAACGCCAAGGTGAAAGCCGTGATGCGTCCGAGCGCGACCTTCAATCAGGCGCTGGCTTCGCTGGCCTGATAGGCGTCATATGAAAAAAGCCAGTCCGCAGTGGACTGGCTTTTTTTTTGCACGTCCGGATCAGTAGCTGGTCAGCGCCTTACCGAACTTGATCAGCCACAGCCGGCTGGGACGCTCGCGGTCCTCGCCGCGCGCCACCCGGATCGTGTTCCCGGCCGTGCACCCGGCGTTGTTGCTGGTGATGATCGCGCCATTCGCATCGATATTGCACTTGGTGACATCGGCATCGGCCACCGCCACGCCGTCCGGCGTGAACACCTTGGTCTTCAAGCCGAAGTCGTTGTCGTTGGCGAGCGACAGGGTGTTGGCGTCGACGATGGTCAGGCCCTCGGCCTTCTCCGCCAACCAGCCGATCGCGTTCAGATCAAGCAGCTGGGTTTTCTTCAGCGCGACGACCTTGCTCCAGTCTGCGCCGTTGACGGGCGCGCCCGCCATCGAACTCTTTTCCAGGTCCGAGGTGTCGGCATTGAAGCCGCTTGCGCCGATGTCGGTGGCGTTGCCGATCTCGACCAGCATCAGCTTGTTGAAGACTTTGCCCTTCGGGTCCGCGCCCTGTTCGATCACGATGAACTTGCCGTTCCCCAGTGCCACCATGTCGCCCAGCTTGGCGTTGCCGGTGCGGCCGTCCTGGTAGTCGGCGGCGGCGATCGGATACGCAAACATGCGGGTGGTGGCGCCGGTGTTCGGATCGAATTCGATCCAGCGTGTGAAGCGGGCGAAGCGCTCGACCTGCTCGTTCTTGCCGGTCACCGCATACGGCGCGCTGCCGTCGGTCAGCGGACTTTGCAGGAAGGCGTGCAGGCGGTCGGTGACGGTATCCAGGGCCATGCCTTCGATGCCGCGGTTGGCGCGGCGCTTGGCGAAGATCTTCGGCAGGCCAGTGCCGGCCGCGTACTTCGCCTGGATCACGCCGGTGGCCGGGTCGAGCTTGACGATGAAAGGACCATATTCGTCGGCGATCCACAGCGCGTTGCGTTTCTTGTCGAGGACGATGGCTTCGCTGTCGATGCCGTTCGCGTTGAACACCGCCTTGCCGTTCGGGTCGAACTTCATCGCGTCCATGACCGGGATCTCGGCCGAGTTGCCCAGGCTACCTTCCGGGATCGGCAGGCCGGTGCTGTTGGCGGTGGCGCTGGCCTTGATCGGCATGACCGAGCTGAGGATGGCGCCGTTCTTGCCGACCGTGATCACGCCGATCGAGGGCGTGAAGCTGGGCGAGGGGAAGATCTTGCTGCCGGTGGTGCCGCTGCCGTTCAGCGACGGGACGTTGGGGCCGTCGCCGTTCGGGCCGCGGTCGGTCAGGCCGTAGAATTCCAGGTCGCCATTCGCATTGGTGCCCTTGAAGGCGAGCGAAGAGCCGTAGGACGGCAGGAAGCCGAGCGGGAAGTCCTGCTTCACCAGCGCATTGCTGCCTTCATAGGGAATATAGAACTTGCTGTCGGCCTGCATCTGGTAGCGGGTAACGCTGACCTCGACCGCGCCTTGCGTGAACTTGCCGGCCACCGGCGTGCCGAGCTTCGAGGCCAGGGTATCGGCGAAGTGCTCGTCGGCCAGCTGGCGGCGGTCGGCATCGACGCTGCGCGCCGCATACTTGCTGCCGGCGGCCTGCAGCACGCTCGCCAGGGCCGTGTTGAAGCTGTCGGCGGTGGCGCCGAAGTCGAGGGTCTTGCCGGCCAGCGCAGTCTTCACATCGGCGGCGATTTTGATGCCGTTCGACGGATCGCTGTCCTCGTCCAGCAACTGCAGCGCGAGCAGGCGATTCGCCACTTTCACATCCTTGGCGTCGGTGGCGCCGGCCAGCTGCAGCGGCGTGACGGTAGCCGCACAGGCGGCGCTGCCGAGGGCGATGCCGCCCAGGCTGAAGCTGACGGTATCGCCCTGGAAGCAGGTGAATTCGCCCTTGGCCGTGGTGCTGGCCTTGGCGGCCGTGCCGGCGGCATACTCGAGGCCTTCGACGGCGGCGTCGTAGAACACGCCGGTGATCTGGGTCTTGGCAGGAGTGGCAGGTGCGGTGACGACCGGCGCATCGTCGCTGCCGCCACAGGCAGCGAGCAGGACGGCCAGGCAAAGCGGCGACATGCGGGGCGAAACGCGTGGGAGCGACATGGTGACCTCGGTAGATGAAAACCGCCAGTCTAGAAAGCGTCGATGACAGCCTCATGACAAAAAAGCAAAGGCCTGTGCTAGGCTAAGCGCTACCGTATCCACCTTGACGAGGCCAGCTTGATCATTTCCCGACTCGCCACCGCAGCCACGCTCGCGCTGCTCTCCCTCACCGCCCAGGCCCAGCAGGCTAGGCCATTCAAAACCCAGGTCGCCACCCGCGTCGACGCCATGTACCCCTGGCTGGACGGCATCTACAAGGACCTGCACGCCCATCCCGAGATCGCCTTCCAGGAAGTGCGCACCGCCGGCAAGCTGGCGGCGGAGATGCGACAACTCGGCTTCGAGGTGACGGAAAAGGTCGGCAAGACCGGCATCGTGGCCGTGCTGCGCAATGGCGCCGGGCCGACGGTGCTGGTGCGGACCGAGCTCGATGGCCTGCCGATGGAGGAGAAGACCGGCCTGCCCTATGCCAGCCGCGGCGCCGCCACCCATAGCTGCGGGCACGACGTGCACATGGCCAGCTGGCTGGGTGCGGCGCGCACGCTGGTCGAGCTGAAATCGCAGTGGAAGGGCACCCTGGTCTTCATCGGCCAGCCGGCCGAGGAGACGGTGTCAGGCGCCAAAGCCATGCTGGACGACGGCCTGTTCACGCGCTTCCCGAAGCCCGACTACGCCTTCGCCTTGCACTCCTGGCCGCTGGCCTATGGCGCGGTCGGCTTCAACGACGGTGCGGTGTCGTCGAACTCGGACGCAATCGAGATCGTCTTCAAAGGCCGCGGCGGCCACGGTTCCGCGCCGGACAAGGCCCTCGACCCGATCGCCATCGCGGCGCGTTTCGTGACCGACGTGCAGACCGTGATCAGCCGCGAGAAGGATCCGAAGGAATTCGGCGTGGTGACGATCGGCGCCATCCACGGCGGCACGGTCGGGAACATCATCCCGGATACCGTGCAGGTGCGCGGCACCATCCGTTCCTACAGCCCGGACGTGCGGGCCAAGCTGCTGGACGGCGTGCGCCGCGTGGCGAATGCCTCGGCGGCGATGGCCGGCGCGCCCGCTCCCGACGTCCAGCTGGTCCAGGGCGGCGCGGCCATCGTCAACAACGAGGAACTGGTGCGCAAGACGGAAGCGGTGTTCCGCGATGCCTTCGGCGCCGCCAACGCCCAGCGCATGCCGGCGATGACGGCCAGCGAGGATTTCTCGCTGTACGCCAACCAGGGCGTCCCGGCGATGTTCTTCTTCACCGGCGTCTACGCGCCGAAGGCGGTGGCGGAGGCCCAGCGTCCCGGCGGCACGCCGATCGCCTTCAACCACTCGCCCTTCTATGCGCCGGTGCCGGAACCGTCGATCAAGACCGCGGCGCAGGCGATGAGCCTGGCCGTGCTGAACGTGATGGCACACTGAGGAGCCAGGCAATGACAGCGAAACTTCCGCTTATTCGCCCGGCGCTGCTGCTTGCGGCCTGCTGGCTCAGCGCGCTGCCGGCATGGTCGGCGCCGGTCAGCTTCCGCAGCGGCGATGGCGAGATCGCCATGGAGGAGCTGCCCTATCGCGAGGCGCAGGCCTGCAAGAGCGCGCAGTGCCGGGCGATGCACTATGCGATCCTTGGCACCGAACGGCCGAAAACCGTGCTGTCCTCGCTGACGGTCAGGCGCCATGGCCGGGTCTACAGGCTGCCGACTGATGGCATGGTCGATCCACAGCTTGGCTGGAAGACGTCCTCACGGCTGGCGCTGGCCTGCGACGAGGCGGACAACTGCACCGTCCGCGGCGTCTTCGGCGATGGCGGCGCTACCTATGCCGCCGAGTGGATCATCCAGAACGGACGGGCCACCCGGACGGTTTTCAGTACCTCGATGGACCTGAACGGCTTCATCGGCGAGCACCTGCAGGCGCCCACTTACCGATAGCGCTCCTCAGTACGACTCCACGTTCACGGCCAGCAGCTCCACCGAGGTGTCGCTGCCCATCCCGCCGTGGCCCATCATCGCGTGCATCGGCAGTACCCGCAGCCGCAGCGAACCGTCCGCCGCCAGCGCCTGGGCCGCGCCGGCCTGGCCCAGCTTGTCGCCGAGCGGCAGTGCGTACGACAGCGCCCCGCAGGTACCGTGGCCGCCGATCATGGTGATGGTCGCGAGGTAGAACGGGCTGCCCGGCTCGACCCCGGTCGGGTCCTCGGGCCCGTTGAGGATGACGACGAAGGCGTCGCAGGTCCGCTCCGAGAAGTTGAGGGTGACGTTGGCCACCAGGGTCGAGCCCATGGTGCCGGCCTGGCCGATGCTGCTCGCCGGCACCTGGACCGTCGCACTGGCCGCTTTTGTCCCCGTTACCAGCCGGCTCTGCACCTTGCCGGTGTAGACCCGGCGCGCCGCCAGCCTCGGACGCGGCTGGCTGCCGGCCCAGCGCACCACTTCCTCGCCGGATCCGGGCTCGTAATCGTAGTCGAAGGCGCTCATCCAGGCGTAGTCCTCGGCGCGCGTCTTGCTCACCTCCCTGCCCTTGCTGTCGACGAAGAACAGCACGGGTTCGCGCGCCCAGCGGTAGTAATCGGTGTTCTTCTCTTCCGCGGATTTCTGGTCGTCCGGCAGGTCGGTGCGCAGCTCGACGCCGCTGGGCAGGACCGGAAGTCCGAGCAGTTGCTGCTTGCGGGTCCAGACGTCCCACAAGCGGTCCAGGTTCGCATGGTGCAGGAAGAAGATCGGGTCGACCGGCGACAGGAAGTTGGTCATGAAGCCCTGGGCATCGATGAAGTTGCAGTCGCGCGAACCCACGCAGCGGTGGATGGAGTTGTGCGGCCTGCCTTCGATGACGCTGAAGCCGGCCATGGTGTGGTGGTTCGCGCTTTTGAGGCTGCCGAAGGTGGGGAAGTCCGGCGCCGCCAGCGCGGCCTGGATGGTGGCCGTCGATACGGCGTCGATGGTGGCGCTTGAGAGTGCCGGCTGCTCGCGCCGTATGCCGCGCGCGTGCGACTGGTCGTAATACAGCGGTCCGGAGGGATCGCCGACGATGTCGAACATGATGTCGTCGACGAAGCGGAATTTGCGGATCAGGAGCTGGCCGTAGCGGGTATTCCGGTTGAACACGCCGTCCGGCGAGGTCCAGTAATCGGTGTTCGCGAGCGCCGTTTTCAGGCGGCTTTCGAATTCCTGGGCATTCGGGATGTAGGCCGCATTGTTCGGGTCGAGCACGTCGTCGAACATCCCGCTCGGGACCTTTTGCTCCGCAGTCCAGTCCCAGTAGGGCAGTGCGAAATGCGGGTCGCCGCTCAGTTCGCGGCAGATCTGTTCGAACCAGCCCAGGTAGCCGCGGTGCCAGGGCAGCAGCCACCAGTTGCCGTGCGGGCAATCGAGGGTGTGCACCATGGCGATACGGTACCAGTTGCGCGGATCTTCGGGCGGCAGGGCCAGCATGGCGCGCACGGCCTTGGCGTAGCTCTGCAGCATCCGCGCGCCCGTTTTCGAGCCGGAGGCGTTGTAGCGGCGGTAGCGTGCCGGTTTGAGGGCCGCCTGCCCGAACGAGGACCCGAGCGGCAGCATGCTCGCGCCCAGGGTGAGGCTGGCGGTTTTGAGAATGGTACGGCGGGACGGACTGAACGCATCGCTTGGTTTCTGGATCATGACGTGCTCTCCGAATGAGGTAGGCTCGCGGTGCATCCGGGAAAGATGCGAACCCGGCGGGCATACCCATTCAGGCTAGCTCGTCTGTAATCCAGGACGCTGGCATGGCGCAAGCAAACCCATCGGGGGTATCCTGTCGCGCATGAATATTGGATCGATCAAGGCTCTGGCGACCCGTGTCCCGGGCACACGGGCGGCGCAGTCCGTGGACAGCGCGCATCTGCTTGCGGGCCACGGCTTGCAAGGGGACAAGCACGCCAGTCCGCTGTCGCCGCGCCAGGTGCTGCTGGCCAGCGCTTCCGCGTATGCCGACTTCCAGCTTCCCGCGCACACGCTGGGCGAGAACCTGCTGGTGGATATCGATACCGCCCGGCTGCGCTCCGGCACCGTGCTCCAGGTCGGCGATCAGGTCCTGCTGCGCCTGATGTTCCAGTGCGAGGCCTGTGGATATCTCGACACTTACCAACAGGGCGTGGCCGCGCGTATCGGTCATCGCCGCGGCATCCTCGCGCGCGTGCTGGCTGGCGGCATTGTGCGGCCGGGTGACCGCATTCTGGATGCCGGCTGCGCGCTGCCCGCCTGGTCCGACGACTGGAGAGCGCGGGTCGCGCAGGTGCTGCACGCGGTGCCGGACGGGATGGTAGTGACTTACGCCCAGCTGGCGCATCTGGCCGGCGTGCAGTCGACCTACTGCCGTGCTTTTCCGCGCCTGTTGAAAAACCTGGGACTGATGCACAAGGCGATGTCCGCACAGGCGGCTGCGGGAAGGCGATGCTGGGATGGCCACGGCCTGTTCGGCGACCAGGACTACAAGGTGTGCAGCTCGTAGCGCACGTCGCGGCGGTTCCGCGTTTGTTCTCCCTCGACCAGGTAGGCATCCCAACCCAGGCGGCCGATGGTGGAACCCTCCCTGAGCGTCACCTCGCGCACGTCGGCGGCCAGCAGCACCAGTTCCACCTCATATTCGAGCGTCACGCCGGTGAACAGCGTGAGCAGGGAACGCAGCGCGCGCGCCGCCAGGCCGCCGGGTAGAAAGGCGTCGAAGCTGGCGCGGTCCAGCGGTCCGATCACGAGGCGCAGGCGCAGGTCGCGCTGCCATACGCGCACGCCCGCCATCGCGCCCAGGCCCAGCACCGCGGTGGGCTCGCCGAGGGTGGTCTGCTGCTGCGCCGGGACCTCGTACCAGTGGCCGACGAACTGTTCGGCCACCACCGGCTGGCCGAAGTATTCCGTCAGCACGCGCGCCAGCTGGGCGCCGGACGCCGGCCGGTGCCGGATCGCAGCCGCGAAATAGGCGACCGATTCGTCCAGCACCGCGCCCTGCTGCTCGTGCGCGAGGCGCCGGCGCAGCGCGGCGTTGCCGAAGCCGGCCAGGCCGAGCAGCAGCGGCAGGAAGCCATCCTTGGCATCAAGCTCGTATTTGAAGGGCAGCCGGTATTTGCGCCAGGCTTCGTAGAACAGGGCCAGCGAGCGGTTCGAGAAGGTGTCGAGGAAGGCGCGCGGGCCTTCGTCCTTGAGGCGCATCTCGTGTTCCGCGATGCGCTCGGTGTAGTGGGCCGGCAGCACGCCGCTGCAGCCCAGCAGGCCCATGAAGGCAGGCGTAAGGTGAACATGCTGCAGGCCTTCGTCTTCGTGGGTCTCGGGCAGGATGGCTTCGAGCTGGCTGGCCGGGAAACGGTGCGAGGTCGAATTCCGGAAGCGCAGCACGCTGGCCACCGGATCGCCGGCCGCCGGGTCGCCGGCCGCCGGATCGCCGGCCGCCGGCTTGCCGTGGCGCTTGAGCCAGAGCGCGAGCAGGCGCACCGCCTGGAAGTACTCGAAGCGCCAGGGCTCCTTGAACAGGCGCTCGATTACAGCAGGCTCGAATCGCCGCTTCTTGGCGAACATGCGAGTAGCTCCTCTCCGGTCTTGTGCGAGACGATGGTGAGTTTGGTAAAACTGTTGGCGTGCACGTAGAGGGCCAGGAAGCGCTCGATCAGGTGGGCAAAGGCGTGGATGCCGCTGCCGATGAAGGCTTCCTCGTCGATCGTCAGGCGCACCTCCACACCGCGCACCAGGCAGGTGTAGGGATTCCCCGGCAGCCAGGTGCTGGCGGCCTTTTGTTCGATGCCGACGATGCCGGCGATCTGGCGCTGCGATGAGGCCGAACGCGGCAAGTCATACAGCGCCAGCATCTCGCGGAAAGCGTCGACCCCGTCCGCGCTCAGCGACAGGTGGTTCAGCGACAGGTGCGAGATCAGGCGCCAGTGGGTGCCGCGGCCGTGCTCGAAGCGCCAGGTATTCGTGGGCTTGCGCAGAAAGGCGATCGCCTTCACGCTCGATCCGCCCTCGAGGAACAGGTCGCCGCCGCGCTGGCCGTAGGCGAGCTGGGACGGCAGGTCGCGGTTGGTGCAGGTCAGTTCCAGGTTCAGGGTGTCCGTCTCGACCGCGGCCGGGTCGAAGTCGACGTCGACGATCGTGATCTGGGTCTCGAAGCCCGGGCTTTTGTCGAGCAGGGTCTCGTCGCGCCGCATGGCCCAGTAATGGCCGCTGCTCTCGGGCGCCTGCGCGTGCCGCAGCGAGTAGAAGGGCTGGAACTGGACGATGGTCTCGCCCTGCGGCGTCTGGCGCAGCAGCGAGACCGATTCGATCGCCTGTACCTCGTAGGCGAAGGCGCGGCGCGCATCGGCCAGCACCGGATAGCTGGCGCTGGCATGGGTCAGGCGGATCGGCTCGCCCTTCTGCCGGAACAGGTTGACCACCGGCGTGCAGCCAAGCAGCACATGATTCGTCGACAGCGTCTCCAGCATGCGCGCCGTGTTGGAGTCGGCGCGCAGGCCGGTCAAGGCCAGGTGCAGGGTCAGCGACCTGGTCCCGGCAGGAACAGCACCCGCCAGCGCGGCCAGGTCGATGTCGAAGAAGTTGAATTTCTCGGGGAAGCAGAAGTATTCCGTCAGCAGCCGGTAGGCCGGGTGCGAACGGGACGGCACCTCGATCAGCGCGTCCTCCTCGTCGAAGCCGGCGGCGTGGATCGGGATCGCCTCCAGCGGCACCCAGCGTCCGCTGCGGTCGCCTTCGACCCAGGCGGCCACGCTGCGCATGAACAGCGCGTCGCGCAGGGCCGCGCAGAACGAGGGTTCACCGTCGATGAACACGCGCAGCTTCGGCAGCTGCAGCTGGCCGGGCGCCGCCTGTTCGCCGGTACCGGTGATGGTGAGTTTGATGCCGGCGCTGGCGCCGCCGGGCAGGCGCACCGCTTCCGGGCAGCGGATGATGGACGAGAACGCGGCTTCGGTCAGGGCCAGCGGCGCCACGCTGACCGGATACACGGTGCGGAAGGTGCAGGCCGCGCCGCGCACCGGCCGCGTCGTCAGCTGGGTGCCGCGCTCGATGGTGCTGGCGCCGGTCTGCTGCTTGGCGGCGCCGGCGACGTCCATGCAGGCGATCGAGCACGAAGGAAAAGGCCGCAGGTAGTGCGGATACAGCACCTCGAACAGCGCCTCGGTGAACTCGGGATAGTCGTCGTCGAGGCGCTTGGCGATGCGGGCGTTGAGCAGCGCGAAGGACTCGATCATGCGCTCGATGTGCGGGTCTTCGCAGACCTCGCCGCTGATCAGGAGGCGGCCGGCGATCTTCGGATAGCGCTCGGCGAAGTCGCGCAGGTTGCGGCGCAGGTAGCCCAGTTCGCGCTCGTAGTACGGCAGCATCTGTTCCAACTCAGGCTCCCGGCGGCGTACGTCCCGCCTTGTTGATGCTGTACTGGAGGGTCGAGCGCTGCAGCACCGCATCGAAATTGACCGGCTCCTGCGAACTGCTGGCCACCAGCAGCGCCGTGATCGAGAAATTCAGGCGGTTCACGGCCCCTTCCCGTATCTCCAGCGAGGCCTTCACGTTGCGCAGGCGCGGCTCGTGGCGCGCGATGACCTTTTCCAGGCAGGCGCAGATGTGGGCGCGGTCGGAAGGGCTGGACAGCGAACGGTCGGCGAAATCGCTCAGGCCGTAGTTGAGGATCGAGCGGCTGCATTCCGGATAGTCCTTGAGCAGCTCTTCGTCGATCACCGCGCGGGTGTTGAGCAGGGCCTCGAGGTCGCGCGCCACCGCATCCTTCAAATCCTCGGCCGAGATCCGCGACACCGTGGCGCTGCTCGCACCCGCTGTACTGCCCGCCGCACCGCGTGACGGCACCCCGAGCAGGCGGTCGAATAAACCAGGCGTGAAACCCTTCATCGGTATCCCCTCGCTTCATCGAGCGGAAAGTCTTACATAGACCGGACCGAAAAAACAGTTCAGTTGGGTAAGACCCACTTGGAACTTGAGCGAGAGCAAGATCAACCATGGTTCCGGTAAAAACCACGTCCCGAAAAAGCTATGGTTGTGGACTCGACAGGAGGAAACGCGACATGAACAGCAAGGTACTGTGGGGCGAAGGCCTGCTGCTGCGTCCGCAGCATTTCCAGCGTCAGGACCAATACCACGAACACCGGCTGCACAAGAGCATCGACGCGGTGCACCCGTATTCATGGGGCGTGGAACGGCTCGAGATCGACCGCGATGGCCTGGGCAGCAATGTATTGCGCATCCTGGCGCTGTCGCTGCGCTTCCAGGACGGCGAACTGGTCGACGCACCTGGCGTCGACGAGCTGCCGCCCACGGTCGACCTGGCGGCGCTCGAGTCGCGCCAGAGCGTGACCTATTACGCCGCCCTGCCGGGCCTGAAGCCCTTCAGCGGCAACTTCGCCCAGCCGGGCCAGGACAGCAACACGGCCAGGTTCGTGCAGGCCAACCAGGAGACGCCCGACCTCTACACCCAGGCCGCGCCTGCCCAGCTGGCCTACCTGAAAAAGACGATGCGCCTGGTTTCCGAATTCGAGCCGCGCGACGCCTACACCTGCTTTCCGCTGCTGCGCCTGCGCCGCGCCGCCACCGGCGGCTTCGAGCTCGATCCCTCCTTCGTGCCGCCCAGCCTGTCGGTCGGTTCGGCGCCGACGATCTTCCTGCAGCTGCGCCGCCTCCTCGACGCGCTGCAGGCCAAGGTGAGCGCCCTGTACGGCCACCAGCGCGAGCCGAGCCGCAACGTGATCGAATTCCGCTCCGGCGACATGTCCTCGTTCTGGCTGCTGCACACCGCCAGCACCGCGTGCGCGGCACTGACCCACTACCTGCACCATCCCGACCTGCATCCCGAGCGCCTGTACGAACAGCTGCTCGCCACCGCCGGCGCCTTGATGACCTTCTCCAAAAGCTGGACCCTGGCCGATCTGCCGCCCTACCAGCACACGGACCCTGGCCCTGCCTTCATGAAGGTTCACCAGATCATCCGCGAACTGCTCGACACCGTGATCTCCTCGAAGTACTTCGCCATCGTGCTGAACGAGGTGCGGCCCAGCTACCACCACGGCATGCTCGATTCCGGAAAAATCGACGACAAGACCACTTTCTACATCGCTGTCTCGGCGGACATCCCGGCGCTGGAACTGGTCGACATGGTGCCGCTGCGCTTCAAGGTCGGCGCCCCGGACGACGTCGAGAAATGCGTGCTGTCCGCCCTGCCCGGCGTGCGGCTGCAATATGCGCCGCAGCTGCCCGCCGCCGTGCCGGTACGGCCCGACACCTGTTATTTCGTGCTCGACGCGAAAGGGCAGATGTATGAGCGCATGCTGCAGGCGCAGTCGATCGCGATCTACGTGCCCTCCGGGATGAAGGAGCTCAAGCTCGAACTGCTGGCGGTGGCGGCCTGAGATGGGAATCCATTCCGCGAAGGCCATTATCCACCACCGATGGTGTCTATTGCATGATTGCAACTTTTGCAGTTGCCATCTACACTACCGTGATAATTCACACCAAGGAGCAACTCCATGGAGACAACCCTACAAACCCGCAAGCTGATCGATGCCCTCACGCCGGAGGACCTCGACGCCTTCGCGATCTGGGAATTCGCCATGGAAGAGAGTGATAGCCGGGACGAAACCTGGATCCGCCCACTCGACCGCAGTACCATCCCGCTCGAGACGAGTTCGCTGTCGGTGGCCGCCGATTTCGTCACCGCCGACGGGACCCGCTTTGCCGGCATTGTCGGCCTGTCGACCGATGAGGGGCTGGAGATCGCCTCCGGCAGCCTGCTGGCCGGTGGCGTCTATGTGTATGCCGGGCACGGCGAAAAGACCTCGATCCGCTACAAGACCAGCGCCGCCAGCCAGCTCGGCAAGCCGCCGGTCGACATCTACCCGCTGCGCTTCACCCTGCGCGCCCTGCTGGAAGGCGAGGCCGCGCCACGCAGCGGCATCTTCGCCTGAACGCTCTACGAAATCAGCGCACCCGGCGCATCGACGAGATGCGGTTGTTCATCCCCTCCAGGAAGGGATAGCGGCCCGGGCCATAGACCACGCACTGGCCGCGGAAGTCGCCGTGTTCGCAGAACTCCCAGCGCCCTTCGTGGATGACGATGGAGCCGGCGCGGTCGTTGAAGCCGATGTCGTTCAGCGAGCGGAAGTCGCCGGAGACGCTGACGTTGGCGCCTTCGAAGCGCTGGCCGGAGAACAGCTGCACTTCGTCGCCGCGTGAGCCGCGCCGTTCGTCGCGGCGCTCTTCACGGTCACCACGCCCGCCCGGTCCGCCAGGTCCACCGCGGCGGTCGTCGCGATCGTAACCGCGGCCGCGCGAGACTTCACGCGCCGACGAGATGCGGTCGTTGAAGTTCGGCAGGTCGCGGTATTCGCCCGGGCCGAACTCGGCGCAGTAGCCGCCGAAGTCCTTGTGCTCGCACAGCTGCCACACGCCCGAACGCACGACCATGCTGGAGGCACGGTCGTTGAAGCCGGCGTCCGCCAGGTTGTAGGCGTCGCGCTCGATGGTGACGCGGGCGCCGCGGAAATCGCGGTCGGTGAACAGCGTGATCTCGCCGGCAAAGGCGGCTTGGGCAAAGGTTGCCAGCACGGCGGCGGCAGCTAACAGGCGTTTCATGGCTACTCCTCTGAATTATTCTGTGTCCTTAACGCGGCAGTGTTGCCGTGCGTAGACATGGCCTTGTAACAAATTCCTACGCCCCAGGCAAGTTCAGTATGGCAGCAGCACCCCTTGCGCGCCCTGCACCAGCGCCGCGCCCATGCGTTCGAGCCGCGGCGGCTGGATCCGCCACGCATGCCAGTGCAGCGACACGTCCAGGTGCAGATCCGGCGTCAGGTCGACCAGCAGCCCGGATGCCAGCAATGCCGCGCACTGCTCGAGCGGCAGCAGGCCGTAGCCGAGGCCGAGGCGGATCGCATCGGCGAACGGGTCGCTGGCCGGCACGTAATGGAAGGGATACGCGCCTTCCGGCAGGCCGAAGTGCTCGAGCAGGAAGGCCGCCTGCAGCGAATCCTTGCGGTCGAACACCACCACCGGCGCCGTCCGTGCCGCCTCCCGCGTAAAACCATCGGGGAACCAGCGCCCGGCGAAGGCCTGCGACGCCACCAGGCGGTAGCGCATCCGGCCCAGCGGCGTGACCGTGCAGCCGCGCATCGGCTCGGCCTCGCCCGAGATGCAGGCCAGCGCGCGGCCCTGTTCCAGCAGCGCGAAGGTGTGCCACTGGTCGTCCAGCACGAATTCGACCAGCAACCCCTCCGCGGCCAGTACCGGCGCCAGCACCGGCAGCAGCCAGGTCGCGAGGGTGTCGTTGTTGACGGCCAGCGTGACCCGCACCGGCACGTCTTCGTTCTCCATCTCGGCCAGGAACTCGGCTTCCAGCAGCGCGCGCCGGCGTAAAAACTGCAGCAGGCGCATGCCGGGCGCGGTCGGGCGGCAGGGACGGGTGCGGATCAGCAGCGGCGTACCGATATCGTGCTCGAGCGCGGAAATACGCTGCGACACCGCCGAGGGCGTGATGTTCAGCTGGCTGGCAGCGGCCTCCAGGCTGCCGGCGTCGACGGCGGCAAGGAAGGCTTCGCTGCGGCGCGGATCGATCTTCATGGATTAGCAGAATTTATGATGGCTTAGATTTCATTAATGTAATTGAAGATGCATGGCAGAGCAGCGATCCTGTCGATCCTAAGAACAGGAGAGCAGCATGTTTTCGCAGCAGATATTTCTACAGGGGCTGGGCATGGGCGCCAGCCTGATCATGCCGATCGGCGCCCAGAACGCCTACGTGATCCGCACCGGCGTCAGCGGCCGGCACGTCGGGCTGACGGTAGCGGCCTGCGTGCTGGTCGACGTCAGCCTGATCGTGCTCGGCATGGCGGGACTCGGCCGGCTGGTCGAGTCATCGAGCTGGCTGCTGGCGGCCGCGCGCTATGGCGGCGCCCTGTTCCTGCTGTGGTACGGAGTACGCTGCTGGCGGAGCGCCGTGCGCGGCGGCGGTGCCGGCCCGATGGCGGACAGCGCGCAGACCTCGACCGCGCGCCGCGCCCTGGCCACCGTGCTGGCGATGTCGCTGCTGAATCCGCACGTCTACCTGGATACCGTGGTGCTGCTGGGCGCGGTCGGCAGCAGCCTCGCGGCCGGCCACCGCGGCGCTTTCGCGCTGGGTGCGATGACGGCTTCGCTGCTGTGGTTCTCGCTGCTGGGCCTGGGTGCGCGCCGCTGCGCCTTCGTGCTGGGGCGGCCGGCGGTCTGGCGCGCCATCGAAGCCTTTACGGGGACCACGATGCTGGTGCTGGCCGCACTGCTGCTAAAAGATAGCTGAGGGATAGCTGAGGGACAGCTGAGCTTTTACAAACGCTCACAAGTGTGAAGATGCCAAAAATGCTATCGTCAAGACTTTACCCTTGTGGAATACCCATGAACTTGAAGCTCCCCCTCGTCGCCGCCTTTGTCGCCGTGCTCAGCCTGTCCGCCTGCGGCGGTGGCGGTGGCGGCTCATCGTCCGGCGTCACCGTCGCCAACCCGGCCGCCTTCACCAAGACCGATACCGTCCTCGGTACCGGCACGGAAGCCACGACCGGCAAGACCGTCACCGTCACCTACAGCGGCTGGCTGTACAGCGCGACGGCGAGCGACAACAAGGGTGCGCAGTTCGATGCCGGCACTTTCCCGTTCACGCTGGGCAGCGGCCAGGTGATTTCCGGCTTCGACCAGGGCGTGCTGGGCATGAAGGTGGGCGGCAAGCGCACCTTGCTGATCCCGTCGAGCATGGGTTATGGCAGCACCGGCAGCGGTTCGATTCCGCCGAACGCCGGCCTGGTGTTCGAGGTGACGCTGACCGCCGTCCAGTAATTCAGGCAGCCAAGGGTGGGGCGAGCGGATTGTCCGGCACATTGCCGGCCAAGGCCTTGCCGCCCTCCACCGACATCTGCGCCGGCAGCGGGACGCCGTTCTTCACCGCCGTCAGCTCGGCCAGGATCGACACCGCGATCTCGTAGGGCGTCTTGCTGCCGATGTAGATGCCGATCGGGCCGTGCAGCTTCGCGATCTGTTCCTCGCTGAGGTCGAACTCGCGCAGGCGTTCGCGGCGCCGCGCATTGTTCACGCGCGAGCCGATCGCGCCCACATAGAAGGCGTCCGTTTTCAGCGCTTCCATCAGCGCCAGGTCGTCCAGCTTGGGATCGTGGGTAAGGGCGATCACGGCGCTGCGGCTGTCGAGCTTCATCTCGAGCACGACGTCGTCCGGCATCGCATGCACGACCTCGACCCCCGGCAAGCTCCAGCTGCCGCGGTATTCCTCGCGCGGGTCGCACACCGTCACCTGGTATTCCAGCCCGACCGCGATCTGCGCCAGGAACTGCGACAGCTGGCCGGCGCCGATGATCAGCATGCGCAGGCGCGGCCCGTGGATGCTGACGAGAACACCGTCCGCCATGCGCAGCTGCTCGTCCGACGATGCCGCAGCCAGCTCGACGGCGCCGGTAGCGAGGTCCAGCGTACGGCGGCTCAGCACGCGGCGCTGGGCCAGCGCCAGCAATTCCTCCATGCGGCTGTGCGGGCCGAGCGGCTCCACCACCAGCTGGATCGTGCCGCCGCAGGGCAGACCGAAGCGGTGCGCCTCGTCGGCGGAGATGCCGTAGGTGAGCACTTCCGGCCTGGTGCGGGTGATGCCTTTTTCGCGTACCGCGGCAATCAGGTCGTCTTCGATGCAGCCGCCGGAGACGGAGCCGACCACCATGCCATCGGCGCGGATCGCCATGGTCGCGCCTTCCGGACGCGGACTCGAGCCCCAGGTGCGCACCACGGTCACGTACTCGCAGGCGAATCCGTCGCGGATCCATTGCGCGCAGGCGTGCAGCACTTCGAGGTCGATACTGTCCATTCCGGTTCCTTTTATTCAGCAGCAGGTTGCAAACCGCATGCTAACGCAAATCCGCAAGGCGCTCCGGACGGCTGGGCCTAAGCGTCGGCGTACGCCTGCTCGATCTCGTCTTTACGCTCGAGCGGGGAAATATCGAGGATGACGGTGGCCTTGAAGCTGTGGCTGGGGTGAACTGCACGGTGCTTGGCGAACCAGAACACCTCCTCGCGCTCCTCGTCCTCGTGCCAGGTCGTGATGACGAAGTGCTCCTCGGGGATGTCTTCGTAGTCGAAGGCTTCCAGATTGGCGTCGTCCACCATGTCGTGCCAGGCCTCGCAATCCTTGCCCCATGCCAGCAGGTAGCGGCAGCCGGCGGCCACCAGCCAGCGGCTGATTTCCGCCTGCCACAGCTCATCGACCTCTTCCTCGGCCAGCACGATGGCGAGGAAGGGCGACAGATGGTCCAGGGAAGGCGGTTCGCTGCCGGGCGGCAGCGGCAGGTAAGTCAGGATCTTCTTTTGCATGATGGCGCAAGCTTACCATCGGCTGCCGCCCGGCGTGAGGTCAACCGGCCCAGCAGTGGCGCGTTGCTGGCATACTAAGCGCGTCACCGATCCAGGAGTCACCTTGAAGAAATTCGCATCCCTTGCCCTCGCCGCCGGCCTTTTTGCGGGTGTCAACATCGCCCAGGCCGCCATCCCGGTCTACGGCTTCGTGGTCAAGAACACCTACCCGCACGATCCCCAGGCTTTCACCCAGGGCTTGTTCATCAAGGATGGCCAGCTGTACGAGAGCACCGGCCAGAAGGGCCAGTCCACGCTGCGCAAGGTCGACCTCAAGACCGGCAAGGTGCTGCAGAAGAAGGCGCTGGCGGACGAATACTTCGGCGAAGGTTCCACGCCGGTCGGCGACACCATCGTCGGCCTGACCTGGCAGTCGAACGTCGGCTTCATCTACGATGCGAAGACCTTTGCGCTGAAAGGCCGCTTCAACTACAAGGGCGAAGGCTGGGGCCTGGCCAGCGATGCGCAGAACGTCTACATGAGCGACGGCAGCGCGGAGATCCGCGTGCTCGACCCGAAAACCCTGGACGAGCGCCGCCGCATCCAGGTGACGGCCGAGGGCAAGCCGATCACCCAGCTCAACGAGCTCGAAGTGGTCGACGGCGAGATCTACGCCAATGTCTGGGGCACCGACGTGATCGCGCGCATCGACCCGGCCAGCGGCAAGGTGGTCGGCTGGATCGACCTCACGGGCCTGCTGCCGCCGGCCCAGCGCGGCACCAGCTCCGTCGACGCGGTCCTCAACGGCATCGCCTGGGACAGCAAGCACCGCAAGCTGTACGTGACCGGCAAGCTGTGGCCGAAGCTGTACGAGATCGAGCTGGTGCAGATCCGGCGCTAAGCCGTCACGCCACCGCGATCACCACCTTCCCGAAGTGCGAGCCTGATTCCATGTGGCGGTAAGCCTCCTTCGCCTGGTCGAAGGTGAAGACGCGGTCGACCACGGGCTGCAGGTCGGTGGTGTCAGCAAAGCGCATCACCTTTTCCAGCATGGTCCGGCTGCCGACGTAGATGCCGACCATGCGTTTGGCGGTGGCCAGCAGGGTGGCCGGATTGACCTCGCCGCCAAAGCCGCTGACGCCGCCGATGATGGCGACCGTGCCGCCCATCGCGCTTGATGCCACCGAGCGGTTCACGGTCCCTTGCCCGCCCACTTCCAGCACCACGTGCGCGCCGACGCCGTGGGTCAGGCGCAGCACCTCTTCCTGCCATTCCGGGAAGCTGCGGTAGTTGATGGTGTGGTGCGCGCCCAGGTCGCGTGCGCGCTGCAGTTTTTCGTCGCTGGACGAGGTGATGATGGTCTTCAGCCCGGCCGCCCTGGCCAGCTGCAGTCCCAGCACCGAGACGCCACCGGTCCCCAGCAGCAGCACGGTATCGCCGGGGCGGATGCCGTGGCTGGATTCGAAGATCGCATTCCAGGCGGTGACGCCGGCGCAGGGCATGGTGGAGGCGTCGACGAAACTCATCGCCGGCGGAATCTTGACCAGCGCATCCTCCGGCAGCACGACTTCCTCGGCCAGCATGCCGTCGATGTCGCCGCCCAGCGCGTGGCGGACCTTGTCCGGCCCGGTCGGGCCATCCTGCCAGTAAGGGAAAAAGGAGGCGGCGACGCGGTCGCCCACCTGCACCCGGCTCACGCCCGGGCCCACTGCCAGCACGTCGCCGGCGCCGTCCGAGCAGGGAATGATCGGGTCGTCGACCGTCACCAGGTAGTTGCCGCTCGCAACCATGAGGTCGCGGTAATTCAGCGAGACCGCATGCACGCGCACCCGCACTTCGCCGGTGCCCAGCTCGCGGCCGGGAAAATCCACGCATTGCAGCCCGTCGATGCCATCGCCGGGAAGAATCTGGTAAGCCCGCATGGTTGCCCTCCATTCATCAAAAAAGCCCGTCCTGCAGCAGGAACGGGCCCATGACCGAAAGCAATAGCGCGCCTCAGACGCGGCGCACCGGATTGCCGTGGTAGGTCTGCTTCATGAACTTCGACTGCACTTTTTTCAGCAGAAAGCCGGCAATGGCCATCATGATCATCTTGCGCATGAGATCCTCCGTCCTGTAAATGAAAAGGGATGGAGATAACATACCCAAAACCTTGGGCCGGCGGCGCAGGATAGACTCACTTGACGGCCACCCTTGCCTTTTGTGCCGGAATGAAATCGCGCAGCACCGCTTCACGCATCAGCTTCGGCGGCAGGATGCCCTGGGCGATCACGAAGTCGTTGAAGGCTTTTAGATTGAAGCGCTCGCCCAGCTCGATCTCGGCCAGGGTTTTCAGGGCGCGCAGCTTCACGTAGCCGTAGTAATAGGCGGTGGCCTGGCCCGGGCTGCGGTAGGAATAGCGGTCCACTTCCGACTGCGCGAAGGGCTCCGACAGCACCACTTCCTTCATCAGGAAATCCTTGGCCTGCGCCGGCGTCATGCGGCCCAGGTTGATCTGCGGGTCCAGCATCGCGCGCGCCATGCGCAGCAGGCGGGCGTGCAATGACGTCAACTGGCCTTCCGGCGGCATGTAGGGCAACACCAGCGCCTCCGAATACAGGCCCCAGCCTTCGACATTGGTGCTGTTGAAGGCATAGCGGGCGCGCGCCACCGACATGCCCTGCTCCACCATCGACGCGAACTGCAGCTCGTGGCCCGGGCGCGCCTCGTGGGCGGCCAGGGTCCAGGACATGGCGGCGAAGTCGAAGTCGTTCATCTTTTCTTTCGACTTCGCATTCGGGTTCGCCAGCGGGATCACGAACTCGCCGTATTCCCCCGTGTTGCCGATCATGCGCGGCGGGTTCATGAAGGGCGCCGGCGTGCGCGCCGCCTCGGCCGGGGTCGCGGTGCGGATATTCGCTTCGCGCGTGGGCAGGGTCACCAAATCGTGCTGGCGGATGATGCCTTCGATGTCCTTCAGGCGCTCGCGGTAGTAGGACAGCAGCTGGTCGGGCGGAATCGACGTCTTCTTCAGCTCGCGCATCACCTCGCGGTAGTCGCTCGACTTCAGGCCGCGCTGGGCTGCGATGGTGTTGGCCACCACCTGCATCTGGTCGCGCACTTCCTGGAAGTCGAAGCTGGCGCGCTCGATCATCTGTTCCGGGGCGATGTCGACACCGACGTTCTTTAGCCGGTTGACATAGATCGCTTCCGGCAGCAGCACGTCCTTGCGCGCGCGCGGCAGCACGCGGCTCTTCACGAAGGCATCGTAATCCTTCACCTGCTGACGCAGGGCAGCCATGTCGCTTTCCCAGCCGGTCAGCTTCGCTTTCTTGAACATCTCCTCGATGCCGTCCAGGTAGGTCGCCTGGTTGTTCAAGCCTTCCTGGACTTCCTCGACGTAGGGGCCGATCAGCGCCTTGTTCGCCAGGCGTTCCTCGGTACGCGCGCGGACCAGCAAAGCGATCGGTGTGTAACCCGCCTCCTTGCCGGCGTAGCGCTTCAGGCGCACCAGGGCCAGCTGCTGGCGTTCCGGCTTGTTGCGCGGGTCGAGCAGGGAACGCAGGCCGCCGTACACCAGTTCACTCACGCTGGTGTAGTCGAGCAGGTACTGGCGTTCCAGCTTCATGCTGGCCACCTGCTTTTCGCGCGAGTCGATCAGGATGTCGAGGTCCTGCGCCACTTTCGGGTCCTTCTCGCCGGCGCGCTGGCGCCGGAGCTCGGCCAGGCGCTTCTCGGTGTCGGCCAGTTCGCGCTCGTAGTCGCGCGGTTTGAAGTCGGCGACCATGGTGTCGAAGCTCTCGTCGCCCAGCTGGGTCGACTCTTCGGGATGGTACTTGCCGGTGTCCTTCAGGACGGGCTGGGTGTAGGCGTCGCTGCGTGCGACCCATGCGGGCGGCGCCGCAAACGCATTGCTGGAAGCGAGAACGAAGGCAAGACCGAGCTTGAAGCGGGACATGACCATCCTTTGAAAAAGTGATCCCGCATTCTAGACCGGCTTGCTGACCATGAACCAGAAAATGAAGACGAAGGCGATAAAGGCGGGAATCCCCAGCGCGACCCAGGTTTTGAAATACTTCCAGTACAGCGGCGGCAGTGTCTCGGCACCGTCGCGGACTGCCTCGGCGGCGATGTCGCGCAGGCGCATCTGCAGCCACACCACCGGCAGCCAGCAGGCGCCGGCCAGCACATACAGCGTCACCGACCACATGATCCATTTACTGTGGAAGGGATAGCCGGCCAGGTGCATCATGTAGAAACCGGTGGCCGGCTGGGCGATCGCGGTGGTGGCCGTGAACAGCCAGTCGGCGATGACGACGTATTTGCTGACCACGGCGATCGCGCGCACGTCGCGGCTCACGTTCGCGAACAGCATGTACCAGGCGGAGCCGATGCCGGTGCCGAACAGGAAGGTCGACGACAGGATGTGCATCCACTTTACGACAAGGTAATCCATCACTTCACTCCATTATTCGTCATCTTCCAGTTGGTACAGCAGCCAGATCGCGGCCAGCATGGGCAGGTTCTTGGTCAGCGGCCCGTAGGGGTGGACCAGGAACTCCGGCAGTTTAAAGGCGATCACGATCGTATAAAAACCGATCAGCCCCAATTGTGCCAGCCATAGCCAGCGCCGGCGTTTCAAGAACAGGATGCCCAGGCCCAGCGCCAAGTCGAAGGCGGAGGCGCCGTACAGCATCAGCGGCCGCAGTTCGGGCGGGATGCCGGTGCGCGCCAGCAGATCATAGCTGTCCGCTGCCGGGTACACGAAGGCCGAGACGATGGCGGTGGCGATCCACACCAGCGCGATGCTGATGCGCAGGACCGGCAGCAGCCAGTCCAGCTTTGCGCGGGCGCGCTCGGCGCGCGGGTCCGTGACGAAGGACGCGATCGGGCGCGCCGGCCGTCCCAGCAGGCGCAAGGTGGGACCGGCATCATCGGTGTTGCCGCGCTCTAACATGCGCAGCGCTTCCGGATCGAGCAGGCCGCCCGGCAGCCAGCGGCCCAAGCGCGCCAGCGCACGCGCGATGCTGCCCGGCAGGCGCAGCACGCGCAGCCTTCCCATCCCCATCGCGCGGCGCAGGGCAGCCAGGTAATCGGTGAAGGGCAGCGCCTCGGGGCCGACCAGGGCGATGCGCTGGGCCGTGCCAGAAGCAGCCGCACTATCCTGGTCGAGGTACAGGCGACGGCGCAGCAGGGCGACGATGGCGGCGACGACGTCGTCGACATGGATCGGCTGCACCAGCTGGGGCGCGTCGCCGAAGCGCAGCGCGAAAGGCATCGAGGCCAGTGCCTTGAACACGCGCGCGCTGGCGCCGTCGCCGCCGTAGACCAGCGAGGGCTGGATGATGGCGGCGCGTACCGGCAAGGAGGCCAGGTAGTCGTCGGCGGCCTTCTTCGACAGGTGGTAGGCCGTGTCGGCCTGCGCATCCGCGCCCAGCGCCGACAGCTGCACGACCATGTGCACCTCGTGCGATTCGGCGCAGGCCGCGAACAGCGCGCGCGGGGTCTGCACGTGCAGCTTGTCGAAGGTTTGCGCACCGCTTTCGCGGAAGATGCCGACCGTGTTGATCACGGCGTCGATGCCGGACAGGCGCGCCAGCCAGACGGATTTGTCGGTATCGTTGGTGAAGTCGGCGTGGATGAAGGACAGGCGCGGATCCTCGCTCTTTTGTGCCCGGCGCACCGCGCAGACGAGCTCGTGGCCTTCCGCCAGCAGCGCCTGCAGCAGGTGCTGCCCGATAAATCCGCTTGCGCCCGTCAACAGAATCCGCATGCATGAACCTTTCTTGGAGACCGATATGGAACCATGGAAAACCGCCCTGCAGCGCGGGCTGGTCGGCGGCGTCACCTCCAGCCTGCTGTCGACCCTTGCGCTGGCCGCGCTCGGCAAGCGCGAGGCGGGCAGCCCCTATGCGCCGACCAATGCCGTCAGCCACTGGCTATACGGTGACAAGGCGACCCATCATCACGGGCCCTCGGCACGCTATACCCTGCCCGGCTACCTGATCCATCATGGCAGCGCCACATTCTGGTCCGTCATTGTAGAGCGCCTGTGCGGCCGCTTGTTCGACCGCAGGAATGCTGCGCTCACGCTGGGCGTCGGCACGGCGGCATCCGCGGTGGCCTGCTTTGTCGACTACCAGCTTACGCCGGATCGGCTGAAGCCGGGGTACGAACGGCATTTGTCGCGGCCGTCGCTGGCGGCGGTGTATGGGGCGTTCGGGGTGGGGTTGGCGATTGGGGCGATGGTATGCCGGCGTAGCTAATGCGTCGCCCCCGCGCAGGCGGGGGCGACGGTGTAAAAGTTCGCGGTCGGTTAGAAGCTATAGCTCGCGCGAGCGTAGACATACCGCCCACCCGTACCAAACGGCGTGTAGTTCGCAAACGGCGTATTGCTCGTCGTGTTCAAGGACGGCGGCAGCGTTTCCGAATACTGGTCGAACACGTTATCCACACCCAGCGCCAGGTTCATCTGCTTGGTGAGGGCATAGCGCGCTTCGAGGTCGACGATGGTCCTGGGTTTCAACTCGAAGTCGAAGGCCTGCGTGGTGCCCGGGGACAGCACTTCGCCGTAACGGGTGGCGCGGGCGGTCAGGCCCCATTGCGCCAGCTTCCAGTTCAGGCTCGCCGTGACCTTGTTCTTCGGCTGGCCCTTCTCCAGGGTCAGCACGTTCAGGCGGTCGAACAGCACCGGCGCCGGGTTCAGGGCCGCCAGCTGGGCCGTGGTCGGCACCTTGGTCACTTCGGTCTTGTTGAAATTGCCGGCCAGGGTGAAGTCGAAGCGGCCGCTCGCGCCCAGGTTCAGCGGGTAATTGGCGACGATGTCGACACCTTGCGTCCTGGTGTCGACGCCGTTGATGAAGAAGCGGCCGCCGCCCACGCCGGTAAAGCCCTGCGACACGATGTAGTTGCGCACCGCGGTCGAGGTCAGGTTCTCGGACAGGATGATGCGGTCGCGCACATTGATGCGGTAGGCATCGACCGTGATGGTGAGCGGATCCATGCGCAGCACCGCGCCCAGCGAGAAGTTGGTCGACTTCTCGGCCTTCAGCGGCTTGGCGCCGAGCGCCACCGCCACCGGGTCGGTCGGCTTGAAGGTGGTGATCTCGAAGGGCACGCCATTGATGAAGTTGGTCGAGGTCGACGTGAAGTTCTGCTGCTGCAGCGAGGGCGCGCGGAAGCCGTTCTGCACCGAGCCGCGCAGGGCGAAGGTCTTACTGAAATCGTAGCGCCCGGCCAGCTTGCCCGACAGGTTGCTGCCGAAGTCCGAGTAATGCTCGCCGCGGATGGCCGCCGAGGCCAGGAACTGGTCGGTGACGTTCGCTTCCAGGTCGACGAAAGCGCCGACCGCGTTGCGGCTGGCATCGGTGGCATTGTTCGGGCGGAAGCCCGGGAACACCTGGGCGCCCGGCGCCGCCGGGGTGCCGTTCGGCAGGATTTCGGGGCCGGCACGCCAGGAATCCGGTTCGCCGGCGTTCAGCTGATAAGCCTCGCGGCGCGCTTCGATGCCGACGGCGACGTTCAGCGGCGAGGTCATGCCGGCCATCGCGAGCTTGCGCACGCCGGTCAGGTTCAGCACCGTCTGGTCGTAGGCGAAGCCGCCGGCGTCGAACACGGTCTTGCTGGAAGCGCCGATCGAGCGGTTCAGGGTGTTCTGGATTTCGTAATCCATCTTGTTCTTGCCGTAGACGATGGACGCGTCCATGTCCCAGTCGCCCGCGGTCCAGCTGACGCCGCCGGCGGCGCTGTAGTCGTCCACGGTCGGGGCGATGATCGGCAGGAAGCCGTCCGGATAGATGGACGGCACGTTGCGCGCATCCTGCGGGGTACGGAAGTAGCCGGCCGAACGGGCGTCGCGCTTCTGGTAGCTGGCCCAGCCGTAGACCTTGACGTCGCCCGTGATGTTGTTGCCGGCGTTGACGAACAGGGTCGACTGCTTCACTTCCGGCTCGCCGTACCAGGCGTCGAAGCGGTTGATGGTCAGTTCGCGCGGGTCGTAGGCGGTGCCGACCTTCGGGTACAGCTGGCGCATGTCGTAGCCGGCACGCTCGGTGTGTTCCTGGTTCTTGTATTCGGCGGCCAGGGTGAGGTAGCCGCTCTCGCCCAGCGGCAGGCCTTTCCAGGCGCTGACGGTGGCGGTCTGGCCGTCGGTGCGCTTGCGAGAATTCGGCGCGGTCCAGGTGGCACCCGCCGGGGCGACGTCGTTCAGCAGGTCGTATTCGGTCTTATGGACGCCGTAGACGATGGAACCTTCGCCGCCGCTGCGGTCGGTGCGCAGGCGGACGTTGACCACGCCCGAGATCGCATCCGAACCGTACTGGGCGGCGGCGCCGTCGCGCAGCACTTCGATGGTCTTGACCATGGCCGACGGAATCGTGTTCAGGTCGACCGCGGCCGAACCGCGGCCAATGCTGCCGTTCAGGTTGACCAGCGAGGAGGCGTGGCGGCGCTTCGAGTTGACCAGCACCAGCGACTGGTCCGGCGCCATGCCGCGCAGAGTGGCCGGGCGGATGGTGTCGGTGCCATCGGTCAGCGAGGGGCGCGGGAAGTTCAGGGAAGGCAGGGCCACCGAGAGCGCCTGGTTCAGTTCGGTGGAACCGGTGGTCTTGAGGGTCTCGGCGGAGATGATGTCGACCGGGGAGGCGGTGTCGAGGGCGGTGCGGTTGGCGACCCGGGTGCCGGTCACGACCACGGTGGGACCGCTGCTGGCGCCGGCGCCGGCGGTATCCCCGGTTTCCTGGGCCTGTGCCGCGGCCCCGGCGAACAGCGAGGCAATCGATAAGGCGAGTACGGTTTTTTCCGTTGCGAATCGTTGGGTCATCTCTTGTTCCTTCTTGTTGGGATGCCAACGATACTGTGCCGCGTATTTATCCTTGTCAATTCGTCCAATTGCGTAGATGCAATTTCACAACACCAAGCGCACGTCAGGAAGCTGTAAGCTATTTTTTGCCGCGCAGGCGCTGAACCAAGGTCACCGCCAGCAGCACGACCGCCCCGACGATCACGCCAGCCACGGCATCGACCACGGTCGGCGCCACCGCCGCCAGCAGGCCGCCGATGGCCGGCACCCCGGCCACCGCATGGGCCGCGCCTTCGGCCAGGTGGTGCAGCGGTTCGAAGGCATGGCCGATGATGCCGCCGCCGACCATGAACATGGCCACGGTGCCGATCACCGACAGCGATTTCATCAGGCGCGGGGCCGCCGCCAGCAGCATGTTGCCGATCGCGCGCGCAGCGCCGCTGCTTTTCCGGCTCAAATACAGGCCAAGGTCGTCGATCTTGACGATGCCCGCCACCACGCCGTAGACCCCGATCGTCATCGCGATCGCCACCGCCACCAGGGCCGCGACCTGGGTGCCGAAGGACGCGCCTCCTTCGTTGACCACGCCGAGCGCGATCACGATGATTTCCGCCGACAGGATGAAGTCGGTGCGCACCGCGCCCTTGATCTTCTCCTTTTCGACTTCGCGCATGTCGGCATTGGCGGCCAGCGCCTCCGCCAGTTCTTCCTCGTGGGCGGCGTCTTCCTTGGCGCTGTGCAGGAGTTTATGGGCGACTTTTTCGAAACCTTCGAAGCAGAGGTAGGCGCCGCCCACCATCAGCAGCGGCGTGATCGCCATCGGGACGAAAGCGGAGATCGCCAGCGCCGCCGGCACCAGGATCGCCTTGTTCTTCAGCGAACCCAGCGCCACCGCCCACACCACCGGCAGTTCGCGGTCGGCATTCACGCCGGTCACCTGCTGGGCATTCAGGGCCAGGTCGTCGCCCAGCACCCCGGCGGTTTTCTTGGCCGCCACTTTACTCATCAGGGCGACGTCGTCGAGCACGCTTGCGATGTCGTCGATTAATGCCAGCAAACTCCCTGCAGCCATTGTCCTGCTCCCAATATCAAGATGGCCACATCTTAACCGACGCGTCACAAGTTCCTCACACGGCTCAGACGCGTTTTTTGCGTTTCAACCCCGCAAATCTGCATCTCGTCGCTTTCCGGAACCGCCGCCGCAGTGGCCTACGTATAGTGACAACATTGGCTGCGGTACAGCAGCCTTGCCGACGAAGGAGATGCCATGACCACGAACCTCGCCAATTTCGCCAAGCTCGAACTGCCGGTCGCGCCGCGCCGCCGCGCCCGTCCGCCGAAGCGCAAGACCCGCATCACGATCTACCTCGACGACGAGGTCCTGGACGAGTTCCGCATGCGCGCCGAGCGCACCGGCACCGGTTACCAGACCCTGATCAACGCCGCCCTGCGCACCCGTCTGGCTGTGCAGGAGGCCACCGTAGCCGCCGCCTGAACTGCTCATAAAACGCAGAAACCCTGCCAGGACAAGGCGTACGGCAAACGTATGCCTTGTTTAGAGATTACACAGGGCAATTAATTATGCTAATCTTCCGGCTCTTTCAACCCGGAGGATTTATGAAAAAAGGCGAACTGATCGCGGAATTCGCGAAGCGTACCGAACTGTCGGGTGCCGCTGCCAACGAGGCAGTGAACACCATCATCGACATCATCACCGAGCGCCTGAAGAAGGGCGACACGGTCGGTATCACCGGCTTCGGCACTTTCTCGGTCACCAAGCGCGCTGCCCGCAAAGGCCGCAACCCGGCAACCGGCGAAGTCATCAAGATCGCTGCATCGAAGACCCCGCGCTTCGCTGCCGGTGCGACCCTGAAGGCCGCCGTCAACCCGAAGAAGAAGTAAGCTGCTTTATTGCGGCGGGCCGCAGCCCGGCACCATGCCGGCTGCGCGCCCTGCCCGCCCGTCTCCGTTTCTCCGTCCCCCATTCCCGTCCCCGCATGCTGCTCTCCACCTGGATCGCTTTCGTCATCGCCGGTGTCCTGATCGCCATTTCGCCCGGCTCCGGCGCCGTCCTGTCGATGTCGCACGGCCTCGCCTACGGTCTGAAGAAGGCCAGCGCCACCGTGTTGGGACTGCAGCTGGGCCTGATCCTGGTGCTGGTCATCGCCGGCGCGGGCGTCGGTTCGCTGGTGCTGGCGTCGGAATCCGTGTTCACCGCCGTGAAGATCGCCGGCGCCCTGTACCTGATCTGGCTGGGCATCGGCCAGTGGCGTTCGAAAGCCAAGGCGAGCGGCGTGCCGACCGCCGGCCTGGCCGCCCATCCATCCTTCGGCCAGCGCGTCCTGACCGGCTTCCTCACGAACGCCACCAACCCGAAAGGGATCATCTTCATGGTCGCGGTGCTGCCCCAGTTCATCTCGAAAGAAGGCTCGATGCTGCTGCAGCTGGCGATCCTGGGCGTGACCATGGTCGCCATCGACACCACCGTGATGCATGGCTATGCCTTCCTGGCATCCTCGATGCAGCGCTTTTTCCGCGACGAGCATGCGGTCAAGATGCAGAACCGCTTCTTTGGCGCCGTGCTGGTCGTGATGGGCTGCCTGCTGTTTTTGGTAAAACGCAGCCACGCATAGGCTCCGTGTGTCGGGAATAACTTTTCCGCAACGATTTGTAACGGGCGTCGTCTGGGACGTGTCCTGATGCGTTGTTAGCGGGTATAACCAATAAAAAACCCACGCTGGAGACGCGCGATGTCCAATTCGATCCTGAAGTCGGCCGTACTGCTGGCCTTCACCACCCTTTCCGCCCTGGCCATGGCGCAGGACGATCCGCCGGCCAGGGTCGGCCGCGTCGCACTGACCCAGGGCGCGGTCAGCATCGGCGGCGACGTCGGCGCCGAGATGAGCCCGGCCCAGGTCAACTGGCCGGTCACTTCGGGCAATATGCTCACCACCGCCAGCGGCGCCCGCACCGAATTGCGGATCGGCTCGACCTCGATCCGCCTGGACGGCGATTCCTCGCTCGAAGTCATCGAACTGGACGACGACAATATCCGCCTGCGCCTGCACTACGGCAGCGCCAGCGTGCGCGTCGTGAACGCGGACGTGCTGCGCGGCTTCGAGGTGCTTACGCCGCAGGTGCGCGTGCGCCTGCAGCAGCCGGGCAAGCTGCGCATCGACGCCGAGCGCGTGCGCGACACCAGCACCGTCAATGTGTTCGACGGCGAGGCCCTGGTCGAATCGGGCGGCTCGCAGCTGATGGTCCGCGCCGGCAAGCGCCTCGACGTCACCGACGACAATATGCGCACCGCCAGCGCCGTGCAGGACGCCTTCGACAGCTGGTCCGCCTCGCGCGACCAGCTGGAAGACAAAGCCACGTCGAGCCGCTACGTCACCGCCGAAATGACCGGCTACGAAGACCTCGACCGCTACGGCAACTGGCGAACGGACAGCGAATACGGTCCGCTGTGGACGCCGACGGTCGCCGCCGACTGGGTGCCCTACCGCGACGGCAGCTGGACCTGGATCGACCCCTGGGGCTGGACCTGGGTCGACAACGCGCCCTGGGGCTATGCGCCCTTCCACTACGGCCGCTGGGTTTATGTGAACCGCCGCTGGGCCTGGGCGCCGGGCCGCCGCGCCGACCACCTCGTGTGGGCGCCGGCGCTGGTCGGCTGGGTCGGCGGGGCCGACTGGAGTATCACCTTCCGCGACCGCAGCCACCGGCCGGGCTTCGGCTGGTATCCGCTGTCGCCGCATGACCGCTACGTGCCGTCCTGGCACGCCTCCGACCGGCACCTGGCCTGGTTCAACAGCCACGTGCGCCCCGATCCGCACCGCGGCCGCGACTACCGCCCGCAGGGTTTGACGGTGGTGCCGCACGACCGCTTCGGTCCCGGCCGCCGGGTGAACGTGCCCGGCTCGCCGCTCGCCAACGTGCCGCCGGTGCTGCCGCACAGGGGCGGCAACCCGGGCGGCAATCTGGGCGTGCCGACGGCCAATGCGCCGCCGCCGGCGCCGGTCGACCGTCCGCACCGCGGCAACATGGCTGACCGCAACGGCAATGGCCGCCCTGACCGCTTCGAGAACAACCGCGCCGACCGCGACCACGACCGCGACGGCGGACCGGGCCGTCCGGACCGCTTCGAAAGCACGCGCTTCGACCGCAACGGCGACGGCCGCATCGACACTGCCCGCGCCGATCGCGACGGTTTCATGCGCCAGCGCGGCCAGGTCCAGCCGCAGCAGGTCACGGTGCAGCAGCAGGCGCCGGGCACGGTGCCGAACGCGGTCCCGGTGCGGCCGCAATCGATCGTGAGCCCGACGCCGCGCATGTCGAACGCGCCGCAGCCGGTGGTGAGCCCGACGCCGCACGTGGCGCCGACGCCGCAGCCGCTGACCACCGACCAGCCGGTGTACCCGTCAGCGACGGCCCTGCCCGGCGCCCAGCCGCAGCCGCGCCAGGACCGCCGCGACTGGGACGAGATGCGCCGCGAGCGCCGTGATGACGATCGCCGTGAACGTCATGAGAACGAGGAGCGCCGCGAGCGCCGCTTCGCACCGGCGCCGGCCCCGGTGTCGACGGCAGCGCCATCCGCGCCGGTGCAGCAGACTGCGGTCATGAC
>Ga0065165_1000491_pt1 | contig 61051 bp, 49 predicted proteins | sample AraplaMF_Cvi_mMF_FD_63813 | JGI IMG/M metagenome (GOLD analysis project Ga0065165, IMG submission 63813) | Arabidopsis root microbial communities from the University of North Carolina, USA - plate scrape MF_Cvi_mMF (version 2) (version 3) | ecosystem: Host-associated > Plants > Roots >...
GGCGTCCGGGCGGACAAGGCCCGTAGGGGGCCGGCCTGGACGGCCGGCCGTCTTCGCCGAGGCATGGAGGCCGAGTCGAAGACCCCCGCCCGGACGCCCGGGTCCGCCGCGGCGCCAGCCATAAGACACCGAGCCGCGCAGCGGCTCCTCTCTTCGCAAGGAACGACGCAAGCCTTCGCGGCGAGGGGGGGGGACGGGTGCTGGCTCCCCGACCACGGCACAAGCGCCGCGCGCGAGGCCGACAGGCGAGCCCACCCTACGAAGCAACGCACACAACAAGAGCCCCGAGAAAAACGCCCCATTACGGAAAGCCGCGAAGAACCTTTTGATAGCTATCGCGACAACTATGAACGGCGTGAAGGAGCTAGCCCGTTTGGTGTATGGCCGCTTGCGATGTCGGGGTATAACGTCGGCGCCGTCGTTCCTTCTAGCAGGGACGGCGAGTGGGGCTTGCCGGCCTGCAGGGGTGCCGGCGGCGGGTCCGATGCCGAACCCGCGAAGCTGACAGCAGGCCACGAGAATGGGTGAGGAGCGGGCATGTCACGCGGGGAATCGGCGGGTCGTTGCGTCGTTTGGATTGGAAGACCGAGCGTTGAAGAACACTTCGGACTGATCCGTGCGGGATGGCGCACGTTCGTGGCCGATCCTGCGAGGAACGGCGCCGAGCTTCCCGAGTGCGGCGACGACGCGATCGCGGTCGTGGATCTGCGCACGAAGGCGCAGGCGGCGGTGCGCATCCTCGACGATCTTCGTCAGAGCCACCCAGGCATGGCGTGGATCGGGCTCACCGGCGAGCAGACGAAGGCGGCCGACCCGTCCGTGCGCAACGTGCTGCCGCATGCTTTCGAGATCATCGAAGGCCCGTCGTCGCTCGGCGCGCTGCGCCAGGCGCTCTCCCGCGTTCCCGGCGACGCGCCCGCGGTCCACGACGACGACGCGCCGAGCCTGCTGACGGGGAACAGTCCCGCCATACGCGCGCTGTCGCAGAACATCCGCAAGTTCGCGCCGGTGGAACTGCCGCTCCTCATCACCGGCGAAACCGGTACCGGAAAGGAGATGGCGGCGCGCGCTCTGCACCAGCTTTCTCCCCGGCATGCGAAGCCGTTCGCGGCGATCAACTGCGGCGCGTTGCCCGCGAACCTAGTGCAATCCGAACTCTTCGGGCATGAACGCGGTGCGTTCACCGGTGCGACGGCACGGCGTATCGGCCATTTCGAATCGGCGGACGGCGGCACCGTGTTCCTCGACGAGATCGGGGACCTGCCGCTGGATGCGCAGACCAACCTCCTGCGCGTGTTGCAGGAGGGGACCATCGAGCGAATCGGCAGCTGTCAGTCGATCAGGGTGGACGTGCGCGTGCTCGCGGCGACTCATGTCGACCTGGAGAAGGCCGTGGCGCAAGGCCGCTTCCGCGAAGACCTCTTCTATCGCCTGAATGTCCTGCGGCTGCGCATGCCGCCCCTGCGCGAGCGCACGGGCGACATCGAACTGCTGGCGCAGCATTTCCTCGACGTGTTCCGCGAAAGCTACGGCACCCGGGCCCGCGCCTTCAGCACCAACGCGCGAAAGGCGCTCAACGCATTCTCCTGGCCGGGCAACGTGCGCGAACTGATGAACCGGGTGCAGCGCGCGGCGGTAATCGCGGACGATGCGCTCATCACGCCGGACGACCTGGAACTGAGCGTGGATAGCCCCAGCGGCGATCGGGACAGCCTGGGAAGCGCGCGCACCTCCGCCGAACGCGAGGCCATCGTGGACTGCCTGCGCGCGAGCGCGTTCAACATCAGCGAATGCGCCCGCCGACTGCGCGTGTCCCGCGTCACGGTCTACCGTCTCTGCAAGAAGCATCAACTGGCCCTCGATCAGCTTCGATAAGGCGCCGCCCGCCAAGCATGCGCGGAAAAGAAAACTCCCGGTCCTCTGGGAGGACCGGGAGTTCCCATTCGTCGTCCGGCTTGGCAGGGTCGTCGGGCGAACGAACCACGCGGCTTCACAGGGCCTTGTTCCCATGGGGAGCAAGCGCCGTGCCACGGTGGGCCTTCTTTGATTCGCAAGGATTTTCCGAGCACCGCCACCGGCAGTGCCGTTCACCCCGTGTAGCGATCTGTAACAGGACGTTGCAGGCGCGGTACATCGCGGCGTTGTCGGCATGTCCCGCGCCTTAGTACGATGCCCCTCCTAACCGGAGTCGCAAGTCATGTCGTCGCACCCTGCCGAACCGTCCGATCTCATCGCCCTGGGCAAGCGTTACTGGCTTTCCGTCTACCGGCCGCGCGACGTCGTGCTCGACCACGGCAAGGGCGCCCGGGTGTGGGACACCGAGGGCCGCGACTACCTCGACTTCGGCGCGGGCATCGCCGTGAACGCGCTGGGGCACCAGGACCCCGACCTGGTCGAGGCGCTGGTGGCGCAGGCGCACAAGCTCTGGCATGCCAGCAACGTGTTCTATTCCGAGCCGCCGTTACGGCTTGCCGCCGAACTCGTGGAACACGCGCCGTTCGCGCAACGCGTTTTCCTGTGCAATTCGGGTACGGAGGCCAATGAGGCGGCCATCAAGCTCGTGCGCAAGTGGGCGGCGGCGCAGGGCCGGCCGCCCGAGCAGCGCGTGATCGTCACCTTCAAAGGCTCCTTCCACGGTCGCACGCTGGCTGCGGTCACCGCCACGGCACAGCCGAAGTACCAGGAAGGCTACGAACCGCTGCCCGGCGGCTTCCGCTACGTTCCCTTCAACGATCCCGCGGCGCTGGAAGAGGCATTCGCGCAGGGTGGCGTGGCAGCCGTCATGCTGGAGCCGGTGCAGGGCGAGGGCGGCGTGATGCCGGCCGAGCCCGGGTTCCTCAAGAAGGTGCGGGACCTCTGCGATGCGCATGATGCGCTCATGGTGCTCGACGAGATCCAGTGCGGCATGGGCCGTACCGGCACGCTGTTCGCGCACACGCACGACCACGTCACGCCGGACATCGTCACCCTCGCGAAGGCGCTGGGCGCCGGCTTCCCGATCGGCGCCATGCTGGTCGGACCGAAGGTGGCCGACGTGATGCAGTTCGGCGCGCATGGAACCACCTTCGGCGGCAATCCGATGGCCGCCGCCGTGGCGCGCGTGGCCCTGGAGAAGATCGCGTCGCCGGCCGTGCTGCTCAATGTGGAGCGGCAGGGCAACGACATCCGTGCGGGCCTCGCGAAGATCAACCACGATCTGCACCTGTTTTCCGAAGTGCGCGGCCGCGGCCTCATGATCGGCGCGGTGCTGGACACGCCGTACAAGGGGCGCGCCGGAGAGATTCTCGACCTCGCCGCCGCGCACGGCTTGCTCATCCTGCAGGCAGGTCCGGACGTGTTGCGCATCGTGCCGCCGCTCACCATTTCCGACGAGGAGACGGCTGAAGGTCTCGAGCGGCTGGGGGCAGCCCTGGCGGCGTTCGCCAGCGAAGCCAAGGTGGCCTGACCCGTGCCTGCCGCCAACCCTATCGTTTTCCTCTTCGACGTCGACAACACGCTGATCGACAACGATCGCTTCGGCGCCGACCTCGCCAAGCGGCTCGAAGCCGAGCTGGGCCCGGAGGGTCCGGCCCGGTACGCGGCCATCGACACGCAGATCCGCAACGAGGTCGGCTACGCCGACTACCTCGGCGCGCTGCAGCGTTTGCGCGGCAAGGGCGGCGATCCGGCCTACCTGCGGCTGTCGTTCTTCCTGCTCGACTACCCCTTCGACGAGCGCCGGTTCCCGGGCGTGCCCGAAACTATCGCGCATCTGCGCAGCATGGGGCGTCCGGTGATCCTGTCCGACGGCGACACCGTGTTCCAGCCCCGGAAGATCCGCCGGGCGGGCCTGTGGGACGTGTTCGAAGAAGACGTGCTCATCTACGTGCACAAGGAAGACATGCTCGACGACATCCGTGCGCGCTTCCCGGCGGACCACTATGTCATGGTGGACGACAAGCCGCGCATCCTCGTCGCGATGAAGAAGCTGCTGGGCGACAAGGTGACCACGGTATTCGTCCGCCAGGGCCACTACGCCGCCGCTGCGGGCAAGGAGCTGGAAGAGACGCCGCCCGACATCACGGTGAACGCCGTGGCGGAACTGGCGAGGATGCGCCGCGAAGACTTCCTGTCGGTGGTGTAGGAGCGCGCCTTGCGCGCGACATTTTTCGATTCGGTCTGCAAGCTGGCGCGCCAGTTCCGGGCCACGGCCGCAACAGATGTCGCGCGCAAGGCGCGCTCCTACAACGCCTCGAAAGCGCCGCGCACCCACTCCATATCGTCGCCTTCGAACGCCAGCACATCGAAACGGCTGGGCCGCCGGGCGTCGTGCGGATGCCACGCCATCCAAAGGTGCGCCGCGCTGATCAGCTTGCGTCGCTTGGTCATGGTGACCGAGGCCAGCGGACCGCCGAACGCGCCGTCGCGGCGATAGCGGACCTCGACGAAGACGACGGTATCCCCATCGCGCATCACCAGGTCGATCTCACCGTGACGGCAGAGGAAATTGGCGCGCACGAGCCGCAGCCCGCGCGATTCGAGGAACGCCCGCGCCTGCGTCTCGAACCGGTTGCCGGTGGCGCGACGCGTTGTGGTTTTCTTCGTGGGTGGGGCCATGCGAACACTCCCTGTTCGCGCCCTGGGGATCAGCCGCCGCCGCTCTCGACGTTCGGGGCCATGGCGGGCGCTTCGAGTTCGAGGCTACCCGCGACCGGACGGGCCACGCCGTCGGCGAAACGCGCCCAGATGAGTACGCGGCGCACGCGCCCGAACTCGTCCGCGACCAGCTGGCCTGTGGCACCCGGCAGGTAGCTGCCGGGATGACCGCGCATCCAGTCGATGTACGGCACCAGGCCCCAGGCATCCATGCCGAAGGCGAACAGACGCCCACTCACCCCCTTCGTCGCCGGCAGCGCGTCGGTGAGGGAGGCGCGGCGGGGCAGGCCCGACTGCGCGTCGAACAGCCACGGCGCGTCGCAGAATTCCACGCCCTCGAGGTCGCGATCGGCCGTGGGGTCGTCGCCGCCGCCGTAAACGTGCGACGTGGCGAACACCGGAAGGGTGTTCTTCGCGAGGCGCAACTGCGGAAGGAGCAGGCGGGCCTGCTGCGGCTTCATGCTGATGAAGACGCCGCTGGTGGCCGGATCCTGGCCGACCGGTTCCGACAGCTGCGAAGCGAAATCGATGCTGTTGGCGTCGAGCGTGATCTGGCTTGCGAGGGTGCCGCCGCGCGCCTGCCACTCGGCCTTGAAGGCATTGCCCGCGCGGCGCGCGAAATCGTCGGTGGAGACGATCAGCGTCGCGGTATGCAGCCCACGGTCCGCCATGTGGTCGGCCACCTGGGCGCCCTCGGTTTCGGGGAGCAGGCCGAACTCGTTGGCACCCGCGGGCGGCAGGTTCCTGTTGTCGTTCGGATAGTTCAGCGTGAGCATCGGTGCCGGGAGCGCGCCCTTCGCGAAGATGGCCGAAACCCCGTCGCGATTGAGCGGGCCGACGACGAAGCGGGCGCCCTCGGCCACCGCTTTGTCGTAGGCGGCGACGGCATGCTGCGCATCGTTGCCGGAGTCGTACACGGCCACGTCCGGTCGCGGCGCGCCCGCGTGCGCCGCTTCGAGGTAGTTCGCGAAGAAGCCGTCGCGGATCGCGGCACCCGCGCCGGCAAGGGGGCCGGACAACGGGAGCAGCAGCGCGACCTTGCCGGGCACCTTGTAGCCCTCGCGGACGCCCTTGTCTCCGGTGACCGTGCCCACGGCTTGGTCGAGCACCGCGGGGGAGCGACTCACGCTGCCGAGCTGGGCCTGCGCCTCGACGACCCAGGGTTTCATGGGATCGTTCGCCGGCAGGGAGCCGCCGCGTTCGGCAAGGGGCTGCGCGCCGAGGCCGGTGAGCAAGGCGAGAATTTCCTTGCGGTTCTCCTCGCGGTCGACACCACGCAACTCGCGGTCGAGTTCGATCCGGGTCTGCGCCGCGCTCCAGGAATCCCCCGCGGCCGCCTGCGCGCGCGCGCGGAGTTCGGCAAGCCGCTGGTCGATCTGCGGCGACACACGCGCCGCGGGCTTGCCGGTAAGCGACAGTGCTGTTTTCGCGTCGTTGTTCTTCAGGGCGATCTCGGCGCGCAGCGCGTCGAAGCGAAGGGCATCCTCCCCCTCCAGGCGCGATCGGCGAATGTCGGCCACCACCGGAGCGGCGCGATCGAGGGCGCCTTCCTGGCGGTATGCCTCGGCGGCCAGCAGCTTGTAGTAGTCGCGATGGTCGCCGTCCCGGTCGGCCAGGGCGAGGTAAGCTTGTGCGGCCTGGTCGAACTGGCCCTTTGTGTAGAGCGCCTGGGCGGCCTGCGTGGCGGCGCCGGAAGGCGGGGCGCTCTGCTGCACACCGCCTTGGGTTACGCAGCCGGCAAGGCCGGCGGAGAGCAGGAGGCCGAGGGTGGCCACTCGGATCGATCGCATCGGGTGATGTTCCTTGGCTGCACGGGCGCCTTCCGGCACCGAAACATCCGGATCATAGCCCATCGATTCGCGAGGCCGGCGTGAGGTGGGGGATGGGGTCGATCGTAGAGACGCTGGCGCTCCGTCACGCGCCGTAGAGCGCCTTCCGTGGCGCCCCGGTGATCGCTGCTGCGAGCTTCGCCGCTTTGGCCGGCGGCAGTTCGTCCTTGAGGATGGCGAATACGCGCAGGCCCTCGGCAAGGCGTTCGTCTTCCCCGGCCTCGCGTCCCGCGACCATCACCACGAACTCGCCCTTCTGCTGGTTGGGATCGTCGGCCACCGTGCCGGCGAGGGCTTCGAGGGTGCCGTCGAGCACCGTCTCGAACATCTTGGTGAGCTCGCGCGCGACCACGGCCTCGCGGTCGGCACCGAAGGTATCGCGCATGTCCTGGAGCGATTCCAGGATCCGATGCGACGACTCGTAGAAGATGAGCGTGCGCGCCTCGCCGGCCAGTTCGCCAAGCCGCGAGCGGCGTGCGCCCGGCTTCGCCGGGAGGAAGCCTTCGAAAACGAACCGGTCGCTTGGCAGGCCGGCGACGGAGAGTGCCGCGACCACGGCGCTGGGACCCGGCACGGGACTCACCCTGAGGCCGGCGGCTCGCGCCGCCCGCACGAGCCGGAAGCCGGGGTCGCTGATCAACGGCGTGCCGGCGTCGGATACGAGGGCGACGTCGTCGCCACCACGCAGGCGCTCCACAAGACCATCGACGGCGGTGCGCTCGTTGTGGTCGTGCAGCGCCACCAGCGGCGTGTCGATGCCGAGGTGCTGGAGGAGGGGACGCGTATGCCGGGTATCTTCCGCGGCGATCACTTTCACCCGCCGCAAGGTCTCGATGGCGCGCGCACCGATGTCGTCCCGGTGTCCGATGGGCGTGGCGACGACATGGAGGATGCCGGGGCGGGCGTTGGGCATAGGGTGGGGATTCTGGGCGGGGCAGGGATTGTAGTGGATCGGTGGGGATGGAGATGGGGGATGGGAAGCGGGGCGCGGTACACGTCGTTCGCGCGAGGGGGCGGTACCGTTACGCGGGCCTCGAGGCCATTGGTCGCATCCAGTACCCTCATGCGCACGCCGGCATGACGCCCCCGCTTCCCATCCCCCATCCCCCGCTCAACCCCATCCCGCTATACTCCCCCATGGAGTCGGCCGGACAGTCGCGTCGCGCCTCGTGCGCGTCGAGGAAAGTCCGGGCTCCATAGGGCAGGGTGCCAGGTAACGCCTGGGCAGCGTGAGCTGACGGCCAGTGCAACAGAGAGCAGACCGCCGATGGCCCCGCGAGGGGATCAGGTAAGGGTGAAAGGGTGCGGTAAGAGCGCACCGCGTGCGGGGCTAACGTCGCACGGCACGGTAAACCCCACCCGGAGCAAGACCAAATAAGGGAACCATGACGCGGCCCGCGTCGTTCCCGGGTAGGTTGCTAGAGCCTGGCGGCGACGCCAGGCCGAGAAGAATGACTGTCACGTCGCAAGACGCACAGAACCCGGCTTACAGGCCGACTCCTTTTTCTTCTTTGCGTTCGGTCGAGGCGTCCTTGGGCGCCTCGACTGGTTTGTGGATGGGGGATGGGAAGCGGGGGCGCGGTACGCGCCGTTCGCGCGAGGGGGCCGGTACCGTTACGCGGGCCTCGAGGCCATCGGTCGCATCCATCCCCCTCGTGCGCACGACGGAATGACGCCCCCGCTTCCCGTCTCCCACCCCCCACCCCAATCAATGAACGCAAGTTCAGCCGCTCCCGCGTGTTCCACGTTCAGGATCCCTTTCGAAACGCGAAGCCCGTCGCAAAAAAACCCCACGATTCAATCACCTTGCACCAGTTCCTCAGAAACGGCTGGAAATGGTGGCCAAGCTGTCCTTTCTCTTTGATTCACAAGAAAAATTTCCTTGACAGTCTCAGGGCGCGAGACTATCGTGGGCCCCGGTGAGAAATCGTGGGATTTGGTGGGGCAACCAGCAGACATGTTCCAGGGCGAGACAGCCATCACGGTCGACGACAAGGGTCGTCTGACGATCCCGACTTCGTATCGGGACGCCGTGGCTGACGCCTGCAAGAACCGTCTGGTGGTCACCTACAACCCCTTCGAAACCGGGTGCCTGTGGATCTTTCCTTACGCGGAATGGGAGCAGGTGCGCGATCAGGTCAATGCGCTGCCGAGCGTCAAGGCCGTCCACCGTGCCTTGCAGATGAAGCTGGTGGGCGCGGCGTCCATCGTCGAACCCGACGGGGCCGCGCGCATCCTCTTGCCGGCCAGTCAGCGCGCGGCTGCCGGGATAGAAAAAAAGGCCGTCCTCCTGGGCATGGGCAACAAGTTCGAGCTTTGGAGCGAACAGGCCCATCTCGCGAAGATCCGCCAGACGATCGGCGAGGACGAGATCAGCGACGACATGGCGGAACTGCGGTTGTGACGACGAACTAATTCAGAGGTTTTCGGTGGAACGGGAGCGGGATGTGGCGATGGCGGGGCGCGATGCGCACATCCCTGTGATGCTCGACGAAGTGTTGGAGGGCCTCGCCTTGCGCGAGAACGGGCGCTACCTCGATGGGACTTTCGGCCGCGGCGGGCATGCGCGGGCGATCCTTGCCCGCCTTTCGGACGAAGGCCGCCTGTTCCTCATGGACCGCGATCCCACGGCCATCGCCGTCGCCGAAGCGGGCCTTGCCACCGACCCGCGCGTCTCGCTGCGCCACGACAACTTCGCCACCATGGGCGAGTGGATCGCCCTTGAAGGCGGCCTCGACGGCATCCTGCTGGACCTGGGCGTGTCCTCGCCGCAACTGGACGATGCCAGCCGCGGCTTCAGCTTCATGGCCGACGCGCCGCTCGACATGCGCATGGACACCACGCGCGGCATCAGCGCCGCCGACTTCCTCGCCGAAGCCGACGAGGCGGAAATCGCCGACGTACTCTGGACCTTCGGCGAAGAGCGCTTCAGCCGCCGCATCGCCAGGGCCATCGTGGAGCGCCGCGCCACTGCGCCCGTCCTCCGCACCGGCGAACTCGCCGAGCTGGTCGCCCGTTGCGTGGGCCGCCGCGAACCGGGCAAGAATCCCGCTACCCGCACCTTCCAGGCCCTGCGCATCCGCGTGAACGCCGAACTGGAATCGGTGGAACGCGGCCTCGCCGCCGCTTTGGAACTGCTCAAGGTCGGCGGCCGCCTCGCCGTGATCAGCTTCCACTCGCTGGAAGATCGCACCGTCAAGCAGTTCATCCGTGGTCACGAAGGGCGCGTGCAAGGCAGCCGTCGCGCACCGCCGGCCGAAGCCAGGACCGCACGTCTCAAGCCGGTCGGCAAGGCGATCTTTCCTTCCGATGCGGAAGTGGCGCGGAATCCCCGTGCGCGCTCGGCCGTGCTGCGCATCGCGGAGAAGGTCGCATGAAGGTGTTCGGCGCCATCTGCCTCTCGCTCCTGCTGCTGGCGGTCATCGCCAGCGCGATCGGCGTGGTGTGGACGCGCCATGAAAGCCGCGTGCTGTTCGTCGAGCTTTCGCGCCTGCAGACGCAGAAAGACGATCTGGGCGTGGAATACGGGCGGCTGGAACTAGAACAGGCGACCTACGCCGAGCCCGCGCGCATCGACGCCGAAGCCCGCGGCAAGCTCGGCATGTTCACGCCGAAGCCGCAGGACATCCAGTTGGTGCGTCGATGAAGGCGCGATACGGTAAACCCGTGGTGCCCAGCCGCCGCCGCGGTCAGGGCCCCAGCCCGCGCAAGCGCATGACCGTGGTGGTCGCGCTCCTCTGCGTCGCGGCGTCCGGTCTGGTCGTGCGCGCGTTCGACCTGCAGGTGGTGCGCAAGCAGTTCTACCAGGACCAGGGCGATGCGCGCTTCCTGCGCGAGATGCCCATCGCGGTATCGCGCGGCACCATCTTCGATCGCAACGGTGAGCCGCTGGCGGTTTCCACGCCGGTCGCGTCGATCTGGGCGAATCCGCCGGAAGTGCTCGAGAACGAGGACCGCATCCCGGAACTCGCGAAGGCCCTGCACGTCGACGCCGACGACCTGAAGCAGAAGATCGCGCAGCGCGCCGACAAGGAATTCATGTACATCGCGCGGCAGATGCGGCCGGAAGACGCGCAGGCCATCGTCGACCTGAAGATCCCGGGCATCGCGGCGCAACGCGAATATCGCCGTTATTACCCGTCGGGCGCGGTAAACAGCCACATCCTCGGTTTCACCAACATCGACGACCACGGTCAGGAAGGTCTGGAGCTGGCCTTCGACGAGTGGCTGGCCGGCAAGCCCGGCGCGAAGCGCGTGATCCGCGATCGCATGGGCCATGTGGTCGAAGACGTGGAACTGGTGCGCGAGCCGCAGCCGGGACGCGACATCACGCTGTCGATCGACCGCCGCATCCAGTACCTCGCGTACAGCGCGCTGAAGGACACGCTGGAGAAGAACAAGGCCGACTCCGGTTCCGTCGTCATGATGGACGTGCACACCGGCGAAGTGCTGGCGATGGCGAATCTGCCGTCCTTCAACCCGAACGCCGTGCGCGGCAGCACGCCGTCGGAGCGGCGCAACCGCGCCGTCACCGACGTGGTCGAGCCGGGTTCGACCATGAAGGCCTTCACGATGGCTGCGGCCCTCATGAGCGGCAAATACACGCCCACGGCGCCGCTGATCGAGACCTCGCCCGGTACCTGGATGATCGGTGGCCATCCGGTGCGCGACACGCACAACTGGGGCACGCTCACACCGACCGGCGTCATCACGAAGTCCTCCAACGTCGGCGCAGCCAAGATCGCGATGACGCTGGACACCGACTTCCTCTACGGGGTGTACAAGTCCTTCGGCCTCGGCAACAGCACGGGCAGCGGCTTCCCCGGCGAGGCCGCCGGTTACCTGCCGGTGGGCCGCACCTGGAAGCCGATCGAGAAATCGCGACTGGCCTACGGCTACAACCTCAACCTGACGCCGTTGCAGCTGGCCAGCGGCTACGCGGCGATCGCCAACGGCGGCGCCCTGCGCGCGCCGAGCTTCATCAAGGGCGCCGACAATCCGCCGAACCAGGTCGTGACTCCCGATGTGGCGCACGAACTCGTGCGCATGCTCGAAACGGTGGTGGCACCGGGCGGCACCGGTTACGGCTTCGCCTCCGTCGCCAACTACAGCGTGGCCGGCAAGACCGGCACCTCGCACAAGAATTCGGTCGGCGGCTACTACTCGAACAACTACATTTCGCTTTTCGTCGGCATGATCCCGGCGAGCGCGCCGCGGCTCGTCACCGTGGTGGTCATCAACGATCCGAAGGGCGGGCGCTACTACGGTGGCTCGGTCGCAGGGCCCGCGTTCGCGCAGGTGATGACCGGCGCCGTGCGCCTGCTCGACATCCCACCGGACAATGTCGGCCGCTGGTACGCGGGCGGACCCAGCCAGGGCGGACTGATCGGCACGAGCAATGCGCCACCGCCACAGGCGGACGACAGCGCGGCGGAAGAGGTGGTCCCGTGACCATGCGCCTCGCCGACCTGCTCGACGGATTCGCCGACGCTTCCAGCGCCGGCGACATCGTCGTTTCGGGCCTCAGCCTCGACTCGCGCGAGATCGCGACCGGTAACGCGTTCGTTGCCATGCGCGGCACGAAGGGCCATGGCATCGAGTTCGCCGCCAAGGCCGTTGCCAAGGGTGCCGCTGCGATACTGGCCGAGCCGCCGTTTGCCGAAGGCGACGTCGGCGCGCCCGTCATCGCGGTGGAAGGGTTGCGCGAGAAGTCAGGCCCGATGGCGGCACGCTTTTTCGGCGATCCGTCGGCCGCGCTCGACATCGTCGGTGTCACGGGTACCAACGGCAAGACATCCACTGTGCAACTCGTCGCGCAGGCGCTTGCCTTCCTCGGCCGCAAGCCGGCCACGATCGGCACGCTGGGCGCGGGCTTGCATGGTGCGATCGCCGAAGGCGAGCGCACGACGCCGGATGCCATCAGCGCGCAGGCGTTGCTCGGTGAATTTCGCGACGCCGGGGCCACGCACGTGGCCATGGAAGTGTCCTCGCACGCGCTCGAACAGGGGCGCGTGAACGGCATTGCCTTCGACGTGGCGGTGTTCACCAACCTCACGCGCGACCACCTCGACTACCACGGCACGATGGAAGCGTACGGCGCCGCCAAGGCGAAGCTGTTCGCGTTCGAAGGCCTGCGCGCCGCCGTCGTGAACGTCGACGACCCGTTCGGCGTGAAGCTCGCCAAGGGCCTTCCCGAGCACGTGGCGAAGCTGCGCACGTCCATGGCTACCGACAGCACGGAGAAGGACGCGGAGATCCGCGCCGACATCGTGGTGACGTCGGCGAAAGGCCTGTCGTTCAATCTGATCACGCCTTGGGGCATGCGCACGGTTCGGAGCGCGCTGCTCGGCCGGTTCAATGTGCACAACCTGCTCGCCGTGGCCGCCGTCCTCGGTGCGCTGGGTGAGTCATTCGACCGCATCCATGCCGCGCTCGAAGCGCTTGAACCGGTGAACGGCCGCATGAGCCGGCTGGGTGGCGACGGCCGCAAGCCGCTCGTGGTCGTCGACTACTCGCATACGCCGGATTCGCTGAAGCAGGCACTGCTGGCATTGCGTTCGCACACAAAGGGACGCCTGGTCTGCGTGTTCGGCGCCGGCGGCGACCGCGACCAGGGCAAGCGTCCGTTGATGGCCGCCATCGCGGAACGGCTGGCCGATGCCGTCATCGTCACCGACGACAATCCGCGCAGCGAAGACGGTGACGCCATCGTCGCGCAGATTGTCGCCGGCTTCAGCCATCCCGACGTCGTGACAATCGAACGCGACCGGGCTCAGGCCATCGCCCAGGCCATCGCCGGCGCGAAGGCCGACGACGTCGTGCTGATTGCCGGCAAAGGCCACGAAACCTACCAGGAAGGTCCGGAGGGCAAGCGTCCCTTCGACGATCTCGCCGTCGCCGCCGAGGCGATGGCATCGAGCAAGAAAGGAGTGCGCACATGATGCGCCTGTCCGCCGTCGCCCTCTGGACCCGAGGCCGCCTTCAGGGCGCCGACGCCGAGGTCACCGGCTTTTCCATCGATACCCGCACGCTGAAGCCCGGCGACCTTTTCGTGGCCCTGCCGGGCGAACGTGTCGACGGGCACGATTTCGTCGCCATGGCACGCGAGCGAGGCGCCGTCGGCGCGCTGGTGACCCGTCCCGTGGACGCGGCCATTCCACAGGTGATCGTCGACGACACCCAGCTCGCTCTCGGCGACCTTGCCAGCGCCGTGCGTGCCCAGAGCGACGTGCGCGTCATCGGCATCACGGGCTCGAACGGCAAGACCACGGTGAAGACGCTCACCGCATCGATCCTGTCGCGCCATGGGCGCACCCACGTCAATGCCGGCAACTTCAACAACGAGATCGGCATGCCCCTGACCTTGCTGGCCATGCCGGCCGATACGCGCTACGCGGTGCTCGAGATGGGGGCGGGCAAGCCGGGCGACATCGACTACCTGGCCGCCATTGCACGGCCCGATATCGGCCTCGTCACTTCCATCGCGCCGGCGCATCTTGAGCGCATGGGCACGATTGAAGGCGTCGCCGAAACCAAGGGCGCGCTGTACCGGTCGCTTCCCGCGGATGGCGTGGCCATCGTGAACGCGGACGATGAGCGCTTCGCCGGCTTTTTCGCCAATCTCGCCGGGTCGCGCCGAATCCTCCGTTATGCGCTCAATCACCGCGCGGATATCGGCGCAGACGTCGTCGAGGAGCGCATCGATGGCACGCATTTCGTGCTGTCCACGCCGCATGGCGACGGCGACGTGCATCTTCCGCTGCCTGGCCGTCACAACGTCGCGAATGCCCTTGCCGCTGCGGCCATCGCCACCGCTCTGGATGTACCGGTCGACGTCATCGTCGAAGGGCTGGAGCAGGTACCGCACGTTACCGGGAGGCTCGACCTCGAACCGATGCGGGGTGGCTGGATCCTCGTGGACGACAGCTACAACGCCAACCCCGGTTCCGCCGCTGCAGCGATCGATACCCTCGCGCTGGCCCGTGGCGAGCGTTGGCTGGTACTCGGCGACATGGCCGAACTCGGCCCCGACGCGGTCAAGTTGCACGCCGGTATCGGCCGCTACGCGCACGAGCGCGGCATCGAACGCCTGCTCGCCACCGGCGCGAAAAGCGCCGCAGCCGTGGAGGCCTTCGGGCCGGGTGCCCAGCATTTCGATACGCAGGAGGCTCTGATCGAGGCGGCCTGTGCGCAGATCCACGAGGGCGTTACCTGCCTCGTGAAGGGGTCTCGTTCGTCCGGCATGGACCGGGTCGTCGCGGCCATGAAGAAGTATGCCGAAGGAGCGTCCGATGCTGCTTGAACTGGCGGAATGGATGGCCCGGCACTTCGCGTCGCTGCATCTGTTCCAGTACATCACCTTCCGCGCCATCATGGCGGCGCTCACTGCGCTGGCCGTATCGTTGCTGCTCGGTCCCATGCTGATCCGCAAGCTGGCCGCGCTGAAGGCGGGGCAGGTGGTGCGCAGCGACGGTCCGCAGACGCACCTGTCGAAGGCAGGCACACCGACCATGGGCGGGCTGCTGATCCTCTTCGCCGTGGCCATCGCCACGCTGCTCTGGGCGGATCTCGGCAGTCGCTACGTGTGGGTGGTGCTGCTGGTCACCATGCTGTTCGGCGTCATCGGTTTCTACGACGACTACCGCAAGCTGGTGCTGAAGGACAGTCGTGGGCTCGCCAGCCGCTGGAAGTATTTCTGGCAGTCGGTTTTCGGGCTCGGGGCAGCGGTGTTCCTCTACAAGACCCACCAGCTTCCCGCCGAGATCGCCCTGTACGTGCCGCTGTTCAAGCAGGTGGCGATTCCGCTCGGCGTGCTTTTCGTGGTCATCGGTTACTTCATCATCGTCGGGTTCTCCAACGCGGTGAACCTCACCGACGGCCTGGACGGGCTGGCGATCATGCCGAGCGTGCTTGTATCCGGCGCCCTGGGCATCTTCGCCTACCTCGCGGGTAACAAGGTGTTCTCCGAATACCTCGGTATCCCGTCCATTCCCGGCGCCGGCGAGCTGGCCATCTTCTGCAGTGCGCTCGCAGGCGCCGGACTCGGCTTCCTCTGGTTCAACACGTATCCGGCGCAGGTGTTCATGGGCGATGTGGGCGCCCTGGCCATCGGTGCCGCGCTCGGTTGCGTGGCACTGATCGTGCGTCAGGAAATCGTGCTTCTGGTCATGGGCGGCGTGTTCGTGATGGAGACCGCCTCGGTGATGCTCCAGGTCGGAAGCTTCAAGCTGCGTGGCAAGCGCATCTTCCGCATGGCGCCCATCCACCACCACTTCGAATTGAAAGGCTGGCCCGAGCCCAGGGTCATCGTTCGTTTCTGGATCATCAGCGTGGTGCTGGTGCTCATCGGTCTGGCAACCTTGAAGGTGCGTTGAGAAGCATGTTCGGCATCGGCAACAAGCAGGCGAAACGCCGTCAGGGCCCGCGGGGAAGTTTTGACATCCCGCTGCTCGTGGCGGCGCTCGCGCTCGCCGCGCTGGGTGTGGTGATGGTCACCTCCAGCTCGATCGCCGTGGCCGACGGGTCGCACCAGGGCGCGTTCTACTACCTCAAGCGCCACCTCGTGTTCCTCGTGCTCGGCGCCTGCCTGGCGGGCGCCGCGATGCGCACGGAACTGAAGACGCTGGAGAAGCACAGCTTCCTGCTCCTCCTGATCGGCATCATCATGCTTCTGATGGTGTTCCTGCCCGTGTTCGGCATGCGCATCAACGGCGCGCGGCGCTGGGTGAACCTGCTCGTGACGAGCTTCCAGCCGGTGGAGGCGGTGAAGCTGATCCTCGTGGCCTATCTTGCGAGCTATCTCGTGCGCCATCGCGAGGGCGTGGAATACGAGCTGTTCGGCGTGGTGAAGCCCGTGGGCGTCGCCGGCTTCATCGTGCTGCTCCTGCTCGCGCAGCCCGACTTCGGCTCCGCCGCACTCGTGGTTGCCACCACGGTGGGTATGGTCTGGCTGGCAGGTGCGCGCATGCGCAACCTGCTGATGCTCGGCACGCCGCTCGTGCCCGCGCTGATCTACGCGGCCACTGCGGAGGACTACCGCATCAAGCGCCTCACCTCCTTCCTCGATCCATGGAAGGACCCGTTCAACGACGGCTTCCAGCTCACTCAGGCGCTTATCGCCGTGGGTCGCGGCGAATGGACCGGCGTGGGCCTGGGTTCGAGCGTGCAGAAACTGTTCTACCTGCCGGAAGCGCATACGGACTTCATCCTGGCCGTACTGGCCGAGGAGCTGGGACTGGCGGGCATCGTGCTCGTCATCTTCCTTTACATCGTGCTCGTGGGGCGCGGCCTGTACCTCGGCCTCAAGGGCGTCGAGCTCGGGCAGCGGTTCTCCGGCTACGTGGCGTACGGCATCTCGTTGATGATCGGTTTCCAGGCGATGGTGTCGATCGGTGTGAACCTCGGGGTGCTGCCCACAAAGGGGCTGACCCTCCCGCTGATCAGTTCGGGTGGTTCCTCGGTGCTGATGACCTGCGCGATGGTGGGCGTGCTGTTGCGCGCCACGTTCGAGATCAATCGCGCCGAAGACGCGCGGCAGACGGCCGTGCGCCTGCCGGCGAACGCGGTACCCGATTCGGCCGCTCACGCGGGAGGCATGGCATGAGCGCCCCCGTGTTGATCATGGCCGGCGGTACCGGCGGCCACATTTTCCCGGGACTGGCCGTGGCCGACGAACTGCGCTCGCGCGGTGTGCCCGTCGCCTGGCTCGGCGCCGAAGGCGGCATGGAAACCCGCGTGGTGCCCGCGCATGGCCTGGACCTGCACACGGTGGCCGTCGGCGGTCTGCGCGGCAAGGGCATGAGGACGCGCGTCCTTGCGCCGCTGATGCTTGCCCGCGCCTTGTTCGCCTCGCTCAAGCTTCTGCGCACCCTGCGTCCGCGCTGCGTACTTTCGATGGGCGGCTATGTGGCCGGGCCCGCCGGTGTGGCGGCGCGCATGGCAGGTATCCCGCTCGTGGTGCACGAACAGAACGCCGTGGCGGGGTTCACCAACCGCAAGCTCGCCTCGTTCGCGAAGAAGGTGCTCACCGGTTTCCCGAACGTCCTGTCGAACGCGGAATGGGTGGGCAATCCGGTGCGGGCTCGCATTGCCGCGTTGCCGTCGCCTGCGGAGCGCTTCGCCTCGCGCCATGGCCGGCCGCGCCTCCTCGTACTGGGCGGGAGCCTGGGTGCACGCACGCTCAACCTGGCGGTGCCCCGTGCCTTGTCGCGCATGGCCGCGGCCGGCACGACGATGCCCGAGGTGGTGCACCAGACGGGTGAGCGCGGCCTGCAGGAAGCGCTCGACGCGTACACTGAAGCCGGCGTCGCCGCGAGCGTCGTGCCGTTCATCGAGGACATGGCGGGCGCTTACGAATGGGCCGATGTCGTCGTATGCCGCGCCGGTGCGCTGACGGTGGCCGAACTCTGCGCAGCCGGCCTCGAGGCGCTGCTGGTGCCGTTTCCGCACGCGGTGGACGATCACCAGACGGCCAACGCACGCGCCATGGTCGATGCCGGCGGCGCGCGCATCGTCGCCGATGCCTTGCTGACGAAGAACGATTCCGCAGATCTGCTCGCGAAGATGCTCGACGACCTGTTGGGCGACCGCGCGCGAATCCTTTCCGCCGCCAATGCGTCCCGCACGCTGGCCAAGCCCGACGCCGCAGCAACGATTGCCCGTCATTGCATGGAGGTTTCCGCATGACGCCCGGTCGTTTGCGTGCCCACGAAGATTTCATGACCTCGTTCCGCCGCGTCCATTTTATCGGCGTGGGCGGCGTTGGCATGAGCGGTATCGCCGAGGTGCTCTGCAACCTTGGTTACGACGTGTCCGGTTCCGACCGTGCGCCGTCGTCGACCACCGAGCGCCTGGCCGCGCTCGGCGTGGACGTGCATATCGGTCACGAAGCCGAGAACATCGACGGCGCCGATGTCATCGTGACCTCGAGCGCCATCCGCGCCGACAACCCGGAACTGGTAGCCGCACGCGCCTCGCGCATTCCGGTGGTACCACGTGCCGAGATGCTCGGTGAGCTGATGCGGTTCCGTCGCGGTATCGCCATCGCCGGCACGCACGGCAAGACGACCACCACGAGCCTCGTCGCCAGCGTGCTGGCAGAGGCCGATTACGATCCGACCTTCGTAATCGGTGGGCAGCTGAACGCCGCGGGCGCGAACGCGCGTCTCGGCACCGGCCAGTACCTGGTCGCGGAAGCCGACGAATCCGATGGTTCGTTCCTGATGCTCTCGCCGGTGATCGCAGTGGTGACCAACATCGATGCCGACCACCTGGAGAACTACCACGGCGATTTCGCCCTGGTGAAGAAGGCGTTCGGCGATTTCCTGCACCGCCTGCCGTTCTACGGCATGGCCGTCCTGTGCATCGACGACGAGGAAACCGCGAAGCTGGCGCAGGACACCTCACGCCGCATGCTCACCTACGGTATCGACCAGCCTGGCGCCGATGTCACCGCGACGAACGTGCGCCAGGTGGGCTTCGAGATGCATTTCGACCTCCGTCTCCCGGGACGGCCCGACGTGCTGTCGGTCACGCTGAACCTGCCGGGCCGCCACAACGTGCAGAACGCGCTCGCCGCGGCGGCCGTGGGCTGGCAGCTCGGCGTGGATGCCGAGGCCATCGCCCGCGCCCTGGCCCGCTTCGAGGGCGTGGGCCGCCGTTTCCATCGCCGCGGCGAAATCGCACTCGACCACGGTAGCGCGCTGCTCGTGGACGACTATGGCCACCATCCGCGCGAGCTTGCCGCAGTGTTTGCGGCTGCACGCGGTGGCTGGTCCGATCGCCGCCTGGTGGTCGCCTTCCAGCCGCATCGCTACAGCCGTACGCGCGACCTCCTCGACGACTTCGCCAATGTGCTGGCCGAGGTGGACGTCCTCGTGCTGACCGAGGTTTATCCCGCTGGCGAAGCACCCATTCCGGGTGCCGACGGCAAGGCGCTGGCGCGTGCCATCCGCGCGCGCGGCAAGACCGACCCGGTACTCGTCGATCACCCGCGCGACCTGCGCGACACGCTTTCCGCACTGGCGCGCGACGGCGACCTGATCCTGTTGCTTGGCGCCGGCGACATCGGCGCGGCGGCGATCGAGCTGGCGGCCACCGGCCACCTGAGGACCCATAAGTGATGAGCAGCACGCGCTTCCCCCGTATCGTGACCGACCCCGCCGACTTCGGCCGCGTGGCCGTCGTCATGGGCGGTCAGTCGGCCGAACGCGAGGTGTCCCTGAATTCCGGACGCGGCGTGCTCGAGGCCCTGCGCGCCGACGGCGTGGACGCCCATCCGATCGACGGAATTCCGGCACTGCTCGATGCCGTTCGCGCGGGCCACTTCGCACGAGTGTTCAACATCCTGCACGGCGCGGGCGGCGAGAACGGCGAACTGCAAGGCGCCCTGCAATCGCTCGGTATCCCGTACACCGGCTCGGGCGTCCTCGGTTCCGCGCTGTCGCTGGACAAGGTGCGCGCCAAGCAGGTGTGGATCGCCCTCGGCCTGCCGACGCCGAAGTTCAAGGCTCTGCCGCGCGGTGCCGACGTGCACGCGGCGGCGCGAGAGATCGGTTTCCCGCTCATCGTGAAACCGGCCTGGGAAGGTTCGAGCGTGGGCATCACGCGCGTCTTCGACGAGGCCGATCTCGATGCGGCCGTGGAACTGGCGCGCCGCTACCCCGGCGACCTGCTAATGGAGACGCTGATCGAGGGCGATGCCCGGGAAGGCGGCGAATTCACGGTGGGCATCCTCGGGCGCGAAGTGCTGCCGACGATCAAGATCGTGCCCAGCGGCGCTTACTACGACTACAACGCGAAATACATCGCCGAAGACACGCAGTACCTCATTCCCGGCCTCTCCTCGAACGCCGAGGACGAGATGCGCGCGCTCGCGCTGCTGGCATTCGACGCGCTGGACTGCTTCGGCTGGGGCCGCGTCGACGTGATGCGCGACCGGCACGGCAAGAACTGGCTCCTGGAAGTGAACACGGCGCCGGGCATGACCTCGCATTCGCTGGTGCCGAAAGCCGCCGCCGCGGCGGGCCTGGATTACCAGGCCCTGTGCTGGCACATCCTCGAGACCTCGATGCAGCGGGAGGTCGCGAAGGCATGAAGGGAGCCGCTGCCACGCGGATCGTCGCCTGGGGTATCGCCATCACGCTGGTGGTGCTGCCCGTCGTCGGCGTGATGCAGGGCTGGTTCGCCGCGGGCCGCTGGCCCGTGACGCAACTGAAGGTCGAGGCGGAGTTCGCGCACGTGAGTGCCGAGCAGATCCGCAGCGCCGTCATGCCGCATCTCGGCAAGGGCTTCTTCGCCACCGACCTGGAAGACGTCCGCCGTGCGCTCGGCACGCTGCCCTGGGTGGAATCGGTGGAAGTGCGCAAGCGCTGGCCCGATACGCTGCTCCTGCGCATCTACGAACGCCAGCCTTTCGCGCGCTGGAACGAGAACCGCCTGATCAGCCGGCAGGGCCTCGTGTTCGACGCGCCGGGAGCGGACCAGATGGGCGATCTCCCGCGGTTGAACGGGCCGGACTCGCGCCTGGCCGAGGTGGTGAGCTTCTATGCGCAGGCCCGCAAGGCCTTCGAGGGCAGGGCGCAGCTATCGATCGTGGGCGTTTCGCTGAGCGAGCGTGGCAGCTGGAGCGTCACCACCGACAGCGGCGCCGAGATCGTGATCGGCGATCGCGACCAGGCCGACCGTCGCCTCGCGCGTTTCCTCGATGTCTACCCGCAACTCGTCGCCGGTCGGCATGGCGGTTTCGCCTACGCCGACCTTCGTTACACCAACGGATTCGCCATCCGGTGGCCGGAACCGGAAACCACGGCCACACCCAAGGTCGGAAGCTGAGCCAACATGAGAAACAAGAACGACAAACAGCTCGTCGTCGGCCTCGACATCGGCACCTCGAAGGTGGTCGCGATCGTCGGCGAATACGAGCCCGGCGAACCGATCGAAGTCATCGGCATCGGCACTCACGTGTCGCGCGGCATGAAGCGCGGCTCGGTGGTCGACATCGAATCCACCGTGCATTCCATCCAGCGCGCCGTGGAGGAAGCCGAACTGATGGCGGGCTGCGATATCCGCTCGGTGTATGCCTCCATCTCCGGGAGTCACCTCGAAACGCGCAACTCGCACGGCACCGCGGCGATCCGCGACCGTGAGGTGATGGCCGCCGACCTGGAGCAGGTACTCGAAGCTGCAAGCGCCGTCGCCATTCCGGCCGATCGCAAGGTCCTCTACAAGGAATCGCAGGAATACCGCATCGACGGCCAGGACGGCATTCGCCATCCGGTCGGCATGAGCGGCGTGCGCCTCGAGGCCAGCGTCCATCTCGTGACGGGTGCCGCCAGCGCCGTGCAGAACATCTCGAAGTGCATCCAGCGCTGCGGCCTCTCGGTCGACGAACTGGTGCCCGCCGCGGTGGCGAGCGCAAAGGCGGTGCTCACCGAAGACGAGCTCGAACTCGGCGTATGCCTCGTCGACATCGGCGCCGGCACCACCGACATCGCCATCTATACGCAAGGCGCCATTCGTTACACCAAGTCGCTGCCCGTCGGCGGCGACCAGGTGACGAACGACATCGCATACGGCGTCCACACACCGACCGCTCACGCGGAAGAGATCAAAATCAAATATGCGTGCGCGCTTGCTCAGCTCGCGCATGCGGAAGAAACCATCCAGGTGCCGAGCGTCGGCGATCGGCCACCTCGACGGCTCGCCCGTCAGGCGCTGGCGCAGTCGGTGCAGGCGCGCTACGAGGAAATCTTCGAGATGGTGCAGGACGAATTGCGCCGCTCGGGATACGAAAGCCTCGTCGCCGCCGGCATCGTGCTCACCGGCGGCGCGTCGCGCATGGAAGGCGCACTGGAGCTGGCTGAGGAAATCTTCCACAAGATGGTTCGCATCGGCGTGCCGCAGCACGTGTCCGGGCTGGGCGATGTCGTTTCGAGCGAATTGCACTCGACTGGCGTCGGCCTGTTGCTGCACGGATCACGGTCGAGCGGCAGCGCGCGTCACACCGGCTCCGCCGTCGGCAATGTCGGCAGCGTCGTCGATAAGTTCCGAAGCTGGTTCACCAAGAATTTCTGATTCACCAGATAGCCGGTGCCCGATGGAATGGGGGTGCCGGGGCAAGAGGAAGGCCCGCAACCCACGGCCGACAAGGAGTCGCCCATGGGACATAAACCAATAAAACAAAAGTTCTGCGGAGGACGGGAAATGTTTGAACTGATCGAAAAACTGGCACCGAATGCGGTCATCAAGGTCATCGGCGTGGGCGGCGGCGGCGGTAACGCCGTGGCTCACATGGTGAATTCCAACATCGAGGGCGTGGAGTTCGTCGTCGCCAACACCGACGCGCAGGCCATGAAGAGCTGCGCCTCGCGCACGCACCTTCAGCTCGGCGGCAACGTCACCAAGGGCCTCGGCGCCGGCGCGAATCCGGAAGTCGGCCGTCAGGCCGCGCTGGAAGACCGCGAGCGCATCGAGGAAATGCTCGAGGGTGCCGACATGGTCTTCATTACCGCCGGCATGGGCGGTGGCACCGGCACCGGTGCCGCACCCGTGGTGGCGCAGCTCGCCAAGGAGAAGGGCATCCTCACCGTGGCGGTGGTCACCAAGCCGTTCCCGTTCGAGGGCCGCCGTCGCATGCAGGTGGCGCTCAAGGGCATCGAGGATCTGTCCCAGCACGTGGACTCCCTGATCACCGTACCCAACGAGAAGCTGCTCTCGGTGCTCGGCCGCGAAGTCACCCTCCTGAACGCCTTCAAGGCGGCCAACGACGTCCTGCAGGGCGCGGTGCAGGGTATCGCCGATCTGATCACGGCCCCCGGCCTCATCAACGTCGACTTTGCCGACGTCCGCACCGTCATGAGCGAGATGGGCATGGCGATGATGGGTTCGGGCACCGCCCGCGGCGACGACCGCGCCCAGGCGGCCGCCGAAGCGGCGATCAACAATCCGCTGCTCGAGGACGTGAACCTGTCCGGTGCCTGCGGCATCCTGGTGAATGTCACCGCCGGTCCGAACCTCACCATGCGCGAGTTCGACGAAATCGGCCGGGTCATCCACGACTTCGCCTCGGAAGACGCGACGGTGGTGATCGGCACCTCGCTCGACCCGGAAATGCAGGACGACGTTCGCGTCACCGTGGTGGCCACCGGCTTGAACCGCGGCGTGGCCGCCAAGCAGCCCATGCGCCAGCCGGTGCAGCAGCAGGTGGAAATGCGCCAGCGTCCGCGCCCGGTCGTGCTGCGCACGGGTACCGGCAACGAAGTGGTGGATTACGCCGCCGAAGTGGCGCCGACGGTGCGTTCGGAGCCGGCGCAGCCGCAGAAGAGTGCGGAGCCGGCCATCGATTACCTGGACATTCCGGCGTTCCTGCGCCGTCAGGCCGACTGACCGGCACCCACGCAAGAACACGTTAAGGAAAGCGTGAGGGCGCTCCGGCATGATGCCGGGCCGCCCGAGGATACCCGCCGCCCACCCGTCCGGGCGGCGGGCGCCTTGTCGTCTCTCGGAAAAACCTGCAAGTGATATCAATTACTTGCAAGTCCCTGATAGGACGGAAGATCAGTCGCAGCCTAAATGAGAATGGCTCTCGAAAGTTGCTGAAGGAACGGTGAAGCCAATGGTAGACTGTACCGTCCGGTTTGTTTATTCCGAGGTTAAGACTGTGTTAGCATGTGCGCCACTTAAGGCTGCTGCCACAAGGTTCTGCCCAACATGATCAAGCAGCGCACGCTCAAGAACATCATTCGCGCCACGGGCGTCGGTCTTCATACCGGCGACAAGGTGTACATGACGCTTCGTCCCGCGGCGCCGAATACGGGCATCGTATTCCGCCGTACCGACCTCAACCCGCCTGTCGAACTGCATTCGCGGCCGGAGAACGTCGGCGACACGCGTCTCTCCACCACGCTGATCAACGGCGACGTTCGCGTCTCTACCGTCGAGCATCTGCTCTCGGCCATGGCCGGTCTGGGTATCGACAACGCCTATGTGGATCTGTCGGCGCCGGAAGTGCCGATCATGGATGGCAGCGCCGGTCCGTTCGTATTCCTCATTCAGTCCGCGGGCATCGAGGAACAGGATGCCGCGAAGCGCTTCATCCGCATCAAGAAGCCCGTCATCGTCCAGGACGGCGACAAGTGGGCCAAGCTCGAGCCGTTCGACGGCTTCAAGGTGGGCTTCTCGGTCGAGTTCGACCACCCGCTGTTCAACAAGCGCAATTCGCAGGCCGAGATGGACTTCTCGACCACGTCGTTCGTCAAGGAAGTCAGCCGCGCGCGTACCTTCGGTTTCATGCGTGACATCGAAATGCTCCGCGAGCGCAACCTCACCCTCGGCGGCTCGATGGACAACGCCGTGGTGCTGGACGACTACCGCGTGCTGAACGAAGACGGCCTCCGTTACGACAACGAGTTCGTCAAGCACAAGATCCTCGACGCCATCGGCGACATCTACATGCTCGGGCACAGCCTGATCGGCGCTTATTCCGCGCACAAGTCGGGTCACGAGCTCAACAACAAGCTGCTCCGTAGCCTGATGGCCGATGCCACGGCCTGGGAAGAGGTCAGCTTCAAGGATCCGGCGAAGGCCCCGATCTCCTACGCCCATCCCGCCCAGGCTGTCTAAGCGCCCCGGGCAGCACGGGATCACGAAAGCCGCGAGAGATCGCGGCTTTTCGTGTTTTTGGGGATGGGGGATGGGAAGTGGGGGCGTAGTCCGGCGATTGCCCGAGGGAGCCGGTCACGTCACGAGGTCCTCGACGCCAAAGTGATGTTTGCGGCCCCCTCGGGCGATCGCCGTGAAGCGCGCCCCCGCTTCCCATCGCTCATCCCCCATCCCCCCCGACCCACGTCACGGTCCGTGAATTCCCCGTACACCTTCCGTGCTCGCACGCTTCACGCGTGCTATAAAGTCCGCCACCCTCGTGGGTCCGTACGTGCTTACGGACCTCGGGGTTGGCTCCAAGCATAGGATTATTCTGAATTTTCGGCCTGGGAGGCCAAGTGCAGGAACAGATCCCGCAAGGTGGGGTCGGAGAGTGACGCAGCGGCGCCTCGCAGGTGGCGGGCCGCCGAAGCGGAAAGCGGTTTATGCCGGTCGGGGATGACTTCCACGGGCGGCAGGGGGGCCACTTTCACGGCAACCGAGTGGGCCTTCGCGCCGATGGCGCGGGCGGCCTCGAGGATCTGCGCCTGGTAAAGGCGCACCCGCGAGGCCCAGGCCGACGAGGGCGCAAGGAAGACGAGCCTGCCGTCGCGCAGGTCCGCGAACCGGACCTGATCGCACAACGGCGATGGCAGCGTCGCGCGCAGCTGACGGTCCAGGCGGTCGAGTTCGCGGGCCCGTTGGGCCAGCGATGCGACGGGCCCGACCTCCGCGACGGATTTCAATCCGTGGGTGGAGCGGCGGGACGGACTGGGCGGCGGTGGCATGGGCCGGCTTTGACTATTCGATGTGGAACGTATGCAGATCATACTCGTGTCTCGCGGTCAGAAAGGGCCGAAAACGATCGACCTGACCTGCCGGCGCCTGCGCTGCAAGGTCGTGGCGGTCGCCCTGGCTGGCTTCCTCGGCATCGCCGGGCTCGGCGCCGGCCTGGCCCTGACCGTAGCCGGCCCGAAGGCTGCGACGCTCGGCGATATCGGTCACCTGAAGCAGCAGGTCGGCGACCAGGACGCGCGCGTGGCCGAGATCAAGCGCGATGCCCAGCGCGATCTCGACGCACTCGCCGTGAAGCTGGGCCAGTTGCAGGCGCAATCCACGCGTCTCAACGCCCTGGGAGAGCGACTCACCCAGGTCGGCAAGCTCGACGACGGCGAGTTCGACTTCGACGAGGAGCCCGCCCAGGGTGGCCCCGAGCTGACCACGGACTCGTCGGCCTATACGCTGCCGGGCTCGCTGAGCGAAAGCATCGATCGCCTGGCCGGGCAGTTCGACTCGCAGCAGGCGCAACTGGAGGCGCTGCGCGACATGTTGATGGACCGCAGCATCGAATCGAGCCTCCGCCCCACCGGCATGCCCGTCAACGGTTATATCTCGTCCTATTTCGGGGGGCGTCCCGACCCGTTCAGCGGCCATGCGGCCCGACACACCGGCATCGACATCGCCGCGCCGAAAGGTACGCCTGTGACGGCCGTGGCCGAGGGCATGGTCACCTTCGCCGGTCAGCGAAGCGGCTACGGCAATGTCGTCGAAATCGACCACGGTAACGGCTACATGACCCGTTACGCCCACAACAGCGCCATTCTCGCGCGGCCGGGGCAGCGGGTCCGGGTGGGTGACGCCGTTGCCAAGGCGGGCTCGACCGGTCGTTCCACCGGCTCCCATGTCCATTTCGAGGTCTGGTACCACGATAGGGTGGTGAACCCGCTGGCGTATGTCCGGAGCCATCGCTGACGGGCCGGGACCGGCCTTGAATCCGGGTATGGAAGCCGCCACCCCGAGGAAAGCCCGGGACGCCCGTAGTATGATCGTCCCTTCGTGCCGGCCGGCCATCGGCTGCCCGGCAACCTTTTCGTTTCAGATCCGGATGATCGATGTTCAATCGTGCCCTGACGAGTATTTTCGGCAGCCGTAACGAGCGTGTACTGCGCGACCTGTCCAAGACGGTCAAGCGCATCAACGCTCTCGAGCCGGAGTTCGAGAAACTTTCCGACGACGCCCTGCGCGGCAAGACCGAAGAGTTCCGCCAGCGCCTCGCCGCCGGCGAGACGCTCGACAAGCTGCTGCCGGAGGCTTTCGCCGTCACCCGCGAAGCCGCCAAGCGCGTGCTCGGCATGCGTCACTACGACGTGCAGCTCATCGGTGGCATGGTGCTGCATTCCGGCCGCATCGCGGAAATGCGCACGGGCGAGGGCAAGACCCTCGTGGGTACGCTTCCGGTGTACCTCAATGCGCTGGAAGGCAAGGGCGTGCACGTGGTCACGGTGAACGACTACCTGGCACGGCGCGACTCGGCCCAGATGGGCAAGCTGTACAACTTCCTCGGCCTTACCGTCGGTGTCGTGTATCCGGGCATGGACCACGCCGACAAGCGCAGCGCCTACCAGGCCGACATCACGTACGGCACGAACAACGAATTCGGCTTCGACTACCTGCGCGACAACATGGCGCTCAGCAAGGAACAGCGCAATCAGCGCGGCCTGTACTACGCCATCGTCGACGAGGTCGATTCCATCCTGATCGACGAGGCGCGCACGCCGCTCATCATTTCCGGCCCGGCCGAAGATTCCCCGCAGCTCTACATCGCGGTGAACAAGGTGGTGCCGCACCTCACCCGGCAGGAAAAGGAAGACGGCCCCGGCGACTACTTCGTCGACGAGAAGCAGAAGCAGGTGCACATGTCCGAAGAGGGCATGGAGCACGCCGAGCAACTGCTGCGCGACGCGGGTGTCATCGATCCCGACAGCGGCCTGTACGATTCCAAGAACCTGGCCGTGGTGCACCACATGAACGCGGCCCTGCGTGCGAACGCCATCTACCAGCGCGACGTCGACTACATCGTGCGCGACGGCGAGGTCATCATCGTCGATGAGTTCACGGGCCGCACCCTGGCCGGCCGCCGCTGGTCCGACGGTCTGCACCAGGCCGTGGAAGCGAAAGAAGGCGTGCCCATCCAGCGCGAGAACCAGACGCTCGCCACGGTCACCTTCCAGAACCTCTTCCGCATGTACAAGAAGCTGGCCGGCATGACCGGTACGGCCGATACGGAAGCCTACGAGTTCCAGACGGTCTATGGTCTGGAAGTGGTCGTGATCCCGACCCATAAGCCGATGATCCGCGTGGACAATCCGGACTCCGTCTTCCTCGGCCCCGAGGCGAAGTACAAGGCGGTCATCGCCGACATCAAGGCGTGCCACGAGCGCGGGCAGCCGGTGTTGGTGGGCACGGCGTCGATCGACGTGTCCGAACTGGTCTCGGGCCTGCTTCGCAAGGAAGGCATTCCCCACGAGGTGCTGAACGCGAAGCAGCACGAGCGCGAGGCGCACATCGTCGCCCAGGCCGGTGCGCCGGGCGCCGTCACCATCGCAACGAACATGGCTGGCCGCGGCACGGACATCGTGCTGGGCGGCAGCCTGGACGCCGCCCTGGCCGATCTGCCGGAGGGCGCGTCCGACGCGGAACGCCAGAAGGTGCGCGACGACTGGAAGAAGCGCCACGAACAGGTGCTGGCCGCCGGTGGGCTGCATATTATCGGTACCGAGCGGCACGAATCCCGCCGCATCGACAACCAGCTGCGCGGCCGCTCCGGGCGCCAGGGCGATCCGGGTTCTTCCCGGTTCTACCTGTCGCTGCAGGACAATCTCATGCGCATCTTCGGCGGCGAGCGCATCGGCCGCTGGATGCAGATGTTCGGCATGAAGGAAGACGAGGCCCTGGAAGATCGCCTCATCACGCGCCAGATCGAGAAGGTGCAGCGCAAGGTCGAGCAGCACAACTTCGACATTCGCAAGAATCTCCTGGAGTTCGACGACGTCGCCAACGACCAGCGCAAAGTGATCTACGCACAGCGCGACGAACTGCTGGAAACCGACGACATCTCCGACATGATCGTCGACATCCGCCAGGACGTGGTCACCGCGCTGGTGCGCAAGTACGTGCCCGCCGACAGCATCGACGACCAATGGGACATCGCCGGTCTCGATCGCGAACTGGCGAGCGAGCTGAACCTTCGCCTGGACGTGGCCCATTGGCTCGAAGGCCGGCAGGATGCGGACGCCGATGCGATCCTCGAGCATGTGCGCGAGGGTGTCGATGCCATGTTCGCCGAAAAGGAGGCCCAGGTCGGGGCCGAGACGATGCGTTCGCTCGAAAAGCACGTGATGCTGTCGGTGGTCGACAACGCTTGGAAGGAACACCTTGCCAGCATGGATTACCTGCGCCAGGGCATCTATCTGCGCGGTTACGCGCAGAAGCAGCCGAAGCAGGAGTTCAAGCGCGAGTCGTTCGAACTCTTCGCCGAAATGCTCGACCGCATCAAGGGCGAAGTGGTGCAGATGCTGGCCCGGATCCGCATCCGCAGCGAGGAGGAAGTCCTCGCGATGGAAGCGGAGCAGCAGCGCATGGCTGAGGCACAGCGACTGCAGTTCCAGCACGCCGACGCGCAGGCCATCGGGCAGGGTGAAGACGGCAACGCCACTGCGGCGCCAGCCGTGGCGCCTGTGCTGAACGACGGACCGAAGGTCGGCCGCAACGACCCGTGCCCCTGCGGTTCGGGCAAGAAGTACAAGCACTGCCACGGTCAGCTGAGCTGATCGAGAAAAGCCGCCTTTCGGCACAATGCCAGTCAGTTAACACGGCTTGCTATCTGACTGGCAGTGAGTTTGCGCATCGGCCGGACTGGGGCGGGCCGTGCGCAAGATCAGCGTGGATGGGATCCTAGTTGGAATTCGTTTCCGACAAAGATGACGTGCCCATTGTCGAAGACCGTAGGTCCGTTGACGGGTGAAGATCGGATGGGGCGCAGGTAAAAGCCGCTTTCACTCGTATCTGGAATTGAGTAGAGGGCGTAGCTGTGGTGTGTTTGGCCCGCAGGACGCACGTTGATATTTCTTAAATTGACCTGCACCCAGTTTCCATAAGTGCTGCCCAGAGTCGCCTCGGGTTGTCCGGCGGCGTAACGCGGCAGCAGCGCTTGGAACTGCGAGGGAACCTGGCTTACGAGGGTATCGGGGGGCAAGGTGGTGAGGGGAATGCCTTGGGCGTCGGGCCCGAGAAGGCGCATCTGCGCCAACCTGATGTGACCCACCTGTCTTATTTGAGCTTGTGTGAGCCTTGGGTCAGGGAGATAAAGGTAGGCGGTCTCTGGCCACCTTTGGACGGGCACGCGATAGTTCGGGGATGCCAACCAATAAGGGAGTGCGGACCCTGTTGTCTGTGGAGGGGCGGAGACAGGTGCCCGGATTCCCGAGGCGCTGGAGGAGCCGGCGCTCGAAGCCTGCTGCGAGAATCCACGGCTGACCCACTCGGCGGCTGTCGTCGATGACGGCGCTCCGGGCTCAGTGGCCCGGGCGATAATCAGCGCGTCGTTCCAGGCATTCAGTTGGGGATATAGCAATGCTCCTGCCTTGGGATGCGGCCTTGCATCGATCTTTATGCGTAGTGTCGGCGCAAATTCCTCGAAGGGCAGGTTTTGATAGAGCGCGCCAATCAAGGCTACGCGCTGGGGTTCGGTGAGGGCGGCAACGTCCGGGGCAAGGTACGTGCCCTCGACGAGGATGTTTTCCACTTCTCTCAGCAATACGATCTCGAATGAGGATTGTCTTCCGGTGCCGCCGAGCAAGCCGACGCGGTGGAAGCGCCACTGCTCATTTGGAAGTCGTTCGATGGCCGGTCCCCAGGCCGAAGGGGCGGCGCCGGGCCGCATGAGGCGCCAGGTCTCCATGTTCCGATCGAAACGGACCTGATAGAGGTTGGCCCCTTGTTGGATATAGCTGCTGCCGTCGATGGTGTAGACCCCCGAAGCCGGCGACTGGCCGACGGGAGACTTCACGCCGCGAGCGATATAGCGCTCATCGAACAAGGTATCGGGATTCGGCAGGGAATGTTTGCTCGACACCACAGTGCGCGAACCGGGGGCAGCACGTACACGTGCGCCGGCTATGGCCGGTACCTGGGTGTAAAGCGGCAACACGGCCAGTGCCGAGGTATAGCCTTCTACAAAGGCAAGGAAAGCTTTCGTGCTTTCGCCGGCCATGACGTGGTCGTAGAAGCGCCAGCTGGCCTGAGCGGTGTGTGGGATGCTTTGAGCCGTGCCCACCACGAGTTCTTTGGCCAGTTGGACGGGTACGTTCCATCCCCACCACGCGTCGATGACGCTGTCCCAATCGGCCTGGATGGTCGAGCGGGCCACATCGCTGGCGTTGCGCTTGGCCAGCTGGATTCCGGTTTTGTAGTCCGCATCGAGAAAGGAGCCGGTAACCTCGCGTTCTTGAAAGCGCTCCTCCAGCCGAGTGCAGCTGTCGCCTTCTCCGCACTTGTCCAGACCAAAAACCCATGACCAACTGCGGCCGTCATTGATTTGAGCACGAGCAAAGTGCCGTTCGCCCCGCTTGTCGACGGTGCTGAAGGAGGCGGGCAATCGTTCCAACAGGTAGGTTTCGAAGCGCGGATTGAGCAATATTTTGCGGGTCAGTTCCTGGCGATCGGGAAATTCACGAAAAGCGATGCCATCCGGAGCGTTGGGTGTGTAGAGGATGATGTGGCTGACCGCCTGGGTCTGTCGTGGAGCGATCAGGAAGACATCTGCGAGGGCGGCGCCCTTGTAGCTGAGTTGGGAGACCACGATCTCGTGGCCCTCGACCTTGGCCCGATGACGGGGATGAGGCGCATCCACCACCGCCTGTATCCACTCGAAGCCACGTTCCCGATTGGAACGCAGGACGCGTGGCAGAGAGTCGTCGTAGTAACTCAGGCGGGCCTCGGCCGCTTCGAAGCCCATGCGGGCCATTTGCAAGGCATGGTGGGAAGCACGTCGTAGTCGACCTGCGTCACTGTCGCTCAGAGCCTCGTCCAGGTGCTGAGCATAGGCATGAGGCAGATCCAGGTCGCGGACGATGTCGCGCAGAATCTTTGCGGATACGGCCTCGTTGGGTGAACCATCGGCATGAACGACTTCCAGGTCCTCAATGGGCAAGCTGCCGATATTTCGATAAGCCAGGGCACGTAAGGAGAGATTCTCATTCTTGAAACCAGAGATGAGGTTAGCGATCGGACCATCGTCCGGCACCCTGCGCTTCAGTCGCACAAACAGCTCGTTCGCGGATGCCTCGATGCCGTTCGCCTGCAAAGCGGCATTCAATGTGCTCTCGGCGAAGTTCGCCAGCGAGGGAATCGTATCCTTGACGTCCTTGCTCAAGCGTTGCGAGACGTCGCGGTAATTTTTGGCCTTGCGCAACCAGTTCTCCCGCACGTGGGTCGGTTGATTGGCGAGGCGCTCCTCTTGCCATTGCGAGGCCAGGGCCAGATCGCGTTGGCTCACGATGGCATGAACGTTGAGGAGGACACTCAGGTCCATGGCGGTGAAGAGGTCGTCGCGCCACTGGTCCGGATGCCTGGGGTCGGCGGGCCCATCGAAGGCGGCAGCCCCTCGTTCACGCAAACGCTCGGACAGCCGTTTGACCAGAGTGCCGAATATGTCCTCGTCGATGGCTCGCGCGGAAAGAAAATGGGTGGGCAGCACGGGGAGTATGTCGTGCGCCCCAATGCCGGGCAGATCGTCGCGATCGACCAGTTGCTGCCGCATCAGTAGCTCGACATCCCGGTAGAGCACTTCCAGCGAGTCGAAGCTTCGCCATCCGGCCTCAACGGTGAATAGCAGAACACGCTGCGGATCGCGGTCATTGCTCAGAATCAAAGCGCCCGCGTAGGGTACGCCGCCGACCATGAGTTCATGTGCATGAAGATGACCCGGCAAGGAGGTGCTCGGGTAGCGGGCGGCGCTAGCGACTCCCGCGGCGGCGGCATCGGGGAGGGTTCCATCATGGCGGCGCAGCGAGGCAATGTCGCGCACGACCTGGGCCAGACGTAAGGCCATGGCTTGCCGACGCGAAACGGCCGGTTCGCCAGGGGCGGATTCGATCGTCGCATCCCAGAAGTCATCCAAACCGGCAAGGAATGCCTGGCGGCCGTCGAGACTGGCAGGTGGGTGAGGTAGATCGCCCTGCTGCTGGACGAGCCATGCCTGGGTCTCGCGCAAGCGTTGAAGCGTGTCGACGGCAGCCTGGTTGGCGGAAGCGATGTATGCAGGTGGCGCCTGCGGCGGGAGGACGTCCAATGTCTATCCTTGATCGGGGGGATTCCGCTAGGTTAGACACGCCCATCCTGGCGGTCTGTCGTGGGCCGCGACGACATTCTGTGAGATTTACGAAGGCGCCAGCGTAGGCGCGCCCATCGCCTCGGCTACAGCTTGAGAGCTCTAGTCCCCGCCGCCCTTGGGCTTCTGCCGAAACGGTTCGGCGTCGACGGTGATGTAGACGGGTTCCGGTGCATCCAGTTGCACGGCGGTAAGCTGGCCGCCCCATACGCACCCCGTATCTATGGCGTAGACACCAAGGCCCGCGAAACGCCCCAGCGCGGACCAGTGGCCGCAGACGATCTTCGTTTCGCGGCGACGCAGGCCGGGTACCTCGAACCACGGGTAGAGGCCGGGCTTTTGAGTGCCGGGCACGCCTTTGCCCTCGAAATCGATGCGTCCGTTCACATCGCAGTAGCGCATGCGCGTGAGCGTGTTGATCGTGGCGCGATGGCGCTCCACACCTTGCAGGCGATTGTTCCAGCCCGGCGGGCGATTGCCGAAGAGATTCTTGAGCAGGCGCTGGTGCCGCGGGCCGCCAAGTTCGCGCTCGACTTCCAGGGCGGCGCGTTGGGCCTGGCGCAGCGTCCACATCGGCGCGAGGCCGGCGTGGATCATGGTCCAACCCAGGGCTTCGTCGTGGTGCAGCAGCTTCTGCATGCGCAGCCACTCCAGCAGCACCGGTGCATCCTCGGCAAAAAGTACTTCGCGAAGTTCGGCATTCACCCTCGCCTGCGCGTCTTCGCGGCGCTGGCCGATCGCGAGCAGCGACAGGTCGTGATTGCCGAGCGTGATGACCGTCTGATCGCGCAGTGAATGGATGAGCCGCAGCGTGGCAAGGGATTCGCCGCCGCGGTTCACCAGGTCGCCGCAGAACCAGAGCTTGTCCGCGGAGGGGTCGAAGCGGATCTTCTCCAGCAGCCGCTGAAGCTCCGGGTAGCATCCCTGGACGTCGCCGATCGCATAGACGGCCATCAGCCCGTGTGCTCCAGAGGTGTGCTCTTATGGCCGTTCCCGGCGTGCGCGCAGTCCATGTTCCGATCCTAGTGGAGCGTGCGGGGTATCGAAAGCACGAATGTGGGAATCGGCGCATCGAAGTGGGTGCCGTCGTCCGCGACCATACGATAGCTGCCTTCCATGGTGCCCACCGCCGTTTCCAGCACGGCACCGGAGGTATATTCGAACGAATCGCCCGGACGCATCCACGGCTGTTCGCCGACGACGCCCTCGCCGCGAACTTCCTCGACCTTGCCGTTCGCATCGGTGATGACCCAGTGCCGCGTCAGCAGCTGGGCGCCGGTCTGGCCGACATTGCGTAGCGTGATCGTGTAGGCGAACACGTAGCGGTTGTCCGTCGGTTGCGATTGGTCGGGAACGAAGCGGGTTTCGACCTCCACGTCGATCGTGTAGGGGGTTTTGGAATTCATGTAGGGATTGTCGGGGACGGGGAGGGGGCGGGCAAGTGTGCCCCGAAACCGCGCTTACATCACGTTCGCGAGCTTCACGAAGTCCATGGGCGCCAATGTTTCCGCCCGCGCCCTGGGGTCGATGCCGACGGCGCGGATGCCAGCCTCGTCGATCATTCCCTTCAGCGTATTCGCGAGCGTCTTGCGGCGCATCGCGAATGCGGCCTTCACGACGGCGTGAATTTTCGCGGGATCGCCGGCGGGACGCTGGTCCGCGGGCAGGGGCACCAGCCGCACCACGGCAGAGTCGACCTTCGGCGGCGGCCGGAAGGCCCCCGGCGGAACCGTGAAGAGCGGGGTCACCCGGCAGGCCAGCTGGAGCATCACGCTGAGACGCCCGTAGATCTTGCTGCCGGGCTCGGCGGCCATGCGGTCCACCACTTCCTTCTGGAGCATGAAGTGCATGTCCTGGATGGCGGCAGCGTGTTCCACGCAATGGAACAGGATGGGACTGGAAATGTAGTAGGGCAGATTGCCGGCAATGCGCAGCCGCGCGGCACCCAGGTCGGCTGCGAGGGCGCTGAAGTCGACCTTCAGGACATCGGAATGGACGATCCGCAACTCGCCGATCGCCGCCGCGCGCTGCTCGAGACCGGGGATGAGGTCGGTGTCGAGTTCGATCGCCGTCATGCGTTTGGCCACGGCCAGGAGCGGCAGGGTCATGGCGCCTTCGCCAGGGCCGATCTCGACGAGCGTGTCGCCATCCTTCGGCGAGATGGACGAGACGATGCGGTCGATGTAGCGCCTCTCGTGGAGGAAGTGCTGACCGAAGCTTTTCTTGGGACGTGCGTTCATGAGTGCCTGCGCTGCCGGGCGAGATCCATGGCCAGCCGGGTAGCCGAGAAGAGGCTGGCCGGGTCCGCCGTGCCGGTGCCGGCACGGTCCAGCGCGGTGCCGTGGTCCACCGAGGTACGGATGAAGGGGAGGCCGAGGGTCACGTTCACCGTGCTGTCGAAGGCTTCGCTCTTCAGTACCGGCAGGGCCTGGTCGTGATACATGGCCAGCACGGCGTCGTATCGATCGCGCATGGCGGGAACGAAGGCGGTATCCGCGGGCAGCGGGCCCAGCAGTTCCATGCCTTCCATGCGGAGGCGTTCGAGCACGGGCACGATGGTGTCGATCTCTTCGTGCCCCATGTGCCCGCCCTCGCCGGCGTGCGGATTGAGCCCCAGCACCGCGATGCGCGGCCGCGGAATGCCGAACAGCGAAGTCAGGGCCGTACTGACGATGCGAAGCGTGCGCTCGAGTACCGCGGGCGTGATTGCGGAAGGTACGGCCGAAAGCGGAAGGTGGGTCGTAGCCAGAGTAACGCGAAGGCGAGGCCCGGCGAGCATCATCACGACCTCGGCCGACGCGCGTTCCGCGAAGAACTCCGTGTGGCCGCTGAACGGAATGCCGGCGTCGTTGATGCTGGATTTCTGGACGGGGCCGGTGACCACGCCGTCGAAGTCGCCGGCCAGACAGCCGTCGGCCGCCAGGGCCAGCATGTCCAGGACGTGCCTCGCGTTGCGGGGATCGGGACGGCCCGGGACTTCCGGGACAGCGAGCGGCACGTGGCGGACCCTGATCCGGCCCGGTGGTCGCGAGGCGATGCGCTTGCCGTCGTCGTCGACGATGTCGAGCGCGACCCCACAGGCGGCAGCGGCGCGCCGCAGAAGTGCCTTGTCGATAATGGCGACGAGGTCCGCCGCGCAATCGCTGGCGGCGAGCCGGGCGACCAGTTCGGGTCCCACCCCGGCAGGCTCACCGGCGGTGACGGCGAGCCTTGGCAGGGTGGTCGCGTCCATGGGCTTACGGCGTGGCCGAAGCCTGCTTGTCGTCCGGGTCCTTCAATTCCGGCACGCGGATATCGACGAACGAGGTCGAACGCAGTTCGCGGAGGTAATTCTCGTAGGCTTCGTCAGCCTTGCGGTTGCCGATGGCCTGACGGGCCTGGTCGCGCTGGAGCTGATCGGTCAGATCGCTCTGCCGCGAGCCGAGGCGCTGCAGCACGATCCAGCCGGAGTCGGTCTGGATGGGGTGCGACACCTCGTTGTCCTTCAACTGGTCGATCTGCGTACCGATGGCCTGACCCCAGGCGTCCTTCGCAAACCAGCCCATGTCACCGCCGTTGTTGGCCGTGGTCGTGTCCTTGGACTCGTCCTTGGCCAGCTTCGCGAAGTCTTCCTTCTTGTCGACGATGCGGGTGTAGAGATCCTGCGCCTTCTTCTCCGCCTGCTCGGGCGTGACGATTTCGGACGGCTTGATGAGGATCTGGCGCGCGTGGTACTCGGTGACGATCTGGCGGCCCGGCTGGCGCGTGTCCACCAGCTTGAGAATGTGGAAACCGGTGGGACCGCGCAGGGCGGCCGTGGTCTCGCCCGGCTTCAAGGAGGCGACGGCGTCGGCGAAAGCCGGCGGCACTTCGTCGAGGCGGCGCCAGCCGAGGTCACCGCCGTCGAGCGCATCGGGCGCGTCGGAAAAGCGGATGGCCGCGGCGTTGAAATCCATGCCGCCCTTGATGGCCTTCATGGCTTCCTCGGCCTTGGCCTGGGCCTGGGCGATGTCGTTGGCACCGCCGCCGGCAGGGGTGCTTATCTGGATGTGCGCGAGGTGGACTTCGCCGGCCTTGTAGGTGGGGCTGGCGAGAAGATTGTTCACTTCCGCATCCGTGACCGTCACCTGGTCGCGGACCACGCTCTCGTGCAGCTTCTGGGCGATGAGCTGGTCGGACAGCTGCTGGCGGAACGCCGCGTAGCTGAAGCCGTCCTGCTCGACCGCGGCGCGCAGCTGGTCGAGGCTCATCTTGTTCTGCTGGGCGACGTTACCGGCGGCCTGGTCGATGTCCTGGTCGGACACGCGGATGCCCTGATCGTTGGCGCGCTGGACCTGCAGGCGCATGAGGATCAGCCGGTCGAGCACCTGGCGGGCCAGGACGTCCTTCGGCGGCAACTGGCCGGGATTGGACGCGTACTGGCGCACGATGGCGTTGATGGCCTCGTCGAGCTCGCTCTGCAGGATGACGTCTTCTTCCACGACCGCAACGATCCGGTCGAGCGAGCCGTTGCCGCCGCTCATGTTGCCCTGCGTGGGCTGGGCTGACGGCATCAGCTGGGCGTGGGCGGGAGGCACCGCCACCAGGAGGGAGGCGGCGAGCAGGGAGTACGCGAGGATCTGCTTCATCGAATAGGGAGCCCGGGGCACCTGCCCCATTTATTGATAGCCAAGGATAGCACGGCGCAGGTAGGCGCCCGATTGCGGGTTGAGCGAGCCCAAGCCCTTGAATTCAACCTCGAACATGACCGCGTTGTCGGTCTTCCGCAGGTAGTCGTGCACGTAGTGCCGGCCGAGCACGCGGAAGGCCACGCAGCAGCTGTCGTATTCCACGCCCGCGGCGGCCTCCAGCGTGCGGTGGGAGAAGGTGAATGCACTGAAAGTGGCACCGTTGTCGAGGGTGACCGGTAGCACGTCGCGACGGGCGAAGACCCAGCGGGCCAGTGCGCGCCAGCGTTCCGAGATCGGAAAGACCACGGACGTGTCGAATTGTTCCATCACGTTGCGGCGGTACCGGTACGAGAAGTTGACGATGCCGTCGCCCTTGATGCGGCGCTGCAACTGGACGGTGGCGAGGTCGGTCTCGCGGCCTTGCTGGAACACCAGCCCCTGCTCGTTCAGGTACGGGCTCTGCCGCTTGTTCGGATCCCATTGGTAGGAACTGTTCAGCCGCCACTTGTCGTTGAGCTGGATGCCCAGCTGAGCCACGTAATTCGACCGGGAGAAGTCGGTTGCCGGCACGCCGGGCATCTGCACTTTCTGGTCGCTGAAGTACTTGATCTGGCCGATGCTGGCAGAGAGCCGCTCCACGCCGCTGTCGTCCAGCAGGCGGGTGGTCAGCGCCGCCGTGAGGTTGTTCGCGTCCATCTGCCGGTCGGCGCCGGAGAAGCGGTTCGTGGTGAACAGCTGCCAGAAATCGAACGACATCTCATTGGTGTCGAAGGTCGGAAGGTTGTTCTGGTTCCGGTACGGCACGTAGAGGTAATAGATGCGCGGCTCGAGTGTCTGCGTATAGTCGCTGCCGAAAAGGCTGGTGTGCCTGTCGAAGATCAGGCCGGCGTCGAGGCTGCCGATGGGCACCGAGCGTGACGGGCTCTGCTTCGCGTAGCCGAACTGGTTGTAGTCCGAGTCGAGCCGGTACCCCGTGTAGCGATATTCGACGCGCGGCCGGACGAACCAGGAGGCGCCGGAGAAGTCGGCTGCGAGATACGGCGCGAGGTCCAGGCGGTTGCCGTCGACCTGGCCCGGGGCCCGGTCCACCTTGCGGAAGGCCACGGCTTCGCTGTCCACACCCACGTCGAGCCAACCGTTGACGGGCGCGTCAAGGTTGAAGGTGGCGCGCGGCCAGCGCCGATAAGGCACGACGTAATTCGGCAGGGAGGCATCCACGTTCTGGTAGTCGTCGGCACCCAGGGCCGCGCTCCAGTACTTGCCCGATTTCGTGACGTACGCACTCGACGAGAGAATGCCGATCGCCGATTGGTAGAGGTCGTTGCTGAAGTCGCGGAAGTATTGGTTGTCGGAAGCGCGATTGATGTTCGCCGCGAAATTGAAGCCGTCGCCGAGATTCGTCGAGTTGGTGATATGGACGAAGTAGCGCTGCTTGGAGCCGTCCCGGTCGCTGGTGCCGCTCTCGTCGTCTTCGGGGCCCCTGTCGCGGGCCATGTAGTTCACTTCAAAGGTGCCGTTCGAGCGCGGCAGCAGGTAGCGGAACTCCGCGCCCAGCATGAAACCGCGGTCGCTGTAATAGCCCGGCGTGACCGTGGCGTCGTAATTCGGCGCCAGGTTGAAGTAGTACGGCAGATTGAGGAACAGCCCCGAGCGGCTGCTCGACCCGAACGTCGGATACAGGAAACCGCTCTTGCGCCGGTCGTCCAGCGGGAACGTGAAGTAGGGCAGGTACATGAACGGCACGCCCTTGAAGCGCATGGTGGCGCTGCGTGCCTCGCCGACTCCCGTTTCCTTGTTGAGGTTCATCGTTTTCGCACGGAACTCCCACATGCGGCTGCCGACGTCGCACGTGGAATAGCTGGCGAGGGTGAATCTGCCGTGCTGCGGATCCAGCACTTTCGCATGGTCGGCCACGCCGTTGCCGCGCGATTGCAGCAGTTGGTAACGCACGTTATACGCATCGCCCTGATTGGGCGTGGTGGTGCCGGTCATGCGGTCGGCCGACACGAGCATGCCGGCTTCCTGGTACTTCACGTCGCCGCGCGCGTCGTACGCAGTGGAATCGGAGTTGTAGGTGACGTCCTGTGCGCGAAGCACCTGGTCGGCGCGCTCCAGGCGAACGCCACCGGTCATGTGGTAGACGTTCGGCTCGGGGCTTTCGACCTTGACGCCGGCCTCATTGCCGTCGTCGATACCCGAATGGATGTCCGTCACCGCGGTATCGCGCAGCGAGCTGTCCTTGGTGACCGAAGGCTCGTAGAAGTCGAGCATCGCGTTCGGCCGGCACAGCGCATAGCTGACCGGACGGGGCGGACAGATGAACGAGCCCAGCGGGCAGGTTTCCGCGGCGACCGGCGTGGCGGGAGCCACGGCGCGTGTTTCCCCCTGCGTCGGCGCACTCTGGGCGGGCGCCTCGAAGGCATGGCCGGAAACGATGAAGGCGACGGCGGTCGCCAGCAGGCGGCGTTTAGGCAGGATGCTGATGCGTGACGTCACGGGTGCGGTCTTATCCGGTCGAAAGGCCGCCAACTTAGCAGAATCGCCAGCCCCACCGCACGATGGCACGTCGCCCATGAGCATGATTCCCTGAAAGGCGCGGTCCGCATGGCCGCACCGGCCCGGCGAGCTTACACCGGCACGGCACCCGGCAGTGTGCCCCCATCTAACCGCGCGGGCGGCGTTCGTGCTCCCAGAGCACCTCGCCGTGGCCGCTGCGGCGAGCGACGACCCGGGCGATGACGAAGAGCAAGTCTGAAAGGCGGTTCAGGTAGCGCCGGGCCTCGGGCCGGATGTCTTCGACCCTGCCCAGGGCAACCACCTCACGTTCGGCGCGGCGGCAGATCGTGCGCGCGAGGTGACAGGTGGCGGCGGCCATGCCGCCGCCCGGGAGGATGAAGTCTTTCAACGCCGGGAGGTCGGCGTTGAAGCCGTCCAATACCGCTTCGAGGCGATCGATGTCCGTTGCCTGGATCATCGCCATGCCGGGGATGCAGAGCTCCCCGCCAAGGTCGAACAGTTCGTGCTGGATCTGGAGAAGCGCCTCGCGAATGTCGTCGCCCAGGCCCTCCGCCGCGATCACCATGCCGATGGCGCTGTTCAGTTCGTCCACGGTGCCGTACGCCGCGACGCGGAGGGAGTCCTTGCCGGTGCGGCTGCCGTCGCCCAGGCCCGTGCTGCCGTCGTCGCCGGTGCGTGTGTATATCTTGGAAAGTCGATTGCCCATCTGTGGATTCTAGACGGTCCCCCGGGACACTGTGACCAATTGCCGCCGGCGCCGCGGCCATCGGGTCGGGTTTCGCCGGACGGCAGCGGCGTATGATTCGCTCATGAGCCAGTCCGAACCCATCCTCATCGTCGGCGGGGGCCTGGTCGGCGCCAGCCTCGCCATTGCGCTCGACACGGCGGGCCTGCCGGCACTACTCGTCGAGGCGTCGGCGCCCCGTATCGGTGAGCAGCCCAGCTACGACGAGCGCAACCTCGCGCTTTCCCGGGCAACCGTGAACGGCCTCGACGCCATTGGCGTATGGGAGCACGTCCGGCAGCGCGCCACACCCATCCGTCACATCCATACCAGTCGCGCCGGCGACTTCGGCAGCGTGCGCATGGACGCTGCCGCCGAGGGCGTGGATGCGCTCGGCTGGACCTTGCCGGCGCGGGAACTGGGCGCCGGCCTGCTGCGGCGCCTCGACGGCTGCCGGCATCTCGTTCGCATGGCGCCCGCGCGCGTGGAGTCCATCGTGCCCACGGCGGACGGTTGGACGGTCAGTGTGTCCGACGGGAACGAAAGGCGCGATGTGGCGACGTCCCTCCTGGTCGGCGCGGACGGCACGGGTTCCGTCATTCGCGCGCAACTGGGTATCGGCGTACACGAACACGATTACGAGCAGGCTCTCTTCGTCACCACGATGACCCCGGAACGCGATCCCCAGGGCAGGGCGTTCGAACGCTTCACCAACGAGGGACCCGTCGCGGTTCTGCCGTTGACCGATCGCCGGGTCGGCGTGGTCCTCACCGTCGCGGCCGACAGAGCGGACGAGGTCGCGGCGCTCGACGATGCCGCGTACGCGGCACGGGTGCAGGAACGTTTCGGCTGGCGACTGGGCCGCCTCAGCCGGCCGGGCAAGCGCGTGCCCTATCCCATTCGCCGCGTGGCGGCGACATCGTTGACATCGACCCGGGCCGTGCTCGTGGGGAATGCGGCGCAGACCGTGCATCCGATCGGTGCGCAGGGTTTCAACCTCGGACTGCGCGACGCCCTCACGCTTGCCGAGCTGGCGGTGTCCACGAGCGATCCCGGCGATGCGGCCGTGCTGGCGGAATACGTCCGTCGCCGCACGCCCGACCGCGAAGGCACCATGGCGATGAGTCACGGCCTGGTGCGCCTCGCCTGCATGGATCAACCACTCCTGGGCCCTCTGCGGTCGGTGGCCATGCTGGCACTCGACCGGCTACCGCCGCTGCGGCACGCCCTCGCCCGCCGGGGCATGGGGTTCCGTCCGAACACGCCCCTGGCCGTGCGGGAGAAGACGCCATGAGCGACGCCTGGAACGATCCGGCGCCGCGCCGGCGCGGCCAGGTGCTCGACGTGGCGGTGGTCGGCGGCGGCATGGTGGGCGCGGCGGCCGCGCTGGCGCTTGCCCGCGCCGGATTCTCGGCCGCCCTCGTCGATGCCCGCGAGCCCACGCCATGGGCCGCGGCGAACGAAGTGGACCTGCGCGTGGTCGGCCTCGCACCATCGTCCGTCGCCCTGCTGCACGATCTGGGCGTGTGGCAGGCCATCGCCTCCGCGCGTGCGTCCGCTTACGAGCGGATGGTGGTCTGGGATGCGGAGAACGGCGCCACGATCCGCTTCGACGCGGCCGACGAAGGACGCGACGTCCTGGGATACATCGTCGAGAACTCGCTCGTTCAGGCCTGCCTGTGGCATGCGCTCGACGAGGCCGGCGTACGCCGGATCGTTCCCGCCGAAGTGGTGGGCCTGACGCAGCGGGAAGACCGCGCACAGCTCGAGCTGGCCGACGGCCAGGCGGTGTCGGCGCGCCTCGTGATTGCCGCCGACGGCGCGGCGTCGCCGCTGCGCGACATGGTCGGCATCGGTACGCATGGGCGCGACTACGCGCAACGCGCCGTCGTCGGGCACGTGGAAACCGCTCGTCCGCACGAACGCACGGCCTGGCAACGCTTTCTTCCGACGGGGCCGCTCGCCTTGCTTCCGCTGGCCGACGGGCGCAGTTCCATTGTCTGGTCGCTGCCCGATGCCGAGGCGGCGCGTGTGCTGGCGCTGGACGACGACAGCTTCCGCGACGCGCTCGGAGTGGCAAGCGATTTCCGCCTCGGCCCCATCGCGGGGGTGACAGCGAGGGCCGCATTCCCGCTGCGCCTCAAGCTCGCCGACCGTTACGACGCCGAGCGCCTGGTACTCCTGGGCGACGCGGCGCACGCCGTGCACCCGCTGGCGGGGCAGGGGGTGAACCTGGGACTGCGCGACGTGGCGGAACTGCGCGACACCCTGGTGCATGCCCGGGACCTGGGGCGCGACATCGCCGCCGCGCACGTGCTGCGCCGTTACGCCCGCCGCCGCCGCAGCGCGGACGGCCTCGATGCGTGGTCGTTCGACGCGCTCGCGCGCATCTATGCCTGGCAGGCGCCGCCGTTGGTGGCGGCACGCGGTGCCGGGGTACGGGCCATCGAGATGCTCGCCCCCTTGAAGCGAAGGCTGGCAAGGCACGCTGCGGGTCTGTGACCTCCGGCTCCAGCCACGGGCGGCGAACATCGCGACAGCCGGTTCCCGGACACCTATGCTTGGCGGACCTTTCCCAGGGAGATTCGCCATGCGCCGTTCCTTGCTCGTTCTGTCCTTGCTCGCATTCGGTCACGCGGGAGCCGCCGCGGCGGCGATGGTCGCCAGGCCCGTGCAATGGACCGACCATGGCGTGACCTACAAGAGCTTCCTCGTCTACGACGATGCCGTGACCGCCAAGCGTCCGGGGCTGGTCATGGTGCCGAACTGGTTCGGCGTGAACGACATGGCGGTGGCGAAGGCCAAGGACATCGCCGGCAAGGATTACGTGATCCTCCTCACCGACATGTATGGCGTCAACACCCGGCCGCGCAACGCAGAGGAGGCCGGTGCTGCCGTGAAGCCGCTCTATGCCGACCGCAAGCTCATGCGCCAGCGCGTGTCGCGAGCGTTCGACGAGCTGAAGGCCCAGGCCCGGCAAGCGCCCGTCGATGTGTCGAAGCTCGGTGCCATCGGCTTCTGTTTCGGCGGATCCGCCGTTCTCGATCTCGCGCGCGAGGGCGCGAACCTCGCCGCCGTGGTGACGTTCCATGGCCTGCTTGCCACCGACGAAAAGCTGCCGTCGAACATCCACGCCAGCGTGCTTGCCCTGAACGGTGCGGATGACGAGAACGTGCCGATGGAGCAGCGCGCCGCGTTCGAGGACGAGATGCGGCGCGCGAAGGTCGACTGGGCCATGGAAGACTTCGGCGGCGCGGTGCATTGCTTCACCGAGAAGGAAGCGACCACCGCGACGGGCAATTGCCGCTACGACGCGAAGGTGGCGCGCCGCGCCTATGCCGCGATGCATGCCTGGTTGAAGGAAGCCTTCGCCGCAGCGAAGTAGCTTCCTCTTGGCTCAGAAGCGGCGTTCGACCGAGTAATCGGCGAGCGCCGCCAGCGCGTCGCGGAACGGCGAGGGCGCCAGATCGGCCAGGGCTTCGCGTGCGGCCGCCGCATGCGCCACCGCCTTTTCGTGGGTGCGTTCCAGCGCTCCCGAATCGCGGATGGCGGCAACGATGCGATCGAGCGAATCCAGTCCGCCGTGTTCGATGGCATGGCGGAGCGATTTCAGCTGTTCCTCATCGGCGGCCTGCATGGCGTAGATGAGCGGCAGGGTGGGCTTGCCTTCGGCTAGGTCGTCGCCGATGTTCTTGCCGAGGGTTTCCGAGTCCGACACGTAGTCGAGCAGGTCGTCGGCGATCTGGAAGGCGTAACCCAGTTCCATGCCGTACCGGCGCAACGCGGCAACCTGTGTGTCCGGAAGGCCGCCGAGCACACCGCCCAATTCGGTCGCCGCGGCGAACAGCACGGCCGTCTTGCGTTCGATCACCGCGAGGTAGGCGCGCTCGTCGACATCGGCGTTGCCGATGTTCAGGAGCTGCAGCACCTCGCCCTCGGCGATGGTGTTCGTGGTATCGGCCAGGATGCGCATGATGCGCATGTCGTCGAGTTCCACCATCAGCTGGAACGAACGCGAATAGAGGAAGTCGCCGACCAGCACGCTGGCCGCATTCCCCCACAGTGCGTTCGCCGTCTTCCGGCCACGGCGCATGTCCGACTCGTCCACCACGTCGTCATGCAGCAGCGTGGACGTGTGGATGAATTCGATGATGGCGGCGAGCTTCGCGTGCTCCTTTCCGTCGTAACCCGCGGCCCGTGCGGCGAGCACGTGCAGCATGGGGCGAAGGCGCTTGCCGCCGCCGGCGATGATGTGGTCGGCAATGCGGTTGATGAGCACCACATCGGACGACAGGCGGTGGCGGATGAGAGCATCGACCTCCGTCATGTCGTCTGCCGCCAGTGCGCGAACGCCGGCGAAATCGAGGGAGGAAGAGCGTGCGGCAGTGGAGGGCATGGACCGGATCGTATGCGACATGGCAGCGGGCATTATAGGGGTGGAGCCGCGTCTGTCGGTGTGGAGGGCTCCGTCGGGGCAAGACGCGGCCACGACGTTTTACTCACGGGGTTTGCGGGCGACGGCCGGCTCCGGTGCGCGGCGTCGGCCGTGAAAGTGCCTGTACTCGTTGGATTTTTCAGAATTTGCGTATCGAACGGCGCTGGCGGACGCGGGCAGACTGACCCCGCACGCCCATCCGCGGCGTGTTCCAGCCACAGAGGAAAACGCCATGCGCAAACCATCCATCGCAGCGAGCCTGCTCGTATCGGCCTTGACCGCGGCCTCGGCTGCCCGGGCCTCCAACGACGGCACCATCGAGGTCAGCGGAACGATCACGTCGGCCACGTGCCAGGTCGAGGGCCAGCAACCGGGCGCGGGTGGCGTCGCTAAAAGCGTGCCGCTGGACACCATCAGCGCCGGTGCACTCGCCGAGGTCGGCCAGACATATGGCGACAAGGGCTTCAGCATCCAGGTCGGCGGCAACGCGGAATGCGCCAACGACACGAAGGTCAAGGTGCGTTTCGACCCGGCCAGCCCCGCCATCGATCGCCTCAGCGGGCGACTCAACGTGGATGCCGGCAGCACGGCCGCCAGCGGCGTCCAGATCCAGATCGCCAACGGCGACGGCACGCCCATCAACGTGTTCACCGAAGACTCCAAGAGCGTGGTCGTGGCCGACAACAGGGCCCAGATCGACCTGATCGCGCGGTATTACCGCTCGGGCGACGTCACGCCCGGTGCAGCGAACTCCCGCGTCGGCTTCCAGATCGCCTACGAATAGACCGGATAACGCACATCGGCCGGGCGGCGTCGTCGTCCGGCCATCGTCATCGTGACAAAAGGAACCGTCATGCTACGCCCCGTCCTCGCCATTTTGGCCTGTCTCCTCCTTGCCGGCGCGGCGCGCGGCGCCGTGGTCATCGGCGGCACGCGTGTCGTCTTCCCCGGGCAGGCGCGCGACGTTTCGTTGAGAGTTGAAAACAAGGGCGGCGAACCCGCACTGGTGCAAGCATGGATCGACGACGGCGACGAGACCTCCTCGCCGACCACGGCGCGGGCACCGTTCGCCATCACACCGCCCGTTTTCCGGATCGATCCGGGCCAGGCGCACACCCTGCGGATCGTGCACGTCGGCGAGGCGGCCCCGGAGGAAAAGGAAGCACTCTACTGGTTGAATGTCCTGGAGATCCCGCCCAAGCCCGGCAAGGCCCAGGGCGCGAACCTGCTCCAGTTCGCGTTCCGTCACCGCCTCAAGCTCTTCCATCGACCCGAGACCTTGCAGCCGCCCACGGCACGAGCAACGGCGGCCCTCCGCTGGAAGCTCGAGCATGACGGCGACACCGATGTCCTGCAGGTCGAGAACCCGTCGCCTTACCACATCTCGTTCAACTCCGTGGCGTGGGTGCCTGCCAAGGGCGCATCCGCGCCCGCAAGGCTCGGCGGCGGCATGGTGGCACCCGGCGCGAGCATGCGTTTTCCGCTCCCCGTCGCCGCCGACAGTACCCGGGAAGGCAAGGTCGACTTCGTGACCATCAACGACTTCGGCGCGGCCATCGCCGGTTCGGCGTCACTTGAACGATGACGCGGGCGATGTACGCATGGAGTGCGTCAGGGGTGCGTCGTCCGCTTACCGGTGGGGGCGCGGCTTGCTTGGATTCACGAGCCATCTCTTCTCTGCCTGCGTCGTGGCGGCTCGCATCGCGCAGGCGCAGGACGTCCGCGAGGTCGAGTTCGACGGCGCCTTCCTCACGACGAACGCAGGGCCGGCACTCGACGTGTCGCGCTTCACGCGCGGCAATCCTGTCCTGCCCGGCACCTACCATGTGGACATTCGCATGAATGGAGAGTGGCAGGCACGACGGCCGGTGCGATTCGAGTCCGTCGGCGATCGTGCCGATGCACACGCATGCATCGCCCGGGACGAACTGATCGCCTTCGGTGTCGATCCGGCCGCGCTTCCACTGCGGGACGACGAACCATCCTGTGTGCCGATCGGGCACCGTCTCGATTCGGCGACAGCCCGGTTCGACGTGGGCGAGCAACGCCTGGACATCGAAGTGCCACAGGCGGCCATGGCGCGGCATCGCACCGGCGCGGTACCTCCGGGCCAGTGGGACGACGGCATCGCTGCCGGGCTCCTCTCGTGGCGGTTGGATGCTCGTCACGCGCCGGGTCTTCGCAGGAACGACACGACGTTCCTCGCCGCGGGAGACGCAGGCCTCAACGTCGGAGCGTGGCGCCTTCGCCATGCCGGTTCCTGGACCGGGGGACGGTACGGCTATCGTCATGCCTACGTCGAGCGCTCGCTGGCGGCCTGGCGTGCGCGCGTGCGCGTCGGGGACTTGCCCCTGACGGGGGAAGTGCTTTCGCCCGTCAGGTTGCGCGGCGTCTCCGTGGCAAGCGACATGCGCATGGGTGCCGATGGCACCGACGGCTATGCGCCGCGGGTGAAGGGCGTGGCGCGTGGCCACGCCAGAGTGAGGGTGATGCAGGCGGGCGTCGTCTTGCGCGAAATTCTCGTCCCGCCGGGGCCGTTCGATATCGACGACCTGTATGCCGCCACCCGTGGCGGGGACATCGAGGTCGAGATCGAGGAACAAGGGCGCCTTCGGTCCTTCCGCGTGCCGTATTTCCCGGCGCCGGAACTCCTGCGCGAAGGCCACACGTCCTATGCGTTCGCAGCCGGTCGCGCGATGGTGGCGCGCGGCAGGGAGCCGGCCATCGTGCAAGCCAGCTGGCGCCATGGGTTCGCACGGGGTGTCACGGCCTTCGCGGGTGGCCGCGCAAACGGCGACAGCGCGTCCCTGCTCCTCGGCAGCGCGTTGTCCACCCCCGTGGGCACCGTCTCGACGGAGGTCATGCGCTCACGGTTGCCATCGGGCGGTCGAGGCCTGCTGTGGCATGTGCGGCACGGCAGCTTATGGGGCACGAGCACCCTCGTGTCCATGGGTGTGTCGCATGGACACGAGCGCCACCCGCATTCGCAGGGCGCATTCGCGCCGCGCGAGCATGCCGTCCGGCGTTTCGACGTGCTGCTGCAACGGGAGCTCGCCGGGCGCGGCGTGCTGGGCGTGAGTGCTTCTCTCGCCAACGAGGGACGCGGTAACGAAGCGCACGACGAGGCGATCTCCTGGGGGCACCACTGGAGCCGCCTCAGCATCGACGTCACACTCCGGCGCTCCCGGCGCAAGGACGCTTCGGGACGGTTGTCGGAAGCGACAGGCCAGTTGAGTCTGTCCATGCCGCTGGGCCCGCCGTCATCGGGTGCCAACGTCTACGCAAGCGTGCCCGGCGGCGCAAGCGCGGGGAGGCCACGGATTGGCCTGCACGGCATCGCCGGTACAGGAGGATCGACACAGTACGGGCTCGCACTCGCCCGCCACCCGAAGGGGCGCCATGGCATGGACGCATCACTTTCGCAGCGCTTGCCCTGGGGGGAGCTGGCAGGTGCAGTCGCGCGCTCGGCGTCGGCGCGTGCGGCGTCCATCTCCGCGTCAGGCGGCCTGGTGATCCACGCAGGCGGCGTCACTCCGGCGCAGCGACTCGGGGACGCGGTGGCGCTGGTCCATGCACGCGGAGCAACGGGCGCGGGTGTCGCGTCGGGTGCGGGCACGCGGATCGGCCGGCGCGGCTATGCCCTGGCGCCGCATCTCCAGCCCTACCGGTGGAATGCCATCAACCTCGATCCGGGCGGCACATCGCTGGACATCGCGTTCGCGTCCACGCATCGCCGCGTCGCGCCCACGGCAGGCGCCGTGATTCTGGTGCCATTCGAGACTGAAGTGGCCACAACCTGGCTCGTCACCGCCCGCTTCGCCGATGGGCAGCCGGTGCCATTCGGGGCCGAGGTACTGGACTCGGCGTCGCGTTCCGCAGGGTTGGTCGGCCAGGGCGGCAGGATCTTCCTGCGCACCGAAACCCCCGCTGATCGCTGGACGTTGCGCTGGGCGGGCGACGCCGCCGGGCAATGCACGCTGCGTTTGCATATGCCGCCGCCGACCGCGGCGCGTCCCCGTTACACAGGAGTGTGCGAATGAACATGATCGTCGCCGGCTGTCTGGCGGCCGGGTTGCTTTGCGCGGGCACGCTGGCGGTGCGCGCCGACGACCGCCTTGACTTCCATGTGCTCGGTTCCATCTCGCCGTCCTGCGCCCTGGTGGCCGATCGCGTCCGGATCGACCTGGGCGCGGTCGCGGCTGGCGAGCTTGCCGGACCAGGCGCCACCAGTCCGTGGCGTGGGGCCGCTTTCACGGGACGGGATTGCACCGGCGCCACGCGCGCGGTCGTGACCATGCGCGCCACGCCTTACCCCGGACATCCGGGCCTCATCGCGCCCGTTGGCGAGGCCGCGGGCGTGGCCATAGAGATGCGGTCCGCCGGTGGTCAGCCCCTGCCTCCCGACGGCAGCACCGCCGTGGAGTTCTCTTGGACCGGCGGGCCGCCCGAATTGGGCTTTCAGGCGCGCTATGTCAGGGTCGGCCCGTTGCAGCCAGGCACCGCGGGCGCCACGGCCCAGGTCCAGATCCGCTGGGAATGACGGTTCCAGGCCCACGCGTCGCGTCGACCGGGCTCCCGAGGGCACGGTTTGCCAGCCGCGTGACCATCGACGAAACTACCCGGTCCTGCCCGCCGGAGCACCCCGTGCACCGGTATCATGGGCGAGTACACGCATACGAGGTAAATCCATGGCACGCGGCATCAACAAGGTCATCATCGTCGGGAACCTCGGCGCGGATCCGGAAACCCGCTATACCGGCAGCGGCACGGCGATCACGTCCTTGCGCATCGCCACGTCCGAAGCCTGGACCGACAAGCAGAGCGGCGAAAAGCAGGAGCGCACCGAATGGCATCGCGTGAAGCTGTTCGGCAAGCTCGCCGAGATCGCCGGCGAATACCTGAAGAAAGGCCGCCAGGTCTACATCGAAGGCTCGCTGCGCACCGACAAGTACACCGACAAGGACGGCATCGAGCGCTACTCCACCGACATCATCGCCAACGAGATGCAGATGCTCGGCGGGCAGGGTGGCGGTGAAGGCGGCGGCTTCGCCGGCGGGCAGGGTGGCGGTCGCCCCCAGCAGGCTCGCGGCGGCCAGGGAAGCGGCGGTGGCGGCGGCAACAACTGGAACAGCGGTGGCGGCCAGCAGCGCAGCGGATACGCCGGCGGCTCGCGTGGCGGCGACGACTACGGCCAGCCGCGCGGCGGCAATGCCCCGCAGCGTTCGGCTCCGCCGGTCAACGAAGGCTTTGACGACGACGATATTCCGTTCTAAGGAAGACCTTAGAACGTCTTTGTCCGGTTTCATCCCCAAACCCCCGATGCGTCGGGGGTTTTCCTTTGCAGGCTCCCGACTGGCTCAGGGCCGCACCGCGATCACCTCGATCTCCACCCGGTAACCCGGGTTCCCCAGCGCCGCGACCTGAAATGCCGAGCGCGCAGGCAGCTTCGGCTGCTCCCTGGTCCCGAAGAACTGGCGATAACCGGCCATGAAGCCGGCGAAATCCATTCGCCCGCCATGGGCCTCGTCGCCGACCAGGAAGACTTGCATCTTCACCACGTCGCCGAGCCCCAGGCCCATGCCCTTCAGCTGCTTGTCGATGGCGGTGAGCACGCCCACGGTCTGGGTCTTCGTGTCGCCGTAGGCCGCCACCGAATCCTTCGCTGCTTTTGCATCGACCACCGGCGGCACGCTGCCGCTGACGTAGACGGTCGCCTTGCCGGCCGGTACTTCGACCGCGGCGGAGATGGGGAAGTCGCTGTCCGGAATCTTGTAGCGCTTCACCTCCTGGCCCTGCGCCGTCGCGGCAGAAGTCAGCAGGGCGAGCAGTAGGGCATGGCGGAATCGCGGATGCATGGGATCTCCTGTGATGAAAGGTGTCACCGATGCATCGCGGCGACGTCGTCGGCGCTGATGCGGTCGGTGTACTGGTTGCCGAAGTGCGTGCGGATGTAATTGATCACGTCGGCAATCTGTGCGTCGCTGAGGCTGACGTCGAGAACGAAGCGGTCTTCGTCCGCCGCAGCGGACTTGAACGCGGGCATGTCGCGCCGGCCGTGGAGGATGACGGCCGCCATGTACTGCGGCGAAACAAGGCGGGGATTACCCGCCAGCGGTGGATACGTGCCCGCGCCTCGCGCGCCCTTGGCGTCGGGCATGTGGCAACCCTGGCAGATGCCGCGATAGACCGCCTCGCCATCGGCGGCGGCGAGGCGTCCACCGGCATGTCCGGCGTTATCGGAGGACTGCGCACCTGCGACGCCTGCGATGGACAGCAGGACGATGCAAACCGTGGCAAGCGCGGTGCATTTTTCTGCGTATCGGTTCATCCGTTTCCTCCCGTGGCGCGCCGGTGGAGGCGTTCGATCGCATCGAGCGCCGACGTCACGGCGCCTTCCTGCCAGGCCGGCAGATAGGAGGCGTGCTCGCCCGCGAGCACGATGCGGCCGTCCAGACGGCACAGGTTGTCGTAATGGCGCTCCCGCATCTCGTCGGACCACGCGCCGAAGCAGCCCAGTGTGAACGGCGAGCGATGCCAGCCCACCGCGATGCCGTTCTCGAATTCCTGGCGATACTGCGGATGGATACGACTGCCGTATTCCACGGCCTGGCGCACACGTTCCTCGGGCGCCATCGCGGTGAACGCGTAGGCATCCGGGCCCCACATATACGCGCCCAGCAGCACGCCCTTGCCGTCGCTGTGAAAGCCTGTGCTGGGATAACTGATATTGGCGATCGGCAGATCGGTATAGGTGATGCCGCCGTAGATCTGCTCGTCTTCTTCCCAGAAGCGCCGCTTGAACTGCAGGCCAACCTTGACCGAGGCGGCATAGGGCACCGCGGCGATGGCATCGGCCATCGCGGGCGACACGTTGATAGGTAACTGGCCGAGGATCGACAGAGGGATGGTGCATACGCACCACTGTGCCTTGGCGGTATGCGTGGCGCCGGGCGTATCGGCGTCTTCGTAAGCCACGGTGACGCCGTGGTCGTCCTGCTGGATGGCAGTGACCTTGGCGCCGTAGCGGATCACGCCTTTCAGCTCGCGGCCGAACGCCTCGCCGATCCGTCCCATGCCGCCCACCGGCTGGAACAACGTAGTCTGGAACTCGTAGATTTCGCCATCCACGAGGTGCTGCCACAGACGCGAACCGAGCACGTCCTTCAGTCCCAGCGGCGTGGAAGGCGATGGCCTGGCGGATAGACCACCCCCCGCATCGCGATCGTAACCGCGACGGTTGCTGCTGGCCTCGCCGCGCGCGTAGGCGAAGCGCTTGTCCAGCGCGCCCCATTCGCGCAGCGATTCCAGCAAGCGTTCCTGGTCCTCCTTGCTCACGTCCTGGTCCAACTGCCCCTGCCGGGTGCTCTTGGCCAGCAATTCGGCGACGTGACCGCGGTAGTCGGCATTGATTTCGCGGTAGCGCCGCGGCTTGCCGCCGAACGCGTCCGCGCTGTGCAGATAGGCGTTGTGATTGATCTGCACGAACGGCTCCAGCGCCACGCCGAGCTTCTTGCAATACGACAGGATGCCGTGATGGTGATAAGGCAGGCGCCACGGCCCTGGGTTGAAATAGAGCCCGTCGTCGAACTGGCAGTGCTGGGTGAATCCGCCCAGTTCGGTGAAACGATCGCCGCCGCGCAGGGACCAGTTGCGGCCGCCGGGGCGGCGGTTGTATTCGAGCACCTGCACCTGGTAGCCCGACTGGCGCAGCTCGTACGCCGCCACCATGCCGGCGATGCCGGCCCCGAGTACCAGGACGGATGCGCCACGCGGTGCTCCTTGCAACGCCGGTGTGCCGCGAAATGGCGACTCGGCCGCCAGACCGAGGCTGGCCATGGCCTGGTACATCGCGGCGCCACCCGCGGTGGCACCGATCATGCGCAACAGGTCGCGCCGCCTCGTAGAGCGCGGTGCGTCGCCTGCGCGCGAAGAACTCTCGTGCATCGATCACCTCTGACCTTGGGTGCGGAAAGCTGCAAAGGCAGCACGTGGCCCCCTCCGCGCACGGTGGCGCGGAGGGGGTGGCGTCAGAAGCGGTAGGCGACCTTGCCGTACCAGTAGCGGCCGTTGAAACCGAACGGCGACAACGACGAGTACTGCAGACCGTCGGCGCGGTCCTCGTACACGTTGGCCAGCGAGGCCTTGGTCGGATACTGGTTCGTGACGTTGTCCACGCCCACCGTGAAGGTCCACGCCTCCCACGCATATCGGCCGGAGAGATCGAGCAGCCAGCGCGCGGCGAACTTCTGGTCCTGGCTGGCGTCGTCGGCGTCGCCGCGGCGGATCACCGAGCCGTAACGCGTGAGGTTCGCATGCAGGCCGAAACCCTTCCGTTCCCAGTCCCCGCTGAAAACATACTTGGTGCGCGGCGTGGACGAGGTGAGCAAGCCTTCACTGGCGCGGCCGAAGGCCGGCGTGGAGACTTCCAGCACCTTGGTCTTGTTGTAGTTGCCGCTGGCGGTGAGGTTGAGCCTTCCCCCGTCGCCCAGGTCCATCCGGTAATCGGCGATCAGGTCTGCGCCGCGCGTGCGCGTGGTGGCGCCATTGACGAAGAACTGCGCGCCGGTCACCTGGCTGTTCGGGATGTCTACCGCGATCTGATCCGAATACAGGATCGCGTCGGCCACACGGATCTGATACAGATCGAGGGTCGCACTGAAATCGCTCCATGGCTGCCACACCGCGCCCAGGCCGTAGTTGGTCGACTTCTCCGGCTTCAGTGCTTTCGCACCGAGTGCGATCGCCACCGGATCCGATGTGCGGTACGTGCCGATCTGCGCGAGCGTACCGTTCTGGATCAGCGTCACGACCGATTCGTAGTTCTGCTGCGCCAGCGATGGTGCGCGGAAGCCGTTGGACGCCGTGGCACGCAGGGCGAACGTATCGGTGAACTGATAGCGCGCCGACAACTTGCCCGATCGCGTGGAGCCAGCGTCGCTGTAGTGTTCGTAACGACCGGCCAGCCCCGCGGAAAGCTTGCTCGTCACGTCGGTCTCCAGGTCCACGTAGGCTGCCTGGCTATGCCGTCCGAAGCTGCCCGCGACCTCGGGCGTCAGGCCGGGAAAGACCTGCGAGCCTCCCGCGTAAGGCGTGTCGGTGCCCGGAATCAGCGTGCCGGGGTCGAAGAAGTACGAGTCCGGGTCGCCGGATTCGATCTCATAGGTTTCCTTGCGGTACTCGGCGCCAAACGCCACCGTGACCGGATTGGGCAGGAAACCGACGTGCACATCCTTGCTCAAGTCCAGATTCGCCACGCTTTGTTTATTGCGGAACGTGCCGGCATTGAAATACGTCGGCGAATAACCTTGCGTGTAGTACAGGTTAGTGTTGACGCTGTTGGCGATGTCGAACGCCAGGTTGTTCTCGCCGTGATCGGCCGAGAAGTCCCAGTGCCAGCCACCGTCCGTGGTGCCGCGCGCGCCCAGCACCGCCGCGATGTCGTTGCTGTGATTGACGATCTTCGGCAGGAAACCGTTCGGATAGATCTCCGGGACGTTGCGTGCCGAATCGTAGGCGCGGTAGTAGCCGTTGGACGTGACGTCGCGCCTGCTGCCGTTGAGGTAACCGTACAGTTCTACGCCGCTCGCGATGTCGTACCCGAAATTGAGCAGCAACTGATACGTCTTCACCGCCGGGTCGCCATAGCGCTCATAGGGGATGCCGGATGGGTTTGCGGCGCCGGCAAGCGTCGTGGACCTGTCGCGATTCTCCGCGCGGTTGGTGTTCATGGTGTTCTGGTAATTCCACGCCACGCGCATCCATCCGGGCGCGCTGCCTTCCGGGCCGCCGAGCGGCACGCCCAGGCTGCCTTGCACGCCGTTCTGCGCGCCGTCGCCCTTGTCCATGATGCCGCCGCTGGCGGTGATGTCGTTGCCGCCCGCGGCACCGCCCCGCTTGAGTACCACGTTGATCACGCCGGCGATGGCGTCGGAGCCGTACTGCGCCGCAGCCCCGTCGCGCAGCACCTCGATGTGGTCGATCGCGGCGATCGGAATCGAATTGAGGTCCACCGGTGCCGAGCCGCGGCCGACCGACGAGTTGTAGTTGACCAGACTGGTAGTGTGATACCGCTTGCCGTCCACCAGCACCAGCACCTGGTCCGGCGACATGCCGCGCAGGCTCGCCGGTCGGATCGCGTCGTTACCGTCGTTGATGGCGGGCCGGGGGAAATCCAGCGAGGGGAGCAGGGTGCTCAAGGCGCTGGCCAGGTCGGTACTGCCGGTCGCATTGAGATCGGCGGGGCTTAACACGTCAATGGGCGCGAGGGATTCGGACGCGACGCGGTCGGTGCTGCGCGTTCCGGTGACTACGACTTGCTGGAGCAGCTTGGCTTTCTCGGGCGTTGCCGGATCGGCGGTCGGTGTTTCGTCGGCCCAGGCTGCTGAAGGAGCAAGGGCGTACACACAGCAAAGGGGTAGCAGCGCGGCCGCCGGCAGGCGCCGCTTGAGTCGTATGGTCATCGGTGGTTCCCCGGTCAGGCAGTCAGTGGAAAGTCTCCTTGGCTGGATCTGCGTCGCAGCAGGTCCTCCCCAGGGCTGCGACGACCCGAGGCTAAGCGGCAATGTTGCAGCGCGTCAATATCTGGCCATATGAGCGTCATTGCGCTGTAATGGCGGGCCACGGTGGATTTTGCTTTGCGGCAAAATGCGGCGGCTACATCCGATCGGCGATCCCGGCCCCGTCGATGAAGGCCGCCATGGCGTCGCCGACAGTGGTTTCACTAGCGCAGCGTCGCGCCGTCATCCCTGCAGCCACCGCGCCGTCGACGTTCGCCTGCGCGTCGTCGATAAACAACGTGTCCTCTGCGCGCCACCCGAGTTTTTCGAGGACGGCGACATAGACCCCAGGATCCGGCTTGGTCACACCGAACTCGGCCGCCACATGGGCCCGGCTGCGGAATAGAGGGAACAGCCCCGGCACGATATGTTCCCAGTGCGCCGCGAGAAGGCGCCCGTTGTTGGTGAGGATGGCGATGCCGACGCCGCGCGAAGCCAGCGACGAGATGCGCGGCATGAGGCCAGGGCGTATTTGCGTTGCCAGTCGGCGCGCCTCCGTCCAGACATCGACAGGCAACCGCAGGCCCAAAATCTTGCCGATGGCTTCGAGGTACTCGTCCGGGCCGAGCCGCCCGGCATCCGCCTCCGCTTCCACGCCCGAGGCGTAGATCGCGGCATGAACCTCTGCCGCCGTCCGTTGCAGGGCGGCGGCAATATGACTGACGAGGATGGCAGGCTGGTAATCGACCAGCACGCCATCCATGTCGAAAAGGATGTTCTTCATCGCCGGCATGGTAGCTCAGGCGAAGAAAAGCCCGCGGGGAAACCGCGGGCTTTTTCTGGGACCGCTTACTTCGGATCAGGACTTGCCGTGCAGCGCGTGCTTCAGATCGCGCATCTGGTCGTGGCCGCTCTTCACCGAGACATAGGCCTCGTTGATGGCCGAACGGGTGCCGGCGGAGACGTCGTTGTCCTTCAGGGCGTCTTCGTACTTGGCCTTGATGTGGTCCTCGCCGCGTTCCACCTCGTCCACGATGGCCGTGTCGTCCTTCGAGCTCATCTTCGCGCGAAGCTCGACGAACATGCGATGGGCCTTCGCAAGGACGGTGCCGTCGTCTTCGGGAGTGCCACCCAGCGAGCGCACCTGCTGCTGCAGGCGCTGCGCCACCTGGCGCCGCTCGGCCGCACGGCTCTGGAACACCGCGGCGTAACGGGTGTTTTCGGCATCCTTCGCCGCCTCGCCGTAGCCCTCGGCGCTGTCGATGGTGGTCTCGATCAGACTGTTGAGAACCTTGATGTCATGCTCGGTGCTGCTGGTCATCGTCGTGGGCTCCTTGGACTCTGGATGAGTCGTTTTGGGAGTGCCAGCTTCGCGGTCGGGGCATGCACGGAGCCGTGAAGGCGGTGTCTGAGCCCTGCGCACAAACCCTCCCCGTTCATTCATGCGAGGTCGTTGCATACTTCGGGTTCACGTGGCGAAAACGGAGACATCCATGGCATCCAACCGCCGCGCCCTGGTCACGGGCGCATCCGCCGGCATCGGCGAAGCCTTCGCTCGCGAACTCGCCCGTCGCGGTCACGACCTGGTGCTTACCGCACGGCGCGCCGACCGGCTCGAAGCGTTGGCGAAGGAACTGCGCGAACGTCACGCCATCGAGGCGATCGTCGCGCCGCTGGATCTGGCCCGGGCGGACGGCCCTGAGGCTCTCGTCGCCGCGCTGGAGGCGCAAGGACTTTCGATCGACGTGCTCGTGAACAACGCGGGTTATGGCGTGCCGGGGTATTTCGAAGATCAGCCATGGTCGACGCATGCGGCCTTCATCCAGGTGCTGATGACCGCGCCCAGCGAACTGGTGTATCGCCTGCTCCCTGCCATGAAGGCCCGCGGTTATGGGCGCATCCTCAACATCGCCTCGCTGGCAGGGCACGTTCCCGGTTCCGCGGGCCACACTCTTTACGCCGCATCGAAGGCGTACCTCATCAAATTTTCGCAGTCCCTGGCGCTCGAATGCGTGGGTACGGGGGTGCACGTCACCGCCGTTTGTCCCGGCTTCACGCGCTCCGAGTTCCACGACGTCACCGGATCGCGCGAGCTGGTGTCCAGGATGCCGGACTTCATGTGGATGGATGCGCCCACCGTGGCTCGCCAGGGCCTGGAGGCCGTGGAGGCGGGCAAGGCGGTCTACATCAACGGCCGGGTGAACAACGCGATCAAGAGCCTGTTCAAACTGTTGCCCGACTCGCTGGCTCTAAGAATGGTGGGCAAGCAGGGCCGCCGCTTTCGCACCGGGCCGATGCAGGGCTGACCGTTACCCGTGACCTTTGGCATAGGCCCTTCCCGGCAAAGGGGGGCTAGCCTCATCCGGTTTGCGGTGCGTCCCGCGCCGCCCCAGCCGTCCATGGGGACCATCGATGTCGACCAAACGTAATGCGGCGCTTTCCGGCGCCGTTCTCCTTGCCCTGATCGGCGCCGCCGCCGCGAGCGCGGCGGTGACCACCGACGACTACCGCCGCGCGGACTCGTTCCTCGCGGTGAACACCATGCCGCTGGTGGACCATTCCGTGCAGCGCGTCACCTGGATCGACGACGGCCACTTCTGGTATCGCGACCACGACAAGGATGGCGATCAGTTCATCAAGGTGGACGCCGCCACGGGCGAGGCCACTCGCGCCTTCGATCGCGACAAGATGGCCGCCGCGCTGTCGACTGCCACCGGGAAGAAAGTCGATGCGAGCAGGCTGCCGGTCACCGGCTTCGTCGTACGCCCCGACGACGGCCTGGATGTCACCTCGGGCGGCAAGCACTACGTTTGCGACAAGGCCATCGGCAAATGCGAACTCGCCGCGGTGAAGAAGGACGCCAAGGGCAAGGACTACGGCAGCGAACCGGGCCTGAAATCGCCGGACGGCAAATCGGCGGCATTCATTCGCGACTGGAACCTCTGGGTGCGCGATGTGGCGACAGGCGCTGAAACGCAGCTCACCACCGACGGCGTGAAGGACTACGGGTACGCCACCGACAACGCCGGCTGGAAACACACCGACGAGGCCATCCTCGTGTGGTCGCCGGATTCGAAGAAGATCGCCACCTTCCAGCAAGATCAGCGCAAGACGGGCGAGATGACGCTCGTGAGCGTCAACGTGGGGCACCCGAAGGTGGACACGTGGAAGTACCCGTTACCGGGCGACAAGGACGTGACCATGATCGAGCGCGTCGTGATCGACGTGCCCACGAAGAAGATGGTGCGCTTCAAGATGCCGGCCGACCAGCACCGCTCCACCATCTGCGACGATATCTCGTGCAGCCCGGGCGTGTGGGACGATGTGCGCTGGGCGGCCGACGGCAAGAGCATCGCCTTCGTGTCCACTGCGCGCGACCACACGCACGAGTGGTTCCGCATCGCCAATCCGGAAACCGGCGAAGTGCGCACGGTATTCGACGAGAAGGCGAAAACCTATTTCGAAGGCGGCAACGACAAGGCCAACTGGCAGTACGTGCCCGAAACCGACGAGGTGATCTGGTTCTCCGAGCGGAGCAACTGGGGCCACCTCTACATGTACAGCCTGAAGACCGGCAAACTCGAGCACCAGATCACCTCCGGCGACTGGAACGTCACCCAGGTGCTCCACGTCGATCCGAAGACGAAGACGATCTGGTTCCGCGGCGTCGGTCGCGAAAAGGGCGTCGATCCGTACTACCAGCAGTTCTACAAGGTGGGCTTCGACGGGAAGGGCCTGACCCTTCTGACGCCGGAGAACGCCGATCACAGCGTGTCCATGTCGAAGGATGGCACGTACTTCTTCGATTCGTATTCGACGATCGACACGCCGCCCGTCGCGCTCGTGCGCCGGTCCGATACCGGCGCCACGGTGAAGGAAATCGCCCGCGCCGATATCTCTCGCCTCAAGGCGAAGGGCTGGGTGCCCCCGACCGCGTTCACTGTGAAGGCGCGCGACGGCAAGACCGACCTCTACGGCCAGATGTTCAAGCCCACGAACTTCGATCCATCGAAGAAGTATCCGCTCGTGGTCTACATCTACCCCGGCCCGCAGACCGGCTCCGTGCGCACGCGCAGCTTCATTCCCTCGCACGGCGACAACCAGGCGCTGGCCGAACTCGGCTTCGTCGTGGTGGCGGTGGACGGCATGGGCACACCGTGGCGCTCCAAGGCCTTCCACGACGCCTATTTCCAGAACATCGGCGACAACACGCTGCCCGACCAGGTGGCGGCGGTGAAGCAACTGGTGAAGAAGTACTCGTGGCTCGACGGCGATCGCGTGGGCATCTGGGGCCACTCGGGTGGCGGCAACGCCACGGCTACGGCGATGTTCCGCTACGCGGACGTCTTCAAGGTCGGCATCTCGGAATCCGGCAACCACGACAATCGCAACTACGAGGACGACTGGGCCGAGAAGTGGCAGGGCCTCCTGGTCAAGGACAAGGACGGCAACTCCAACTACGACGACCAGGCGAACCAGAAGTGGGCGCCCGGCCTGAAGGGCCACCTGATGCTGGCCCACGGCACCTCCGACGACAACGTGCCGCCGTATGAAACCCTGCTCGTGGTCGATGCCCTCATCAAGGCGAACAAGGATTTCGACCTCGTCATGATCCCCAACGCCCACCACGGTTACGGCGCAGCCACGCAATACATGACGCGCCGCCGCTGGGATTACTTCGTGCGCTACCTCAAGGGCGAAACCCCGCCGAAGGAATTCGAACTGACGCCGCTGCCGCCTCCGGGCCAGTGATGAAGAAAACCCCGCCGGATGGCGGGGTTTTTTTTGGGGTTCGTCGCGCATTTACGCGCACCGGCGGGTCATTCGCTTAGCGAATGCATGTGTCCAGCGGCTGGCGCTGCTTTCGGCTCGGGCGGTTTTGCGCAGAGCCTGGGCTCGGACGGTGAGGCGGGAGCCTTCGGTGTCCACCCTCGCTGCTCAGACAGGTCCTCCGCGT
>Ga0065165_1000496_pt1 | contig 60846 bp, 50 predicted proteins | sample AraplaMF_Cvi_mMF_FD_63813 | JGI IMG/M metagenome (GOLD analysis project Ga0065165, IMG submission 63813) | Arabidopsis root microbial communities from the University of North Carolina, USA - plate scrape MF_Cvi_mMF (version 2) (version 3) | ecosystem: Host-associated > Plants > Roots >...
GTCTCGCGAGACCTGAGCCAGGCATGCTATGCCAACGGCATCGCGACGCGCCTGCAACAGGTGCTCGACGACTGGAATTTCATGGCGCCGCAACTGGAGACCCTGTCCCAGTCGCTGAACCAGGGCCGCGCGCGGCACGCGTTCGCGTTCGACCCGAAGCAGTGCCTGGCCCCGCTGCCGCGGCTGGCGGGCTGGATCGCCGGCGAGGCCTATCCGGACCAGGGCCAGGCCTTGCGCGAGCGGGGCCTGGCCTGGCCGGAACGCCTCAGCGCGCCGCTGCTGCGCGCCGGCGGCGCGCAGGCGTTGCTCGGTCCGGCCGAACTGCTCGACCTGCGCGCGCCGGGCCTGGAGCCCGAGGCGCAGCTGGCGGCGCTCACCGGCGATCTCGAACAGGGCGCCGTGCCGTCGCAGGCGCTGGAATCGATCCGGCTGCTGATGCTGGTCAGCGACTGGGTGCTGCGCCCGGTGCAGCAGGAGGAACTCGCCAACGGCTGGCCGGCTTGGCACAGCCGGCCCGCGCTGCAGTTCGCGCCGGTCGCCGTCACGCCCGACGAGCTGCCCGGCGCCTGGTACCTGGGCCGCGCGGCCCTGCAGCTGCAGATCATGCGCAACGGGCGCAAGCAGGCGGTGGTCGACGCGAAGACGGGGATGAAGTGGTCGTTCGGCGACCTGCTCGCCGAGGCCGCCCGGAACCGGCCGCTGCGGGCCGGCACGCTCGTCGGCGCCGGCTCGCCGGTGCTGGCCAGGCCGGTGACGCTCGAGTCCGGCGACAGCCTGCGCATCGAGTTCAAGCTCGGCGACGGCCCTGGCCCGTTCGGCGCCATCGACATGGACCTCGCGGAGTCGGAAGATGCGGCGTCGAACGCTGGCGTCGACACCGACACCGACACCGACACCGACACCGACACCGACGCAGACACCGACACTGAAAACGGCAACGCGAACGGGAATGACACTGGGGACGAGGTCGCGGACCCGTCCTCCAAGCAGACGGCCGCCGACGCCCCCGAAGTAGCCGGAGCACCGGACGCGCAAGCTCAAGAAGGAGACATCGATGAACCTGCTTCGCCGTGACCTGATCGCGCTGCTGGGCGCGGGATGTGCCTCGCCATGGGCGATGGCGCTGAGCCTGAGCGAAGGCGACGCCGCCTCGGGCGTGCGTGCCGCCCTGGAACGCGGCGCCCAGGCGGCGCTGGCCAATCTGGGCCGCACCGACGGTTTCCTCGGCAACCCGCAGGTGAAGATCGAGCTGCCCGGCGCGCTGAAGGACGCCGCGCGGCTGCTGCGCACGACGGGCCAGGGCAGGCGCATCGACGACCTGATCACCTCGATGAACCGGGCCGCCGAGCAGGCGATGCCCGAGGCGCGGCAACTGCTCGTGACCACGGTGCGCAACATCAGCGTGGAGGACGCCGTGAGGATCGTGCGCGGCGGCGACAACGCGGTGACGCAGTTCTTCGAGGACAAGACGCGTTCGCCGCTGACCACGAAGTTCCTGCCCATCGTGACCCGGGCCACCGAGCGCCAGTCGCTGAGCGAGAAGTACAACGCGGTGGCCGGCAAGGCCTCGGGTTTCGGCCTCATCCGCAAGGAGGACGCCAACCTGCAGGCCTACGTCACCGACAAGGCGCTGGACGGCCTGTACTTCATGATCGGCCAGGAGGAGAAGAAGATCCGCCAGGATCCGGTCGGCACGGGAAGCGCCATCCTGAAGAAGGTCTTCGGCGGTTGAGAACGGTGGCCGCGGCACGCCTTCCTACAATCGGGCCATGAACGCCCCGACCGCCGCCCGTCCCGCCGCCGCCTACACCCGCGGCGCCGCCTTGCCCGCCATCCTGGCGCAACGCATCGCCGTCCTGGACGGCGCGATGGGCACGATGATCCAGCGCTACAAGCTGACGGAAGCCGACTTCCGCGGCACGCGTTTCGCCGATCATCCCAAGGACCTCAAGGGCAACAACGACCTGCTGGTGCTGACCAAGCCCGAGGTCATCAGCGAGATCCACCGCCAGTACCTGGACGCCGGCGCCGACATCATCGAGACCAACACCTTCGGCACGACCACCGTCGCGCAGGAGGACTACGGCCTGGAGGCCTACGCCTATGAGATGAACGTCGCCGCCGCGCGGCTGGCGCGCGAGGCCTGCGACGCGTTCAGCACGCCGGACAAGCCGCGTTTCGCGGCCGGCGCGCTCGGCCCGACGCCGCGCACCGCGTCGATCAGCCCCGACGTCAACGACCCGGGCGCGCGCAACGTCGACTTCGACACCCTGCGCGCCGCGTACTACGACCAGGCCAAGGCGATGCTCGAGGGCGGCGTCGACCTGTTCCTGATCGAGACCATCTTCGACACGCTGAACGCCAAGGCCGCGATCTTCGCCGTCGACCAGCTGATGGACGACACCGGCGAGCGCCTGCCGGTGATCATCTCCGGCACGGTGACCGACGCGTCGGGCCGCATCCTGTCGGGGCAGACGGTGACGGCGTTCTGGCACTCGGTGCGGCACGCGCAGCCGATCGCGATCGGCCTGAACTGCGCGCTCGGCGCCGCGCTGATGCGGCCCTACATCGAGGAGCTGTCGAAGGCGGCCGGCGACACGCCGATCTCCTGCTATCCGAACGCGGGCCTGCCCAATCCGATGAGCGACACCGGCTTCGACGAGACGCCGGACGTCACCGGACGCCTGGTGGGCGAGTTCGCCGCGGCGGGATTCCTGAACATCGCCGGCGGCTGCTGCGGCACGACGCCGGATCACATCCGGGCGATCGCGCAGAAGGTGTCCGCCTACCAGCCGCGCCGCTGGGGCAGCAAGCTGTTCAGCGGGCTGGTCGCCGAAGAGGCCTGACGCACCGCACCCCGGTGCGCCCGGAACTCCCTCTCCCGCTTGCGGGAGAGGGCAGGGGTGAGGGCCAGCGGCCTGGGCCCGCCACGACGCCCGAGGGACCTCAGGTCCCGTAGAGCTTCAGCATCGCATCCATGTTGATCCGCAGCCGGATCTCATGCGGCGCGAGGCTGGCCGTGATGACCTGCGCCTGCAGCCGGGTGTCGCGCAGCACCGGCGCGGTCAGCGGCGACCCGCTGCGGCCGACCAGCGCCGCCACCGTTGGCGCGTTGGCGCTGTGGCCGCGCTTGAGCACCATGCCTTCCTCGCCGTTGGCCAGCCGCACCAGCGAGCCCGGCGGATAGAGGCCGATCGCCTTGATCAGCGCCGCGCCCGCCTCGTCGGGCTGCTGCAGTTCGTCGAGGTAGACCGCCCGCGCCGCCTGCGCCGCGGACAAGGGCCGGCGGCTTCGCCGCGGGCTGAGCCGCGCGCCGTAGACGTCGATGCGGCGCAGCAGCCGCGCCATCAGCTCGCCGTCGGACCGGCCGGCCAGCGGCCCCGGCCCCGCGTCGTGATGCAGGCGCACGGCTGTCAGCCACGGCTCGTCGTCGACGCCGATCTCCCGCAGCGTGGCGGCCGCGCGGTCGCCGTGGCCGGCGAGCGCCTCGCGTTGCGCCTCGCCCAGCGCCTCGGGCCGCATCGCGTGCTGATCCTGCTGTGCGCCGCTGTCCAGGTTCATCGTCAGCGCCGCCAGGCCCAGCGTGCGCCGGCGGCCTTCGCCCCAGCCGAGCTGGCGGGTGGTCATCTCCGCCAGCGCCAGCGACAGCAGCGCGTGCCGGGCGCTGTACTGCAGCGGCTCCTGGCCGGCGTCGTGCACCAGCATCGCCAGCGAGGCGTCGGGCTGCTGCGTCACCCGGGACAGGACCTTGTCGAGCAGCTCGGCCAGCCGCAGCAGGAACCCGGGCCGGCGCGGGTCGCGCAGCACCTGCTGCGCATGCCATTGCAGGTCGGCCCAGATGGCGGTGTGCGCCGGCGCCGCCTGCTGCGACACCGGCATCGGCCGGGTGGGCTTGTATTCGGCGGTCGCGTTGGCCAGCGCCGACATCGACGCCCCCTGCAGCATCATCGTGTCGAGCTTGTGGGCGAGGGCGCGCTGGTACTCGCGCGTCTCGTGCGCCTGCACGAACGCGCCGCGGGCCAGCAGGTCGCGGACCTGCGGCGTGTCGGGCAGCGGATGCCCGGAGGCAAAGAGGAGATGCCCCGCCGCGTCGCGCAGCGAGAACGTCAGCACCTGTCCCACGCGCAGGCTGTTCGGAGGAAGCTGGACCAGATCCACGGGGCCTTCCCTTCGACGTGTCGTCGTCTTGTCGTTGTTGTGTCGTCGCGGTTGTCTCGACGCCCGGGGGAGGATAGGGGCGCCGCGGGCGGGGCAAGGCAATACGGCACGAACAAAGCGGGGTCGGACCGGTAGAATGCACGCTGTTCCCGCTCCCAGCAAGGCCGCACCCGCGCCCCTGCGGTGGCGGTGGTTTCCGAGGAGCGTTGCGACAGGTCCCGTCACCCGGGTGCCCGCCAGGCTCGGAACGGCGGCGTCGTATTCCCGGACCCCGCCTCACAACCGCGCTCACCGACCCGCGTTCCGCGGGGTTGCGGTGAGTTGCGCGGCCCCGTCTTTCGTTCCAGCTCCGTCCAGCTCCGAAAAGCGCCGCCGCCATGTCCGCCCCGAATTCCGCCTCCGCCTCGCCGTCTTCCGCCTCCGACCTGTCCGCCGGCGTCGCCGCGGCCGTGCCGCCGATGAAGCTCTCCGGCCTGGAGCCGGTGAACATCGGCGCCGGCACGCTGTTCGTGAACATCGGCGAACGCACCAACGTCACCGGCTCCAAGGCCTTCGCGCGGCTGATCCTGAACGGCGAGTTCGAGGCCGCGCTGGGCGTCGCCCGCCAGCAGGTCGAGAACGGCGCGCAGGTGATCGACATCAACATGGACGAGGCCATGCTCGACAGCAAGGCCGCGATGGTGCGCTTCCTCAACCTGATCGCCTCGGAACCCGAGATCGCCCGCGTGCCGATCATGATCGACTCGTCCAAGTGGGACGTGATCGAGGCCGGCCTGAAGTGCATCCAGGGCAAGGGCATCGTCAACTCGATCTCGCTGAAGGAAGGCGAGGCCGAGTTCCGCCGCCAGGCCAAGCTGATCCGCCGCTACGGCGCGGCCACGGTGGTCATGGCCTTCGACGAGACCGGCCAGGCCGATACCTACGAACGCAAGATCCAGATCTGCGAACGGGCCTACCGGATGCTGGTCGACGAGGTCGGTTTCCCGCCCGAGGACATCATCTTCGACCCCAACATCTTCGCGATCGCCACCGGCATCGAGGAGCACAACAACTACGCCGTCGACTTCATCGAGGCCACGCGCTGGATCAAGCGCCACCTGCCCGGCGCGAAGGTCAGCGGCGGCGTGTCCAACGTGTCCTTCAGCTTCCGCGGCAACGAGCCGGTGCGCGAGGCCATCCACACGGTCTTCCTGTACCACGCGATCCAGGCCGGCATGGACATGGGCATCGTCAACGCCGGCATGGTCGGCGTGTACGACGAGATCCCCGCCGACCTGCGCGAGCGCGTCGAGGACGTGGTCCTGAACCGCCGCGAGGACTCGACCGAACGGCTGCTCGAGGTCGCCGAATCGGTCAAGGGCGCGGCCAAGGACGACACGGCCAAGCTGGCCTGGCGCGCCGGCGACGTCGACGCGCGGCTGTCGCATGCGCTGATCCACGGCATCACCGACTTCATCGTCGAGGACACCGAGGAAGCCTGGCAGGGCATCCGCGCCAAGGGCGGCCGGCCGCTGCACGTCATCGAGGGCCCGCTGATGGCCGGCATGAACGTCGTGGGCGACCTGTTCGGCGCCGGCAAGATGTTCCTGCCGCAGGTGGTGAAGAGCGCGCGGGTGATGAAGTCCGCCGTCGCCCACCTGGTGCCCTACATCGAGGAGGAGAAGCGCCAGATGGCCGCCGCCGGCGCCGACGTGCGCTCCAAGGGCAAGATCGTCATCGCCACCGTCAAGGGCGATGTGCACGACATCGGCAAGAACATCGTCACCGTGGTCCTGCAGTGCAACAACTTCGAGGTCGTCAACATGGGCGTGATGGTCCCGTGCCAGGACATCCTCGCGAAGGCCAAGGTCGAGGGCGCGGACATCATCGGCCTGTCGGGCCTGATCACGCCCAGCCTGGAGGAGATGCAGCACGTCGCCGCCGAGATGCAGCGCGACGACTACTTCCGCGTCAAGAAGATCCCGCTGCTGATCGGCGGCGCGACGACCAGCCGCGTGCACACGGCGGTCAAGATCTCGCCGCACTACGAAGGACCGGTGGTCTACGTGCCGGACGCGTCGCGCTCGGTGGGCGTGTGTTCGGACCTGCTGTCCGACGAACGCGCGACGCGTTTCATCGACGAGCTCAAGTCCGACTACCAGAAGGTCCGCGAACTGCACGCCAACAAGAAGCAGACGCCGCTGGTGACGCTGGCGCAGGCGCGGGAGAACAAGCACCGCGCCGACTTCGCCAGCTACACGCCGGCGGTGCCGCGCTTCATCGGTCGGCGCCAGTTCCGCAACTACGACCTGGCCGAGCTGGCGCAGTGCATCGACTGGGGCCCGTTCTTCCAGACCTGGGACCTGGCGGGGCCGTTCCCGGCCATCCTGAAGGACGAGGTCGTGGGCGCCGAAGCGCAGCGCGTCTTCAGCGACGGCAAGCGCATGCTGCAGCGGCTGATCGAGGGCCGCTGGCTGACCGCCAACGGCGTGGTGGGGCTCTACCCGGCGGCGCAGGTCAACGACGACGACATCGAGATCTACAGCGACGAGTCCCGCAGCGAGGTGCTGATGACCTGGCGCGGCCTGCGCATGCAGTCGGAGCGGCCGGTGGTGGACGGCGTGCGCCGTCCCAACCGGGCGCTCGCCGACTTCATCGCGCCCAAGGGCACGGTGCCGGACTACATCGGGTTGTTCGCGGTCACCGCGGGCCTGGGCGTGGACAAGAAGGAACAGCAGTTCATCGCGGACCTGGACGACTACTCCGCGATCATGCTGAAGGCGCTGGCGGACCGGCTGGCGGAGGCCTTCGCCGAGCGGCTCCACCAGCGGGTGCGGATGGACTTCTGGGGGTATGCCGCCGAGGAGGCGCTCAGCAATGAGCAACTCATCGCCGAGGCCTACCGCGGCATCCGTCCGGCACCGGGTTATCCGGCCTGCCCGGACCACCTGGTCAAGCGCGACATGTTCCGGGTGCTGCAGGCCGAGGAGATCGGCATGGCACTGACCGAGGGCATGGCGATGACGCCGGCCGCCAGCGTGAGCGGCTTCTACATGGCGCATCCGGAAGCGGCCTACTTCAACGTCGGCCGCATCGGGGACGACCAGGTGGCCGACTGGGCCGCCCGGATGGCGCTGGACCAGCAGGAAGCGCAGCGCGCGCTGGCTCCGCTGCTGGGCTGAAAGCGGCCGCCCGGCCTGCACGGGCGACGCGCCGGAGCAACACAAATCGCAGGACGCGGCCTTGTCCTACAGGCCGCGTTTCACCCCATTACAAACGGGACAGATTGAGGGCCCCGCGACTTGTAACAGCGTGGCATTCTTCGCTCGTCCCCCGAGGTAGGGGAAAACCATAAGAGGTGAATCATGGCGTTGAATACCAATCAGAAGATCGCGGCCGGGGCCGTTGGGGCGACCGTGCTGGTCGTGGCGGCCTTCTTCGCGGGGCGGCATCAGGCCGCGCCGTCCATGCCCGACACGCCTGTGGCGGCGGCCGAGCAGGGCAACATCGTCGACCGCAACGGCGCCAACGCCGCGGACGAATCCCGGGCGGCCCGCCGCTCCGGCGACGAGGCGGTGCAGTCGCAGCGCTCGTCCAACGAGTCGCGCCGCGTCGCGCAGCAGCAGCCGGCGCGTGACGGTGGTTCGACCGGCTACGCCGACAGCAACGGCAGCTCGGGCGCGGCACAGGAATCGCGCCTGTGCTCCGCCTGCGCGACGGTCCTGTCGGTCCACACGGAGACTCGTCAAGGCCAGGGCACCGGCATCGGCGTGGTCGGCGGCGCGGTGGTCGGCGGCCTGCTCGGCAGCGCGGTCGGCGGCGGCACCGGCAAGAAGATCGCCACGGTGGGTGGCGCGGTCGCGGGCGGCTATGCCGGCAACGAGATCGAGAAGCGCCAGCGCAGCAGCACCGTCTGGGTGGTGAAGATGCGCAACGCCGACCAGAGCAACCGCACGATGACCTTCAGCCACGACCCGGGCGTGCAGAACGGCGACATCGTGCGCGTCAACGACGGCCAACTGGTCCGTCAATAAGACGACGCACGACCTCGCGCGGGCCTGCAAGGTCTGTCGCGAGGGCAGGGAAAGCGCCGGCGATGCCGGCGCTTTGCATTTCTGGACGGATGGCCGCGGAGCATCGGCCGAGCTTGCCGGTCAGTCGTGGCGGCCGGGCAGGGCGCGGCGCCATTGGATCGCCTCGGAGACGTGCAGCGCGGTGACGATGTCGCTGCCCGCGAGGTCCGACACGGTCCGCGCGATGCGCAGGACCCGATGGAAGCTGCGCGCCGACCAGGCCAGGCGGGCGGCCGCGCGATGCAGCATCGCCTCGGCCTCCGGGGCCATGCCCAGGTGGCGGTCCAATTGTCCGGCCGCGAGTTGGCCGTTCGCGCATCCCTGGCGCTGGAGCGCCCGCTCCCGCGCTGCCGCGACGCGAGCGGCCACCGTCTCGCTGGTCTCGCCATCCGCCGCGGCCGACAGGATGGCCGGCGGCAGCACCGGCACCTCCACGGTCAGGTCGATGCGATCCAGCAGCGGCCCGGACAGGCGGTTCTGATACCGCGCGACCTGATCCGGCGAACAGCGGCAGGCCTTGGTCGGATTGCCGAGGTGCCCGCAGGGACAGGGGTTCATCGCGGCCACCAGCTGGAAGCGCGCGGGGAACTCGGCCTGATGCGCCGAGCGCGAGATGTGGACGCGTCCTGTCTCGAGCGGCTCGCGTAGCGCCTCGAGCGACATGCGGGGGAACTCCGGCAGTTCGTCGAGGAAGAGCACGCCGTGCTGCGCGAGCGTGATCTCGCCGGGCCGGGGCGGCGAGCCGCCGCCGATCAGCGCGGCCGCGGATGCGCTGTGATGCGGCGCCCTGAACGCGCGCCGGGCCCACATCGAAGGACGGAACTGCCCGTTCGCGCTGAGCAGGGCGGCGGACTCCAGCGCCTCGGATTCCGACAACGGCGGCAGCAAGGTCGGCAGGCGCTGCGCGAGCATGGACTTGCCAGTGCCCGGCGGGCCGACCAGCAGGATGCTCAAGCCGCCGGCCGCGGCGATCTCCAGCGCGCGCTTCGGTCCGGTCTGCCCCTTGATGTCGCGCAGGTCGAGCGGCGTCTCGCCGCGCGGCGGCGGATCGCGCTGGACGCGCGGGAGCGGTGTCTCGGACTTCGGTTGCAGCGCATTCACCAGATCGAGCAGATGCGCGGCCTCCCGCACGACAAGCCCCTGCACCAGCGCCGCCTCGTCGGCGCAGCCGCGCGGCAGGATCAGTTCGCGCTCCAACCGTGCCGCGCGCAGCGCCAAGGCCATCGCCAACGCGCCCTTGACCGGCCGCAGTTCGCCGGAGAGCCCCAGTTCGCCGGCGCATTCGATGTTCGCCAGCATTTCCGCGTCGATCTGGCCGCTCGCGGCGAGCAACCCCAACGCGATCGGCAGGTCGAATCGTGCGCCCTCCTTCGGCAGGTCGGCCGGCGACAGGTTGACGGTGATGCGCTTGTTCGCCGGGAACTCCAGCCCGCTGCTCTGCAGCGCGGCGCGCACGCGCTCCCGCGATTCCTTGACCTCCAGGTCCGCAAGCCCCACCAGCGTGAAGCTCGGCAACCCGTTGGCCAGATGGACTTCCACCTCGACCGCCGCCGCCGACAGGCCGTCGAGAGCGCGGCTGTGGATGATGGAGAGGGACATCGCCATGAGATGTCGACTCGATTCAAGGTTTGGGCAGGCCTTTGATGACGGTTGTCAGAGCGTCCGCGACGGCCCGCAGGACCTCGACGCCCGGCAGGCCGATGACTGCCCCTGCGTTTTCCCGCCTGCCGTTTGCCGTGCGCTCCGCATCCAGCTGCATGGAGAACGTGGCTCGTATCAGGCCGATGGCGAGGATCACATCGCCGATCAACAGGACGGAAATCACCGCCACGATGGCATGCGGCTCCCCTCCTGTCGGCGGCGCTGTGGCCGCCATGATCTCCCCGGTGTCCGGGAACTGCGCGGGTACGGCGCGCGGCGCGTCCACGGCGATGCGAACCGTCTCCACGAATGCGGTGGTGACGAGCTGCAGACTCTTTGAAATGAAGATCAGCACCAGCGCGGCAAGACAGACCGCGAGCGCTCGGAAGCAAAGGCGGGCACGGGCTTCGATCGCATCTCGGCGCATGCTGGCGGACGGCGTGTGAAGCGATTCGATCGGCGTTGGCGAGTCGGCGTCGAGCGGGGAAAGAACTTCGGACATGGATGGCCCCATCAGGGTGGCAGGCGCGCCAGTTCATCGACGCTTCGTCAACGCCTGGTAGCGAAAATTCAACAATCCTTCTGGAACCCAGAAGGTCTTGACGATGTGCTCGACGTTTCTCATCCATCCGCTCGTGACGCACCACCGTAGATCCTCCGTGGGCACGAGCAGACTTGCCGCAAACAGATTCGCGGCGCGGTCTTGAGGGTCCGGTGCGTCGTTCGCAAAGGAGTTCCAGGCCTCGAGCGGCGGGTCGATGTGTCGCAGCACAATGTGGCCGAGTCCATGAGCGACGGCGAATCGCTGGCGATGAATGGTGTCGTTCAGATCGATCGCAATCCGGAGCCTCCCGTCCGGTCCGGCGTAGACCGAGTGGCGATCGCTGCCGGACAGCGTGTAGACATCGACGCCCATGCCCTTCGCGATCTTCTCGGGAATGATGGGCATCGAGCCATCGCCGTAGCGCGCCACCACCCATTCGGCCGCATCCTCGGGCCGCATGTGCGACAGGTCCACCGGCCATCGCACCTTCACCCCGTTCGTCGCGTCGCCCGACATCCGCCGCTCCTTCCGCACCCTTCCGGTTCATGAGCTCCGCAGTGTCCGTAGCGACGGATTTCACGCCTAGCACCCCGATGGGGCGTTCCAAGGGTTAACCACTCCCCCGTGCGCGCCTGCTTTTGGTGCGCCATGACGCGCGACGGGGCGGCATCGGCAACCGTTCGTCGCGGAATGAGCCGGAATGGGGCTCCTTCGGGGGGGCACCGCACGCTTGGCACAAAAGCTGCAAAGCCCCCGTCCGGAAGCAGTTGCCCAGAGTCGCCCCACAAAACAGGAGCCCCCGCGCATGAAGCCCATTGCCGTCGTCCGCGCCGCAGCCGTCGCCGCCATCGCCGCCATCGCCCTCCCGGCGCTGGCCCAGGAGGCCAGCCCGCTGTCCTTCAACGTCAGCGTCACCTCCGACTACCGCTACCGCGGCATCTCGCAGACGCGCCTGAAGCCCGCCCTGCAGGGCGGTGTCGACTACGCCCACGCCAGCGGCTTCTACATCGGCGCCTGGGCCTCGACCATCAAGTGGATCAAGGACGGCGGCGGCGATTCCGATGTCGAGATCGACACCTACGCCGGCTACAAGACCGAGGTCGGCGGCGGCGTCACCGTCGACGTCGGCTTCCTGCGCTACAACTACCCCAGCAACAAGCTGGCCACCAGCGCCAACACCAACGAGCTGTACGGCGCCGTCAGCTACGGCCCCGCCACGCTGAAGTATTCGCATGCGATCAGCAACCTGTTCGGTTTCGCCGACTCCAAGCAGAGCGGCTACCTGGACCTGAGCGCCACCTTCGATGTCGGCGGCGGCTTCACGCTGACCCCGCACGTGGGTCACCAGAAGGTCAAGAACAACGGCGACTTCAGCTACACCGACTACTCGTTGACGGTGAACAAGGACTGGTCCGGCTTCACCTTCGGCGCCGGCTTCGTCGCCACCAACACCGACGCCTACATCGGCGGCAAGGGCAAGGACCTGGGCAAGAACGGCGTCGTCGTGTCCGTCAAGAAGGTCTTCTGAATCTGAGTCCGGAGGCCGCGCGGCTCGCCGCGCCGCCCTCCGCGGAATGCATCGAGGAGAAATCGTCATGAAACTGATCACCGCCGTCATCAAGCCCTTCAAGCTCGATGAAGTGCGCGAGGCCCTGAGCGCCATCGGCGTCCAGGGGCTGACCGTCACCGAGGTCAAGGGCTTCGGCCGCCAGAAGGGCCACACCGAGCTGTATCGCGGCGCCGAGTACGTCGTCGACTTCCTGCCCAAGGTGAAGATCGAGGCGGCCGTCGCCGACACCGTCGTCGAGCAGGTCATCGAGGCGATCGAGAACGCCGCCCGCACCGGCAAGATCGGGGACGGCAAGATCTTCGTCTCCCCGCTGGACCAGGTGATCCGCATCCGCACCGGCGAGACCGGCCAGGACGCGCTCTGAACACGCCGCTCCCCAAGACCCAACGAAAAGAGTCCTCACCATGAAGAAACTCCTCGCCTGCCTGGCCCTGGCCGCGGCAGCCTTCACCAGCCTGGCCCCCTCGGCCATGGCGCAGGACGCGGCGTCCGCCGCCTCCGCGCCCGCCGCCGTCGCCAGCGAGACCACCGCCCAGGCGCCCGCGCCGGCCGCCGCGCCCGCCGCCTCGGCCCCCGCCGAAGCGGCCTCCGCCGCCGCCGCGCCGGCACCGGTCATCAACAAGGGTGACACCACCTGGATGATGGTCTCCACGCTGCTGGTGATCCTGATGACGGTGCCGGGTCTTGCGCTGTTCTACGGCGGCCTGGTCCGCAGCAAGAACATGCTGTCGGTGCTGATGCAGGTGATGGTCACCTTCTCGCTGATCCTGGTGCTGTGGGCCCTGTATGGCTACAGCCTGGCGTTCACCGAGGGCAACAAGTTCATCGGCGGCTTCGACCGGCTGTTCATGAAGGGCATCTGGGACAACGTCGCCGGCACCTTCGCGCCGGGGGCGACCTTCAGCAAGGGCGTCTACATCCCCGAGATCGTGTTTGCCGCCTTCCAGGCCACCTTCGCCGGCATCACCTGCTGCCTGATCGTCGGCGCCTTCGCCGAGCGCATCAAGTTCAGCGCGGTGCTGCTGTTCATGGTCCTGTGGTTCACCTTCAGCTACGCGCCGATGGCCCACATGGTCTGGTACTGGATGGGACCGGATGCCTACACCTCGGCCGCGGTCGTCGATGAGATGAACGGCAAGGCCGGCCTGATCTGGCAGTGGGGCGCGCTGGACTTCGCCGGCGGCACCGTGGTGCACATCAACGCCGCCGTCGCGGGCATCGTCGGCGCCTTCATGGTCGGCAAGCGCATCGGCTACGGCAAGGAGGCGTTCACGCCGCACAGCCTGACGCTGACGATGGTCGGTGCCTCGTTGCTGTGGGTGGGCTGGTTCGGCTTCAACGCCGGCTCCGCGCTGGAAGCCAACGGCTTCGCCGCGCTGGCCTTCATCAACACGCTGTTCGCCACGGCCGCCGCTGTCCTGGCCTGGTGCGTGGGTGAAGCGCTGCTCAAGGGCAAGGCCTCGATGCTGGGTGCCGCCTCGGGTGCCGTGGCCGGTCTGGTCGCGATCACCCCGGCCGCCGGCAACGTCGGCATCGGCGGCGGCCTGGTGATCGGCCTGGTGGCCGGCTTCGCCTGCCTGTGGGGCGTGTCGGGCCTGAAGAAGCTGCTGGGCGCGGACGACTCGCTGGACGTCTTCGGCGTGCACGGCGTGGGCGGCATCGTCGGCGCGCTGCTGACCGGTGTCTTCAACTCCCCGAGCCTCGGCGGCCCGTCGGCTGTCGGCGACTGGGTGACTGCCGCGACCATCGCGCCGGACGCCTACTCGATCGGTTCGCAGGTCTTCACGCAGCTCAAGGCCGTCCTGCTGACCATCGTCTGGTCCGGCGTGGTGTCGGTGGTCGCCTTCAAGATCGTCGACCTGGTGATCGGCCTGCGCGTCTCCGAAGAGGAAGAGCGCGAGGGCCTGGACATCACCTCGCACGGCGAAACGGCCTATCACAAGTAAATCTCCAGTCTCCTGCAATGCTCAAGCCGCCCCTCGGGGCGGCTTTTTTTCGTTGGTGCTCCCCATAATCCGTCGCCATGAACCTCCGCTTTGTCGAAGCCTTCCACTGGGCTGCCTCGCTGCGCAGCGTCACGCGCGCGGCGGAGAAGCTGCACATCACGCAGTCCGCGTTGTCGAGCCGGATCGCCTCGCTCGAGGAGGAGCTCGGTGTCGTGCTCCTGGACCGGCGCGACAAGCAGTTCCGCCTGACGGTGGCGGGCCAGCGTTTCCAGACGCTGGCGCAGCGGCTGCTGGAGGTGCAGCGGCAGGTGAAGGAGGAGATGGGCGGCGCCGGTGGCGCGGGCCGGCCGGTGGTGCTGCGCATCGGTGCGATCGAGTCGGTGGTGCACAGCTGGCTCACCGGCTGGCTGCAGGTGATGCGCGCGGCCAATCCGGACTTCGAGCTCGAGCTGACGGTGGAGACCTCGCCGGTGCTGGTGGACCAGGTGAGGCGCGGCGCGCAGGACCTGGTCTTCGCGGCCATCCCGGCGGCCGACGCCGGCGGGGTACGCACGCGGGCGATGGCCTCGATGCCGATGGGATTCGTCGGACGCCCGGACCTGCACACGAAACGTCGCTACGGTCTGTCGGACCTGGCGGGCCACGACCTGCTCACCTTCCAGCGCGGCTCGCAGCCGCACCAGGCGCTGCTGCAGATGTTCCAGGAGTCGGGACTGCCGCTGCCTCGCGTGCATGCGATCTCCTCGATCTCGGCGATGGTGCAGCTGGTGGAGGGCGGTTTCGGCATCGCGACCCTGCCGGTCGCGGTGGCGGAGCAGTTGGCGAAGCGGCTCTCGCTGCGCGTGCTGCGCAGCGACACCGACCTGGTGCCGCTGCCGATCCATGCGAGCTACCGCGAGGATCCGAGCTCGCAGCTCACGGAATCGGTACTGGACTCCGCGCTGGACCATGTCGCCCGCGGCGGCGAGGGCCGGGCTTCCGGGAAAGCCCGCATGGCGTCGGCGACGCCGCGGCGCTAAGCGGAAGCGCTGCTGTCCTCATCGAAAAAATCGATGAGACGACGCGGAAAATTTCCGTTGGATCGCGAGGGCCGGCGACTTCCACAATCCGTCGCATCGTCAGACAGCCTTCGCGATTCCGCCATGAGCCCATCGACCGATTCCCTCGATCTTGACGCGTCGTCCAGTGCGCTTGAAGTGCGACTCGCCGCGCGCCGCGGCGGCTTCACCGGACACACCAGCGGACTGGCCGCCGAGTTCGTGCAGGCCAACCTCGCGATCCTGCCGGCGGCGCTGGCGGAGGACTTCCGCCGCTACTGCGCACTGAATCCGCAGGCCTGCCCGCTGCTCGGCGTGAGCGAACCCGGCGATCCGACGATCGCGGCGCTCGGCGCCGACCTCGACCTGCGCAGCGACGTGCCGCGCTACCGCGTCTGGCAGGACGGCGAGCTCATCGACGAGCCCGTCGATGTCGCGCGCTGGTGGCGCGACGACCTCGTCGCCTTCGTCATCGGCTGCTCGTTCTCGTTCGAGCATGCGCTGCTCGCCGAAGGCATCCCGCTGCGCCATGTCGAGCAGGGCCGCAACGTCGCGATGTACCGCACCAGCATCGCGACCACGCCCGCCGGCGTCTTCCGCGGTCCCACGGTCGTGTCGATGCGGCCGTTGAACGCCGCCGATGCGATCCGCGCGGTGCAGATCACCTCGCGGCTGCCGCAGGTGCACGGCGCGCCGCTGCACCTGGGCGATCCGTCGCGCATCGGCATCGTCGACATCGCCCGCCCCGACTACGGCGACGCCGTCGACATCCGCGACGGCGAACTGCCGGTGTTCTGGGCCTGCGGCGTCACGCCGCAATCGGCGATCGCCACGGCGCGGCCGCCGTTCTGCATCACGCATGCGCCCGGGCACATGCTCGTGACCGACCTGCTCAACCGCGACCTGATCGCCGCCTGAAATAAAGGAACGACACCATGTGGCTCCGAGACACCACGCCGACCGAGCGGCGCACGCTCACCGCGACCTTCGCCGGCTACGCCGTCGACGGCTTCGACTACATGATCTACACCTTCCTGATCCCCACGCTGATCGCGGCCTGGGGCATGAGCAAGGGCCAGGCCGGCGCGATCGCCACCGGCGCGCTGCTGACCTCGGCCGTCGGCGGCTGGGCGGCGGGCGTGCTCGCGGACCGCTTCGGCCGCGTCCGCGTGCTGCAGTGGACGGTGCTGTGGTTCGCGCTGTTCACCTTCCTGAGCGGCTTCACGACCTCGTTCGAACAACTCTTCTTCACACGGGCGATGCAGGGCTTCGGCATGGGCGGCGAGTGGGCCGTGGGCTCGGTGCTGATCGCGGAGACCATCCAGGCGAAGCACCGCGGCAAGGCGGCCGGCCTGGTGCAGAGCAGCTGGGCGATCGGCTGGGCGGCCTCGGCGCTGGCCTTCTGGGGGCTGTACTCGGTGCTGCCGCCGGAGACCGCCTGGAAGGTGCTGTTCTGGATCGGCATCCTGCCCGCGCTGCTGATCCTGTACATCCGCCGCAACCTCGACGAGCCGCCGGTCTACCTGGCCGAACAGGCGCGCGCCAAGGCCCGCGGCCAGCGGGCCAACTTCCTGCGCATCTTCTCGCCGGAACTGCTGCGCAACACGGTGCTCGCCAGCCTGCTGGCCACCGGCATGCAGGGCGCCTACTACTCGGTGACCACCTGGCTGCCGACCTTCCTCAAGACCGAACGCCAGCTCTCCGTGCTGGGCACCAGCGGCTACCTGCTGGTGCTGATCGCGGGCTCCTTCGCCGGCTACCTGACCAGCGCCTGGCTGTGCGACGCGATCGGCCGGCGGCGCTGCTTCATGGGCTTCGCGCTGATGGGCGGCGTGCTGGTGCTGGCCTACACGCAGATGCCGATCACCGACGCGATGATGCTGGTGCTGGGTTTCCCGCTCGGCTTCTTCCTGTCGGGCATCTTCTCCGGCATGGGCGCCTTCCTGTCCGAACTGTTCCCCAGCGACGTGCGCGGTTCTGGCCAGGGCTTTTGCTACAACATCGGACGGGCGCTCGGCGCCGCGTGCCCGGCGCTGATCGGCCACTTCAGCACCCAGTACCCGCTGGGGCAGACGCTGGGATGGATGGCGGCGCTGTGCTACGGCCTGGTGATCCTCGCGGCGCTGGCGCTGCCCGAGACCCGCGGGCGCGAACTGGCCCCGGCACCGGCCTGACCCCCGGCCAGCCGGCCACCCGGCCACCCGCCGATTCGACCCTGATTTCGACTTCTGGATTCCTGGATCTCACGATGCAAGCCACCCCCACCTCCGATCGTTGGCAGTTCTGGATCGACCGCGGCGGCACCTTCACCGACCTGGTCGGCCGCGCGCCGGACGGCGCGCTGCACACGCTCAAGCTGCTGTCCGAGAACCCCGAGCACTACCGCGACGCGGCGGTCGAAGGCATCCGCCGGCTGCTCGGCCTGGAGGCCGGTGAGCCCATCACGGCGGACCTCGTCGACTGCGTGAAGATGGGGACGACCGTCGCCACCAACGCGCTGCTCGAGCGCCGCGGCGACCGCACGCTGCTGGTGACGACGCGCGGCTTCCGCGACGCGCTGCGCATCGCGACGCAGGCCCGGCCCCGGCTCTTCGAGCGCCACATCCAGCTGCCCGAGCTGCTCTACGAGCGCGTCGTCGAGGCCGACGAACGCGTCGACGCGCAGGGCAACGAACTCACCGCGCTGGATGAGGCCGCGCTGCGCGCCGAGCTGCGCGCCGCCTTCGACGCCGGCCTGCGCGCCTGCGCCATCGTGTTCCTGCACGGCTGGCGCGCGCCGGCGCACGAGCTCGCGGCGAAACGGCTCGCGCAGGACATCGGCTTCACGCAGATCTCGGTCTCGCATGAGGTCAGTCCGCTGATGAAGCTGATCCCGCGCGGCGACACGACGGTGGTCGACGCCTACCTGAGTCCGATCCTGCGGCGCTACGTGGACCAGGTCGCCGCCGAGATGCCGGGTGTGCGGCTGTTCTTCATGCAGAGCTCCGGCGGCCTGACCGAGGCGCGTCGCTTCCAGGGCAAGGACGCGATCCTCAGCGGACCGGCCGGCGGCATCGTCGGCATGGTGCGCACGGCGGAGGCGGCCGGGCACGACAAGGTCATCGGCTTCGACATGGGCGGCACGTCCACCGACGTCAGCCACTTCGCCGGCGAGTTCGAGCGCGCCTTCGACACCGAGGTCGCCGGCGTGCGCATGCGCGCGCCGATGATGAGCATCCACACCGTCGCGGCGGGCGGCGGTTCGGTGATCGACTTCGACGGCGCGCGCTTGCGCGTCGGTCCGGCCTCGGCCGGCGCGAACCCCGGTCCCGCGAGCTATCGCCGCGGCGGGCCGCTCGCGACGACGGACGCGAACGTGATGCTCGGCCGCATCCAGCCGGCGCACTTCCCCCAGGTCTTCGGCCCCGGCGCCGACCAGCCGCTGGACGGCGAGGTCGTGAAGACGCGTTTCGCCGAACTGGCCGCGCGCATGTCCGCCGCCGGCCGGCCGATGACGGCCGAGGATGTTGCCGCCGGCGCGCTGCAGATCGCCGTCGGCGCGATGGCCAATGCCATCAAGCGGATCTCGGTCGCGCGCGGTTACGACGTCACCGGCTACACGCTGCAGTGCTTCGGCGGCGCGGGCGGCCAGGCGGCCTGCCTGGTCGCGGACGCGCTGGGCATGACGCGCATCCTGGCGCATCCGTTCGCCGGCGTGCTCAGCGCCTACGGCATGGGCTTGGCGGATCAGACGGCGATGCGCGAGGCGTCGGTCGAACGCCCGCTGGACGTCGACGGCCTGGACGCCGCGCGCGAGACGGCGACGTCGCTGGCGGCGCAGGCCGGCGCGGAGCTCGCGTCCCAGGGCGTGCCGGCCGGCGCCTTGCGCACCGTCGCGCGGGCGCAGGTGCGCTACCAGGGCACGGACACCGCGCTGACCTGCGCGCTGCCGCTGGACGGCCCGGCGCCGGCCGCCATCGCCGCGATCCGCGAGGCCTTCGAGCAGGGCTATCGCCGCCGCTTCGCCTTCCTGATGCCGGACCGCGCGCTGGTGATCGAGGCGGTCTCGGTGGAGGCCCTGGCCGCAGGCGCCTCGCTGGAGACGCCTGCCGAGGCCGCGATCGCGAGCGCGCACCGGCCCGGGCCGCTGGCGCGCGTGCGCATGTACTGCCTGGCCGACGAGCAGCCGGCCGGCTGGCGCGACGCCGAGCTGCACCATCGCGAATCGCTGCGTCCCGGCGCCCGCATCGACGGTCCGGCGATCGTGGCCGAGCGCAACGCGACCACGGTCGTCGACGCCGGCTGGCGCGCCGAGCTGCAGCCCTCCGGCGACCTGCTGCTGACGCGGGTGCGCGAGCGCGCCAGGACCCGCGCGCTCGGCACCGAGGCCGATCCGGTGGTGCTGGAGGTCTTCAACAACCTCTTCATGAACATCGCCGAGCAGATGGGCCTGCGCCTGCAGAACACGGCGCACTCGGTCAACATCAAGGAGCGGCTGGACTTCAGCTGCGCGCTGTTCGACGCGCAGGGACAGCTCATCGCCAATGCGCCGCACATGCCGGTGCACCTGGGGTCGATGAGCGAGTCCATCCGCTCGGTGATCGAGCGCAATCCGTCGATGAAGCGCGGCGACGTCTACGTGCTCAACGATCCGTACCACGGCGGCACGCACCTGCCCGACATCACCGTGGTGACGCCGGTCTTCCTCGACCAGGACGACGCCCGGCCGGGCTTCTTTGTCGCCAGTCGCGGGCATCACGCCGACATCGGCGGCATCACGCCCGGCTCGATGCCGCCGTTCTCGAAGGACATCGGCGAGGAGGGGGTGCTGATCGACAACTTCCAGCTGGTCGAGCAGGGCCGGTTGAAGGAGCCGGAGCTGCAGGCGCTGCTGCGCTCGGGGCCGCATCCCAGCCGCAATCCGGCGCAGAACCTGGCCGACCTGCGGGCGCAGGTGGCAGCCAACGAGAAGGGCGTGCAGGAACTGCAGGCGATGGTCACGCAGTTCGGCCGCGCCACCGTCGAGGCCTACATGCAGCACGTGCAGGACAACGCCGAGGCCTCGGTGCGGCGTGTGATCTCCGTGCTGAAGGACGGCGCCTTCACGCTGCCGCTGGACAACGGGGCGCGCATCCAGGTGGCGGTGACGGTGGACGCGGCGGCGCGCCGCGCGACGGTCGACTTCACCGGCACCAGCGCGCAGCAGCCCAACAACTTCAATGCGCCGAAGTCGATCACGATGGCGGCGGTGCTCTACGTGTTCCGCACCCTGGTCGACGACGCGATCCCGCTGAACGCCGGCTGCCTCAAGCCCATCGACGTGATCGTGCCGGAGGGCTGCATGCTCAATCCCCGCTTCCCGGCGGCCGTGGTGGCGGGCAATGTCGAGACCTCGCAGTGCGTGACCAACGCGCTTTACGGCGCGCTCGGCGTGATGGCGGCCGGCCAGTGCACGATGAACAACTTCACCTTCGGCGACGCGACTCACCAGTACTACGAGACCATCTCGGGCGGGTCGGGCGCGGGCGACGGCTTCGACGGGACCTCGGTCGTGCAGACGCACATGACCAACTCCCGGCTGACCGATCCGGAGGTGCTGGAATTCCGCTTCCCGGTCCGGCTGGACAGCTATGCCATTCGTCAGGGGTCGGGCGGCGCGGGCCGCTGGCGCGGCGGGGAGGGCGGCGAGCGCCGCATCCGCTTCCTGACGCCGATGACGGCCTCGATCCTGAGCAACGGACGGACTTCGGGCGCCTTCGGCATGGCCGGCGGGCAGGCGGGGGCGGTCGGGGAGAACCTGGTCCAGCGCGCCGACGGGCGGGTCGAGGCGCTGGGCCACATCGGCCAGGTGGAGATGGCGCCGGGCGACGTCTTCGTCATCCGGACACCGGGAGGCGGCGGTTACGGCGTCTGAGCCGCCGCGGCGGCGGGCGTGTCCAGCAGCAGCCCGGCAAGCGCGAGCAGGGTGGTGGCCAGATCCTCGTCCGGCGCAAGGCCGGACGGTGTGGTCGCCCCCGGCGTGGCGGGGAGGTCGCGCAGGATCGACAGGACCTCCGCCTCGCAGGAGCGAGGGGTCAGGCCGCCTGCCTCCCAGCGCGCGTACAGACGCTCGGCGCCGGCCAGTTGCCGGGCGAGCCGGCGGTCGTGACACAGCACGGTGACAGTCTCCCGTTCGCCGTCCGGCCGGGTCCGCTGCGCCTCCCTGAAGTTCGCGCAATGGCGGGCGGCCGCCAGCGCGGCCCCGGGCGACCACAGGCGGCCGTCGAGCAGGCTGATCACCTCCAGCAGGGTCGCTTCGCGTGCCTGCTCGTGGAAGGCTGTGGCGCCGCTGGCGCGCACGCTGCGTCGCAGCTTCACCTGGCTGACGTTCAGGTCGGGGGCTTGCGGGTCGAGCATCACCGTGGCGTCGGTCATGCCGGCGCGCAGGTCCCTGAAGCAGCGGTACAGCCGCTCGCTCCCGAGGCGGATCTCTGGGCGTGCGGACCCGGCGGTTTCTCCACTGGTGAAGTCGACCACCAGTCCGGTCCGGCGCTCCACGCATTCGGAGAAGAGGCGTGCCGCGTCCGCCTCGGTCGCGGGCATGGCCGGAAGATGGTCGCCGCGAGCCAGGTCGGCTGCCGGCCGCCGGTCGGCGCGGGACTGCGCGAGGGCGGGTTCCGACGCCGCTTCGCGGGCCAGGCGTTCGCCCGCATGGCGATGGCGGATGAACCATTCCGGCATCGCCTGGCCGATCAAGGGCTGCGTATCCGTGCCGCACGCCCATTGGGCGAGATCCAGCAGCGATTGGGGGAGGTATTTCTGGACTGTGAGCATGGCTGCCGGGAAGGGTTAGGTGACATCGGGCCGGTGGTCGTCGCGCTGGCCGTCCCCGCATTGGATGTATTCGACGAAGTCGGCCAGCGTGGACAACTCGGAAGCGCGCAGGGCGAGCGGACCGCAGGCGTCCCGCAGCTGTCGTGCCTGGTCGATCACGACGTCGTCGAGCCCGGCGCGGCGGAGCTCCCCGTTGTGCCACTGCGTCAGGAACCGCTCCGCGCCTGCCAGCGCCAGCGCCGGCCCGAGGCCGTCGGTGCACAGGAAGGCGATGCTTTCCCCGGGGTACCTCTTGCGGAAGTGGATGCAATAGCGGGCCAGGGCGAGCGTATCGCGTGCGGGCACGATGTCGTCCGCCAGCGGCTTGATGATCCGCAGCTGTTCGAGCGTGTGATGACGCGGCCTGCAGGGCTCCCCGCGCGAAGAGGCCGGCGATTGGAGCATCAGGCTCGCCTCATCGCGAACGGCGCAGGCCGGCGTGTCGGCGTCAAGGACCAGATCACGCGGGTCGAGCAACACGAACTGCTCGAACTGCTGACGCTCCACACGCTGGATGGCAGTCGAATGGCCGTGAGCGCCTTCCTTCCGGCCGAGGGGCAGCGGGGGCGGGCGGCGGTGCCAGGTTTGGCCGCTGCTCAGGTCGACGAGCAAACCAACGTTGTGATGTATCAGCGCGTCGATCAGGCGCAGACGGGCGACGGGATCATCGGCCGGCGCCGAGAGCACCAGCGTCCGGTCGTCGATCAGATATCCGGACCGTGCGGGCGCCACGCCGGCCAGCGGCGGCGTTTTCAGATGGATCTCCCTGCCGGTTGCCGGGCGCCACACCGTGCCACTGCCGCCGCACGGTCCCGGCGAACCGAGCTGTCGCTCCAGCTCGCGATGAAGAAGTTCGCCGCGCCGGCGATTGGGAACGAACTCCAGCTCGTCGTCCTGAGAGTGGTCCGCCTGTTCGGCGATGGCACAAGGTTGGGCCGCGAATGAAGGGAAGCTCAAAGGCATGGGTGGCAATGTTCTGAGGGTGAAGGAAGGTGAGTTGTCCAGAGACACCTTCGGTTCGTCCATGGATCACGCCCCTTGAATCACGGCCTGTCGCCCCCAGTTGTGCATGCCTAGAATTGAGCCATCCCCTCTGGTGCGCCTTGCGGCGCCCGCTGCCCATCATGGTCCCTCACCTCATCACCGCCCTGACCGGGCCCATCAATGAACTGGAGCAGCGCGTCCTGGAGTCGATGCCGGCGATCGAACGCTGGTTCCGGCTTGAATGGATGGAGCACACGCCGCCGTTCTACACCTCGGTCGACCTGCGCAACGCCGGCTTCAAGCTGGCGCCGGTGGATACCAACCTGTTCCCGGGCGGCTTCAACAACCTGACGCCCGAGATGCTGCCGCTGGCGGTCCAGGCGGCGATGGCGGCGATCGAGAAGATCTGCCCCGAGGCCAAGAACCTGCTGCTGGTCCCCGAGGCGAAGAACCGCGGCAGCTTCTACCTGTCCAACCTGGCGACGCTGGTCCGCATCTTCTCGATGGCGGGGCTGAACGTGCGGCTCGGGTCGCTGGACGAGTCGGTCAAGGAGCCGACGACGGTCGGGCTGCCGGACGGGAACTCGCTGACGCTGGAGCCGCTGATCCGCCAGCGCTCGCGGCTGATGCTCAAGGACTTCGATCCCTGCACCATCCTGCTCAACGACGACCTGTCGGGCGGCATCCCGGACGTGCTGACCCATCTGCACGAGCAGTACCTGCTGCCGCCGCTGCACGCCGGCTGGGCGAAGCGCCGCAAGAGCCAGCACTTCCGCGCCTATGAGGAAGTCTCGAAGAAGTTCGCTAAGCTGCTGGGCATGGACCCGTGGCTGATCCATCCGCATTCGGTGGCGGTGGACGGGCTGGACTTCGCCACCGGCGCGGGACTGGACGCGCTGCAGGCGCAGGTCGACGCGACGCTGACCCGCACGCGCCGCAAGTACAAGGAATACGGCATCCAGGAGAAGCCTTTCGTCGTCGTCAAGCCGGACGCGGGCACGCACGGCCTGGGCGTGATGACGATCCGCGACGCGAAGGACCTGGACGTCCTGGCGATCAAGGCCCGCGACAAGCTGGCGAAGCTGCAGGGCGTGCCGGCGCTGTCGCAGGTGCTGGTGCAGGAAGGGGTGGTGACGCACGAGCGCATGCACGAGGCGGTGGCCGAGCCGGTCGTCTACATGATGGACCGCTACGTCGTCGGCGGTTTCTACCGCGTGCACGCCGACCGCGCCGAGGACGAGAACCTCAACGCGCCGGGCTCGAGCTTCGTGCCGCTGGCCTTCGCCCACTCGTCGCACCTGCCGGCCCCCGGCGAGAAGCCGGGCGCCAGCGCGCCCAACCGCTTCTACATGTACGGCGTGATCGGCCGCCTGGCGATGCTGGCCGCGAGCTACGAGCTCGAGACGACCGATCCGGACGCGGAAGACTACGCCTGACTCCGACGCAGCAACCGTCCTAGCCACGACATCGGGCGGTGAGCGCAGTCGCGCAGCGCCCGACAGGCGTCGCGTAGCGGACCCGATATCAGTCCGGCGCAGCGGCGCTTGAGGTCCTGGGCCCAGGACGGCTTGGGAGGCAGGTCTTGCATCGGACTGGGTGGGACGTGCCACCTGGTCGCCGGGAGGGCATCCAGAGGAGGTTCGGGCGCGCGTCGTGTCTTTGGCTTGAGCTGCTGATACGGAGGTTCGGGCGCGCGCCGTGTCTTCGGCTCGAGGGGCGCATCTGCCGCCCGATCCCCGGCAGTCACGGGCTCCGACCCGCAGGGTGCCGGAGTCTCCTGCCGGCTCGCCTCGAGCGAGATCGTCCGTGGCGGCGGCGGAGGCGGCGCGCCTCGGTCCCGTGCTGGGCGAGGCCGCCGCACCGCACCTCCCACCCGTGTCAGGACGACGATTTCCGGCGGCGGGTACCGAAGCGCCGACTGCTTGGTCTGAGTGCGTCGCCTTTCTTCGAGCTGTTCGAGGAAGTCTCGCCGTCGGGGCGGCAGCAGGCGCTTCAGGTCGACACGTCGTGCTCCCGGATCCGGCGTTGACGGGGCGAGGAAGGTGGACAGGGGGACGTTGCTGGACACGGGTGTTCTCCCGGGGTTGCGCCGGTCAGGGGTGAGCCGGGCGGAACAGGCGGCTCAGCGCAGTCGCGGCACGGCTGGCGCAGGCGTTTACCGCGTTCCATGCACGGCGCAGCGGCGCCGGCACGGCGCTGGCCAGGCGAGCCTTGACGCGTTGCGATCTCGTCGGCTGTGTGTCCTCCAATTTGCGAATCCCGGCGAGCGGACCGTCGCGGGTTACCGTGGTTGGCCCTGGCGCATCTCCGGAGATCGGCGCCTGGGTCGCGCTCGCGGTCTGGCTGATCAGTGGTGTGACGTCGGCCATTGTCTTTTCATGGAGGCTGGCGGCCGGCTTGAGGCGGGGCGGAGCCTTGGGAGCGTCTGGCGAAACGCCCGCGGACGGCAGAGGGTTGCGGAGGCTGGCGGCCCGCTTGAGGCGGGGCGGCTTGATGGGCGCTGCGGGAGTCACGTTCGAACGCGGGAGGGGGGTCGGCCTCTTCCCGTGGGACGCAGGCCGGCTGGCGGCACTTGGCGCGCCCGGTCGGGGGCCTTGTTCCAGCAGTGGGGCCGTGCAGGCTTTCGCTTCGATGCTTGACGGGGACGACGTCGTTGGCGATCGCTGGCTGAGATGCAGAGGCTTCGGTGGCAAGGGCGGCTTCTGCGAAGCGGTTGCCGGGGCGGCTTTCGAGGTCGTCGAGTCCGATGACGCTTGAGGCGAGTCAGCTGACCTGCCGCGGGCCCGGTGCAGCAGGCCCCTGAAGAATCGTGACGCCTGGTGGAGCGGGAACGTCGGGTGGATGGTGCTGAGAGAGCTCGTCATGTGGGACGACGAGGGTCGGGACGTGAGTGACATCGGCAAGGACCTCCGGATCGCGGGCACATCCCGCGGCAGGCAAGCTCAGTTGCCGTGCGCGCCGGGCGGTTCTCGCGACAACCGAATGCGCGCCTGGAGTGCGATCGCGTGCGGCCTGCGGGTCAGGTCTTGCCGCCGCAGGAACTCGCCGCGTCCACCAGCAGTTGCCTGAACCGGTCCACCGCCTCGATCTGCGTGTCGGGCAGGTGCCAGACGCTCATCGGGCCCAGTCCCAGGTCCACCGCGTGCGGCAGGATCACGACCACGCCGCGCTTGGCGGCGGTCATCGCCATGTCGTGCGGCATGACCGCCACCAGCGGCATCTCGCGCATCAGGCCGAGCGCCAGCATCGCGTCGCCGCTCTCGATCAGGTCGGCCGGCGGCGCCAGTCCCATTTCCTGCCAGAGCCGGTCCATCAGCATCCGCGTGCGCGTGCCGGGCAGTTGCCAGATCCAGCGCTGCTGGCTGAGCGTTTCCCAGCTCAGCCGCGGCGTGCGCGCGAGCGGGTGCTGCGTGCTCATCGTCAGCACTTCGGGTTGAGGGCGCAGCGACACGCGCGCCAGTCCCAGCGGTTCGTCCTGCGGCATCGCGCGGGCGACGACCAGGTCCAGCGTGCCCGACTGCAGCTCGGCGAACAACGAGCGCAGCGCATGCGTGCGCACGCTGATCGTCACGCCGGGGTTCTCCTGCTTCATCGCCGTGATGGCCACGGGCAACAAGCGTGCAAGCGATGCGTTGGTCGCCCCGATGCGCACCTCGCCGGACGCGCCGCGCACCATCGTGGCGACGTCGCCCGCGGCGCGCTGCAGGTCGGCATCGAGCTTGCGCGCCAGCACCAGCAGCCGGCGTCCCAGCGGCGTGGGCTGCATGTTGCGTCCGCGCCGCAGGAACAGGGTTTGTCCCAGCCCCTGCTCCAGCTCCGCCAGCGTCTTGCTCACCGCGGGCTGCGTCACATGCAGCTGATCGGCGGCAGCACTGATGTTGCCTGTGTCGTTGAGGGCCAGCAGCACCCGCGCATGACGCAGCGACATGCGCCTCAGGACGAAGTGTTCGGCGGCTTCGGGAGCGATCGGAGACGCAGTCATAACCAAAGTTTCACAGTTTCATCACAAAGCATCATGGGCCTTCGGACACGTCTCCTTACCGTGGCTCGTCTCCCCCGAATCTTGATCACAGGAGTGTCCGTTCATGGTCCGTCGTTTGTCCCGTCCGCAAGGTCCGCGCCCGCAGAAGATCGCGGCCGCCTCGGCCGCCGCGCTCGCCAGCCTGGCCGCGCTGGCCCTCGCCAGCCAGGCCCACGCCCAGCAGGCGCCGGCCGCGCCCGCCGCCGCCGCGTCCGCCGCGGCCCCGTCCCCGGATGAATCGAAGAAGCTGGAGCGGGTCGAGATCACCGGCACGCTGATCAAGCGCACCGACAAGGAGACGCCGTCGGTCGTCCAAAGTATCACGCGCGAGGAGATCCGCAATTCCGGATACGCCAACGTCGAGGAACTGCTGCGTGCGAACTCCGCCGTCGACCTGGGCTCGATCGGCGACGGCGCCGCGTCGGGCTTCGTCGGCGGCGTGTCGACCATCTCGCTGCGCGGCTTCGGCTCGCAGGGCACGCTGATCCTGATCAACGGCCGGCGCACCGCGCCGGTGGCGGCGGTGGACGTGAACTTCGGCCGCGGCACCATGATCAACGTCAACACCATCCCCAAGGAGGCGATCGAGCGCATCGACATCCTGAAGGACGGCGCGTCCGCGATGTACGGCTCCGACGCGATGGCCGGCGTCGTCAACTACATCCTGCGCAAGGACTACCAGGGCATCGAGGGCAGCGCCTCGTACGGCGCCAACGACCGGGGCGTCGGCGCGACGAAGAACGGCGCGCTCACCTTCGGCTTCGGCAACCTGGACACGCAGCGCTTCAACGTCTTCGGCGGCATCGAGGTGTCCAAGCGCGACAGCGTCATGGCCAACGAGCTCAAGGACCGCGGCAACCTCGCGCTGCAGAACCAGTACCTGACCTCCAACGGCTCGCTGGCGCGCTTCACGCCGGATTCGTCGGCGTCCTTCTACGGCAACTACTACCGCGTCCCGACCAGCCTGACCGGCTCCACCACCATCGGCGGCATCAGCGTGGCCAACAACAGCCTGTCGGGCGCGAACTACCTGGGCACCTTGTCCGGCTGCCCGCCGGAGCGCACCGTCGGCCAGGGCGTGCCCAACCGGCCCGCGGGCTTCCTGCCCACCACCGGCTCGCTGCCCACCGGCCTGTGCCGCTTCAGCCTGGACGACGCCGACGAGGTCGTGGCCAAGCAGGACCGCCAGAGCGGCATGGTGCGCGGCACCTTCGCGATCAACAACGACCTGACGGCCTACGCCGACCTGATGTACTCGAAGACCAAGACGACCGAGCAGCGCGTGCCCTACGCGCTGACCACGTCGCTGGTGACCTCGGGCAATCCGGTCGCGACGACCTGGCCCAAGCTCGACGGCAGCTTCCTGCGCCAGAACGCCATCATCCTGCCGGTCGGCCATCCGGACAATCCGACCAACGGCACCGCCACGCCGCAGCAGGTGCAGCTGATCTACCGCTTCGAGGACCTGCCCACCGGCGACATCAACATCCTTCGCTCCACGCGGCTGACCGCGGGCCTGGAGGGCACAGCCTTCGGCTGGGACTTCGACACCGCCATCCTGTTCAGCCAGAACAACAACGAGCGCTTCCAGGAAGGCCGCGTGCGCAGCTCGCTGCTGAACGCGGCGATCGCCAACGGCAGCTACCGCTTCGGCAAGCAGAACTCGCAGGAGGCGATCAACAGCGTGTCGTCGACGGCCTACAACGAGGGCAAGTCGCAGCTGGTGTCGTGGGACGTGCGCGGCAGCCGCGAGCTGTTCCAGCTGCCGGGCGGACCGGCGGCGATCGCCGTCGGCACCGAGCTGCGCAAGGAGAAGCTCGACGCCATCCCGGACGACGTCTACGGCACCGGCGACTACATCGGCCTGGTGGCCAACGGCGCCTCGGGCAGCCGCAAGTCCTACGCCGCGTTCACCGAGCTGAGCCTGCCGGTGGTCAAGCAGCTGGAGCTGCAGGCCGCCGCGCGCTACGAGCACTACGACGACTTCGGCAACAGCACCACCGGCAAGGCCGGCTTCAAGTGGACGGCGCTGCCGTCGCTGATGGTGTTCCGCGGCACGGCGGCGACCGGCTTCCGCGCGCCGGCGATCTCGCAGATCGGCAACTCGTTCGCGCTGTCCTTCCACAGCTTCCAGGAGCGCCGCGTCTTCGACAGCCTGCGCTGCGACACCAGCAATCCCGCCGCGCCGGTCAGCAAGGCGCCCGTGTCGGTCAACCGCGACTGCAACGTGCTGGGCTTCAGCGCGGTGCCGTCGGGCACCACCAACCCGGGCAGCATCCCGACGGTGATCAGCGCCAATCCGGACCTGGAGCCGGAGAAGTCCAACTCGTTCACCTTCGGCATGATCTTCACGCCGAGCAAGTACGCCGACCTGGCGATCGACGGCTGGTACTTCCACCGCAAGAACGAGATCCGCTCGCAGCGCGGCGTGGACATCCTGGACGACTACAACGCCAACCCGACGGGGAACACGCAGGTCGTGCGCGATCCCAATCCGGAGACCTGGCTGCCGGGCGTGCCCAACAGCGGGCCGATCATCATGCTGGTGCGCCAGTACGGCAACAACGAGTGGACCAAGACCTCGGGCATCGACTACGACCTAAACATCCGGCTGCCGGCGACCTCGCTGGGCAAGTTCAGCATGAACGTCAACGGCACCTACACGGCGCGGTACGACCAGCTCGTGGTGAAGGGCCAGGCGGTGCAGCACCAGGTCGGGACGACGACGTCGGACATCTCCAAGACCCGCGCCAGCGCGACGTTCAAGTGGGACACCGACAAGGCGCGCGGCTGGATCCGCTTCAACCACGCGGATCCGTTGTCGAGCACCGTGTGCTCGTCGCTGACCGCAGCGCAGCGGACCTTCCTGAGCAACCTCAACCGCTGCCGAGTCGGCCGTGACCGCACGATCGACCTGGGCGCCTCGTACAGCGGCATCAAGGGCCTGACGCTGTCGGCCAGCGTCATCAACGTGACCAACGACTACGACCGCGCCAACGGCATCCCGACGGTGTTCAGCTACTACGACAGCGGCGCGTCCAACCTGCTGGGACGCCGCTTCAACGTCGGCGCGAGCTACGTGTTCCAGTGACCGACGTCAACCCCCCGCCCCGCAACGGCGGCGGGGGGCATTGACGCACTGCACAATGGAAGGCAGACAATAGGGGGTTTCGACTTCCGGCGGCCCGGTCGGCCGCCGCGCCTTTCGTGAGTTCACACAATGCGCCCCGCTCGCCGGCCGTCCTGGCCGGCCTGACCATCGGCGCCCTCGGTGTCGTCTACGGCGACATCGGCACCAGTCCCCTCTACGCGCTCAAGGAAGTCTTCCACGGCGCGCACGTTCCCATGACGCACGACAACATCCTCGGGGTGCTGTCGCTGCTGTTCTGGACGATGACCATCGTGGTCTCCCTCAAGTACGTGCTGCTGATCCTGCGCGCGGACAACAACGGCGAAGGCGGCCTGATCGCCATGCTCGCGCTGGCCACCACCGCCGTGCGCGAGAAACCCACGCTGCGGCGGGGGCTGATGCTGGTGGGCCTGTTCGGCACGGCCATCTTCTTCGGCGACGCGGTGATCACCCCGGCCATGACGGTGCTCTCGGCCGTCGAGGGCATCGAGGTCTATGCGCCGCAGTACCACGACGCGGTGGTGCCGATCTCGCTGGTGGTGCTGGCGGGACTGTTCGCGGTCCAGCGTTTCGGCACCGGCGGCGTGGGCAAGGCCTTCGGACCGGTGATGCTGGTGTGGTTCACCTCGCTGGCGCTGCTGGGCATCCCGAAGATCATCGGCAATCCGCACGTGCTGCAGGCCATCAACCCGATGTGGGCGATCGACTTCTGCACCCACTACGGCTGGATCGCCTTCGTGGCGCTGGGCGCGGTGGTGCTGGTCGTGACCGGCGGCGAGGCGCTGTATGCCGACCTCGGCCACTTCGGCAAGCAGCCGATCCGCATCGCCTGGTACAGCTTCGTGATGCCGGCGCTGACGCTGAACTACTTCGGCCAGGGCGCCTTGCTGCTGGACCGTCCCGAGGCGATCAAGAACCCGTTCTTCCTGCTGGCGCCGAGCTGGGCGGAGATCCCGCTGTTCGTGCTGGCGACACTGGCGGCGATCGTCGCCTCGCAGGCGCTGATCACGGCGGCGTTCTCGGTGACCAAGCAGGCGGTGCAGCTGGGACTGCTGCCGCGCATGCGCATCGTGCACACCTCGGTGCGGGACACGGGGCAGATCTACGTGCCCTTCGTCAACTGGGGGCTGTTCGCCTTCGTCGTCGTGGCGGTCGCGTTCTTCGAGTCCTCGAGCAAGCTGGCCGGCGCCTACGGCGTGGCGGTGACCATCGACATGACCATCACCACGGTCATGACCTTCTTCGTGATCCGCTTCGGCTGGCGGTATCCGCTGTGGCTGTGCGTGGCGGCGACCGGCGTGTTCTTCCTGATCGACGCCACCTTCCTGGCCTCCAACCTGCTGAAGGTGCTGCACGGCGGCTGGTTCCCGCTGCTGATCGGCTTCGGCATGTTCACGCTGATGCTGACCTGGAAGCAGGGCCGGCGCCTGCTGTCGGACAAGCTGCGCGAGGACGCCATCGACCTGCGCAGCTTCCTCGAGGCCGTGTTCATCAACCCGCCCACGCGGGTGCAGGGCAGCGCGGTGTTCCTGTCGGCGGAGCAGGGCGTGACGCCGAACGCGCTGCTGCACAACCTCAAGCACAACAAGGTGCTGCATGAGCAGAACCTGTTCGTCAGCGTCAAGCATCACGAGGTGCCGTGGATCGGCTTCGAGAAGCGCGTCGAGGTGGAGAGCCTGGACAACGACTGCTGGCAGGTCACGCTGCACTTCGGCTTCAAGAACGAGCCGGACGTGCCGGATGCGCTCAAGCTGCTGGAGCAGCGCGGCGTGCATCTGGATGAGATGGAGACCAGCTACTTCCTGTCGCGGGACATCGTCATTCCGACCATCGGCTCGGGCATGGCGCTGTGGCGGGAAAAGCTCTTCGCCAGCATGCACCGCAACGCGGCCGCGGCGGCGGACTTCCTCCACCTGCCGGCCAACCGGATCGTGGAGCTGGGGTCGAAGGTCGAGATCTAGGGACTTCGACTGCAAAGGCCGAGCGCGGGCTCTCCAGGGTGCATGGGGGATCCCTCCAGGACCCCCAAGCACCCTTCCGGCCCCACCGGATCTCTCTGACTTCGCGTTGAATCGGCATCGTGCCAGGCGGCGAGGCGCTGGGCCGGGCGTGGGTATGCTCTGCGTCCATGAAACGCTGGCTGCAAGACCTGTCCCTGTCCGCCGTCGTGGCGGGCTTCGTCGCCGTGCTGGTGGGCTTCACCAGTTCCGTGGCCATCGTGTTCCAGGCCGCGCAGGCGCTCGGTGCGACGCCGGCGCAGACCAGCTCCTGGATCTGGGCGCTCGGGCTGGGCATGGGGCTGACCAGCCTCGGCCTGTCGCTGTGGACCCGACAGCCCATCCTGACCGCCTGGTCGACGCCCGGCGCCGCGCTGCTGGCCGGCGTGTCCGGCCTGTCGATGTCCGAGGCCGTCGGCGCCTTCATCGTCTGTGGCGCGCTGATCCTGATCGCCGGCGTGACCCGCTGGTTCGAACGGATCATGGACCGCATCCCCATCGCCATCGCCTCCGCGCTGCTGGCGGGCGTGCTGGCGCGTTTCGGGCTCGATGCGGTCCTCGCCACGAAGACCGCCCCGGCGATGGTGCTCACGATGGCGCTGACCTACGTGGTCGCCCGCCGCTTCCTGCCGCGCTACGCCACGCCGCTGGTGCTGCTGGCCGGCGTGGTCGTGGCCGCGTCGCAGGGCCGGCTGCACCTGGAGGCGGTCGACTGGGGCTGGGCGGCCCCGGTCTGGGTGACGCCGTCGTTCTCGGTGCCGGCACTGGTCGGCGTGGCGCTGCCGCTCTTCCTGGTGACGATGGCCTCGCAGAACCTGCCCGGCGTCGCGGCGCAGCGGGCCTCGGGTTACCAGACGCCGGTGTCGGCGAGCATCGCCGCGACCGGCCTGGCGTCCATCGTCTTCGCGCCGTTCGGCGGCTATGCCTTCAATCTCGCGGCGATCACCGCGGCCATCTGCATGGGGCGCGAGGCGCACGAGGATCCGGCGCGGCGCTACATGGCGTCGGCGATGGCGGGGGTGTTCTACCTCGCGATCGGGCTGGCCGGCGGCGCGGTCGTGGGGCTGCTGACGGCCTTCCCGCGCGAGCTGATCGCCGCGGTGGCCGGCCTGGCGCTGCTCGGAACGATCGCCGGCGGCCTGTCCGCCGCGCTGAAGGAAGAGCAGCACCGCGATGCCGCCATCCTGACCTTCCTGGTCACGCTGTCGGGGCTGAGCCTGCTGGGCATCGGCTCGGCGTTCTGGGGCGTGGTCGCCGGTGCGGTTTCTCTTTTGGTGCAACACTTCCGGGCTCGTTCCCGCTGAAAGCCCGATCCATGAAACTGCTGTTCGTCGCCGACCCGCTGTCCACGTTCAACACCTACAAGGACTCCACCTTCGCGATGATGCGCGAGGCCGCCCGGCGCGGCCATGAGCTCTGGGTCTGCGAGGTGCCGGACCTGCTGTGGGTCAGCGGCGGCCGGGTCACGGCGCATGCAGCGAAGCGGCTGACGCTGACGCCGGAGGCGGTCGCCAGCCAGGCCGGCACCAAGCTGGCCGTGTGGCACGAGGTCAGCGCGACGCAGGACCTGGCGCTGGCCGACGTCGACGCGGTGCTGATGCGCAAGGACCCGCCCTTCGATTCGGAGTTCTTCTACGCCACGCACCTGCTGGAACAGGCCGAGCGCGAGGGCGCGAAAGTGTTCAACAAGGCGGCCGCGCTGCGCGACCATCCGGAGAAGCTCGCGATCCTGGAGTTCCCGCAGTTCATCGCGCCGACGCTGGTGACGCGCTCGGCGGCGGCGATCCGGGCCTTCCATGCGGAGCATCAGGACATCATCCTGAAGCCGCTGGACGGCATGGGCGGCATGGGCATCTTCCGCGTCAAGGCGGATGCGCTGAACCTGGGCAGCATCATCGAGACGCTGAACAAGAACGGCGCGCAGTCGGTGATGGTGCAGCGTTTCGTGCCGGAGATCGTCCAGGGCGACAAGCGCATCCTGCTGATCGGCGGCAAGCCGGTGCCGTACTCGCTGGCGCGGATCCCGCAGGGGACCGAGGTGCGCGGCAACCTGGCCGCGGGCGGCAAGGGCGTGGCGCAGCCGCTGACGGACGACGACCGCCGCATCGCCGAGGCGCTGGCGCCGGTGCTCGCGGCGCGCGGGCTGCTGCTGGTGGGGCTGGACGTGATCGGGGACAGGATGACCGAGCTGAACGTGACCAGCCCGACCTGCTTCCAGGAAATCATGGAGCAGACGGGCTTCGACGTCGGCGCGGTGTTCATCGATGCGCTGGAGGCGGCGGTGGCCGCCGCGCGTTGAGCGCAGTCGCCCCCCGGGACATCGACATGGACTTCGAACTGATCAGCGAGCACGCGAGCTTCGGCGGCGTGCAGCGTTTCCACCGCCACGACTCGGCCGAGATCGGCCTGCCGATGCGTTTCGCGCTCTTCCTGCCGCCGGGCGGCGCGCGCGCGGCCAAGGGCCTGCTGGTGTTCCTCGCGGGACTGACCTGCACCGAGGAGACCTTCACGATGAAGGCCGGCGCGCAGCGCAAGGCGGCGGAGCTGGGACTTGCGCTGTTGATGCCGGACACGAGCCCGCGCGGCGAGGCGGCGAGCGCGCTGCCGGGGGCGACGGCGTCATGGGACTTCGGCATCGCGGCGAGCTTTTACCTCGACGCGACGCAGGCGCCGTGGTCGACGCACTGGCGGATGGAGAGCTACCTGATGCGGGAGCTGATCCCGCAGGTGCAGGCCTCGCTGGGCCTGGACGCTTCGAAGACGGGCATTGCCGGGCATTCGATGGGCGGGCACGGCGCGTTGACCCTGGCGCTGCGGCATCCGGGCGCGTTCGCGTCGGTGTCGGCGATCGCGCCGATCGCGGCGCCGAGCCGGTGCCCGTGGGGCGTGAAGGCGTTCACCGGCTACCTGGGCGACGACCGTGACGCCTGGCCCGCGCATGATGCGAGCGCGCTGATCCAGGCGCAGGACCGTGCGCCGTATCCGCACGGCATCCTGGTGGACCAGGGCCTGGCGGACAAGTTCCTCGTCGAGCAGCTGTATCCAGAGGCGCTGGAGTCGGCGTGCGCGGCGATCAGCCAGCCGCTGACGCTGCGCCGCCATGACGGCTACGACCACGGCTACTACTTCATCGCCAGCGTGATCGACGATCACCTGGTGCATCACGCACGGCAGCTGATCGGCTGAGTCGGACCATGGGTGTCTCACCGAGTAGCTTTCGCCATCGCACGTCGATGCTCGGTGTCATGGTCGCCATGGCAGCGATGACACAAGGGCCCCTCCACGCAGCCGAGATCGACAGCCGGTCCGCGCCCGAGGGCGCCCCGGCCGCGGCGTCTTCGGTCGCGCCGACCGATGCCGCGGGTTGGCGCCAGGCGTCGGAGCGACAGTTCGCCCGCGGTGAGTTGGCGGCCGCCGCGGAGTCCGCCCGGCGCGCCGTCCAGTTGGCCGACAGCCGCCAGGCGGGCGAGGAGTCGCTGTCCGCTCGGCTCGCCTGGGGCCGGGCGCTGACCTGGTCGGGCGATGGGCCGGCGGCCCGCAGGACGCTGCAGGACGCGGTGACGCTCGGCGCCACCCGCGGTGCTGGAAGCCTGGCGCAGTTGCGTGCCCTGATCGCCTGGTGCCGCAACGGACTGGACGGCGGCTTCGTCGATTTCCAGACCGAATGCCGGGGTCCGGCGCTGCAGGCACTCTCGCGCGCAAGCGACGGTTCATCGTCCGCCGCGTCCTTCCTGTACCTGTTGTTGGCGGAGGTGGGCATCGCGCGTCGCGAGGCGGCTGCGGCCTCCTGGCTCACCGAAGCGATGCGGCGGCATCCGGGCACACCGGTGGATGCGGACGAGGAGCTGGGATTCCAGCTGATGCTCGACCGGGTGTCGAGGGAGACCGGCGATGTCCGCGGTGCCTATGCATCCACGGAGCGGAAGGCCCGCCGTGCCGACGCCTCGGATGACGAGCGGGGACAGGCCTGGCTCCAGGTCGGCCAGTGGCGACTGCGGGATCGTGAAGCACCCGCAGCCATTGCAGCGCTGGCCTTGGCGGACACGGCGCTGAGCGCGGCGTACGGGCCGATGAACCTGCAGGCGATGCGGGCGAGGACCTTGTTGAGCGAGGCCTATGCCCTCTCCGGGGACCTGCCACGCGCCGTGGCCCTCAGAAAAAGTCTGCTGTCGCAGACGATCCGTCAACGCGGCGAGGACCATGTGGTGGTCGCCACGGAGCGGGCGCGATTGGCAAGGATGGTGGCCACGACCCATCCGGCGGAGGCCGTGGCCTTGTACGACGCGGCGATGCCGGGGCTGGAGCGCGCCTTTGGCCCCGCCAGCGGCATGCTGCTGAACGAGCGCGCCTCGCAGTTCGAGGTGCAGCTGGCCGCGCGACGAGTCGATCTGATGATGACCACGCTCGGGAAGCTGGACACGATGAAGCCGGTCCGGCTGGCGTCTATCGGACCGGTCGCCGATGCCGCGCGCAGGCTGCTGGCGGCCGGACAACGCGAGCCGGCGCGGCGTTTCAGCGAGCACGCCTTGCGGTGGATGGCGGACTCGCCCGGCGGGGCGCGGGCACCGGATGGGGTGCATGTCCTCTCGATGCTGCACGAGGTCGCCACAAGCCTGGAGGACCGGACACTGCTTGCCGAGATCCAGGAAGTGCGACGTCGGTATGGCGTCGTTGACGGGGAACCACCGAAGGCCAACTGAGGCCCACCGCTGGAGCGGGGGGGAGAGTTCACATGCGCATCGCCCTGCTGTCCGACATCCACGGCAATCTGCCCGCCCTGGAGGCCGTCGTGGCCGACGCGCGGCGGCGGGGCGTCGACCAGATCGTGAATCTCGGCGACATCCTGTCGGGGCCGCTGCAGCCGTTGGAGACGGCGCAGTACCTGATGGCGCAGGGCTGGCCGACGATCGCCGGCAACCACGAGCGCCAGCTGCTCGCGATCACGCCGGAGAAGCCGGGCGGCGGCTCGGACCGCTTCGCGCGGGAGCGCCTGGGCGATGCGGAGCTGGGATGGCTGCGATCGTTGCCAAAGACGATGCAGTTGAGCGAGGAGGTCTTCCTCTGCCATGGCACGCCGCGCAGCGACATCGAGTACTTCCTCGACACGCAGGAGGGCTCGCGCTTGCGCAGCGCCGACGCGTCGGAAGTCACCGACCGGCTCGGCGAGGAAACGTCAGCATTGGTGTGCTGCGGCCACACGCACATCCCGCGCGTACTGCGCAGCGCGCGTGGCCAGTGGCTGGTGAATCCCGGCAGCGTCGGCCTGCAGGCGTGGGATGACGAGCATCCGGTGCATCACGTCGCGGAAGTGGGGTCGCCGGACGCGCGCTACGCGATTGTCGAGCGGACTGCGCAGGGCTGGCTCACGGAATCGATCAGCGTACCGTACGACCATGAAGCGATGGCGCGCATCGCCTCCAGGAACGGCCGGGAGGACTGGGCGAGGTGGTTGAGGACAGGTTGGGCGGACGCCTGAATGTCACTCGCCGCTCGTTCGAACGCGTGCATAGACCTTGTCGGCAGGCATCACGAAGTCGATCGAAGTCAAGGTCAGCGGCGATCCGGCGATGCATTGGAACAGGGACCAGGTTCCCGCCTCCTGGCGCCGGTGGATATCGATCCTTCGCTGCCGGTAGTCGATCAACACGTATTCCTTCAGCGACGGAATCCGGAGGTAGTGTTCGCGTTTCAGCGAACGATCCCGGCGCTGCGTGGATCGCGAGACCACTTCGATGAGAACGACCGGCCGGCGAATCTCTTCGTCATTGGCCAGATCCGCCGCGTCGCAGACGATGGAGGCGTCAGGCAGGAACCCCCCCTCCGATCCGTCGCAGGCCAGCCTGAGATTGCTCCCGAATACCTCGCACCCCGTGCCGTCCAGATGCTCCGACACGGCCACGACGACATTCCTGACGACGCGTTCATGGTTCAACCTCGCGCCCGAGAGGGCGACGATGGCGCCGTCGCTGAACTCGTACCTCGCGTGTCCGGATCGGCCAGGTAGCCTGTCCCAGGCCAGGAACTCCGGCAGCGCGAGTGCCGGCCGTTCGCCATCCAGCCCGGCGAATGCGGCGGATACGGCGAATCGCATCCGCAGCGCCTGGAAGTCGACCATCTCGCCTTCGGCCAAGGACACCGAGGTCCAGGTGCCAGAGGCCAGCCGACGATCGACGCGCAACGTGCGGGCTGCCAGATCGACCGTCACGTGTTCCGCCAACGCGCCGAGCCGGCGTAACGCCAGCGTGCGACGTGCCGCATCGGCCGTGCGGCTTGCGGCGTGCACGATCTCGAGGGTCCAGACAGGGGCTGCAGGCTGCCGACGCGTCGCCACCATGGCGTCCGGGCACATCACATGATGAGCATCGATCACGAGAGGCTCGCCTCGGATGAAGACAGCCAGCTCGGAGTTCCTCAGGTGGTGCCTGATGGCGGCGGTGACGTTGACCAGGACCCTGAAGAACGCCTTGTCGCGTTCCGGAAGCGCATGCAGGTGTCCGCGACTCAATTCATGCAGATCTTCCTGGTCAAGCTGCCAACTCAAGAATTCGTCTGCGGTCATCTGCAGTTCTTGGTACATGAAGGACATTCACCACTCCTGAACTTCGTGAGGGAACGTGGTGATTCTTCGAAGTCCGTCGCCTGACGTCTCTCACCTCAATCAGCAAGAGATCCAGGTGCCGCCCCCGATCCAAGGAGACTGGGTGACTGACATGAGCAGTGAGGTTCCGGATGCTACGGCGCGGACGCCCGGGGCGCATCCGCCGACAGGTCCGGCTGCGCCGTCTGCCGATGCCCCGCCGCCGCCTTGTAGCGCTTGACGAACGCATCCACCTCCGCCGGATCGATCACGTCCTCCAGGCGGTCGAAGCCGTCCGGCGCGCGGTCCTCGACCATGTCGAGGATGTAGTCCAGCCCCTCCTGCCGGTTCAGCTCGACGATCCGGGCGCAGATCGGCCGGCGTTCGTCCTCGTAGTGCGCCAACGCCGTCTCCATGCGCGACTCCTCGCGCAGCGCCCGCGCGATGGCTTCGGCGTCGAGGATCGCCTGCGTCGCGCCGTTCGAGCCGATCGGGTACATCGGGTGCGCCGCATCTCCCAACAGCGTGATCCGGCCATGCTGCCAGCGCGGCAGGGGATCGCGGTCGACCATCGGCCACTCCAGCAGCTGCGTCGCGCCGCGGATCACGCCCGGCACGTCGAGCCATGGGAAACGCCAGCCACCGAAGGTCGGCAGCAGGTCGGCGATCGAGCCGGGCTTGCTCCAGTCCTCGCGGCCCGGCGCCGTCAGGCCGCCGCCGAGGCCATCCTCGCGCAGCCGCCGGTCGCAGATCCAGTTGATCAGCTGCAGGCCGTCCGGCCGCGGCGGGGCGATCGGATACACCACGAACTTCGCGCGCCGATGGCCGGCCTGCACCATCGTCCTGCCGTCGAGGAAGGGCGCCGCCAGCGAGGTGCCGCGCCACATCATCATCCCGTTCCAGCGCGGCGCGCCTTCGTCGGGAAAGAACTGGCGGCGGATCGCCGAATGGATGCCGTCCGCCGCGATCAGCAGGTCGGCCCGGCGCTCCACCGGAGCGCCCATGGCATCCGTGCCCAGGGCGACCACCTGTTCGCCGTCCGTCCGCGCGCCGGTGATGCGCCAGCCGGCGAGGACCTGCCCGGTGCCGAGCCGTGCGTCGGCCTCGCGCCACAACATCATCTGCAGCTCGCCGCGATGCACGCTGAACTGCGGATGGCTGTAGCCGCCGGCCAGGCCGCGGCGGTCTTCGTAGATCGTCTGCCCGTGACGGTTGGCGAAGATCAACGCCGAGGTCGGCACCGCCATCGCCGCCAGCGCGGGCATCAGGCCCAGCCCGTCCAGCACCGCGACCGCATGCGGCAGCAGGTTGATGCCGACGCCCAGCGGCTTGAGCGCGGCGGTCGCCTCGCAGACGGTCACGCGGTGTCCGTCGCGTCGCAGCGCCAGCGCCGCGGTCAGTCCGCCGATGCCGCCGCCGGCAATCAGGATGTCGAGGGCCATGGGCATCTCCCGGGTCGATCGGCTCAGGGTAAGCGAGATAGTTGCGCTATGCAACAGTACCTAAGCTGATCCCGATGAGCCGATCGAAGCCGTCGACTGCCGCTCCTCGAGCGCCGGAAGCTCCAGAAGCGCCGCTGCTGCCGGTGCCCGGGCTGGATTACGGCGTCCTCGACGAACTGCTCGGCTACGCCTTGCGGCGCGCCCAGAACGCGCTCTACCTCGACTTCCACCGCGCGACCGCGGAAGTGGACGTGAGCCCGCAGCGCTTCGCCGCGCTGGTGCTCGTCGGGCGCAATCCCGGCATGCGTCAGGGACTGCTCGCGCAGGCGATGGGGCTGCATCGCAGCGGCGCGCTGCGCCTGACGGACTGGCTCACCGGCCGCGGCTGGGTGGAGCGCCGCGACGACGCCGAGGACGCGCGCCGCTGGGGCCTGTTCCTGACGGCGGCCGGCAGGCGCCAGCTCGCGGACCTGGAGCGGCGCGTGCGGGCGCACGACGGGCGGCTGATGCGGGCGCTCGGCGACCGGGCCGCGCGCCTGAAGGCGGATCTGGAGCGACTCGCCGAAGTCGCCGCGGCGGACACGGACAACAACGACGGAGACCAGCGATGAACGACCTTGATCGGAAGCTCACCCGGCGCGATGCCGGCCTGTTCCTCGGCGCCGCGATGGCGGGCCTCGCGGGCCTGCCGGGGCTGTCGCGCGCTCAGACCGCGGCGATGCCGCGCATCCTCGTCGGCTTCCCGGCGGGCGGCTCGGTGGACGTCAGCGCGCGGCGCCTGGCCGAAGCCTGGCGCGGACGCCTCGCCGAGAACGTGCTGGTCGAGCAGCGCGTGGGCGCCGGCGGCCGCCTCGCCGTGACCGCGTTGCGCGACGCGCCGCCCGACGGCGGCACGCTGCTGGTGAGCCCGTCGTCGATGTTCACGATCTATCCGCACGTCTACCGCAAGCTGGCCTACAAGCCGGAGACCGACGCGATCGCGGTCTCTCCGATGGCCAACGCGACCTGCGGTTTCGGCGTCGGGCCCCTGGTGCCGGCGACAGTGAAGACGATGGGCGACTTCGCCGCCTGGGCCAAGGCGCATCCGGAGCAGTCGTCCTATGCCTCGCCGGCGGCCGGCGCGATGCCGCATTTCCTTGGCGACCAGTTCAAGCGCGCCGCCGGCATCGCGTTGACGCACGTGCCGTACCGTGGCGCGGCGCCCGGCCTGCAGGACCTGATGGGCGGGCAGATCGCGTCGGGTTGCTTCCTCCTGGGCGACCTGCTGCCCTATGTCGCCGGCGGCCGCGTGCGCATCCTCGGCGTCACCGACCACGAGCGCTCGCGCTTCGCGCCGGAGGTGCCGACCTTCGCCGAGCAGGGCTTCAAGGGCATCATCGGCGTCGAGACCTACGGCCTGTTCCTGCCGCCGAAGACGCCGGCCGCCGTCGTCGACAAGGTCTTCGACCTGGTGCGCGTCGCGCTGCGCGAGAAGCAGGTCGTGGAGGGCCTCGCCAAGCTCGGCTGCGAGCCGCTGGCGATGGCGCCGGCGGACTACGCGCGCCGGCTGGCCGCCGAACGCGCGTCGTGGGGGCCGATCGTGGCGGCGTCCGGGTTCTCGTCGGACGATTGAGCCGGCGTCGTCAGGGCGTGGGCGGAACCGAGGAGTTGTAGCGGACCTGACCGAAGAGCCGGCGGCCATTGCAGGCCTGGTCGAAGTCCAGCGCCAGGCTGGCGACGGCGCCGTCGGCGGCCAGGGCGAAGTCCCGGATCCGGATCGCCCCGTCTCCGCTGCAGCCGCCGCCGCCCAGGCTGGGCGCCGTGAACGAGTAGGTCACGCCGCTGGCGGGGAAAGCGATGGTCCCGCCCACGACCCAGCTCGCGGGTGGCGCGGCGACCACGAGGCGCCCCGACGTCGGATTGCCGGTGACCGTCATGTCCAGGAAACCGATGCCGGCGTTGTAGCGAACGTAGTTCGGCGGCGGGCTGTCGGGCTGGGTGAGGACGGTGAGCCAGTCGGTGTCCGCGAACCTGCTGGCCAGGAAGAGACCGTTGACGCCGCCGGCGACCTGTAGCGTGACCCTCGAGATGTCCCGCTCCCCTGCGGGGTTGCGGACCTCCAGTTCCACCACGGCCGCGCCCGTGTCCGCCGCCTGAGGTCGCACCTGGATCACCGCCTGGTCCGTCCTGCTGAAGATCAGCGGCGGGCCCGAGATCTGGCGCCAGGCATAGGCCGCGGCGCCGCCGGTCGCCGTGGAGGCGCTGGCGTCCAGCGTGACGCTGGCGGTCGGCCCGACCAGCAGTCCCGTCGAGGACAGGCCCACCTTGGCGCTCACGGTGGCACGGGTGGTGCCCAGCCAATGCGGCGCATCGGTGAATTCGTTGCCGGACATGGACGAGACGCTGGCGGCCGGCGTGAGCGTTCCATAGCTCTGGCCGGGGGCGAGCTGCTCGACGGGCGTCGCCGTGACCCACGCGCCCTTGACCTGCCAGGTCAGCCCCACGGTCTCGCGGCCCCAGCTGTCCCGGCCGCTCACGGCGGTGGCATGGAGGGCCAAGGTGCCGGAGATCGCGTCGGCGGCGATGGGCTTGGTGTACTGCCAGGTGAAGGTGCCCGATGGATCGATGCTGGCGTTCGCCGGCGAGATGGCCAGCGCGAAGGAGGCCGAAGCGGGCTTCAGCTTGTAGCTGCCGTTGCTATCGGCGTCGGCTCCCGCCAGCCCCTTGGTCGAGAACACGAAGGCCGGCAGCACGCGGGTGACGTCCGCGACATTGCCGTTGCCGGCGAGGTCGAACACGAACACGTTGCGAACGCCGTCGGCAGTGACCGTGACGCTTTGACCGCTGGCGCCGGAGACGCTCAAGGCGCCCGCGTCAGGATATGCATTCAGCCATGACGCCAGGGACGTGCCGGTGGCGAGCACGACGCGACCGCCGAGCGTGTCGCTCGACGCGGTCAGGCTCAGGGTGAGTCGGTTGCGGGCCGCTTCGCGGTCGAGTTCGCGCCGGACGTCCACGGCCGAAATCGACTCGGTGAGACTCTGGCCGGCGGCCGTGGCCAGGATGACGAAGGGGCTCGCGCCGCTGCCGACATGCAGCGTGCGTCGCGCGTCGGTGACCGTGTAGTCGAAGGTCAACGGGCCGCTGAGCCGGATCGTCCCCTGGGAGGTGTCGGCCAGGCTGAAACCCGCGCCCGGCGTCATCGTGCCGGCCCACGTCGCGCCCGATGGTGGCGCCACGAGGTCGATCGCCAAGGCGCCGCTGAAGGCGTCCTCCAGAGGGTCGATCCAGCAGCCCGTCACCACCACGTCCAGCCGGTCTCCGGCGCTCGGACGGCCGTTGTTGTCGCGATCGGTCAAGGTGAGGGTGTAGCTGCCGCCATTGCGGCAACTGCCGGAGGCCGTCGCGGTGCGCGCGGCGTCCAGCGCCGACACCCAGTCCACGGCCGCCTGGCCCATCGACAACGCGGTGCCCGCGTAGCCGACGGCCAGCGTCGCGGCGCCATCGCGGTTGGCGGCCGACAGCGCGAGCGGCTTGTCGCGGGCCGGCGTGTCGGCCGGCGCGGCCGGGCTATCGCCCCCACCACCGCCGCCGCCGCAAGCGGTCAAGAGTCCGGCCAGTGCCGCGGCCAGCGCGACACGACGTCCAGCGGCTGTCAGCCGCGCACGATGTTGATGCAAGAGGATCCTCCCGGTCGGCGCGCTGGGTTCTGATGCGTCGGGGCGCGCTCGGCGGCGATCCTAGCCGGTAACGGCCGCTCCGGCTTCCCCGTGGCTGGCGGAACGGCGCGCGAGCCGCCGCCACGCGAAGAGCGCCAGCGGCACCGCCAGCAGCGACAGCGCGAGCGACAGGCCGCCCGCGGCGTGCCACCCCCAGCGCTCGACGACCGCGCCCATCAGCGGCGGTCCGAGCAGCGCGCCCGAGGCGCCGAACTGCGTGAGACGTCCGCTGGCGAGCGACAGCCGTTGCGGCGAGCCCGCCGCCAGCGGCAGCAGCGCGAAGACCAGGCTGGGGAACACGCCCGACGCGGCGTTGATGCCGATGGCGAGCACGGCCTGCCAGGAGGCGTCGCCGGCGTCGCGCAGGACGCCCAGGTAGAGCAGGCCCGACAGGCCGAGCGAGATCGCCATGCCCACGGCGACCGCGCGGGACAGCGCGCCGTGGCGCCGCAGCAGCCACGCGCCGACGGCGCTCGCCGGTACGTTGGCCAGCGCCGCCGCGGCCGTCCAGGTGCCGGCTTCGCTCAAGGGCATGCCGCCTTGCGTGAGCAGGCTGGGCAGCAGCGCGAGCAGACCCACTTCCGCGACCGCGTACGCACCGAAGGCGGCGACCAGCGCCCAGAGCAGCGCGCCGGTCGGTCCCGGCGGCTGGCGGGACTCGACCGTGTGCGGGTCGTCGTCGACGCGGACCGACCGCAGCCCGATGCACAGCAGCACGCCGCCGGCGACGCTGAGCGCCTGCGCGGGCCGCCAGCCGACCCAGCCCGCCGCATGCGCATAGGCCCAGGCGCCCAGCGCCATGCCGACCGGCAGGAAGGTGCTCCAGAGCGCCATCGCGGCGGCCTGGCGGCGGCCCTCGGCCGCGCGGGCGATCAGCACGGGCGCGGCGACGACGACGGCGAGGTAGCCCAGGCTCTCGACCAGCCGCGCCAGCGCGAGCAGGGCCACGCCCTGCGCGAACGCCGCAGCGACCGCGCCGGCGGCGAGCGCGAGCATCGCGGCGCCCAGCGCGCGCTTGAGGCCGACGCGGGGCAGCCATCGACCCGCGACGCCGCCGAGCGTGGCGCCGCAGACCTCGAGCAGCGAGGTCAACGCGGCCATGGCCGCCAGCCCGAGCTGCAGCTCGCGCGCGATCGGCGGCGACAGCGCCGCCAGCTTGCCCAATTGCACCGCGGCGAACACGCCGCAGAAGTAGTACAGCAGAATCCTCACCTCGGTCCCCACTTCGGTCCTCGCGTCATTCCTCGCTGTCATTCCCTGCCGGCCCTTCCGCCATGAACGATTCGCCGCTGCTTTCCTGCGATGCCCGCCAGCTCGGCCGCAGCCTGCGTCTGTGGCGCAGCCTGCGCCGCCTGAAGCAGGGCGCCGTGGCCGGGGAGCTCGGCGTGTCGCAGACGACGGTGTCGCGCTGGGAGGCCGGCCTCGCCGCACCCTCGCTCGACGAGCAGCAGGCGCTGCGCCGGCTGATGGCCGCGCGGCTGGACAGTGCCGCCGACTTCGAGCTCGGACGCCTGGTCGAGCGCGCGCCCGGCGCGGTGCATCTGATCTGCGACCTCAGCCATCGGCTGCTGGCGATGTCGAGCGGCCGCGAGCGCCATTGCCGTCTGCCGCGCGCCGAGCTGATCGGCCGCGCGTTGTGGTGCTACGCGACGCCCGAGATCGTCGCGCAGGAGGCGCGGCTCGATGCGCTCGGATGGTACGAACCGGCGCCCGGCGCCGTCGAGTTCGACACCGGCGCGGCGGTCGAGCAGGACATGCCCATCCTGCCCAGCCGCATGCGCTGGGTGCGGTTCCAGTTGTCGGATGGGAGCTTCGTGCGGCTGACCGAGACGGTGTCGGACGGGCCGCCGGCGGTCTGAGGCGGGCATGGCCGCCACCCTAAGAGGCGCGGCCGGCGACGTCCATGAATAAAAGATTCCGGGCCGGCCTCGGCTCGACCTCAGCGCGGCAGCAGCCGCAGGTGCAGCGGCGCCCTGGGGCGCAGGGTGATGTGGAGCACCGGGTCAGGGGGCGGCGCGTCGGGGACCGGCGCGAGGCGGTGGCGCTGCAGCAGCATGGCCGCGATCAGCGTGATCTCCATCAGCGCGAAATGGCTGCCGAGGCAGACGCGCGGTCCCGCGCCGAAGGGCATCCACGCGCCGCGCGGGATCTCGCGATGCCCGGACGCGGGGTCGAAGCGCTCCGGACGGAAGGCGTCCGGCTCGTCGAACCAGCGCCCGTCGCGCTGGATCACGCCGGGCGTCAGCCGCAGCATCGCGCCGCGCGGGAGCCGAAGCCCGGCGATCTCCAGGTCGTCGGTCAGTTGTCGCGTGAACAGCGCCGGCGCCGGCGGATAGAGCCGCAGGGTCTCCTTGATGCAGAGGCTCAGCCACGGCAGGCGCGGCAGGTCCGCGGCGACCGGCGCCCGTCCCTCGAGCACCGCGTCGACCTCGTCGGCCGCGCGCCGCTGCGCGTCCGGGTTCGCCGCCATGCACCAACCCCACCAGGTCAGCGCGGCGGCGCTGGTCTCGTGACCGGCGAGAAAGGTCGTCATGCACTCGTCTCGCAGGCCGGTGTCGTCCAGCGCCGTGGCACCATTGGGCACGGCGGATCCGGCGCATCGGGCGGCGTCGGCGGCGATGGCGGCGGTGCCGTCGCCGGTGTCCCGGGCGCCGCCTTCGCGCAGGGACATCAGCATCGCCAGCAGATCGTCCGGCGGCGGGTCGCCGCGCAGCGCCTGTTCTCGGCGGGCGGCGATGTGCCCGCGGATCAGCGCGTCGAGCGAGCGCAACGCGCGCCGCTTGCCGCGCTTCCATGGCGCCCACAGCGGCGCGCTGGCCGGCACGTACATCTCGCCCATCGCGACCTTGCCCAGCTCGTGCACCGCCCAGGCGGCCTCGCCGACGACCGCCTCGTCGTCGCCCGTCGAGAACAGCGTCCGCAGGATCACGTCCATCGTCAGCAGCGTCATCCGCTGTTCGAAGTCGATGTCCGGGGTCCGGGATGCGGCGGGGAGTCGATCCAGCGCCCGGCCGGTGGCCTCCACCATCAGCGGCACGAAACCGGTCACGCGTTGTGGCGCGAAGCCCGGCTGCAGCAGCTTGCGTTGCCGCTGCCACGCCGGCCCCTCGGCGACGAGGACGCTCTGCCCGTGCGCGTCGGCGAAGACCTGCGTCGCGCGCTCCCAGCGGATCATGCCGTCGTGGCCGGCGATCAGCAGTTCGCGGACGTGGTCGGGATGGAAGAAGTTGAAGTCCTCCAGGCCGAGCAGGCGCTGGTGCACGATGTCGCCGTAGCGGGCATGCAGTCGCCGCATGTGGCCGAGGTAGTCGCGGCGCATGGACAGGACTTCGGGCAGGCCGGCCCAGCGCGGGCGCGGGCCGGGAACGGCTTCAGGGATCGCAAGGACGTGGCTCATGAGGTGGCATCGTCCCCGTGGCCCGTCACGGCGTCTTGAATCGAAGCGACATCCGCTGACTGCCCCGGCCGCTGGCCCTCACCCCCACCCTCTCCCGCAAGCGGGAGAGGGAGCAAGGAGGAACGTGCGCCTAGACTGCAATGCATGGACGCTCCCTTGCATCCCGCCACCGTTGCTCGTCTGCGCATCCCGCCTCGCACGCTGCAGGGCTGCGTGTACGCCTACCTCTGGCGCGACCTGGCCGCCGCCTCGACGCTGACCGACGCCCAGTGCCAGAGCTGGTTCCCGGCCACGCCCCTGTGCGGCCTCAGCTGGACCCTGAGCGGTCGCGTGCGTGAATTGAGCCTCGACGGCGAGCCCGGTGACTGGCTGCCGGGCGGCGTGATCGGCGGTCCTCGCAGCGGACCCCGGCGCTTTCAGGCCACGCCCGACTGCCGGGCGTTCATGGTCGCGATCAAGCCGGAAGCATTGCAGGCGATGACCGGTGCGGACCTGGGCGAATTCAAGGACCGCATGCTGCCCTTGTCGGCCCTCGACGATCCGGACTGGCGCGCGCTCGACGCGGCGATGCGCGCGGCCGGCGACGAGGCCGCCGCGCGCCATACGCTCGAGGATTTCCTGCTGCCGCGCTGGCGACCGGTGCGCGACCGGGTGCTGGCCGACGATCCGGCACCGCGCGGCTACGCCGGCTGGATGCAGCACCTGGCCTTGCGCGCGATCGCGGCCGGGCACGGACGCAGCGTCCGCCAGGCGGAGCGCCGCATCAAGCAGTGGAGCGGCCAGAGCCTGCGCGCCCTGCGGCTGGTCAGCCGCGCCGAGGCCGCGTTCCACGAGGTGCGCCGGCTCGACGAGGACGAAGGCGCCGTCATCTGGAGCGCGCTGGCGCAGGACCACGGCTACGCCGACCAGGCGCACCTGTGCCGCGAGACCCGCCGCCTCAGCGGCTTCAGCCCGGAGGAACTCCGTCGTCGCGTCGCGGCGGACGAGGCCTTCTGGGCCTATCGCGTCTGGGTCTGACTCCCCTTGCTCCCTCTCCCGCTCGCGGGAGAGGGCAGGGGTGAGGGCCAGCGGCGGCGGCAGTACCGAAGTCTTCTTGCGCCTTCGGGGACAATCGCCCCCATGGCTGTCCTTTCCCTCTCCAACGCCCACCTCGCCTTCGGCCACGTGCCGCTGCTCGACGGCGCGAACTTTTCCCTCGAGACCGGCGACCGCGTCGGCCTGATCGGTCGCAACGGCACGGGCAAGTCCTCGATGCTGAAGGTGCTCGCCGGCCTCGAGAAGCTCGACGACGGCCTGCTCCAGCTGGAGAAGGGCCTGACCAGCGTCTACGTGCCCCAGGAACCCGAACTGCGTCCCGAGGCGACGATCTTCGACGTCGTCAGCGAGGGCGTCGCCGAGGCCAAGGCGCTGCGCGCCCGCTACGAGGCCCACGACGAGAACGACGACCTCGGCTGGGTGCAGGAGCGCATCGAACAGATCGGCGCCTGGAACTGGGAGCAGCGCGTCGACGAGACGCTGCACCGGCTCGACCTGGACGGCGGGCGCAAGGTCGGTGAACTCTCCGGCGGGTTGAAGAAGCGCGTGGCGCTGGCCCGCGCGCTGGTCGCGCAGCCGGACGTGCTGCTGCTCGACGAGCCGACCAACCACCTGGACCTGGACGCGATCCGCTGGCTGGAGGAGCTGCTCAACGGCTTCAAGGGCTCGCTGCTGCTGATCACCCACGATCGCGCCTTCCTGGACAACGTCGCCAACCGCATCGTCGAGCTCGACCGCGGCCAGTTGCGCGGCTATCCCGGCAACTTCGCCGCCTTCCAGGCCGCGAAGGCCTACGAACTGGAGAACGAGGCGCTGGCCAATGCCCGCTTCGACAAGCTGCTCGCGCAGGAGGAAGTCTGGATCCGCAAGGGCGTCGAGGCCCGCCGCACCCGCAGCGTCGCCCGCGTGCAGCGCCTGCATGAGATGCGCAACGAGCGTCAGGCGCGCCGCGACGTGCAGGGCAAGGTGCGGCTGGACGTCGCCACCGGCGATTCGAGCGGCAAGATCGTGGCGGAGCTGGAGGGCGTGTCCAAGCGCTTCGGCGACCGGGTGATCGTCGACGGCTTCACCGGCACCATCCTGCGCGGCGACAAGGTCGGCCTGATCGGCCCGAACGGCGCCGGCAAGACGACGCTGCTGAAGATGATCCTGGGCGAACTGCCGCCCGACAGCGGCACCGTGCGCCTGGGCACGAAGATGACGGTCGCCTACTTCGACCAGATGCGCGACGCGCTCAACCTGAACGCGACGCTGGCCGACACGATCAGCCCCGGCAGCGAGTGGATCGAGATCGGCAACCAGCGCAAGCACGTCAAGAGCTACCTGAGCGATTTCCTGTTCTCGCCGGCGCGTGCGGAGTCGCCGGTGTCCAGCCTGTCCGGCGGCGAGCGCAACCGCCTGCTGCTGGCGCGCCTGTTCGCGCGGCCGGCCAACGTGCTGGTGCTGGACGAGCCGACCAACGACCTCGACATCGAGACGCTGGAGCTGCTCGAGGAACTGCTGGCCGACTACGACGGCACCGTGTTCCTGGTCAGCCACGACCGGCGTTTCCTGGACAACGTCGTGACCTCGACCATCGTCAGCGAAGGCGCCGGCAAGTGGCGCGAGTACGAAGGCGACATCGAGGACTGGCTGCAGCAGTCGCAGCGCGCGGCCGAGATCAAGGCGCGCCAGGCGCCCGCCGTCGCGGCACCGACGCCCGCCCCGGCGCCGGCGCCCGCGCCGGTGGTCGCCTCCAAGCGCAAGCTCAGCTACAAGGAGCAGCGCGAGCTCGAGGAGATCCCCGCGAAGATCGGCGCGCTCGAGACCGAGCAGAAGCACCTGCAGGCGCTGCTCAACAGCACCGAGCTCTACCAGCAGGGCGCCGCGCGCATCACCGAGGTGACCAACCGCGCCGCCGAGATCGACGACGAACTGCTGGTGCTGATGGAGCGCTGGGAGATCCTCGAGGCGAAATAGCCGTGTCGCGATCGGGCGACCGGCACGGATCGCCCGATCCCGGCCGTCAGCCGCGGACCGTGAGTTCTCCCAGACCTTCGTAGCGGGCCGTCACCGTGGCGCCCTTCGCCAGCTTCGTGGCCACGCGCCACGAGCCCGTCGTGACCACACTGCCCGCGGGCACCGTGAGGCCGCCGCGCGTCGCGATCTGCAGCCAGCCGGCCACGACCCAGGCCGGATCGTCCAGGCCGTGACCGCCGATGCCGCCCATCGGCGCCTGACCGTCGACGACCAACTCGCAGGGCTGGTTCGCCCAGTCGTGACCCCGCTTCCAGGCTTGCCACGGCCCCAGCGCCAGCGCGCCGTGGGTCTGCGCATCGGCCAGGCGCAGCGTGTTGTCCGCGCCCAGGCCGCGCTGCCAGCGCGAGCCCAGCCACTCCACCGCGACGCACATCGCATCGATCAGGTGCTCCGCCTGGCCGGGCACCAGCGCCGCGGCCATCTCGGGGGTCACGTCTTGTCCGAGGCGCAGCGCGATCTCCGCCTCGGCGCCGATCAGCGCCAGGTCGCCGAAGTCGCCGCCATTGCGCAGGCCGCGGACCTCGCGTGCGCGCTGCGGCGGCAGTGGCGAACTGCCCAGCGCGCCTTCGCGCGACGAGCCGCCGCATTTCCAGAACTGCACGCGGCCGGGCGACAGCCAGTCCAGCCGCTTCGCCAGTTCGGCCTGCGCGGCGTAGGCGGCGGCCTCGTCGGGCAGCGACCACGCGGTGTCGTCGAGCAGCGTGTCGGCGGTCCAGGCGCCGGCGAGCGCCGCACCCAGGTCGGCGGGGGAGGAGGAGCTAGGGATCGTCATGAGCACGGATCTTAGGCGCCGCCGTTAGCATCCCGGCCGACAACGACATGCCGCGCCGTGCGACGTCCGCGCGACGCGGGGATACGGCCAGGGAGGCCTCCTGATGATCGATCGCTCCAGATCCGCGGCGTGTGCCACCGCGATCGGGCTGTGCGCGCTGCTCGCCGCCTGCGCGACGCAGCCGCTCAATCCGTTCGGCCGTCCGTACGACGAGGACAACGTCCTCGAGCCCGGCGCCATCGGCGCCTGCAAGGGGCCGCACGATGTCGAGCCCTACCTCGAGTTCGGCAGCAAGACGCTGTATCCGGCGACCCACGTGATGAACGGCAACGACGCCGACGTCGTCGTCATGTTCAAGGTCGACGAGCAGGGGCGTGTGGAGCCGATGACCGTCGCCGAAGGACGCAACCGGACCTTCATCACCCACGTCCAAGTCGCGATGCAGGACTGGCGGGTACGGCCCGCGACGCTGCGCGGCCAGCCGGTCGCGGTGCTGTGCACGATGCGCCAGGGCTACCGGTTGATCGGCCCCTGGGCGCCGGTCCGCGACAAGGGCGATCGCCAGTGATCCGCTGAGCGGCCGGGACCTCGCCGGCTCGCTCGCCGCTTCGCGGCGTCAGCGCCGCAGCGCCTCCCTGGCCCGCTCCAGCGCCTGCCAGAACTTGGGATCCTGGGAGGTCGCGAAGTTGATGCGCATCAGCGTGCCCGGCGTGCGCGTCGGGCTGAACAGGATGCCGGGCGCGATCAGCCAGCCCTGGTCCATCATCGGCGGCGCCAGCCGCTCGGTGTCGACGCCGACGTCGACCCAGCCGAACAGCCCCGCCGGCGTGGCGGCGAAGCGGCAGCCGGCGTCCTCGGCCAGCCGCACGCAGCGCTGCCGCGCCGACACCAGCCGCGCCGAGATCCGCTCCGCATGCTTGCGCAGCAGGCCCTGCTCCAGGCACAGCGCCACCGCACGGTCCATCAGCGGACTCGTGGTCAGGGAGGCGATCAGCTTGAGGTCGGTGAGCCGGGCCATGCGCTCCGGGCTTGCCGCGACGAAGCCGACGCGCCAGGCCGGCGACAGCATCTTCGAGAAGCCCGAGACGTAGATCGTGCGTCGCAGCTGGTCCAGCGCCGCCAGCCGCGGCGCATGGTTGGGCGCGAACAGCGCGTAGGTGTCGTCCTCGACGATCAGCACGTCGTGCTGGTGCGCCAGCTGCAGCACCTGGTGCGCATGCGCCAGGTCCAGCGTCGCGCCGGTCGGGTTGTGCAGCACCGACACCGTCACGTACATGCGCGGCCGGTGTTCCTCGACGAGGCGGCGCATCACCGCCATGTCGGGCCCGTGCGCGCCGCGCGGCACCGGCAGCAGCCGCATGCCGGCCTGCGACAGCCGCGCGTACTCGATCGCCCAGCCCGGGTCGTCCACCAGCACCGCGTCGCCCGGCTCGAGGAAGGCCCGCGTGATCAGGTCCAGCCCGTGCGTGGCGCCGACCGTGCTCATGATCTGGTCGGGCGCGGCCTGGATCGCGATGTCCAGCAGCCGTCGCGACAGCGCGCGCCGCAGGCGTTCGTCGCCCAGCGGCTCGCCGTAGCCGGAGAGCAGCGCGTCGTCCGCGTTCGCCGCCAGCCGGCGCAACGTGGACTGCAGCAAGCCGAGGTCCAGCCATTCCGCCGGCAGCGTGCCCAGCCCGGGCGAGCGCCGCGCGTCCGCCTGGAACATGCCGCGGATCAGCGCGCTCGCGTCCACCGGCGGCGGCAGCGGTGCGGGGGCGCTGTCGGCCGGCGCCGGCACCCGCGGCGGCGGCGTCCGGGTTTCGCGAACGAAAAACCCACGCTTCTTCCGCGCCTCGAGCAGGCCCTGCGCGAGCAACTGGTCGTAGGCGGCCACGACCGTGTACGGGCTGACGCCGTGGTGCCGCGCGCAGTCCCGCACCGACGGCAGCCGGGCGCCCGGCAGCAGCAGCCGCTGCTGGATCCGTGCCGCGAAGCGCTGCGCCAGCTGCTGCGCGAGCGGCTGGCTGGCGTTGCGCGAGAGGGTGACGGGCGCGACGTTCGCGCTGGTCGGGGCGCTCATCGCGGCGTTGCCTGTGCTGGTGTCCATGCCGATACAGATCATGCGGTGGTATGGCGCAGTGTATTGGTACTGTGCTGGTCGACCCCTTAGACTGGGCCGCTCAACCGGAGACACCCCCCATGAACCGCAGTCCCTGGACGCAGGCCCGCCGTGCCGCGCGCATGAACCCGTCCATCATCCGAGAGATCCTGAAGGTCACCGAGAAGCCGGGCGTCCTGTCCATGGCCGGCGGCCTGCCCAGCGCGGACACCTTCCCGGTCGACGCCATCAAGACGGCCTGCGACCGCGTGCTGACGCACAACGCCAGGGAGGCGCTGCAGTACGCCGCCAGCGAGGGCTTCGCGCCGCTGCGCGAGTGGGTGGCCGCCAAGGTCGCGACGCTGGGGATCCAGGCCTCGCCCGACCAGGTGCTGATCACCAGCGGTTCCCAGCAGGGCCTGGACCTGGTCGGCAAGCTGCTGTGCGACGCCGGCGCGCCGGTCGCCGTCGAGACGCCGACCTACCTCGGCGCGCTGCAGGCCTTCACGCCGTACGAGCCGATCTTCGCCAGCCTGGCCAGCGACGACGAGGGCCCGCTGCCCTCGGCCATCGCCGCGCTGCCACACGACGCGCCGGGCACGCGCTTCACGTACCTGCTGCCGAACTACCAGAACCCGACCGGCCGCGTGATGAGCGCCCAGCGCCGCGAGGCCGTCGTGGCCGCCGCGCGCCAGGCCGGCGTGCCCATCGTCGAGGACAACCCCTACGGCGACCTGTGGTTCGACCAGGCGCCGCCGGCCTCGCTGAGCTCGCTGTGGCCCGAGGGCAGCCTCTACCTGGGCTCGTTCTCCAAGGTGCTGACGCCGGGCTTCCGCCTGGGCTACATCGTCGCGCCGACCGAGCTCTATCCGAAGCTGCTGCAGGCCAAGCAGGCCGCCGACCTGCACACGCCGGGCTTCAACCAACGCGTCGTGCACGAGGTCATCAAGGGCGGCTTCCTCGACGAGCACGTGCCGAAGATCCGTGCCCGCTACAAGGCCAACCGCGACGCGATGGCCAGGGCGCTGGCGCAAAGCCTGCCCCCGGGCTGCGAGTGGAAGAAGCCCGAAGGCGGCATGTTCTTCTGGATCCGCCTGCCGGAGGGCCTGGACGCGATGGCGCTGCTGCCGCGCGCGGTCGAGGCCGGCATCGCCTATGTGCCCGGCGCCGCGTTCTACGCGCACCAGCCGGACACCCGCACGCTGCGCCTGTCCTTCGTGACGCTGACGCCGGACCTGATCGCCGAAGGTGTCGACAAGCTCGGTCGCGTGCTGCACGAGGCGCTCGCGTTGACGACCGCCGAAACAGCGCCCTGAAAAGGCGTCCTGAAACGGCGTCCTGAAACGGCGCTTTGACGCGCCGGCCCGCCTCGCGGGCTGTCCCTTGTTCCTGGCACCCGTCACCGCCGCGTCAGGCGGCGCGGGCCGACTCGTCCTGTCCTTTCGAGGTTCCGCATGTCCGAACTCCGCCGCTTCGTTCAAGTCGACGTCTTCACCGCCGAGGCGTTGAAGGGCAACCCGCTGGCCGTCGTCATCGACGGCGCCGGCCTGGACGACGCCACGATGGCCAGGTTCGCCGAGTGGACCAACCTCTCCGAAACGACCTTCCTGCTGCCGCCCACGCACCCCGAGGCCGACTACCGCGTCCGCATCTTCACGCCCGGCGGCGAGCTGCCGTTCGCGGGGCATCCGACGCTGGGCTCCTGCCACGCGTGGCTGTCCAGCGGCGGGGATCCGAAACGGCCGGGCGAGGTGGTCCAGGAGTGCGCCATCGGCCTGGTGCGCATCCGGCGCGACGGCACCCGCCTGGCATTCGCCGCGCCCCCGCTGCGGCGAGAGGGGCCGGTGGCGCCCGAGTTGCGCGCCCAGGTGGCGCGTGCGCTTCGCGTCGACGATGCCGCGCTGCTGGACGTGGTCTGGGTGAACAACGGCCCCGACTGGATGGCGGCGCGCCTGGCCTCGGCCGAGGCGGTGCTGGCCATCGAGCCGGACTACGTCGCCATGGAACGGCTCAAGCTGGGCGTGGTGGGCGCGTATCCTGAGGGTTCGCCGCTGCAGTTCGAGGTGCGGGCCTTCGTGCCCGGTCTCGGACCGGCCGAAGACCCGGTCACGGGCAGCCTGAACGCCGGTCTGGCACTATGGCTGCAAGGCGCCGGTCTGGCGCCCGACCGCTACGTCGCCGCGCAAGGCGCCGCCCTGGGGCGCGCCGGCCGGGTGCATGTGGCGAAAGAGGGCGGACATTGCTGGATTGGCGGCGATGTCACGCCATTGATCCACGGTCAGGTGAGGTTGTGAAGCCATGAGCATGGAAGTCGATCATCTCGTTGTCGCCGCGAACACGCTGGAGGAGGGCCGCGCCTGGTGCGAGCGTGTCCTCGGCGTGTCCCCTCAACCCGGTGGGCGCCATGCGCTGATGGGCACGCACAACCTGCTGCTCAACATCAGCGGGCCGCCGGCCTATCCGCGCTGCTACCTGGAAATCATCGCCATCGATCCGGAGGCGCCCGATCCGGGCCGGCCGCGCTGGTTCGACCTGGACCAGCCCGCCGTGCGCGACCGGCTGTCGGAGGACGGGCCGGCGTTGCTGCACTGGGTGGCGCGCGTGCCCAGCCTGGACGCGACGCTGGCCACCTGGTCCGGAGAGGGCATCGACGCGGGCGAGGCCGTCGAGGCCGCGCGCGGCGACCTGAGCTGGCGCATCGCGCTGCGCGAGGACGGCCGCCGCCTGCGCAAGGAAGGCCTGCCCCTGCCCATCGAATGGAAGGGTGACGCGCATCCGACCGACAAGCTGCCCGAGAGCGGCGTCCGCCTACTGGGCTTCGAGGCCCGTGACGGCCTGCGCGCGCAGCTCCAGACACCGAAGGGCACCGTCGAGCTGGAGGCGATCGAGGGGACGCTGTCCGATGCGCCGACCGGCTCCGGCGACCTCGACGAGGCCGTGCCGACGTCACGCTGACACCTCGACAGGACCCCGATGAGCACGCTGGATCTCTTCCGCGAGGATGCGCAATTGCGCGAGTGCGAGGCGACACTGCTTCGCGCCGATGAACGCGGCCTGCTGCTGGACCGCACCGTGTTCTACCCACAGGGCGGCGGCCAGGCGGGCGACGCGGGCACGCTGGCGCTGCCCGGCGGCCGCGTGCTTCGCATCGCCGACACCCGCAAGGGCGAGGGCGGCGAGATCCTGCACCTGCCGGCGCCGGACCAGGACCTGGGCGGACTGGACGCCGGCACGCCGGTGACGGCCCGCATCGACTGGGCGCGCCGCCATGCCCACATGCGTTTCCACACCGCCACGCACCTGCTGTGCGCGCTGGTGCCGCATCCGGTGGACGGCTGCTCGATCACCGCGGGGTATGCGCGGCTGGACTTCCACATGACCGACGCGCTCGACAAGGACGCGTTGACGACCGGCATCGCGCGGCTCGTCGCCGAGGCCCGTCCGGTCTCCCATCGCTGGATCAGCGACGAGGAGCTCGACGCCAACCCCGGCCTGGTCCGCAGCATGAGCGTGCAGCCGCCGCGCGGCACGGGGCGCGTGCGCCTGCTCGAGGTCGACGGCGTCGACCTGCAGCCTTGCGGCGGCACGCATGTCGCGAACACGTCGGAGATCGGCGCGGTCGTGGTCACGAAGATCGAAAAGAAATCGGCGAAGACGCGGCGCGTCGTGCTCGGCTTCGCGAGCGTCGACGCCGCGACGACGACGACCGCGGCAGCGGTGGCAGCGACGTCATGAGCGGGCTGCGCGTGCTCGGGCGCGCGGCGTCCATCAACGTCCGCAAGGTGCTGTGGACCGGCGTCGAGCTGGGCCTGGACCTGGCGCGCGAGGACGTCGACGTGACAGCCGACGGCTTTCGGGCGCTGAACCCCAACGCGATGATGCCGGTGCTGATCGACGAGGCCGGCGGCGCCGGTCAGGCCGGCGCGCCGTTCTCGATGTGGGAGAGCAACAGCATCTGCCGCTACCTCGCGCGACGCGAAGGCCGCGACGACCTGCTGCCCGACGATCCGCAGCGACGCGCGCTCGTCGAGATGTGGATGGACTGGCAGGGCGGGGAGCTGAACAACAGCTGGCGCTACGCGTTCATGGCGACGGTGCGCCAGAGCGCGCTGCACCGGGACCCCGCCCAGATCGAGGCGGGCATCGCCCATTGGAATCGCCACATGGCGATGCTGGACGCCCAGCTCAAGCGCTCGGGCGGGCCCTTCGTGCTCGGAAGCGTCTTCACGCTCGCGGACATCGTGCTCGGGCTGTCGGCCCACCGCTGGCGCGCCGCGCCGATCGCGCATGTGCCCTTGCCCTCGGTCGAGGCCTGGTACCAGCGGCTGCTGGCGCGCCCCGGCTTCGCGACGCACGGGCCCGCCGCCGGCCCTTGATGCCTGCCTCTAGAACCCGCGCTTGATCGACGGAACCGTCTCGCTACACTCGCCGGCTGTGGATACGCCTGACATACGACTGATCTGCCCCGATTCCCCCACGTTGTGGGAAGAAGCGCGCGTGATCATGCGCGAGTACGCGCAGAGCCTGGATATCGACCTGGACTTCCAGAACTTCGACCAGGAACTGGCCTCGCTGCCCGGCGAGTACGACGCGCCGCAAGGCACCTTGCTGCTGGCGCTCGTCGACGGCCAGGTCGCCGGCTGCGGCGGCTTCCGGCCGATGACGGACTCCGACTACGCCAATGCCTGCGAGATGAAGCGTCTCTTCATCCGCCCCGCGTTCCGCCGCTTCGGCCTGGGCCGCACGATGGCGCAGGCGCTGATCGATCGCGCGACCACCGCCGGCTATTCCAGCATGCTGCTCGACACGCTCGACGACATGGAGGCCGCGCGCGACCTGTACGAGAGCCTGGGGTTCGAGGAGATCCCGCCGTACTACTTCAACCCTATCGCCGGCGCGCACTACCTGAAGGTCGACCTGGACTGACCCGGATTCGCCGGTTTCGCCGGTTTCGCCGGGTTACCGGCATAGCATCGGGGCATGAGCTCACAGCAACCTGCCGCCTCGACGACGTCCCAGGACGACCTCTTCCGCCTCGAGCCCGCGTCGCTGACGCCGGCGCTGCTCGGCGAATCGCCGTTCTGGCATCCGCTGGAGCAATGTCTCTATTACGTCGACATCCCGGGCAAGGCGTTGTTCCGGCTCGACAACGGCGCGACGGCGCCGACCCGCTGGGCGCTCAACGACGAGCCGGGTTGCATCGTGCCGCTGAGCACCGGCGGGCTGCTGATCCCGCAACGCAACGGCCTCTGGCGCTTCGACCCGGCGACCGGCGAGTACGTGAAGCTGCTCGATCCGCCCTATGACGCATCCAAGCGCCGCTTCAACGACGGCAAGGCCGACGCGAAGGGCCGGCTCTGGGTCGGCACGATCGACGACGCGCGCCAGCCCGAATCGGCGCTGTACTGCCTGCGCGATGGCTCGTTCGACCTGGTCAAGGACGGCATCACCGTGTCCAACGGCCTGGCCTGGAGCCCCGACTGGCGCACGATGTACTGGGCCGATACCAAGGCCCATGAGGTTTACCGGTTGAACTTCGATGTCGACACCGGTGCTGTCGGCGAGCGCGAGGTCTTCGCCCGCTTCGACAAGCGCGCCCCGGAGCAGCCGCTCGACACCTATGGCGGCCGCCCGGACGGCGCGGCCGTCGACGTCGAGGGCGCATACTGGGTCGCCATGATGGAAGGGCAGCAGCTGCTGCGCCTGTCGCCGGCCGGCGAGGTGCTGACGCGCGTCGAGCTGCCGGTGCGCTGCTCGACGATGCCGACCTTCGGTGGTGCAGACCTGCGCACCCTTTTCGTCACCACCGCACGGGAAAAGCGCAGCGCGGAGGAACTCGCCGCCCAGCCCTGGGCTGGCTGCGTGCTGAAGATGCGAGTGCCGGTGGCCGGCCTGCCGGTGCAGTTCGCGCATTGGGAAGGGTGAGGACGAACGACTTCGCCAGGCCAGGCCAGGCAAGGCCAAGCCAGGCTAGGTTGAGGACGAACGACTTCGCCAGGCCAGGCGCGGGCACTCCACGCCGCAGGGGGCATCGCTCCGCGAACCCCCAGCAGCATTCCGGCCCCACAGACGTTGGCTGACTTCGAGTTCGGTGACGGCGGGCGTGGGGGGACAGGTGTTGCGCGCACACCGCGCACGCGACGGCATGGGGTTTGCTCAGGAAGCCGATGAACAGGGCTCGGGAGAGCCCTAGGCGGGGTTCGCACGGCCTGTCAAGTCGGCGCGGATGGGCCAGCGCCACGGCCTGTTAAGGGTCTGTCAGGCCAGACCCCCTATAATCCCGTGGTTTTGCAGCTCGCCCCCTGACGCCGTGAATCCCGATCCAGCGCGCGCACCCGTTGCGCCGCCCGCAGCGCCGCCCCGGCCCGTTCCGACGAACGACCGCGGCACCGCCAGCCAGGATCCCTGGGAGGATGGAACAGAAGGAGATGCGGCTGTCGAACCGGCTTTCAAGCCCCTGACGCGAGAGGAAGCGCAGGACTTGCGGGCCCGGCTCCCGGCAATGTCCGTCTGGTCCTTGTTGACCTGGCAGGCCGCGACGGGAGCGGTCATGGTCGCGCTGTGGGGTCTGCTGTCCCTGCAAGCCGACAAAACCTGGTCGGCGCTGTTCGGTGCCGTCTCGGTCGTCCTGCCGAACGCCTTGATGGCGTGGGGCATGACGCGGCAATCAGCCAGGGACGCGGGCACGCCGATGCTCACGTTCGCGGTCTGGGAGCTGGTGAAGATCATTCTGGCGGTCGCCATCCTGGTGGCGGTCGCCATGGGTTTCGCAGCGTTGAGTTGGGCGGCATTGCTCTCGACCCTCGTCGTGACCCTGAAGGCAAATTGGCTGGCCCTGCTTCGGCGGGGTCGAATCAGAAAATAGAGACGGAAAGCAACCATGGCAGCAGAAGGGCACGCGCCGACCTCGGGTGAATACATCACCCACCACTTGCAGCATTGGCAGAAGAACTTCGCGTTCGAAGACGTCAAGCAGACGGGGCTGGTCGATTTCGGCGTCTTCAATTTCGACTCGCTGATCTACTCGACGGTCCTCGGGCTGTTCGCCGTGTTCCTCCTCTGGCGTGTCGCACGCAAGGCGCATGCCGGCGTGCCGGGCCGCTTCCAGGCCGCCATCGAGATCCTCGTCGAGATGGTGGACAACCAGGCCAAGTCCGTCATCCACAACGAGAAGAGCCGCAAGGTCATCGGCCCCGTCGCCTTGACCGTGTTCGTGTGGATCTTCTTCATGAACGCGATGGACATGCTGCCGGTCGACTGGCTGCCGACGCTGTTCACCAACTACGTCGCCCATGACGCGCACCACGCCTACCAGCGTGTCGTGCCGACGGCCGACCTGTCGACCACCCTGAGCCTGTCGACCTTCGTCCTGGTCCTGGTGTTCTTCTACAGCATCAAGATCAAGGGCCTGGGTGGCTGGGGCCATGAACTGATCGCCGCGCCGTTCGGTGACCACTTCCTGCTGTGGCCGTTCAACTTCCTCATGCAGGTCATCGAGTTCGTCGCCAAGACGGTCTCCCATGGCATGCGACTGTTCGGCAACATGTTCGCCGGCGAACTCGTGTTCATGCTGATCGCCCTGATGGGTGGCGGCTGGGCCCTCACCGGAACCGGCATCGGCCTGGCCATCGGCCACGTCCTGGCGGGCACGGTGTGGACGCTGTTCCACATCCTTGTGATCACGCTGCAGGCCTTCATCTTCATGATGCTGACGCTGATCTACCTGGGCCAGGCGCACGACGCGCACTGATCCGGCCGGACACGGCTACTTCGATTTCCCGATTCCTTTTCCCTTTCCTTTTTATCTAACTCTCTCAGGAGCAAAACATGGAAAACATCCTCGGTCTGGTCGCTCTGGCTTGCGGCATCATCGTTGGTCTGGGCGCGATCGGCGCTTCCATCGGCATCGCGCTGATGG